>MRWG01000589.1_pt1 | contig 35933 bp, 24 predicted proteins | sample 1013341 | NCBI WGS metagenome assembly MRWG01 (sample SAMN06117577, study PRJNA244670) | biofilm metagenome | biome: Water; feature: Cathode Biofilm; material: Biofilm; isolation source: microbial consortium enriched at the cathode of a solar microbial fuel cell | place: USA: District of Columbia ... | reverse complement strand
GATCCCCTCCCGGACCACCCACCCCCCACGTGCGCACACCGACCGCGCCACGCCCGCGCAGAGCAACGGCAACAGCCGTCGGCGGATGAACCGCCCGGGCCGGCGCCCGGAGCCTCAGCCACCCTCGCTGAGCATCCCCGTCTGCCACATCATAAAGATCCGCTGGTCCGCCACGTCACGCACACGCAGGTGCAGCGGCTTGCCCTGCCCGTGCCCCGCGTCGCGGTCCACCCACAGCAGCACCGGATCCTCGTCCGGGTCCGAACCCGTCGAGGCCTGCATCCGGGCCGCCATCTTCCGGGCGTGCAACGGGTGGACGCGGGTGTCGTTCTCCCCCGCCGTGATGAGCATCGCCGGGTACTTCGTGCCCGGGGTGATGTTGTGGTACGGCGAGTACTTCCGGATGAACTCGAACTGCTCCGGGTCCTCCGCGCTCCCGTACTCCGGGACCCAGTACCGGGCCATCAGGAAGTTCTGGTACCGCACCATGTCCAGCAGCGGCACCGCCGAGATCGCCGCCGCGAACAGGTCCGGACGCTGCGTCACCACCGCCCCCGTGAGCAGCCCGCCGTTCGAGCCCCCCGCGATCCCCAGACGCTCCGGCTTGGTGTACCCGTTCTCAATGAGCCACTCCGCCGCGGCGATGAAGTCATCAAACACGTTCTGCTTGTGCTCAAGCATCCCGGCCCGGTGCCATTCCTCGCCATACTCCCCCCCGCCCCGCAGGTTCGGGATGGCGTACACGCCCCCCTTCTCGTACCAGGGGTACATCGTCGAGCTGAAGAACGGGGTGAGCGAGATGTTGAACCCGCCGTACCCGTACAGGATGGTCGGGTTGTTCCCGTTGAGTTCGACGCTCTCGTGGTGCACGATGAACATCGAAACCTCGGTCCCGTCCTTGGAGGGGTACGTCACCTGCTTCACGACGATCGCGTCGGGATTCACCGGCACGTCCGGGCGGTCCCAGAGCGAACGCTCGCCCGTCGCCAGGTCCACCCGGTAGATGCTCCGGGGCATGTTGAAGCTGGCGAAGGTCAGGTACGCCTCCGTCCGGTCGTCGCTCGTCGCCAGCCCGGCGCTCCCGATCCCCGGCAGCGGCAGGTCACCGATGGGCGACCCGTCGAGCCGATGCAGGGCGATCCGCGTCGCGGCCTTGTCCATGTACTCCACCGCGATCATCCCACGCGCGATCGAGACGCTCTCCATCACGAGGTGCTCGTCCTCGGGGATCAGGTCCTTCCAGTTCGCGAAATCCGGGTTGTGCAGGTCGATCGCCACCACCCGCCCGTTGGGCGCCCCCATGGTCGTGCTCGTGATCAGGGTGTCCCCGTTGAAGTACCCCCCCGAGACGGTGCCGTTGCGCCCGATCGACGCGGTCCGCAGATCCAGCTCACCCGTGCGGAACCAGCGGTCCAGATCGGCCACCCAGACGTCCATGCTCGCCGTCCCGGTGTAGTAGTACACGCCCAGCCAACGCCCGTCATCGCTGACGAACCCGCCCGGGCCCCAGGTCGTCTTGAGCGACTCGATCTTCTCATCGCTGTACCCGGACCCCCGGTAGAAGAACTCGGGGTCCTGCTGGCGGAAGAGCGTCGGGTCCTGCCGATGGTGCGTGCCCAGCCGGTGGAACTTGAGGGCCGCCGAGTACGCGTTGTCCAGGTCCTCGAGCCGCTGATAGAAGAACGAGCGTCCGTCCGGCATCCACCCCGCGAGGTTCACCTTCCCCGGGATCTCGTCGGCCAGCCACTCACCCGTGCCCACGTCCATCACGTACAGCGTCGAGTTCTCGTCCCCCGCCTGGTACATCCCGAAGGCCAGCAGCGACCCGTCATGGTTCGGCTGGTACCAGGAGACGGTGGTCAGGCCCGTCTCGTCGAGCGTGTTCGGGTCGATCAGCACCCGCGGTTCGGCCTCCACGCCGTCCTTGACGTAGATCACCCCCTGCGCCTGCGCCCCCTCCCGCTTGGAGAAGAAGTAGCGGTCACCCGCCATCGTGGGCGCGCTGACCGTCCCGACCTCCATCAGCTCCCGCAGGCGCGATTCGAGGGCCCGTCGCCCCGGCAGGTGGTCGAGCACGCTCCGCGTGAAGGCGTTCTGGTCATCCGTCCAGGCGATGACCTCCTCGGTCAGCCGCCCCATCTGCGCCGGGTCCGAGTTGTCCCCCTCCAGCCAGCGGTACGGGTCGGAGATCTCCACGCCGTGGATCGTCTCGGTCACCGGACGGGCCTCGGTCGCGGGAGGCGCCGCGAACGAGGCGGAGACGCCAAAGGTCAGGAGAAGCGAGGCGAGCGGGCGCATGGACATCGAAGACCTCCTTGTTCGGGGACACGCATCCTACCGGCCGACCGGGCGTCCGGTTGACGCGATTCCCGCGTTCTACTGCACCAACCCCTTGGTCAGACGCATGAACGCGGTCTCCAGGTTGACGGCCTCCTCCTGGAAGTGGGTCAGTCGGAAGCCGTGGTTGATCAGGATGTTGGGCAGGTCCGAGGGGGCGCTCCCCTGCGACTCGTTGAAGCTCACGTGGATGATCCGCCCGCCCCCGTTGTGGTTCGGGTCGTCCACCACCCCCACCTTCTCGACCCCCGGCGCCTTGGCGAGCACCTCCGCGGCCTGCTCCGAACGCTCCGCGACGCCGATGTGCAGGACATGCCCCACCCGCGCCTTGCGCAGGATCTCGTCCACCGACCCGGAGAAGAGCAGCTTGCCCCGCTCGATGATCCCAACCACGTTGCACAGCTCCGCCAGCTCGTGCAGGATGTGGCTCGAGATCAGGATCGTCTTCCCCATCCGCTTGAGTTCCTTGAGCAGCTCCCGGATCTCGATCCGGGCCCGCGGGTCCAGGCCCGAGGCCGGCTCGTCCATCAGCAGCACCTTCGGGTCGTGCAGGAGCACCCGCGCGATCGAGAGCCGCTGCTGCATGCCGCGCGACAGGCTGTTGACCTCCGCCGTCGCCTTGTACGTCAGGTCGGTCAGCTCGAGCACGTCCTGGACGACCTTCTTGCGCTGCTGACCGTGGATGTTGTACGCGGCGGCGAAGAACTCGAGGTACTCGGTGACGACCATGTCCTCGTAGGCGCCCATGAAGTCCGGGACGTACCCGATGAGGGGGCGGATCTGGCGGTTCTGGTAGCCCACCGTCAGCCCGCCGATCTGCGCCTGCCCGCTCGAGGGCTTGAGGAGCGTGGCGAGGATCTTGATGGTCGTCGTCTTCCCCGCGCCGTTCGGGCCGATGAACCCGAAGCAGTCGCCCTGCTCGATGGTCAGGTTGAGATTGTCCAGCGCCACCAGGTCGCCGTAGCGCTTCGTCAGGTTGACCGTTTCGATCATCGGCACGACCGGATCCCCTCAAACCTACGGCGATGCATCGCCCGAGCCTTCATCCGTGTCCAACTCATCCAGCTCCGGCTGGAACTCCGGCGCCGAGTCTCCGAGAGGGTACACCCAGGAGACCACGGTCCGTCCCCCGCCCGATCGGACATCCCGCCCGTTGACCCGCAAGGGGAGGGGGAGGCCCTCGGCCTGGCTCTCGCGCAGGTGACCGATCACGATGACGCAGGGCTGGGTCATCCAGAGCCCCAGGTCGAGGCCGTGCGTCTCGGAACGCTGGGCGAGGCGGGCCTGGGCGCCCATCCGGTTGTAGGTCGGGGGGGGGAGCTGGGGGAAGAGCAGGGCCGCGGTGAGCCGCTCGCTCACGGTTCCGGCGTCCCGGGGTCCGAGGTCGGCCGTGACGCGCGTTCCCTTGGTGATGAGCACCTCGAGGAAGGACGTCAGGGCGTCCTTGCCGGTCTGGTTGGATGTGATGGTCTCCAGGGAGATGGCGTTGGCCTCCCCGGGCGCCCAGTCTCCCGTGAGGCGGTAGGCGTCCGCCACGGCGATGGTCGCCACCTGCGGGAGCGGGATCCCGCGCCGCGGGATGTTCTGCTGACGGTGCACGACGATCAGGACCACGTCTTCGAGCGGCCCGGGCAGGTCATGCGTCAGGCGCCCGACGAGGTGGCCCGCCTGGTTGAAGTGGACCAGCGTCTCCCCGATCTGGCCGGGGTCGCGGAGCGCCGAGATCCCTGTCCAGATCGGCTCGCCGGTCCAGTCCACGCGGATCTGCTTGATCGTGGAGCGCGTCGGCACGCGCATGGCGTTCGGGCGGCGCGCGTCCACGCGGTAGGCGCGGTTGTCCGGGAAGGAGGACTGCGTGAGGACGTCCGTCACCGGGGGTTCCCAGGGGCTGAGCAGGGCGTCCGAGTCGGGGTCACCCACGGAGATCGTGGCGTCCCCGTAGCTCGGGATGAGCACGCTGGCCCATGTGCGGGCGCGCTGGGAGGCCTGGCCGGCGACCTGGTGCAGGAAGGTCAGGTGGACCGCCTCGACTCGCTTGGGGCGCAGCAGCGTCGCGCCGGTCCAGGCGATGGCGGTGAAGAGGGCGATCGCCGCGACGAACGCCACCCACGCGTGATGCTTGATCTTCCAGCGGGCCAGGAGGCCGAACCCGCCGGGGCCGGCGAGGATCCAGTAGAGCGCGAAGACGACGAACCCCAGCAGCACCCCGACATACGCCCGCCCGGACTTGGCGATCTCGTCGGGGATGTCCGAATCGAAGGAGACGCGGGTGCGTTGGCTGTTGATGGCGCGTTTGGCTTCTCCGGAGTCCGGGTCGAGCGTGCCGCGCCGGCCGAGGATCCGGTGCCAGAACTGATCCGGGTGAGGGAGCCCGAGGCTCACCAGGGCGGCGTTGGAGAGGTCGATCCCGATGACCGTGACCGCGCCCGCCCCGACGGCGCGGCGCGCGACGATGCACTCGCCCTCGGGCGTGGCGAGGATGCACGAGGCGTCCTCGTCGGCCTCGAAGACCCGCAGGGCGACCTCGGTGGGGAGCGTGGTCTCGGCGTCGCGCGAGAGCAGGGCGGAGATCCTGTTCAGGTCGTACCCCTCGATCAATCGACCGGGCATCGAGGCGGGGAGCAGGTCGCGCAGGGGGTTGGCGCCGCTGAACCATTCCTGTCCGACGCTGGGCAGGGTCACGATGAGGTGACCGCCGCGGCGGACCCACTCGCGGATGGCGTTGGCCTGGTCGGTGCTGAGGTAGAGGGGGTCGGCGCCGCGTCTGGCGCCCCCCCACACCAGGGCGTCGAACTGGAGCAGGCCCTGGTAGCGGTGCGGGACTTCGGCGTGCTCGAGCCCGGTGATGATGCGTGTCAGCTCGTGTCCGGTGGGGGCGACCTGGATGCCCCCGCCCTGGAGGGCGACCCCGTAGGCCCCGAGCCCGAAGTGCCAGGAGCCGAAGACGCCGATCATGGACTCGGTGCGATCGAGCACGCGCACCGGGCGGGCCGCGGTCGAGCCGAGCAGGCGGCTGGCCCGGTAGGCGAGGGAACCCTGGGCGTCATCATCCCCGGCGGGGAGGGCTTCCCAGGCGCTCAGTTGCAGGGTCTCGCTCTGGTCGAACCGGAAGGGGAGGCGGGTGTAGACCCAGAACGCCTGGCGCGTGCCGGGGTTGCTCGCGACCACGGTGTCGTACATCGGGCGGTCCCCGTCCGCGTCGCGTCCCTGGAGCCGGAGGATGATCTCGCGCTGCTCCAGGGCGCGGTCGTTGAGCGAGACGTAGAGACCGACCCACTCCCCCTGGCGGCAGACGCTCCCGGGGCCGAATCGTTCGACCTGCAGTTCGACCTCGGCGGCGGGGGATGGGAGGTCCTGGGCGAGGGCGGGGCGCACCAAGAGGGCCCAGCAGAGCAGGGCGAGAACCCGGACGAGTTGGAGGCCGGACACCGTGTTCATGTGATTGAGAGGCGCCTCCGATGGCCCCGGCGGGGCTGGAAGAGTCTACGTTGGTTCAAGTCGCCCCGGATCGGGGTCGATCCCTTCGCCATGGGTGACCTCCCGCCGATCGTGCTGCTCATTCTGAGCGTCATCGCCCTTGTCGGGGTGATCGAGTGCCTGCGGGCGATCGCGGTCGTGATCCGGGACGAGACGGCGATCCACGATCTGATCGTCGCCAGCGCCCGGACCCGGCTGGACTACCTCGCCGCGGAGAGCGGTGAGGAGGAACTGGGTCAGGTGGACGTGCTCGACGAGGACGAGTCCCTCCCGAGTTCGTGAAGGGTCTCGACGAGGTAGGCGTGGGACCGGGCGCCCATCCGGAAGCAGTCGAGTTCGAACTTCTCGTTGGGTGAGTGGACGCGGTCGTCCTCGAGCCCGAAGCCCATGAAGATGGTTTCGAGGCCGAGTTTGTCCTTGAGCATCCCGGCGACCGGGATGGAGCCGCCGCTCTTAATCATCGCGGGGCGCATGGCGCAGGCGCGTTCCATGGCGTCGGCGGCGGCGCGGAGGGCCTCGGAGTCGGTCGCGACCGTCGCGGGGGGGCCGCCGGAGTGGTCGATCATCTCCCAGCGGCACCCGGGGGGCGTGCGTTCGTCGAGCCAGTCAAAGAAGGAGCGTGTGATGCGCGCCGGGTCCTGGTCGGCGACGAGGCGGAAGCTGACCTTCGCGGTGGCGTGCGAGGGGATGACGGTCTTGGCGCCCGCGCCGGTGTAGCCGCCGATGATGCCGTTGATGTCGCAGGTCGGGCGCCCCCACTCGCGTTCGGTCGGGGTGAAGCCGCGTTCGCCGACGCCGGCCTCGGGGGGGAGGCCGATGGAACGGAGGGCGGCGTCGTGGTCGATGTTGAGCGAGCGCCATTCCGCCCGCTCGCCTTCGGTCAGGTCGCGGACGTCGTCATAGAAGCCGGGGAGGGTGACGCGTCGGTCCTGGTCCCAGAGCTGGGCGAGGACCTTGGTCAGCTCGTTGATGGGGTTGGGGGCTCTTCCGCCCCAGAGGCCGGAGTGCAGGTCCTGGTCGGCGGCGTGGAGGATGACCTCGGTGTAGGCGAGGCCGCGCACGCCGTAGGTGATCGCCGGGCGCCCGCGTCCGAGCATGCCGGTGTCGGAGATGACGCAGACGTCGCAAGCGCCGAGGCGGTCGCGGTTGTGCTCGATGTAGCGTTCGAGGTTGACCGAGCCGGACTCTTCCTCACCCTCGAGGAGGACGGTCCAGCGGACCCCGCCGCCGGGCGTGCCGGTGGCTTCCTTCCAGGCGCGCATGGCCTCAAGGAACATCATGACCTGGCCCTTGTCGTCGCAGGCGCCGCGGGCCACGATCCGCTCGCCGGGGCCGCCCTCGATGCCGGGCTTGATGATGGGCTCGAACGGGGGGGACTCCCAGCGTTCCACGGGGTCGGGGGGCTGGACGTCGTAGTGGCCGTAGAAGAGGACGTGCGGCCCCTGGTAGTCCTCGCTGCCGGGGCAGGTCGCGAGGACGATGGGGTGTCCGCTCCCGGAGGGCTCGCCCGTCTCCTCGAGGGAGACCTCGAAGCCCGACTCGCGCAGGTGGTCGCCGGCCCACTCGGCGGCGCGGCGCACGTCACCGGCGAAGGCGGGGTCGGTGCTGACGCTGGGGATGCGCAGCCAAGCCATCAGGCGTTCGACGCCCTCCCGCTCGTGTGCGTTGAGCCAATCAACCGCTTTGCTGCTCGACATCGGACCTCCTTGGTTGCTTCTGGAGGGTATGTCGGGGGCGCGGGGGTCAGCGGCGGCGTCGGCGGAGAGCGGTCGCGAAGGCGGCGGCGAAGAGGGCGCCGGCGCCGGGGGCGGGGATGGCGTAGCCGTGCACGGTGAGGGTTCCCGAGACCAGGGCGTCCACCTGGTTGTCCCCGTCGTCGAAGGTCTCGAAGAGTTCGATTTCAAGGACGCCGAGCGGGAGGCTGAAGACGTCCCCGGGGTCGAGCGGCACGACGCCCGGGCTCACGAAGCGGGACGTGCCGGGGAAGTCGGTCCCCGCGCCGGGTGTGAGTATGGCCAGGCCCGAGGCGGCGTCGGCCGGGCGCAGGGCGAGTGAGGCCTCGCTGAGCCAACTGGCGCCCTGGGTCTCGATGGTCAGGTCCCAGGAGAGGGCATCGACGGTCATGATCAGGCCATCGCCCCCGACGAGCATTTCCGAGAGATTGAAGCTGAGCACGGTGTTGCTCGGGTCGCCGAGCGAGTCCCAGCTTTCGGCGTCGATGCTCAGTTCGAGCATGTAGGGGATGCCGATCGGCCCCCCGCGTTCAACGTCGGCGACGGCGTTCGATCCGGCGAGACAGAGTGCGGCGGCCACCACCGACGCGGTCTTTCGGTCCAACATGATCGGCTCCTCCCTCTCGCACAGCGGGGATGTCGTGTCCGCAAAGCAGACCGCCGCCCCGGTGGGGGCGACGGCCGAGTGGTCGATGGCGTGTGCGTCGTGCGATCAGGCGCGACGACGGCGGGTGGCGGCGAAGCCACCGAGGCCGAGCAGGGCCAGCGAGCTGGGCGCCGGGACGCCGGTGATCTCGAGGTTGCGGAAGGCGAAGACCTCGCCGCCCGCGTCCATGGTGCTGGTGAGGCGGATCTCGAGGATGGAGCCGGACCCGGCGATGCCCTCGGAGAAGTTGACGAACTCGTTGGTGAGCATGACGCCGTTGAGGAGCATGGGGTCGTTGAGGGTGGTGATGGCGCCGCTGTCGAGGGTGTAGTCCTGGAAGCCGGCCTCGTCGATGGTGGTGGAGAGGAAGGTGGTCCAGGCGCCGGCGCCGTCGAAGCGGTACTCGAAGACGTTGCCGTCGCCGGCTTCGAAGTCGCCCATGGCGGCGAAGTCGGCGGAGAACTCGAGGCCGGTGTACCCGGCGACGTCGAACGACCAGGTGGCGACCGCGTTGGAGTTGGGGTTGGCGGCGTTGAGCACGTCCTCGATCCCGAAGAAGGGGTCGTTGTCGTTCTCGGCGATGATGCCGATGGTGTCGCCGGTGAAGATGGAGACGGAGTCGTCGAGCAGGTCGAAGGGGACGCCGTTGCCGACGCCGATGTTGCGGGTCATGATGCCGAACGCGTCACCACCGCCCCAGGTGTCGAGGTTGCCGTTGGTGAAGGTGGAGCCGAGGTTGCTGGTGCGGCTCAGGAAGATGCCGGCGTCGGTGGAGACGTCGCGCCCCAGAACCGTACCGCCCGCCAGGGCCGAGCCCGCCGTGCCCGCGATCGCGAGCAGCGCAATGCACTTACGCATGGTTGTTCTCTCCTCTTTCTCTCTCAAAGAAACGATGTGTGTGATCAGGGAGCTTGGACCGCATCGATCCGTCGTGGATCGACCTTCTGTGATCTCCTCCGTGCCGAACGCTGAGGCGAAACCGGCGCCCTTGTACGGGTCAGGAACCTGGGTTCCGGAGCCGCCGCACCGCCCGGACGGGTGAGATTTCTGCCCCAGATCGTAGCGGATTTCTCCCGATCGGCGGGCAGAAGCGGCCAGAAACGGCGTCAAAGTCTTGTGAAGAGGCGTCGGGGCCCGGGGGGGGTCGGCTGGGCGAAACCCGTACAGAGTCCGGGCCTAGCCTCCTTCATGCGAGTCACCGTCAACGCCGAGCCGGTGGAGATTCCCGCCGGCAGCACCGTCGCCCAACTCCTGGAGCATCTGGGCAGGGCCCGAGAACTGTGTGCCGTGGAGGTCAATCAGGCCCTTGCCCCCAAGAGGGAGCGCGACGCGATCGAGCTGCGGGAGGGGGACGCGGTCGAGATCGTCACCCTCGTGGGGGGCGGCTGAGGCGGCGTGGGCCGGGCGTAGACTCTCGCATGACCACCCCCGAGACGACGCAGATCAAGCCGCTCAAGGACACCGCTCCCTTCGCCTCTCCCCTCCGGCTGGGGGGGCGATCGTTTGGCTCGCGGCTGCTCGTGGGGACGGGCAAGTACGCCTCGATGGAGGTGATGCGCGACGCGTTGGACGCTTCGGGGTGCGAGGTGGTCACGGTCGCGGTGCGGCGTGAGCGGCTGTTCAACGAGCAGGGGCAGAGCCTGCTGGAGTTCATCGACACGGACCGGTACACGATCCTGCCGAACACGGCGGGGTGCTTCAATGCGAGCGACGCGGTGCGGGTGGCCCGGCTCGGGCGTGACCTGCTCGAGCAGTTGGGCAACCCGGGCGCCGGCTGGGTGAAGCTGGAGGTGCTGGGGGACAAGAAGACGCTGCTGCCGGATCCGGTGGGGACGCTGGAGGCGACGCGGGAGCTGGTGAAGGACGGGTTCGACGTCCTGTGCTACACCTCGGATGACCCGATCAGCGCGCAGCGGATCAAGGACGCGGGCGCGACGGCGGTGATGCCGGCGGGCAGCCCGATCGGCTCGGGGCAGGGGGTGCTCAACCGGAACAACATCGTGCTCTGCCTGGAGCTGCTCAAGCAGGGCGATCCGGACTATCCGGTGATCGTGGACGCGGGGGTGGGCGCGGCGAGCGACGTCGCGGTGGCGATGGAGCTGGGGGCGGACGGGGTGCTGCTCAACACGGCGATCGCGCACGCGAAGGACCCGGTGCTGATGGCGTACGCGATGCGCAACGCGTTGGACGCGGGGCGGGCGAGCTACCACGCCGGGCGGATCGAGAAGAAGCTCTACGCGACGGCCAGCAGCCCGATGGAGGGCGCGATCAGCTACATCCCCGGGGAGTGAATGGTGCGATGGCGTGACCGCCTGCTCGTGCTGCTCGGGCGGACGCGCATCCGCGACGCGCGGGGGCGGTCGCGTTCCTGCCGCAAGGTCGTGGGCGCTTCGGACGTCCGGGGGAGGTACCGTCCGAGCGGCGTTTCGAGCGTGGGGGCGGATGACCCGGCGCTGGCGCAGCTCCGGGAGGCGGTGCTCTATTCGGCGCCGCTCCGGCGCGCTTCGGCGTTGACCAACCTTGGATCGGTCGGCTTCGCGGTGGCGCTCGTGCTGCCGTTTGTGCTCGGACTGCTGGTCCACCCGCGTTGGTTCTGGCTCTGGGGGGTGCTGCTGTCGCTGCTGACGTTCTTCGTGGTGCTGTGGCTCATCCCGCGGCTTGAGCGGTTGTACGAGCGGGCCCACGTGGACGCCGCGGCGTCGCTGTGCCGGTGTGCCTGGTGCTTCTACCCGCTCGATGAGATCCCGCCGGGGGACGACGGGCGCGTGGTCTGCCCGGAGTGCGGGGGCGCCTGGAACCGGGCGCCCCGGTCTCCAAATAACTAGTCTGCGACGGACGAGGCTTCCGGCTCACTTCACTCTCGCAAGGGGATTGCATGCTCGATTACCCGGCACTGCGCACCGCGGCGTTCGACCGCAAGAGGATCAAGACCTATTGGCTCTGGCAGCCCACGATCATCATGGCCTGCACCGTGGTTCTGATTCCGGTCATCCCGGTGGTGCTGCTCATCACGATTCTCTTCATCGACAAGTATCTTGACCGGCTCTCCTGCGAGCTGACGACGCGCACGCTGGAGGTGCGCAAGGGTCTGTTCAACCGTGTGGAGAGCACTGTTCCGCTCGAGAAGATCACGGACGTGCAGTTCTACCAGGGGCCGATCATGCGGATGATCGGTGTCGAGGGCTTCCGCGTGGAGACCGCCGGGCAGTCCGCGGGCGCGGCGGGCGGATTCCTGGTGAACATGATCGGGATCGAGGACACGCGGGGATTCCGCCAGGCGATCCTCACGCAGCGCGACAAGCTCGCCGCGGGAGACGACGCGAGTGTGCGTTCGACGGAACCGGTGGCGCCCGGCGCGGGGGCATCGGACCAACTCGCGACGCTTCGGGCGATCAGCGACACGCTGCTGCGCATTGAACAGAAGCTCGATCAGTCGTCCTGAGGCGGGGCGATCTGTCCGAGCAGGGGCGTGGGCGTCTGGTCCAGGTGCAGGCGGAGCAAGCCGAGGGCCGTCACGGCGGACCAGTGGCGCACCGCGAGGCGGTCGCCCCCGAACCGGAAGAGACGCGCGTCGTCCGAGGCGTCGCGGGACGCCCGGGCGATCCAGACCGTGCCGACCGGCTTGTCGTCGCTTCCCCCGCCGGGTCCGGCGACGCCCGTGATCGCGAGGGCGTGGTCGGCGCCCCCGGCGCTCTGGCTGGCGCGGAGGGCGCCCCGGGCCATGGCGCGGGCGACGGGCTCGCTGACGGCGCCGTGCTCGTCCAACGCGCGTTCGTCCACGCCGAGCAGTTCGCGTTTCATCGCGTTGCTGTAGGTCAGCCACCCGCCGAGAAAGACCTCGGAGCTGCCGGGCGCCCGTGTGAGGCGTTCGCCGAGCAGGCCGCCGGTGCAGCTCTCGGCGACGACGAGGGATTCGGAGCGCTCGCGGAGGCGCTGGACCACGGCCCGCTCGAGGGCGTCCGTGGAGGGGGTGTCCTTCGCGAAGACGACCGGGCCGAGGCGTGTTCGCACCTGGGCCTCGGCCTCGTCGAGCCGCGCGAGGGCCTCCTCCTCATCCGCGTCGCCCTCGAAGCGGATGCGGCAGGTGACCACCCCGCCCGAGGCCGTTGTGCCCACGAGGGGGGATCGGTCGCGGTCCATGAGGTCACCGAGGCGGCGGGCGACCTCCGACTCACCGAGCCCGAACGTGTGGAGCATCCGGGTGCGCACGCGTCGCCCGGGGGGAACGCGCAGCGCGGGGAGGACCTCGGCTTCGAACATGGGGCGCATCTCCCGGGGCGGGCCGGGCAGGCAGAAGACGTCGCACGCCCGGCCGTCCAGCTCGAGCCGCCCGGCGAGTCCGGGGGCGGTGCCGTGCGGGTTCGGGAGGCTCCGGCCCCTGCTCGGGCGGAGCGCCTGCACGCGGTTGGCGGGGGGCAGGTCGCGGCCTCGACCCCGGAACCAGGCTTCGATCGCTGCGAGGGAGGGGGCGTCTTCAACGAGCTGGTCGCCCATCGCCGCGGCGAGGCCCTGGCGTGTGAGGTCGTCGGCGGTCGGGCCAAGCCCGCCGGTGCAGATCAGGAGGTCGGCGCGGTGTGCGAGCCGGCGCATGGCCTCGGCGATCAGGGTCTGGTCATCGTCCACCGTGACGTGCTCGAGCACCCGGAGGGAACGGGCGGTGAGCTGGTCCGCGATCCAGGCGGTGTTGGTGTCGGTCTTCTGCCCCAGGATCAGTTCATCGCCGATCGCCAGGATCGCGCCGGTCCGGTGGGTGGTCATCGTCGAGTGTACGCCTCGGTCAGGGGGACTCCCGTGCCTCGACGGCCTGCCCGTACGCGTACATGATCATGACGGCGGGGATGGCGATTTTCTCGAAGGTGGAGTCCGCGACGCTCTCGAAGGTGGCGTGCTTTCCGGCGCGGACCTCCTCGGTCAGTTCCACGAGCACGTTGTCCAGGGAGGCGACGAGGCTGCCCCAGATGAGGAACTCGTCCTCGTTCTGCGGCGCCGCGTCGCGGAAGCCGGGCGCGTTGAGGGGGAGCACGATCTGCCAGTGTCCGTCGTCCTGACGGCGCATCACGACGCCGAGGGGGGGGAGGATGGGGCTGTCGTCCCAGAGCAGGGCCACGAGGTCGTCGTCCATCTCCTGAAAGGAGAGGCGCGCCTCCGAGGCCTCGACCCACGCGTAGGGGTCCGCGATGAGTCCCTGGAGCACGCTGTTGATGCGTTCGCGGACGGGGCTGCCGCGGAAGACCTCCGCGCCCCCCTGATCGGGCGGGCGTTGGCGTTCCCCCCGGCGGCGGGAGGCGATGCGGTCGAAGAAGGTGACGGGCTCACCCCGGGCGGCGGCTTCCTCAAGCTCGGCCCGGTAGCGGTCGAGTTCCTCGGGCATCTCCTCCCGGATGGCGTTGGCCAGATCCTGGAGGTGGCCGAGGGTGACCCCCACCTGACGGAGCAGGCGGCGTTCGTTCTCGTTGCTCGCCTCGATCAGGTCGCTGAGCCGCTCGGCGTCGTTGCGTTCGATCATGAGGCGGGCGCTGGCGAAGGCGTCCTCCGGGGTGGAGAGGTCGTAGCGGTGCGGGCGCTCGCGGAGGAGGACGAAGCCGAGGGCGCCGCCCCCGGTGAGCAGGGCGATCAGGGCGATCACCCCCACCGTCACCCAGAGGGATCCCCCGGTCTGGCGGGCCTGTTGGGTTGCCCCTCCCGTCGCGTCGGACATGCCTGATGTTACGCGGTGGCGACTCCACCCGTTACGACCGTCTCGCGGCTACACTCGCGCTGTGCAGAGCGCCCGCGTGATTATCTTCGTGCTCCTCGGGGTCGTCCTGGGCGTTCCGTTCGCCCTCAGCTTCTCGCGTGACGCCTCGTCCATCGCCGCGGACGCCCCCACGCTCATCGTGGTCACGCCGCACGTCCAGCAGATCCGCGATGAGTTCGGTCGGGCCTTCTCGCAGTGGCACGAGCGTGAGCACGGAGAGCCGGTGAGAATCGACTGGCGCACGCCGGGGGGCACGAGCGAGATCCGCAAGCAGCTCGAGGCGAACTTCAAGTCGATCGTGAAGAACCTGGGGCAGGCCGAGTCCTGGGAGATCGATGAGCAGGGGCGCCTCTGGCTCGGGCCGGGGAGTGTGGGCTTCGACATCATGCTCGGGGGCGGGTCGTACGACCACACGCTGCTCAAGAACGGGTTCGAGTGGCGTGTCTCGGGCACGCACGCCTCGGCGAACGGGCCGGTGGAGATTGACGCGGATGTCACGGTGAGCATCTCGGCGCCGGGGCGGTTCCCGCAGGGCACGCTCGACGAGTGGTACGGGGAGAACCGGATCGGTCCGCAGACCCTCTACGATCCCGACCAGTACTGGTACGGCGCCGCGCTGTCCTCCTTCGGGATCGTCTTCAACCGGGACGTTTTCAAGAAGCTGGGGCTCGATGAGCCGGATTCGTTTGAGGACCTGACCGACTCCCGGCTGGTGGGTTGGGTCGCGCTGGCCGACCCGCGTCAGTCCGGGTCCATCACCACCACCTTCGACTCGATCCTGGGCAACGCGGACTGGGAGAAGGGGTGGCGGATCCTGCGCGCGATGTGCGGGAACACGCGGTACTTCACCAGCCAGTCCACCAAGCCCCCGATCGACGTGTCTCAGGGGGAGGCCGCGGCGGGGCTGGCGATCGACTTCTACGGGCGTGGGCAGGCCCAGACGGTGGGCGGGGGGCGTGTGGGGTACACGGACCCGGCCGGGTCGGTCTACATCGACGCCGACCCGGTGAGCATTCTCAACGGCGCCCCGCACCCGGAACTGGCTCGGCGGTTCGTGGAGTTCTGCATGTCGGTCGAGGGTCAGGCCCTCTGGCAGTTGCCCCCCCTCGACACGCCCGAGGGCGCGGACAACCCGACGCTCGACAACGGCGTCCGGCTCGGCCCCTCGCACAACGCGCTGCGTCGCATGCCGGCGCGGCGCATCATGTACGAGCGGTACAGCGATCACTTCGTCGATCAGATCGACCCGTTCGAGGTGGTCTCCAACGTTGAGAATCCCGGGTGGCGGACGGGCGTCCAGGTGATGATGGGGTGCTTCGCGGTGGACATCGCGCCGGACTGCCGGGCGGCCTGGAGCGCGATCGCCCGCGCGCGGCTGGACCCGGCTTTCCCGCCGGAGGTGCTCGCGGAGATGGAACGGCTCTTCTTCGCCTGGCCGGAGACGCCCGTGGACGCGGACGGGGCGTTCACGACGGGTGAGGCGCACGCCCGGCTTGCCTGGACCGAGGAGAACTACCGGGCGATCCGGGCGAGCTGGCGTCCTGCGGGCGCCCAGGCCCGAGCGGAGATCGCCTACACCTCCTTTTTCCGCGACAACTACCGCCGCATCGTCAGACTTGAACGCGCGCGTCAGCCGCTCGCCGGAGCCACCCCATGACCATCCCGGGCGCCTGGGCGGCGCGAGAAGCCAGCAAGGTCTCGGGCGCCAAGATCGTGGCCACGCTCGGTCCCTCAACCGATGACCCCGAGATCCTCAGACGCCTCATCCGCGCGGGCGTGAGCGTGTTTCGGCTGAACTTCTCCCACGGGACCTTCGACGAGTTCACCGCTCGCCTTGGGCGCGTCCGGGCGGTCACCGAGCGTGCCAACCGCCCCGTCGCGATCATGGGGGACCTTTCCGGGCCCAAGATCCGCGTCGGCGTGGTCCCGGATCTCAGCCCCGGGGGAGGCGTCGTGCTCGAGCCCGGGCAGGACATCATCCTCCGCCCCGGGCACGGGGAGGCGTCGATCGAGCATGAGCGGCCGGTTTTCGACACCACCCTCGATCGGATCTCACACGACGTACAGCCGGGCGAGCGGGTCCTGATCAATGACGGCGCGATCCGCATGCTCGCGGTCGAGCGTGTCGATGGGCGCGAGCTGCACTGCCGGGTGACCCACGGCGGGCGGGTGACGAGCAAGAAGGGCATCAACCTTCCGGATTCGGACCTGCAGGTTCCCGCGATTACGGAACGCGACTGGGCGTGCGTGGATTGGGCCGCCGAGCACGGGCTGGATTACCTGGCGCTCTCGTTCGTCCGCACGGCCGAGGAGATCCTGACGCTCAAGCGCCGGCTGTGCGAGGTCTGCACGAGCGACAAGCCGTGGACGGACGAGCGGGTCGGGCTGCCGATCCCGGTGGTCGCGAAGATCGAGAAGCCGCAGGCGCTGGCGAACATTGACGCGATCATCGAGGCGACCGACGCGGTGATGGTCGCGCGGGGTGACCTTGGCGTGGAGATGGACGTGGCGCAGGTGCCCGTTGCGCAGAAGCACATCATCTCGCGCTGCTCCGAGATCGGGCGTCCGGTCATCGTCGCCACCCAGATGCTCGAGACGATGATCGACTCGGCCACCCCCACCCGTGCCGAGGCGAGCGATGTGGCCAACGCGGTCTTCGACGGGGCGGACGCGGTGATGCTCTCCGGGGAGACGGCGGTGGGCAAGTACCCGCAGCTCGTCGTTGAAACGATGGCGCGGATCATCGCGGTTTCAGAGGACCGCATGGGGGACCTGCCCCGGATCCAGCTCCCCGAACCGCGCCTGCCCGAGTACGCCCATCGGTCGGCGGCGTTGGCGCACGGGGCGATGCATATCGCGCGTGAGGCGAAGGCGGGGCTGGTGGCCGTCTGGTCCCAGGCGGGGGGGATGGCGGGGTACCTCTCCCGGCTGGACTTTGACATCCCGATCCTCGCCTTCACGTCGAGCCACGTCGCGGCGAGGCGGATGGCGCTGCTCGGGCACGTGATGCCCGTTCGTCAGGACCCGGGCCCGAACGGGACGCTGCGGGAGTGGACGAGCGCCGTCGAGCAGTATGTTCTCGAGCGGGGTCTGGCCCGAGAGGGGGACTCGGTGGTCCTCGTGGCGGGCAAGCCGCTCGGCTCGGTTCGGGCGCAGGATGGCATCTCGATTCTTCGGGTTGGGGATCAGGTCAGCGGCTTCCGCTTCGCCCCCGAGCCCCGCTAGCCGCCCAGGGCGCGATCGTTGCCCCCGAGCCCTGATCCACGCCCCCCCAGGCCGAGCGGGCGGAGCGTGAACCCGAAGCTGGTTTCGCCCTGCACGTTGTCGTACCGGAAGATGATCCCGAGGGTCAGGTTCGGGAAGCGGCGGTCGAGCTGAGCGACGAAGGTCTGGAACTCGTCACGCTGGAAGTTGTACGTCACGCGTCCGAAGGCGTCGTACTTGTCCGTGAGGGTGTAGCGGGCGCCCATGCCGCCGTAGGTGACGTTCTGGGAGTTGATGTAGCGGATATCGGCGCTCGATGAGAACTCGGGGGTGTGGCGCATGAGCACGCCGGCGGCGGTGCGGGCCTGCTGGTTGATCTCGAGGTCGTAGATCGACTCGGCGGCGAACGCGACGACGTCGGTCGCCTGCCAGGTGGCTTCCACGCGAGCGTGGTCCCCGGGCGTGGAGAGTTCGGGGCGGGCGTCGAAGTACCGGGGGATCGCTCCGGCCCGGTCGTCGTCGTCGCTCGTCCAGACGACCTCGGTGTTGAGCTTGAAGACGTCCACGCTGCGCCAGCGACCGGGCGCGCCCCGCTTGGTCTGCCAGGTCTGGTTGACCGCGGCGCGGACGATCGTGCCGTCGAGCAGGGGCTCGACGTCGTCGTCGAAGACCGGGAGCGCGGAGCTGTTCAGGTTCGTGCCCGCGGCCCACACGGTCACGCTGGGCTCGATGATGTGGCGCATCCGGTGCAGGTCGAAGAGGCGGCTGTCCACGGCGTTGTTGACCCGGGAGATCGTGGTGGAGAGCGTCACCCCCGCGGCCCCCCACAGCCGGTGCTGGTCGTCCTCGTACGGGCTGAAGGCGTCGAAGCTCGAGTCGTACGCCGTGAACCGGCCGACGACGAAGGGCGTGATGTTGATCGGCCCGGCGTGGAGGGGGGCGCTGAGTTCCTGGCGGGTGTCGAAGCGGTTGACGAAGGACTCGTCGAAGCCGACGGCCCGGAAGCGATCGCCGAGGGACATGTCCGCGTCGATGCCGAGGGCGCGCTGGGCGCGGGAGTCGGTCACGAAGCCCTGTGAGGCGGCGGTCACCTCGCTGAACCGCTGACGGACGCGGGCGTAGGTCGCCTCCCAGTTGTGGGTGATGAGGCCGGGCGCCAGGTCGCCGAACAGGTCCGCGCCGGCCATCCGGGCGCCGATCTCGGGGAGCTTGTCGACAAGGTAGCCGGGGGCCTGGAGCAGATCCTCGTTGGCGATGAAGTCGTTGACGGCCCCCTTGAGTTCGATTGTCCCGGCGAGGGAGCCCTCGACCCGGCGCAGGTAGGCCCGGTTGGTGAACTCGCGTCGGGTCTGCGCCGCGTCCCGGTCGAAGGCTTCGACAAAGGCCTCGTCGGAGATGAACGAGCCCTCGGCGACGAGGGTCCAGAACTCGCGGAATCGCCACATGTCCTGGGCGAGCAGGGCCCCGCGGAACTCGTCGTCGCGTTCGATCTCCTGCCCGCCGGGGAGCAGGTCCGTTCCGCTGTCGCTGGGCAGCATGTACGCGAACACGGAGCCGTCGTGCCCCGGTCGGTTCCACTCGAACTCGCCGCCGAGCGCCACGCCGCGCTTCGTGAAGACGTCGACCTGCAGGTCGGCGCTGAGTCCCTCCGGGGGGAGGATGCCAAGGAGGGAGTAGGCGTTCCAGGTGGTGAGCACGCCCGGCCCCGTGCGGTTGGAGCTTTCGAAGGCGAGCCCCTTGAGGGGGAACTGCTCCGGGTCGCCCTTGTAGAGGGGCCACCAGAAGAAGGGGAGGCCCCCGCCGCGGAGCGTCATGTTGCGGGCGTCGACGTAGGAGCGGCCGCCGAGCTGGCGTTCGCTCTCGTCGCGTTCCTTGAGCGTCACGCTGACGGAGCTGGCGCCGAGGCTGAAGTGCGGGTTGAAGAAGCCCGTGTTGCTGACCTCGGCCTTGTCTGCGCGGAACTGGTTGGAGGCCTCCTGGCGGATGGCCTCGGCGCGGAGGTAGAGGGGCATGGAGACCCGCTGCTCGTAGGTCCAGAAGACGGCGTCAACCAGGATGGCCCGGTCGCGCTGCACGTCGTAGTAGGCCCGCGGGCCGCGGACGGTGTACTGCCCGTCGCTCGCCTGGAAGCCTCCCTCGAGGTAGAGCCCGAGCACGTCCCGGCTGCCAAAGCTCGAGAGGGTTTCATCGATCGGGCCGGGGCGCAGGAAGACGACCGCCCGCTGGGCGTCGATCTGGAGCGACTGCCCGTCACGCGGATCGGAGTACTGGACGACCACCCCCCCGGTGAGCGTGAGCGTGTTCGCCTCCTCGCCCCGCTGGATGGAGAAGCGGTCCCCGGCCGAGACGTAGAAGACCCCGTCGCCGTGGAAGATCGGCGCCGGCGGCTCCTCGGTCGGGGTTGTGGTCAGCGGTCGCTTTTCGGGGGGCCCGGCCTGGGGCGCGCGGGCCACCTCGGGGGCGCCATCGGCGCCTCCCCCCATCATCGCCCGGAGTTGATCGGTGTCCGCCAGCCCCCCGGCGCGGGCCACGGGTTGGCTGGGGATCTGCGGCAGGGCGGCGGGGTCCATCCCGGAGGCCTCCGCCAGCCGGGCGGCGAAGAGCGCTTCGGCCTGGTCGAGGAAGGCGGCCTGGGCCGCTCCGTCCGGGCGGATCGCCCGGGTCAGGTCCGTGCGGAGCCAGACGGGTTCGCTGACGCGGACCACGCCCTGGACGGGGAGCCGGTCGGCCTGGACGGAGACGGCCGCGTCCCCCTCGAGCGTCTCGAGGCCGTCGAAGAGGGCGTAGACCTGATAGATGGGGCCGCCGGTCTCTGATCCGAGCTTCTCAAGCCAGACCGAGGCCCGGCGCGCCCGGAACTGGTAGCGCCCGAGCGAGGCCCGGACGTCCCCCTCGAGGAGCAGGCGGCGGGTGCCGTTGGAGCCCGAGCCGGGGGGCTCCTCCCAGACCCAGGCGCGCTGCGCGTCGAAGCCGATGCGCCCCTCGCTCACGCCCAGGGGCAGGCGGACGCCGTCGAAGGCCCGCCCGGTGGCGCTCAGCTCGCCCCCCTGCTGCGCCGAGGCGAGCCCGCAGGACAGCGCGACGCCGACGAGGGGCGCAAGAACGACACGGACGAGGTTGGCTCGACGGTGGGTACGCATCCATGCAGGCCCTCCGGGACGCCCCCGGACGAGTCTGAGCCCGGATGCTACGGCCCCGGAGCCGCGCTCACAACTCACCCCAACGGCAACTTTCAGGTTGACCGCCAACTGCTACACTCCCGCCCCATGACCGAGCCGGCCGACACCCCTGCAAGCCCCGCCGCATCGCCCAGGAGGTCGTTCTTGCGCCTCCTCTTCTCCGCCCAGGAGTCGGGTCTGGTGCTCGTCATCCTGCTCATGATGCTTGCGCTGACCCTCTTCGGGGGAACCAAGCAGGTGACCGAGCGTGTGAGCATCCCGGAGGGCGCCAGCGTCGTGGTCTACGACACCGGCGGGGAGGCCCACGAGCCGGGGACCATCCCAGCCCGGCTTGTGGATCGGTACGTGGTCACCGACGCGAGCGGGGGCGAGACGGTCTACCCCAACGCGTGGCGCTACGCGGAGCCCAGCGGCTCGCCGGCCCTCTTCACGGACGTCGAGAAGAACAAGTTCTTCGAGAAGCGCAATCTCATCCAGATCGCCCGGGACGCGAGCTTCTTCGCCGTCATGGCGGTCGGGATGACGGCGGTCATCATCCTCGCCGGCATCGACCTCTCCGTCGGCTCGATCTACGCCCTCGCGGCCATCATCGGGGCGATCGCCCTCAACAAGCTGGGGGAGGACGCCTCCGGGGTGAGCGCGGTCATCGTGGGGCTGCTCGTCTGCGTCGGCGTGGGGGGCGTCTGCGGGCTGGCGAACGGCGCGATGACCGTGGGCCTGCGGGTCCACCCGTTTGTGATCACCCTGGGCATGATGGCGGCCCTGCGCGGGCTGACCATCATCATCCCCCAGAAGATCTACGGGGAGCAGTCGATCACGGGCTTTGCCGACGGCTTCACCTCCGGGTTCTTCAAGCTCCAGGTCGCCGAGGTGTACCCCGTTCCGCCGATCATCATGCTCCTGGTCGCCCTGGTCGGGTGGTTCGTGCTGACACGCACCGTCTTCGGGCGTCGGGTCTTCGCCATCGGGGGGAACGAGACGGCGGCGCAGTACGCCGGGATCCCGGTCGGTCGCGTCAAGATCTGGGTCTACACGCTCATGGGCGCCCTCGCCGGGCTGAGCGCGTGCATGTATATCGGGTACTACGGCTCGGCGGAGACCGGTGCGGGCATGGCCTACGAGCTGCAGGTCATCGCGGCGGCGGTGATCGGGGGCGCCTCCCTCATGGGTGGGCGCGGCTCCGCCCTCGGGGCGGTGCTGGGCGCCATCGTCATCAAGCTCATCGACAACGCCATGATCATCTTCGAGATCGACCAGTCCTGGAACCAGGTCGTGATGGGGGCGGCCATCATCGTCGCGGTCGTCGTCGATCAGGCCAAACGCCGCATCTCGGGCGCCTGAGGTGTCCCGGATTCGGCGCTTCTCACCCGACCGGATCAGTCACTAGACTCTCCGGTTCTGAAACCTTTCCGACCGCCCGGCGGCTGCGCCAACCACCCCGGGCCGTTCGAACACGCACCGGGAGACTTTCCATGACCCCCGTCCGCCTTGCTCAGCGTCTCGCCCTGACCCTTGCCGCCGCAACCGTTGCCCTCGGGGGCTGTTCGGATTCGGGCGCCGACTCGAGCGCCAGTTCCGGTCAGTCGTCCAGCTCCGGGGAGGGCGCCAGCTACGTCATCGGCGTGGTCGCCAAGAGCCAGATCAACCCGGTCTTCAAGGCCGCCCGTGTCGGCGCCGAGGACGCCGGGCGTGACCTCTCCGAGAAGTACGGGATTGACGTGCAGATCCGGTGGCAGACGCCCAACACGGAGGACGCGCAGCAGCAGGCGCAGTACGTCGAGCAGCTGGTCGCCGCGGGCGTGGACGGGATCGCGATCTCCTGCATCGACGCCAACCTGCTCACGGACGTCCTGAAGGACGCGGTGGAGCGGGGCATCACGGTGATGACGTTCGACTCGGACGCGCCGGACTCGGGACGGATGGCGTACTTCGGCGTGGATGATCGGGCGGCGGGCGCGGAGGTGATGAAGCAGCTGGCCGATGTGATGGGCGCCGAGGGCGCCGTCGCCGTGCTCGCGGGCAACCAGGCGGCGACGAACCTGCAGGCCCGCGTCGCGGGCGTGAAGGCGGAGGCGGAGAAGTACGAGGGCATCCCCGAGCCGCGGGTCTTCTACCACAAGGAGACCGCCGCGGAGGCTGCGGCGAAGATGCTCGAGGTGCAGAACGCCAACCCGGAGATCGCGGGGTGGGCCCTGGTGGGCGGTTGGCCGCTCTACACGGACAACGCGCTCGATGGCATCCACGAGCACGCGAAGGTCGTCTCCCTCGACCCGCTCCCGCTGCCGCTTGAGTACCTCAAGAAGGGGCAGGTGCAGGTGCTCGTGGGCCAGCCGTACTACGGGTGGGGGTACGAGTCGGTGACGTACATCGTGGAGAAGATCCACAACGCCAAGAACCCCCCCAGCGAGTTCATCTACGCCGAGTTCGACGTGGTGACCCCGGAGAACGTCGAACAGTTCGAGGGGCAGTGGAACGACTGGCTCAACCGGAGCGATGAGGGCCCGTGAGCCAAGCGCCTTCGTCAGCCCGGAAGGACGCGGCGCCCGCCCGCCCCGTCGGCGTGGAGCCGTCGATCGACGTCGAGCCGATCCTCGTGGCCCGGGGCGTGTGCAAGCGCTTCGGCATCACCCAGGCCCTCGACAACGTCTCGGTGGAGTTCCGCCCCGCCGAGGTGCACGCCCTCATGGGGGAGAACGGCGCCGGGAAGAGCACGCTCGGCAAGGTCATCTCCGGCCTGCACAAGCAGGATTCGGGCGTGATCACGCTCGACGGGCGGGAACTCCGGCCCGGATCGATCGATGACGCGTTCAACGCGGGCGTGCGCATCGTCCACCAGGAGCTGGCGCAGTGCCCGAACCTGAGCGTGGCCGAGAACCTCTGTCTGCACGACATCCCGCGCACGCGTTTCGGCTCGATCGACCGGGAGGCGATGCGTCGGCGCGCCGCCCGGCTGGTTCACCGTCTGGAACCCTCCATCGACGTGGAGAGCGAGCTGGGCGCCCTCTCCCCGGGCCACCGCCAGATCTGTCAGATCGCGGCCTCGCTCGACGAGGAGGCCCGGCCGGGGGCCCACCCGGCGCGTGTGATCGTCTTCGACGAGCCGACCAGCTCCCTCTCGATCTCCGAGACGCAGCGGCTGCTCGAGATCATCCGTGAACTGGCCACGCAGGGGCTGACGATCATCTACGTCTCCCACCGGATGAGCGAGATCTTCGCCTGCTGCGACCGGGTGAGCGTGCTGCGCGACGGCAAGTACGTCGCCACCTCCAACGTCAAGGACATCTCCGAGCCCGACCTGGTCGAGCAGATGATCGGGCGGCGTCTTTCCACGCCCGACGCCAAGGGGCAGACGCCCGGGGGGGAGGCCGCGGCGCTGCGCGATCTGACCGAGGCGGCGCAGCACCCGATCGACACCGACGCGCCCCCGCGTCTCGAGGTGCGCGGGCTCTCATCCCCGGGCAAGATCCACGACGTCTCCCTGCAGGTCCGGCCCGGGGAGGTTCTCGGGGTTGGCGGGCTGGTGGGCTCGGGTCGCTCGGAACTGCTCGACGCGATCTTCGCCCTCGATCCGCGGGCGAGCGGCCAGGTCCTGATCGACAACACGCCCAATCCCCGCTCGAACCCGCGCGACCTCATCCGCGCGGGGGTCGGGTATGTCCCGGAGGACCGGCGCCTGCAGGGGCTTTTCTTCGACCTGGCGGTCAGTGAGAACATCGTCGTGCCGTACATGCGGTCGCTGGCCGGCCCGCTCGGCGTGCGTGCCCTGCCCGCCGAGCGTCGCCTGGTGGAGACGCGTCTGGCGGATTTCCGCGTCAAGACCGCCTCGACGGCTTCGCTGCCGGGTGAACTCTCCGGGGGGAACCAGCAGAAACTGCTCATCTCCCGGTGGATGCACGAGGACTCGCGCGTGCTGCTGCTTGACGAGCCGACGCGCGGCATCGACATCGGCGCCAAGGCGGAGATCTACCGGCTCATCCACGAGGCCGCCGCCCGCGGCGTGGCCATCCTGCTCGTCTCCTCCGAGATGCCCGAACTCCTCGCCCTCTCCGACCGCGTGCTCGTCATGGGGGAGGGGCACGTGCGCGGCGTGCTCACGGGGGCTGACATGACGCAGACCAATATCCTCACCCTCGCGACCCGCGAGAACGCCCCGGCGAGCCTCTAGCCCGACGGCTCACGGGATGGGGATCAGGATCTCCTCCCCGTCACGCCCGAACCCGGTCGCCTCGCGCCCGTCGGGGAGCAGCACCCGCACGCTCACGCCGCGGCCCTCGTCGTCCATCTTCCCCTCACGCGCCACGCGGCGGACGCGGACAACGCCGGCGTCCCGCTCGGCGGTGTAGACCGAACGGCGGAAGACGCCTTCGCGGTATCCCCACCCGTCCCCCTCGTCCTCGTACAGCTCTCCCCGGGCCTTGCCCTCGTGGTCGAGCCAGACGATCAGCGTCAACGGGTCGAGGGGATCCTCGTCCACGTACTCCATCACCGGGCCGGTCGGGATCACGCTGCCCGGACGGACGTAGAGGCGCGCCTGGTCCGGGTCCTTGCTGTCGCGCCCGCCGTCGAAGCTCGGGAAATCCAGCTCCCGCCAGGCGACCCCCTCGACCGGTCGGGGCATCACGCTCACCCGGTCCCGCGCCGGTTGGAGTTGGGCCACGACGAGCAGGTTGGGCCCGAGGAGGAAGGAGTCGTCCTCTGATCGCAGCGCCATGTCGGTCGGGTCGGCGAAGAAAGTCGGGCGGGCGATGGGCATGCCGTTGAGCGAACTCTCGCGGAAGAGCGTGTAGAGGTACGGGATCAGGCGGTAGCGGCGTTCGAGCGCCCGGCGGCAGGTCGCCTCGACCTCCTCCCCGAACGCCCAGGGCTCCTTGTCGATGTTTCCCTTGGCCGTATGGCCTCGGGCGAAGGGGAGCAGCGCCCCGTACCCCATCCACCGGGCGAACATCTCCCCGTCCCCGTTCCCGGCGAAGCCCCCGATGTCCGGGCCCGTGAACGGCTGTCCGGAGAGGCCCAGGTTGAGCGTCATCGGGATGGAGACGTCCACGTGGTACCAGTTTGAGCTGTTGTCCCCGGTCCAGGTCGCCGCGTACCGGTGCCCCCCGATGTAGTTGGCGCGGCTGAGCACGAAGGGACGCTTCTCCGGGTTGGCGGCCATGACGCCCTCACGGGAGGCCTTGACCATCAGCATGCCGTAGACGTTGTGGAAGCGAGCGTGGTCCCCCGGCCCCCCCAGTGCCTCGTCGGCCCGGTGCCAGTTGTCCTCGGGCATGGTCTTGGTGGGTGTGTTGAACACGGCCGGCTCGTTCATGTCGTTCCAGACGCCCGAGATCCCGTGCGCCATGAAGTCGGCGTACAGGCCCGCCCACCACTCGCGAACGCCCGCGTTGGTGTAGTCCGGGAAGACGCACACCCCCGGCCAGACTTCACCCTCGAAGGTCGTCGTGCGGTTGGCCTTCTTGACCCAGACGTCCCGCGCCGTGCCCGAGTCGAAGACCGAGTACCCCTTCTCGAGCTTGATCCCCGGGTCGATCATCCAGACGTTGTGGAAGCCCAGGTCCTTCAGGTCCGCGTTGAGCTGGCTCGGGCTGGGGAAGTCCTCGCTGTCAAACGTGAAGCAGCGGTACCCGTCCATGTAGTCGATGTCCATCCAGATCACGTCCGCGGGGATGTCCCGGTCGCGGAACTCCTGCGCGATCTCACGCACCCGGTCCGCGGGGTCGTAGCTGTAGCGGCACTGGTGGTACCCGATCGCCCACTTGGGCGGCATCGTGATCGTGCCGGTCAGTTCGCCGAGCTTGCGGCAGACGTCCTGCGGGGAGTCCCCGTCGATCACGATCACCGGCTGCTCCGGCCCCACCGCGCGGAAGACGATCCCGTCGCGCAGATCGATCTCGCACCGGTAGGTCGTGTCCGCCAGCACCCCGAACGCGGTCCCGTCGTGTCGCACCGCGAGCACCCACGGGTGGGAGGTGTACAGGCTCGCGGTGTCGTCCTGGTACCCGTAGGCGTCCGTGTTCCAGGTCTCGACGACGCGTCCGTTGCGCTTCAGCGGGCCGGCGACCTCTCCGGTGCCGTACAGGCTCGTTCCCTCCTCGATCGCCACGCTCGCCGTCCAGCGTTCCCCGTCGCGTCCGAACACGACCTCGACGGGGAAATCCGAGGGCGCATCCCCCGTTCCGGCCCGGGGCGTCACGAGCGCCATGGAGGGCAGCCGGTTCTCCCGGGCCTCGGCGCTGGCGTGGAACCGGACCATTGAGGCGCCGATGGACTCCGACACGGGCTGGGCGCCCGCCAAGGCCACCACCACGCCCGGCACGCTCAACGCCAACTTCATCTGCAACTGGAACAAAGGGAAACCTCCGCGTCTGAATATGCACGTGCTCGCGCCGTGCGACGCGGGAGTATCCCCTTCCCGGACCTGCGGCACAACCGAGTCCGGGCCGATTCCGGGGCCAATCCCCCAGAACGAGCGAATCTCACCGGGCGGGGCTCCAATTTCCCGGCGTCTTCGGTCATACTCACGCGAGCGCCGCCCCGCGTTCGCACGACCGGTCCCATCCCCGGAGCCCTCCCCTCATGCCCCGACGCCTGACCCGTTTCGTCCTCTGCCTTGCCGCCCTCGGCGCCGGCGCCGGCCCCACGCTCGCCCAGGCGAACCCGGTGATCCTCCAGTGGTTCGAGACCGAGTGGGACGACATCGAACGGCGCACCCCCGATTTCTTCCTCGCCGGGTACAACGCGGTCTGGCTGCCCCCGCCCACCGTCGCCTCGTACCAGAGCGCGGGATACGACCCCTTCGACCGCTTCGATCTGGGCCAGCCCCCCATCACCGCCACCGCCTCCAACCGGGCTCGGACGACGTACGGCACCGAGCAGTCCTTCCAGGCGATGGTGGACGAACTCCACCGCGCCAACTCCCTCGTGTTCGTGGATGGCATCTTCAACCACAACTCCGGGCGGACGACCTCGGACGCCTTCCTCGCCGACGGCGGCTGGCCCGGTTTCTACATCCCGCGGGAGTCGCCCCCGCGCGACAAGCTCCCCACGGACGACTGGGGCGACTTCCACGCCGGCAACGCCTCGGGGTTTTTGCAGTCGGAGAACCCGGGCGCGCCCAACTACGACCTGACCCGGGGCGACCTGGTCGCGCTCATCGACATCGCCCCCGAATCGGTCAACTTCTTCATCCGCCACCCCGTGACCCCGGGCGACCCGGACAACATCCCCGCCGGGACCATCCGAAACCTTCCCGACCCGGACAACGCCCGCTTCTATCCCGACCTCTCGCTCTCCCCCACCATCGTCAACAACCCGGGCACCGCGCGCAACCCCGGCGCCACCCAGTTCACCCGCTACCCCTTCAACACCGCCACCCCGCTCGCGGGGGACCCGGTCACCGACAACGCCACGGGGATGCTCATGCGCTGGGCCCAGTGGATGTTCGAGGTCCAGGGGATCGACGGGTTCCGCCTCGACGCGCACAAGCACATGGACAACTGGTTCTGGGACACCTTCTACGACAGCGCCGTCCACCGCGTCCGGCGGGCGCCATCCGGGGAGATGGTCACCCCCTTCTCCTTCGGGGAGAACGTCACGGGCAACTTCGACATCCTCAACAACCAGATCCGCAAGGACAGCTTCGCCAACCGTGACGCCCTCGACCTGCAGGGCGCGGCGCGCCTGCGGGAGATCATCAACGCGGGCGGGTTCGGCTCCTGGAACGGCCTCTTCTCCAACGCGGACGCCGGACGGCTCGACATCGCCGACGACGGCTTCATCAACGGCTCGGTGGGCGTCAACCACGTCTTCAGCCACGACAACGGCTCGGTCGGCGACGGGGGCTCCTCCCCCCCCTTCCCCACGCCCCGCCAGCAGGGCTATCCGCAGCACGCCTTCACGCTCATGGCCCCCGGACGCGCCATCGTGTACCACCACGGGCGGGGGGTCCCCCGCGCCTCGGGCTTCTACCCCCGCGAGGGCGTCCCGATCGCCCTCGGCCTCAACCCCACCGCCAACACCCTCGACGACACCATCACCAACCTCGTCCAGCTTCACAACCAGGTCGGGACCGGGCTCTACCAGCAGCTCAACGCCAACATCGCCGACGTCCTGGTCTTCGAGCGGTACGCCAACGGGCAGGCCAACTGCCTCGTCGGCGTCAACGACCGCTACGACGCCGGGGCGGACGCCATCACCGTCACCACACGCTACCCGGAAGGGACGCGCCTCCACGAGCTGACCGGCAACGCCGCGGACCCGGACATCGATCCCCTCAACGTCATCCCGGAGGTCATCACCGTCGGCCCGGGCGGGAGCGTCAGCCTCATCGTGCCGCGGAACGTGTCGAGCACCGGAACCGAGCACGCCCGGGGGTTCCTCGTCTACGCCGAGGCCCTCCCCACCGCCACCCTGGGCGTCTCCAACCAGTCAGGCGTCATCCCCGCCGATCCCTCCAACTTCCCCCCCTTCTTCCGGCGCCTCAACGACATCCCCATCGTCTCCGCCGACTCCTTCCGCATCACGGTCAACACCGCCCAGACCGACGCCCAGGACCCCAACACCGACGACAACGCCATCTTCAGGATCGATCAGGGGACGCAGGACTTCAACGGCAACGGGTCGCCCGACATCCCCCTCTCGGCCGCCCTCTTCGGCGGGTACGAGCAGTTCGTCACCATCAACCAGCCCACCTTCGGCTCAGCCGGAACCACGGGCGTCTACTCCCAGGAGATCGACGCCACGACACTCAGCGAGGGTTTCCACTACATCTCCGCCCTCGTCTTCCGCCACCGCGCCGAGTTCACCAGCCCGCTCTTCACCGAGCGGCGCGAGGTCGTCTACATCGATCGCGCCGACCCCGTCCTCGAGATCCCCGGCATCGACGCCCCCATCGAGGACGGCGCCGCCGAGTTCCGCTTCATCAACCCCGACAAGACCGTGACGGCCCTGCACACCTTCTTCGACCTCCCCGCCGGGGAGGACCCGGTTGCCCTGGCCGATCCCTTCAACGCGGCCGCCCGGTGGGACCGCCTGGAGTGGCGCAGCACGCCCGACACCCCGCTCGCCGACGGGGAGCACACCCTGACGGTGGTGACCTTCGAGCACTCCGGCCGCGCCTCGGTCTTCGAGTTCGAGTTCACCGTCGGCTCCTGCCCCGCGGACCTCGCCGAGCCCTTCGGCACGCTCGACTTCTCCGATGTGGTCGCCTTCCTGAGCGCCTTCGGCGCGATGGACCCCGCGGCGGACCTGGCCGCGCCCTTCGGCACGTTCGATTTCTCCGACGTCGTGGCCTTCCTCTCCGCCTTCGGGGGCGGATGTCCCTGAACCACCCCAAGACCCACGGACCCGAGGTTCTCAGATGCGTGCCATAACCTGCGTGATCCTCACCGCGCTTGCCATCGCGCCCGCTGACGCCCAGCTCCTCAGCGAAGACCGCAAGCTCCTCGCCTCGGACGCGACCGACTCGGACCTGTTCGGCGCCGCCGTCGCCGTCAAGGGTGAACTCGTCGCCATCGGCGCCCCCGCCGCGCCCGGAGAAGACCCCGCCGCCGGCGCCGTGTACCTCTACGACGCCACCACCGGCGCCGAACTCGGCAAGCTCTTCGCCAAGAACTTCGGTCAGAACCCCATCATGTTCGGCGCCGCGATCGATCTCGCGGGCCCGTTCATCGTCGTCGGCGCCCCGCAAGACGACCCCGCCGGCTCCCTCTCCGGGACCGCCTTCATCTACAACGCCTCCACGCGCGCCCTGCTCCACGAGATCGTCGGCGCCACCACCGACACCGGCGATCGCTTCGGGACCGCCGTCGCCACCGACGGCGTCTGCGTCGTCGTCGGCTCTCCCCTCGCGGCCGCGGGAGCTGGCTCGGCCTTCCTGTTTGACCCCCTCACCGGCGACCAGCTCCACCAGCTCATGCCCGACGTCGCCGGCCCGAACTTCCGCTTCGGCGCATCCGTCGCCGTCCAGGGCCCGATCGCCGCAGTCTCCGCGAGCCAGGAGGCCGTCGACGACCAGACCAACGCCGGGGTGGTCTACATCTTCGACACCGCGACCGGCGAGCAACTCCATCGCATCACGCCCGACGACCTCGAGGCCTCGGATCGCTTCGGCACGTCCATCGACCTTGACCAGGATCTCCTCGTCGTCGGCTCCTGCTGCGACGACGATGACCACGACAACGCCGGCTCGGCCTACGTCTTCAACGCCAGCACCGGCGCCCAGTTGCACAAGCTCCGGCCCACAGATGCCGCCCCCGATGACCGTTTCGGCTCCCGCGTCGCGATCAACAGCGGCGTCGTGATCATTGGCGCCGACCGCGCCGATCCCGCCGGCGACTTCTCCGGCACTGCCTATCTCTTCAACGCTGCGACCGGCGCCCAGATCGCCAAGCTCACCCCCTCCGACGCCGATCTCTTCGATTTCTTCGGCGCCGCCGTCGCCATCGACGCCGAACGCGCCGTCGTCGGCGCCCCATTCAGCTCGGACGACGGCCCCGAGTCCGGCTCCGCCTACACCTTCGCCGTTCCCGATTTCTGTCCCGCGGACCTCGCCGAGCCCTTCGGCACGCTCGACTTCTCCGATGTCCTCGCCTTCCTGGGCGCCTTCGGTGCGATGGACCCCGCGGCGGACCTGGCGGCGCCCTTTGGCACGTTGGATTTTTCCGACGTGCTGGCCTTCCTCTCCGCCTTCGGCGCCGGGTGTCCGTAACCCGACCGCCCACGCTACGATCCGCACAACGCGGCCCCGTAGCTCAGCGGTAGAGCAGGCGACTCATAATCGCTCAGGTCGGGGGTTCGAATCCCTCCGGGGCCACTGAACGGCGCTCAGGGTCCATACCCCTGGCTGCGCAGCGCGCACGAGATCAGCCGCTGCGTGATCTTCGCCCCCACCTGCGCGCTGGCGTGCTGCCCGGCCATCGGGCACAGCTCCACCACGTCCCCCCCCACGATCCGCGCCCGGTCCGCGATGCGCCCGAGCAGCCGGCTGACCTGCCCCCACGCCAGCCCCCCGGGCTCGGGTGTGCCCGTCGCGGGCACGATCGAGGGATCAAACCCGTCCAGGTCGATCGTGACGTACACATCCCCCAGCAGCAGCGCCTCGACCCGGCGCATCCACGCCTCGTCCGGGGCATCGACGATCTGGTGCGCCCAGAACGTGCGTTCCGGGTCCATCGTCTCCAGCTCCTCGCTGCTCACGCTCCGCAGCCCGACCTGCACGATCTCCGCCACCTCACGCGCCCGGGCCATCACGCACGCGTGGTTCAGGGCCGACCCGTGGTACGAATCGCGCAGATCCGAGTGCGCGTCGATCTGCACCACCGTCAGACGCTCGCTCCGGGCCGCGGCGGCTCGGATCGCCCCGATCGAGACCGAGTGCTCCCCACCGAGCACGATCGGGATCTGCCCGAGCGCGAGCGCCCGGCCGACGACCGACTCGATCTGCTCCACGACGCCCTCGAGCCCCAGCCCCGGGTCGATCCCCGCGTGCGTCGCGATGCCGCGATCGCTCGGCTCCCACCCGTCCTCCGGCTCGTAGTTCTCCAGGTGCTGCGAGGCGTCGATGATCGCTCGCGGCCCCTTGTCGGCGCCCTTCACCCAGGTGCTCGTCCCGTCGAACGGCGCGGGGATCACCATCACCCGGGCCGTGGCCGGGTCGCGCTGCGCCGCTTCGATCTCGAGGAATCCCCCCCCGGGCCACATCGCCGCCGATTCAAACGCCGCTTCAGGCATGCTCGCCCCCCCCGAGGTACGTGTACCCCGAAAGCTCGCGTTCGATGTCGCGGATCACGCCCCCCGCCTCGTCGGCGCTCAACCGGCCGCGCCGCACCGCCCGGTCACAGTCGCGGGAGAGCGAGCTGAGCATCTGCTCCCCGTCGTGCTGGAGGTAGGCCAGCACCTCGCCGCAGGTATCCCCGCGCACGATCTCATCGATGGTCCACCCCCCGTCCTCCACCCGCAGGTGCACCGCGTGCGCGTCCCCGAAGAGGTTGTGCAGATCCCCCAGCGTCTCCTGGTACGCCCCGACGAGAAACACCCCGATCCGGTAGGCCGAGTCGTTCAGTTCGTGCACGGGGAGCGTCCGCTGCAGTCCCGAATCCCCGACGAAGCGGTCGAGCCGCCCGTCCGAGTCGCAGGTGATGTCCCCGAAGCTGGCCCGGCGCGTCGGGCGCTCATCCAGCCGGTGGATCGGCATCACGGGGAAGACCTGATCGATCGCCCAGGCGTCCGGGAGCGACTGGAAGATCGACAGGTTCGCGAAGTAGACGTCCGCGAGGATCTCGTCCAGGTCCGCAAGCTCCTCGCTCTCGATCCCGAGCCGGTCGCGCTCGTCGCGCGCCCGGCGCATGATCTCCCCGAAGAGGCGTTCGGCCTCCCCGCGCTGCTCGAGGGTGAGGTACCCCATCCGGAACCCGCTCTCCGCGTCCCCGATCGCCTTCTTCGCGTCGTGGCAGCACTCGACCAGCCGCCCCGGACCGACCATCGAGAGAGCGTCGCGCAGGTCGCGGATCGGCGTCGGCGCTTCCCCGTCCTCGAGGGGCGGCGCCCCCACCGAGGCCTGACGCTGCCGATTCGATCCCACCACATCGAAGACCAGGACGCTCGAGTACGCGACCATCGCCCGCCCGCACTCGGTCACGATCGTCGGGTGCTCCACCCCCGCCCGCGTGCAGACGTCCCCCACGCGGTACACCACATCGCTGGCGAACTCCCGCAGCGAGTAGTTCATCGACGACTCCGCGTCGGTCTGGTCCCCCCGGTAATCGACGCCGAGCCCTCCGCCCACGTCGATCATCCCCATCGGCGCCCCGAGCCGCACCAGCTCCGTGTAGACCTGCGACAGCTCGCCGATGGCGTCCTTGATCGTCCGGATGTCCTGCACCTGGCTCCCGACGTGGCAGTGCAGGAGGCGAAGGCAATCGAGCATCCCACGCTCGCGCAGGATCTTCACCGACTCGAGCAGCTCTCCGGTGGTGAGCCCGAACTTGGACCGGGAGCCCGCGCTGTCGCGCCAGCGTCCCGTCCCGCTCGACGAGATCTTCACGCGGATCCCCACGCTGGGGCGCACGCCGCACCGCTCGGCGGTGTCCAGGATCCGCCCCAGCTCGCGCGGGTTCTCGACGATCGGCACGATCGTCCGCCCCAGACGCTGGGCGTGGATCACCATCTCGACGTACCGCTGGTCCTTGAACCCATTGCAGACGATCAGTTGCGTGTCGTTCCCGGCGGTGAGCGCCAATGCCGCGAGCAGTTCAGGCTTTGAACCCACCTCCAGCCCGAAGCCCAGCTCCCGCCCGACGCGGCAGACCTCCTCCACGAGATGGCGTTGCTGGTTCACCTTGATCGGGTAGACGCCCCGGTACGCCCCCTGGTACTCGTTCTCCCGGATCGCCCCGTCGAACGCCTCACGCAGCTGCTTGAGCCGCTGGTCGAGGATGTCGCTGAAGCGAAGGAGGACCGGCGTCTCGAGCCCCCGGGCCAGCAGGCCCTGGACGACCTCTTCGAGTTCCACGTCCGTCCCGGCGCAGCGCGCCACCACCCGCCCGGCGTCGTTGACGCCGAAAAAGCCTCCCCCCCACGCCTCCACGCGGTAGAGCGCCTCGCTCGCGCCGGGCGTCCAGGGCTCGCTCGACGTGTCCTCCACCGGCTTCTGATGGGTCGTGGTCATAGCCCGAACTTTATCCCGCCCCCTCCGGTCCGGACGCCCGGGCAGGTCCGATCATTCCCCGCCCCAGACTCCCGAACGCAAACCTTGCCCGGGCGCCACGCGAACGGGTAGCGTGGAGGCCGGGACGTGGTCTTCTTCACCGGGTCGTCTCACCCGCGGGGCGTCCCACCGCCTGACGACGGAGCGATCGATGCCCAGCCGAACCCCCACCACCTCGTCGCGTCTGCTCGCCCTTCTGGGCGCGGCCCTCGTCGCCGCCCCCGCCCTCGCCGGCGGCGGACCCGAGAACCTCATCATGGTCGTTGACCCCGCCAACGCCGACGCCCTCCACGCCGCCAACTACTACCGCCACGCCCGCAACATCCCCGCCCGCAACGCGCTCTACATCGAGCCCGGCGCCGACACCTACGCCGACTTCGCGACCGCCAACATCCCCGCCCTGCTCGGCAGCCTCCAGCAGCGTTCACTCGATGACCACATCGACCACGTCCTGGTCATGCCGAGCGACGAGTACCGCATCGACGCTGCCGGACTCGTCTCCGACTCCTGCTCCCCCATCTCACGCTTCGGCCTCGGCGGCTGCTACACCTCCGCCTTCATCGCCGACGAGATCCTCGCCGGCGGCCTCCGGCACAACGAGACCAACCGCTACTACGGGCTCTTCACCACCGACATCCCCGCCTTTGACAGCAACACCACCTACCTCTCGGGCGCCCCCTCGACCTCCACCTTCGCCCGGCGCTACTTCATCGGGTCCATGCTCGGCTACACCGCGAACGCCGAGGGCAACACCATCGAGGAACTCCTCGACATGATCGACCGCGCCGTTGCCGCCGACGGCACGCACCCCGACGGCACGTTCTACTACATGAACAACACCGCCGACGCCGCGCGCAACGTGCGCTCCAACCAGTGGAACCCCGCCGTCGCCGCCCTCGCGGCCGAAGGCTTCGACGCCGAGGTGCTCAGCGGCGTGCTCCCCACCGGGCGCCACGACGCGCTCGGTGTCATGTCCGGGTTCGCCTACGACAACATCGTCAACGCGGACTTCACCCTGATGCCGGGCGCCTTCTGCGATCACCTCACGAGCTGGGCGGCCACGTTCGACGACTCCAGCCAGGCCAAGGTCTCCGAGTGGATCCGCAAGGGCGCCGTCGGGTCGGTCGGCTCCACCCAGGAGCCGTGCAACTATCCCGGCAAGTTCCCCCGCGCCCAGATCCAGCTCGGCTACGCCCTCGGCATGCCCCTCGCCGAGGCCGCCTTCCGCTCCCTGCTCTTCTTCCCCTTCCAGCCCGTGATCTACGGCGACCCGCTCGCCCGGCCTTTCGCGCACATCCCCCAGGTCACCGTCCCGGACGCCCCCACCGGCGCCGTCTCCGGCCCGCTCACCCTCACCCCCCAGGCCACCACCACCCACCCCGAGGCCACGATCGACTCGTTCGAACTCCTCATCGACGGCGTCTCCATCGACACCATCACCCCCGGACAGTCCTTCCACGTCAACACCCCCCTCCTCGACGAGGGCTCGCACGACATCCGCGTGCTCGCCTACGACAGCACGTCGATCAGAACCGTCGGGCACTGGGTGGACCGCATCGAGGTCGACAACACCCCGCACGGCGCGACGCTCAGCGTGGACACCACCTCCGGCAACCTGGTTCACCCCTTCGAGTTCACCCTGGCCGGGACGGGCGCCCCCATCCGCGAACTCCGGCTCTGGCACAACGGGCGCGTCGTCGCCGCGGGAACGACCACCGCGCCCCTGATCGTTCATGGCCAGATGCTCGGCGCCGGGCCCGCGCTCGTCGAGGGCCAGGTGGAGTTCACCGACGGGACCATCGCCTGGACGCCCCCCCTCCAGCTCGACATCGACCCCTCCGGCGCCGAGCATCTGGCCATGAACGATCAGGGGCGCGGTGGTCGTTCCCGCGGCGACGACGCGCCCGTTGTGCCA
>MRWG01000588.1_pt1 | contig 36025 bp, 32 predicted proteins | sample 1013341 | NCBI WGS metagenome assembly MRWG01 (sample SAMN06117577, study PRJNA244670) | biofilm metagenome | biome: Water; feature: Cathode Biofilm; material: Biofilm; isolation source: microbial consortium enriched at the cathode of a solar microbial fuel cell | place: USA: District of Columbia ... | reverse complement strand
TCTGGGGGCCGGTTCGGGTGCGGGGGCCGCGTCCGCCTCGGCAACGGACGCCTTGTCGCCGGTGCAGACCAGCCGCGTGGAGGCCAGCCCCAGCAACGCCGCCAAGGCGATCGCCAGAAGCAGCGCCGCGAGGAAGCCGACCGCGCCGGTCGCCGCCCACAGAACAATGAGGCCGACGAGGCCCGAAAGACCCCAGCAGACGATCTGGCAAGTGCTCAGTTTGGACGTATCGGACATGTGCGTTTCCCCCGTTGGTTATCAATTAAGACGCGGTCAGTAGACCTCGCCCTTCTTGACCCGGGTGGAGAACTCCGTCTCCTTGCCCTCGGCCAGCAATTTGGCCTGCTCGACCCAAGCGTCGCGGCTCACGCGGCCCTTGAACCCCTTGAGATTGTCATCGACCCAGGCGACCTCGGCCTCGGTCCAGTTCGCGATCTGGTCGAAATGGTAGAAGCCCATCTCGTTGCACAGCGTTTCCAGCTTGGGCCCCACGCCCTTGATCTTCTTGAGATCGTCGGCCTTGCCGTCGCGCGGGGCATCGAGCGCCTCGGGGCGTGTGCCCGCCTCGGGCGCGGTCTCGGTTTTCGCTGGCGCGGGCTCTGCGGGCTTGGGGGCGGCGGCCTTCGGCTCCGGCTTGGGCGCGGCAGCCTTGGGCGGTGCCCCCTTCGCGGTGATCTTCACCGGTTCCTCGTTGAGCGCCACCGACGACGGCGCCGGCGCGTGATTGGCCCCGAGGTCGTGCCACGGCGCGGTGAGCGGCACCTCGCTGCCGTCGATGCGCTTGATCGTGTCGCGTTGATCGGCGGCAAGCTGGACGCTGGCATTGAATTGCGCGCGACCGCTCTCAAATTCCTTGAGGCTGGTCAGGCCGGATGCCGGCTCGCTCGCATAGCGCCCGTTCTGCGGGCCCGGCAGCGGCACCTCGCCCGCCGACATGGCGTCGATCAGCCCGGCAAAGCCCTCGGGCGTGAGATCCTCGTAGTAATCCTTGCCAACCTGCGCCATCGGCGCGTTGGAACACGCGCCCAGGCATTCGACCTCTTCCCACGAGAATTTGCCATCCTCCGAGAGCTGGAACGGCTCCGGGGCGATCTTGTCGCGGCACACGGCGATAAGGTCTTCGGAGCCGCACAGCATGCAGGGCGTGGTGCCGCAAATCTGGAAATGCGCGACCGCACCGACGGGATGCAGGTGGAACATGAAGTAGAAGGTCGCCACCTCGAGCGCGCGGATATAGGCCATGTCCAGCATTGCGGCAATGTGCTCGATCGCCGGACGGCTCAGCCAACCCTCCTGCTCTTGTGCGCGCCACAGCAGCGGGATGATCGCGCTCGCCTGTCGCCCTGAGGGATACTTGGTGATCTGCGCCTCGGCCCAGGCCTGGTTGGCCGGGGTGAAGGCAAAGCTCTCGGGCTGCTCATGGTAAAGACGGCGTAGCATCTCAGGCACAGGCTCCTGTGGTCAGTTTCACGCCCCCGTCGGGCAGCCGCTCGGCGCCCCCGGTGGACAGTCGATAGGCCGCGAGGTCCAGAAGCTGCTGGCGCGCCAGCCCGGTCTGGATCTCCATGGCCAGGTAATCGCCCTCGTCGCGCAAGGTGCAGCCAAGGCTCCCGGCCGCGGCGTCAAAACGCGCCGCATCCTCCTGCGTGGTGCCCGGCGGCGGCGGCGCACAGGCCACAAGCACGCCCAGCGCGCAAAGCGAGATCGTGGGGCGCAGCACTCTCATATCCCCCCGGCGCGATGACCGGCCAGCCGCAGGCCCGATGCCGGATCGCGCAGGACGGCAAGGCCAAGCACCGCGAGCGAGACACCCCCGACCCCGGCCAGCCCCGCGCTCAGACGGCCCAGATCGATCACCTGTCGACCTCCCCGAACACGATGTCCAGCGTGCCGATCAATGCCGCCACGTCGGCCAGCTGGTGCCCCTTGGCGACATGGTCCATCGCCTGGAGGTGCAGAAAGCCCGGCGCGCGCAGCTTTGCCCGATAGGGCCGGTTGGTGCCGTCGGCCACGAGGTAGACGCCAAATTCCCCCTTGGGCGCCTCGACCGCGGCATAAACCTCGCCCTCGGGGACGTGGAATCCTTCGGTATAGAGCTTGAAGTGATGGATCAGCGCCTCCATCGAGCGCTTCATCTCGCCGCGCTTGGGCGGGGTCACCTTGCCCCGGGTGAGGATATCGCCCTGCCCTTCGGGGGCGCGAAGCTTCTCGATGGACTGGTGTATGATCCGCAGGCTCTGGCGCATCTCTTCCATCCGCACGAGGTAGCGGTCGAAGCAATCGCCGTTCTTGCCCACCGGCACGAGGAAGTCGAACTCGTCATAGCATTCGTAGGGCTGCGCGCGGCGCAGATCCCACGCCATGCCGCTGCCGCGCACCATCACGCCGGAAAAGCCCCAGTCGAGCGCCTCCTGCTGGCTGACGACGCCGATATCGACGTTGCGCTGCTTGAATATTCGGTTCTCGGTGAGCAGGCCGTCGATATCGTCGATCACCTTGGGGAACTCGTTGGCCCAGGTCTCGATATCGTCGAGCAATTCCGGCGGCAGGTCCTGGTGGACACCGCCGGGGCGGAAATAGGCCGCGTGCAGCCGCGCGCCACAGGCCCGCTCGTAGAAGATCATCAGCTTTTCGCGCTCCTCGAAGCCCCAGAGCGGCGGGGTGAGCGCGCCGACGTCCATCGCCTGCGTGGTGACGTTCAGGAGGTGGTTGAGGATGCGCCCGATCTCGGAATAGAGCACGCGAATGAGGCTCGCGCGGCGCGGCACCTCGACGCCGGTGAGACGCTCAATGGCGAGGCACCAGGCGTGTTCCTGGTTCATCGGCGCGACATAGTCGAGTCGGTCGAAATAGGGCAGGTTCTGGAGGTAGGTGCGGCTCTCCATCAGCTTTTCGGTGCCGCGATGCAGCAGGCCGATATGCGGGTCACAGCGTTCGACCAACTCGCCGTCAAGCTCCAGCACCAACCGAAGAACGCCATGCGCCGCAGGGTGTTGCGGGCCGAAGTTGATATTGAAGTTGCGGATCTTCTGCTCGCCCGTGAGGGCGTCGTCGAAGCCTTTGGAGCCGTCCATTACTTGCGCCCCCCGTCAAACTTGTCGCGGAACGCCATCACCCACAGCAGGATCAGCGCCCCCAGCGGGATGATCGCCGCCAGCGACACCCAGTTGGGGATGCCGAATTTCGGCAGCAGCCGCCAGAACGGCACCACCATAAGCAACGCAATGATCAGCATGAAGATCAGACCGCCGCCACCCATGCCGTAGCCTCCCATTCCATAGCCCGTGCCCATCACTTGGTGTCCTCCTTCTCATCGCCCGGAAGGATATAGTCGGCGCCCTCCCAGGGAGACATGAAATCGAATTGCCGGTACTCCTGCACCAGGTTCACCGGCTCGTAGACGACGCGCTTCTGCACCTCGTCATAGCGCACCTCGGTATAGCCCGTGGTCGGGAAATCCTTGCGCAGCGGATAGCCGCGAAAACCGTAATCGGTGAGGATGCGGCGCAGGTCGGGATGCCCGGTAAAGATGATGCCGAACATGTCGAACACCTCGCGCTCGAACCAGTTGGCCGCCGGATAGACCTCGCAGAGCGAGCGGATCATGTCCTCCTCGCGGATCGCCACGCGCAGGCGGATGCGATGGTTCTGATACATGCTGAGCAGGTGATAGACTACGTCGAACCGCTTGGGCCGCTCGGGCCAGTCCACGGCGGTGATGTCCACCAGCGTGGAAAAGGCGCAGTTCTGATCGGTCTTTAGAAACTCCGCCAGCCCGGCGATGTTCGAGGGGGCCACATCGACGGTGATCTCGCCATGCGCGATCTGCCAGTCTAGCACGCAATCGGCGCGCTTGGCCTCGATATACTCGCCCAGTTCCTTGAGTTGCTTGCTCATCTCACGATCGTCCCCGTCCGGCGGATTTTGCGCTGCAACTGCATGATCCCGTAGACCAGCGCCTCGGCCGTGGGCGGGCAGCCGGGCACGTAGATATCCACCGGCACGATCCGGTCGCAGCCGCGCACGACGCTGTAGCTGTAGTGGTAGTAGCCGCCGCCATTGGCGCACGATCCCATCGAGATGACATAGCGTGGCTCGGGCATCTGGTCATAGACCTTGCGCAGCGCGGGCGCCATCTTGTTGGTCAGCGTCCCCGCCACGATCATCAGGTCGGACTGCCGCGGGCTGGCGCGCGGCGCGGTGCCGTAGCGCTCGAGGTCATAGCGCGGCATGGAGGAGTGCATCATCTCCACCGCGCAGCAGGCGAGGCCAAAGGTCATCCAGTGCAGGCTGCCGGTGCGCGCCCAGTTGATGATGTCCTCGGTCGAGGTGACGAGGAATCCCTTGTCCTGCAGCTCGGCATTGAGCGCCTGCGAGGCGGGATCGACGTCCTTGCCGGGCTGGTACGCTTCGGCCGGTGCGAGGCTCGACGGCCCGGATTTGACCCGCGGGCTCTGTTCGCCCAGCCCCTGGGTCTCTGTCACGAGCGCGTCGTCACGATCTTTTACTGCCATTCCATCGCTCCTTTGCGCCATTCGTAGGCAAAGCCTGCGGTCAGGACCGCCAGGAACACCATCATCGACCAGAAGGCGGCCATGCTGAGGTCCTGAAACGCGACTGCCCAAGGAAATAGCATGGCAATCTCGAGGTCAAATATGATGAACAGGATCGACACGAGATAGAACCGCACGTCGAACTTCATCCGCGCATCGTCGAAGGCGTTGAAGCCGCATTCATAGGCGCTCACCTTCTCGGGATCGGGATGGCGCACGGCGAGCACCACGGCGGCGAGGATCAGGACGAGCCCCAGGCCGATGGCGACCGCGAGAAGGACCAGGATCGGGAGATATTCCCTCAGCATCTCTTCCACGGGATGGCTCCTTTCATGCGCGGCCCAGCGCGCATCAAGTTGGCTGCATATGGACCGGGTTTAAACCTGCCCCTCTGCCCGGTCAACCGAAGCCACACCGGTTTGCAAGCCCGGGGAGGTGGAATCTTGAGGTTTGTATGCGATGGTATGCGGCTTTGTGCCGCAATTGGTCCAAAAACCGGACCGCGCCTTGCCGCGGCGCGGCAAGGGCCGCGACTCACTCGTGCTGCCAGCCCGGTGTGCGGCGCTCGAAAAAGGCGGTGATGCCCTCGGGGGCCTCGGTCCCGGCCCACGTCTCCGCCAGTGCCGCGATGGTGTGCTCGATCACCGCGTCGTCGATGCGCGGCCCGAAGCCGCGCAGCAGCGCCTTGGCCCGCGCCACGGCCCCCGGCGCGCAGGAGAGGTAGGGCAAGACCTCTTGCTCCACGGCGGCGTCGAGTCCGGCTTCCGGCACCGCCCGCGCCAGAAGGCCGAGCGCCACCGCCTCGTCCGCGTCGAACCGGCGGCCCGACATGAAAACGCGCCGGGCCTTTGCCTCGCCCATGCGCGCGGCCACGTATGGCCCAATGGTGGCCGGGATAAGCCCCAGCCGCGTCTCGGTAAGCGCGAACTGCGCGCCCTCTACCCCGATCACCACGTCGCACACGCTCATCAGCCCGATACCACCGCCAAAGGCATTGCCATGCACCCGCCCGATCAGGGGCTTGGGCAGGGTATTGAGCGCCTGAAGCATGTGCGCCAGCTTCGCGGCCTCTTTCGACCGGGGCTCCGGCTCGGCGTCGAACTGCGCCCGCATCCAGCCCAAATCGCCACCGGCGCAGAACGTGCGGCCCCTTGCTGCCAGCACCACGGCCCGCACACCGTCATCGGCGCCGAGGTCCTGCGCCGTCCTGTGCAACTCGGCGATCATCTGCGCCGACATAGCGTTATGCTTCTCGGCCCGGTCGAGCCAGAGCGTGGCCACGCCGCGCGTGTCAGCCTCGATGGTGATGGTCTCGGTCATGCCCTCTCCTTCTTGCGCCAAATTTCTTCATAGGAAATTTGGGAAAAATCTGTTCAAGATTTTTGCCCCTCGCCCCGCAGCGCCCGCGCCATCGCGGCGGCGCGCACCAGCACCTCGCGGTCGAGCCCGGTCTGGTAACCCAGGGCCGCCAGCCGCTCCTGCACCGCCTCTGTGGCCACGTTGCCCGCCGCACCGGGCGCATAGGGACAGCCACCCAGGCCCCCGACGGCGGCGTCGAACACCCGCACCCCGCGCGCCAGCGCCGCCTCGATATTGTCGAGCGCGCGGCCCGAGGTGTCGTGGAAATGCCCGGCGAGCCGATCCACCGGCACCACGTCCATCACCGCCGCGAGCATCGCGTCCACCGCCTCGGGCGTGCCCCGCCCGATCGTGTCGCCGAGGCTGATCTCGTAGCAGCCCATCTGCCACAGGCTCTCTGCCACCTGCGCCACCTGCGCGGGGTCAACCGGCCCGTCATAGGGGCATTCCACCACGCAGGAGACATAACCGCGCACGCGCAGCCCCTCGGCCCCCGCCGCCTCGGTGACGGGGGCAAAGCGTGCGAGGCTTTCCTCGATGGTGGCGTTGATATTGGCCTTCGAGAACCCCTCGGATGCCGAGCCGAAGATCGCCACCTCGTCGGCCCCCGCCTCGAGCGCATCCGAGAGCCCCCGCATATTGGGTGTGAGCGCGGCATAGCGCACCCCCGGCGCCCGCCGGATGCCGCGCAGCACCTCGGCCGAGTCGGCCATCTGCGGCACCCATTTGGGGCTGACGAAACTCGCCACCTCGATCCGGGCAAAGCCCGCCTCGCTCAGGCAATCCACCAGCGCGATCTTGTCGCGCGTGGCGATCCGGGCGGCCTCGTTCTGCAGCCCGTCGCGCGGACCGACTTCGAAGATTTCAACACTCTCGGCCATCACCCCTCCTCCGGCACGGGATAGAACTCCTGCACATAGATGTCCTGCTCGCCGTCCCGCGCCTTAGCCCTTTGATAGGCGGGGCGCGCGCGCAAGCCATCCCAATAGGCCATCAGGCGCGGGTATTGGTCCAGATCGACGTAATAGCGCGCCAGTTCGAACCCGTAGGCGAACATGATATCCGCCGCCGAGAAACCCGAGGGCAACAGGTGATCACCCTCCATCCGCGCCTCCATCGCTGCCAGGGCCGCCCGCAGCCGGGCATTGAGCAGCTTCACCACCGTGGCCGAGGGGCGCGCGGGCGGGCGCAGGAACACCTGGTTGAGGTTGAGATTCTCCAACAGGCATCCCACCGTCTCGGACAGGCTCAGCACCTCCAGAAACCGCGCGCGCTCGGGCTGGCCCGGCGGTGGCATCAGCCCTGCCTCGCTGTAGGTCTCGCACAGCATCTGCACGATGGCCCCGCTCTCGACCCAGACCGCACCATGATGCTCCAGCACCGGCACCCGCCCGGCCGGCGACAGCGCGAGGAAGCCGGGCGCGCGCAACGAGCCGTCGCGGATCGAGTAATACGCCACTTCGTAGCCGAGCCCCAGCTCCTCCAGCAGCCACATCACCCGCAGCGAGCGCGCCAGCGGCACATGGTGCAGGCGGATCATGCCTCTTCCTCCAGCCGGATCAGCGCCGCGCCCGCCGACACCTGGTCGCCCGCGGCCACCAGGACCTCGCCCACCACGCCATCGCGCGCAGCCAGCAGGCTGTGCTCCATCTTCATCGCCTCCAGCACCGCCAGCCGGTCGCCTTTGTTGACGGTCTGCCCGGCCCGCGCCAGCACCGCCTTCACCAGCCCCGGCATCGGCGCCTCGACGAGCGCGGCATCGCCCCCCGCCGCGCCCTCGCGCGCGAGCGGATCGACCAATTCGAAGCGCAGCCCGTACTGCGCAAAGACGGTGATCCGCGCGCCGTCCACGGCCACCTGCGGCGCGAACGAACCGTCAAGCCGCCATTGCCCCTCCACGCGCCGCACCGCGACGCAGACTCCGCCCACCGTCACGTCATGGGCCTTCGCCGACAGCGTCGCGAGGCGCAGCACGATCTCCTCGCCCGCGTGGAGCAGCGTTACCGTGCGTTCCAGCGGCTGCCAAAGGGCGAACCCGGCCTCCGGTGGCGCCTCGTGCATGAGGCCCAGCCCCGCCACCGCCGCCAGCGCGATCTCGCGCGGGCCCGGTGCGGGCGGCACGACCAGCGCGTCGATATCCCGTGCGATCAGCCCGGTATCCACGTCTCCCGCCGCGAACCCCGCATGCCGCGCGAGCGCGCCGAGAAAGGCAAGGTTGGTCACCGTGCCTGCCACCTCGGTGCGCTCCAGCGCGCGCGCCATCCGACGCAGCGCGACTGCGCGGCTCGGGCCGTGGGTGACCAGCTTGGCGATCATCGGGTCGTAGAACGGGCTGATCTCGTCGCCCGCCCGCACGCCGCTATCGGCACGGGCCCCGTCCGGAAACGCGAGGTGCGTCAGCCGCCCCGTCGCGGGCAGGAACCCCTTTGGCACATCCTCGGCATAGAGCCGCGCCTCGAAGGCATGGCCGGTGATCGCCAGATCCTCCTGGCGGAGCGGCAGCCCCTCGCCCGCCGCCACGCGCAACTGCCACTCGACGAGGTCCACGCCGGTGATCGCCTCGGTCACCGGATGCTCGACCTGCAACCGCGTGTTCATCTCCATGAACCAGAACCTGTCGGGGCGCAGGCCCTCGCTGCCATCGACGATGAACTCCACCGTGCCCGCCCCCGTGTAACCTATGGCCTCGGCGGCGCGCACGGCGGCCTGCCCCATGGCCGCGCGCATCTCGGGTGTCATGCCCGGCGCGGGGGCCTCCTCGATCACCTTCTGATGGCGCCGCTGAAGCGAGCAGTCGCGCTCGAAAAGATGCACCGCGCGTCTGCCGTCGCCGAACACCTGCACCTCGATATGGCGCGGCTTTTCCACGAACTTCTCGATCAGAACGTCGGCGTTGCCAAAGGCGGTGCGTGCCTCGCCCCGCGCGCTCTCCAGCGCATCGGTGAAATCCCCGGCGCGCTCCACCAGCCGCATCCCCTTGCCGCCGCCGCCCGCGACGGCCTTGATCAGCACCGGGTAGCCGATGGCCTCGGCCGCCCCGGCGAGATGCTCGGCGTCCTGATTGCTGCCGTGATAGCCCGGCACCACCGGCACGCCCGCCTCCTCCATCAGGGTCTTGGCGGCGTCCTTGAGCCCCATCGCCCGGATTGCCTGCGCCGACGGACCGATGAAGGTCAGCCCCGCCGCCTCCACCGTCTCGACGAAATCGGGGTTCTCGCTCAGGAAGCCATAGCCGGGATGGATGGCCTGCGCCCCCGTCTCCAGCGCCGCGGCGACGATCGCGTCGCCCTTGAGGTAGCTGTCGGCAGGCGCCGACCCGCCGATATGCACCGCCCGGTCCGCCATCGCCACATGCGCGGCGCCGCGGTCGGCATCGGAATAGACCGCCACCACCTCGACGCCCATCGCCTGTGCCGTGCGCATCACCCGGCACGCGATCTCGCCCCGGTTGGCGATCAGGATACGTTCAAACATGGCCCGCGCCCCCTGCTTCATCTTGCCAAAAATATCCAGATTCCGACATCACCACCCTCACATCCGGAACACGCCGAAGCGCGTCTCCTCCACCGGGGCATTCAGCGCCGCGCGCAGGGATAGCCCGAGCACATCCCGGCTCTTGCGCGGGTCGATGACCCCATCATCCCACAGCCGCGCCGAGGCATAGAGCGGGTGCGCCTGCCGCTCGAACATCTCCACTGTCGGGCGCTTGAACGCCTCTTCGTCCTCCGCCGACCAATGCTCGCCGCGCTTTTCCATCGCGTCGCGCTTGACCGTGGCGAGCACCCCCGCCGCCTGGGCGCCGCCCATTACCGAGATGCGGGAATTGGGCCAGGTCCACAGGAAACGCGGCTGATAGGCCCGCCCCGCCATGCCGTAATTGCCCGCGCCGAAAGAGCCGCCCACCAGCATGGTGATCTTCGGCACAGAGGTTGTCGCCACCGCCGTCACCATCTTGGCCCCGTGCCGGGCGATGCCCTCGTTCTCGTATTTGCGCCCGACCATGAAGCCGGTGATGTTCTGCAGGAACACCAGGGGCGTGCGCCGCTGGCTGCACAGTTCGACGAAATGCGCGCCCTTGGAGGCCGATTCGGAGAACAGCACGCCATTGTTGGCGACGATCCCCACCGGACAGCCCTTCACATGGGCAAAGCCGCAAACCAGCGTCTCGCCAAAGCGGGCCTTGAACTCGTCGAAATACGACCCGTCCACCAGCCGCGCGATGACCTCGCGGATATCGTAGGGCGTGCGCAGATCGGCCGGCACCACGCCGAGGATTTCCTCTGGATCGTAGGCGGGCTCCTCGGGCGTCTGCCACCCCCGGACGGGGGCCAGCCCACCGCCCAGATTGCCCACGGCGCGCCGCGCCAGCGCCAGCGCGTGCGCGTCGTCCTCGGCGAGGTAGTCCGCCACGCCCGACAGCCGCGTGTGCACGTCGCCACCGCCCAGGTCCTCGGCTGTCACCACCTCGCCTGTCGCCGCCTTGACCAGGGGCGGACCGGCCAGAAAGATCGTGCCCTGATCGCGCACGATGATCGTGACATCGGACATCGCGGGCACATAGGCCCCTCCGGCGGTGCAGCTTCCCATCACCACGGCGATCTGCGCGATCCCCTTGGCGCTCATCTGCGCCTGGTTGTAGAAGATGCGCCCGAAATGGTCGCGGTCGGGGAATACCTCGTCCTGGTTGGGCAGGTTCGCACCACCCGAATCGACGAGGTAGATGCATGGCAGGTGACATTCCTCGGCGATCTCCTGCGCGCGCAGGTGTTTCTTGACCGTCATCGGGTAATAGGTGCCGCCCTTCACCGTGGCGTCGTTGCACACGATCATGCAGTCACGCCCCATCACGCGGCCCACCCCGGCAATCACGCCCGCGCAGGGCGCGGCCCCGTCATAAAGACCGTGCGCCGCAGTGGCCCCAACCTCCAGGAACGGGCTGCCGGGATCGAGCAGGCCCGCCACCCGCGCGCGGGGGGACATCTTGCCGCGCGCCTTGTGCCGCTCGCGCGCCGCCTGGCCGCCCCCCTCGGCCGCGGCCACGGCGGCCTCTTCGACCTCGCGCAGCGCCTCGAGATGGGCGTCACGGTTGGCCCGGAACGCCTCGGATGACGGCAGCGCCGATGATGTCAGACGCATGGCTGCACCTCCTGTGTCAGGTCGCGTGTTGCAATTATGCCGCAGTGCGGCAGGACGGGGCGAATTTGATTCACGTCAATGTGATCGGGCCGCGGCCGGTCCATACCGAGCGGCGTCAAAACAAGAGTGGACAGACCATGAAAAAGATCACCGCCCTCACCCTCGCCGCCCTCATGAGCGCGACCGCCGCCCCGGCGCTCGCGCAGTCGCAGGGCGATTTCACCCTCGGCCTCGGCATCGGCTGGGTCGAGCCCACGCGCAGCTCCACCACCGCGGCTGGCAGCATTGATGTCGATGGCAACCTGCGCCCGACGCTCACGGTGGAATATTTTGTCGCCGACAATATCGGTGTCGAACTGCTCGCGTCGTGGCCGTTCCAGCACGACATCAACCTCGCGGGTGCCGGCAAGGTGGCGGAAACCAAGCACCTGCCGCCCACCCTGTCGCTGCAATACCACTTCACCAACAAGAGCGGCGTCACTCCCTTTGTCGGCGCGGGCATCAACTACACCTACTTCTTCGACGACACGGGCAAGGGCGCGCTCGCGGGCGTGCCGGTCAGCCTCGACGATTCCTGGGGCCTTGCGCTGCACGCGGGTGTGGACGTGGCGATCAACGAGAAATCGGCGTTCCGCTTCGACGTGCGCTACATCGACATCGAGACCGACGTGAAGGTGGGCGGCGCGCCCATCGGCACCGTCAAGATCGACCCTTGGGTGATCAACGCGGCCTATGTGATGAAATTCTGATCCCCTCCCGCACAGGATCGGAATGACGGGGTCGGCCATCGCGCCGGCCCCTCTTTCGTGGTGCACCCTCATTGCCCCGCCTCCCGCGCCGCACGCGCCTTCAGCTCCTTGCGAATCACCTTGCCCGTGACGGTCATCGGCAACGCATCAACAAAAGATATTTCCCTTGGGTAAGAATGCCTTGAAAGCCGCTCCTTAACCCATGCCTGAAGTTCCTCGGCGCCAACCTCGGCGGCGGGGCGCAACACCACGTAGGCCTTGACGATCTCGGTGCGCAGCGGGTCGGGCTTGCCCACCACGCCGGCAGTTGCCACCGCCGGATGCGTGAGCAGACAATCCTCGATCTCCGCAGGCCCGATTCGATAGCCCGCCGAGGTGATGACGTCATCCTCGCGGCCAACGAACCGGATATACCCGTCGACGATCACGCCCCGATCCCCGGTCAGCATCCAGTCGCCCCGGAACTTTTCTGTCGTCTCACTCGGTTTGTTGAAATATTCCAGCATCATGGAGGCGGATCCTCGCGCGATCGCGATGTCGCCCTCGCCCGCCGTCTCGCGCCCCTCGGCGTCGATCACGGCCACCGCATGCCCGGGCACCGCCCGGCCCAGCGCACCGGGGCGCGGTGGAAACAGCGCGGCGCAGGAGCTTGCCACCATGTTGCACTCGGTCTGCCCGTAGAACTCGTTGATCGTCAGGCCGAACGCCTGCCGCCCCCAATCGAGCATCTCCGGCCCCAGCGGCTCGCCGCCGCTCGCGACGCTGCGCAACCCGTCTAGGCGGGCCTCCTCCGCGCGCAACATCCGAAGCGCGGTTGGCGGGAAAAAGACATTTTTGACAGCGCCTTCGCGGATGATTCTCAAGCACTGATCGACATCGAAGCGCGCCATCCGCGCGGCCACCACCGGCACGCCGATGGCCAGCCCCGGCATCAGCACGTCAAACAGCCCGCCGATCCAGGCCCAGTCCGCGGGCGTCCACAGGCAATCGCCCTCCTGACCCAGAAAATCATGGCTCATCTCGACCCCCGGCAGGTGGCCGGTCAGAACCCTGTGGCCGTGCAGCGCGCCCTTGGGGCTGCCCGTTGTGCCGCTCGTGTAGATCAGCACCGCCGGCTCTTCGGGCCCGGTCTCTGCCGTGTCGAACCGGCCGTCCGGCAGTGTGGTCTTTTCCGGAACGAGGGCAGTCACGCCATCCAGAGCGGCCAACATGTCCACGCCCTCGGCATCTGTGATAACCACCTGCGCGCCCGCATCACCCACCCGGCTCGTCAGCGCATCCTGCCTGAAGAGTTTGAACAAGGGGATTGACATCGCGCCGATTTTCCAGATCGCGATATGCGCCGCCGCGCACCACGCGCCCTGGCTGCGCAACACGCCCACCCGGTCGCCGCGCGCCACGCCCCGCGCCACCAGCGCCTGCGCCAGCCCGTCGGCCATACGCCGCAGCGCGCCATAGCTCACCTCGTGCGGGCCCTCGCCCGACAGATCGCGGATCGCCAGCCGGTCCGGCTCCCGCGCTGCCCAGTCGTCGCAAACCTGCGCCGCCATGTTGAGCCGCGCCGGGATGTCCCAGCGAAACCCATCACAGAGCGCCTCGTAAGGCGCGCGGCGCAGGAGGGGCCGCATCGTGCTCATGACGCCACCCCCGGTCGCGCCACGTCCACCACCCGGCCAAGGCTATCGACGAAATATTCGTGTCCCGCACGGGCCACCAGCGGCAGATGGATCAGACGACACGGCATCGGCTCACCCCATCGCCCCCATCATCTCGCGGCCTACCAGCATCCGGCGGATCTCGCTGGTTCCCGCGCCGATCTCCATGAGCTTGGCGTCGCGGAAGATGCGAGCCACCGGAGAGTCGTTGAGAAAGCCCGCCCCGCCCATGGCCTGCACCGCCTGGTGCGCCTGCACCATCGCCTGCTCGGAGGCATAGAGACAGCAGGCCGCGGCGTCCTGGCGAGTCACGTCGCCCCGGTCGCAGGCCTTGGCCACCTCGTAGACATAGGCGCGCGCCGAGTTCATCGCGGTGTACATGTCCGCCATCTTGCCCTGCATGAGCTGGAACGAGCCGATCGGCTGGCCAAACTGGTGGCGCTCGGCCATGTAGGGCATGATCTCGTCGAGGCACGCCGCCATGATCCCGGTGCCGATTCCCGCCAGCACCACGCGCTCGTAATCAAGGCCGGACATGAGCACGCGCACGCCGCGCCCCTCCTCGCCCAGCACGTTCTCGAACGGCACCTCGACATCCTCGAAAATAAGCTCGGCAGTGTTCGACCCGCGCATCCCCAGCTTGTCGAAATGCGGGGAGGTGCTGAAGCCTGTCATCGTCTTCTCGATCAGGAAGGCGGTGATGCCCTTCGATCCGGCATCGGGATCGGTCTTGGCGTAGACTACCAGCGTATCGGCATCGGGGCCGTTGGTGATCCAGTACTTGTTGCCATTCAACCGGTAGTGATCGTTGCGCCGCTCGGCGCGCAGCTTCATCGACACCACGTCGCTGCCTGCCCCCGCCTCGGACATGGCGAGCGCGCCGACATGCTCGCCACTGATGAGGCCGGGCAGATATTTCGCCTTCTGCTCCTCGCTGCCGTTGAGCTTTATCTGGTTGACGCAGAGGTTGGAGTGGGCGCCATAGCTGAGCGACACCGAGGCCGAGGCGCGGGCGATCTCCTCCACGGCGACGACATGGGCGAGATAGCCCATCCCCGCGCCGCCATATTCCTCCGGCACGGTGATGCCCAGCAGACCCAGGTCGCCCATCTCGCGCCAGAGCGCGCTCGGAAAGGTGTTTTCGCGGTCTATCTCCGCCGCCATCGGCTTGATGCGCTCCTGCGCCCAGCGATGCACCATCTCGCGCAGGGCGTTCACATCCTCGCCCAGATCAAAGCTCATTACCGCGTTGAACATCCCCGGTCTCCGGCATTTATTGAACACTTGTTCATTTATAGCCGCAAACCGCACACCCCGTCAATCCCGCGCGCAGCGGCTTCTTCTTGGCAAATACTCCGGGGAAGTCGCCGCGGCGGTGGGGGCAGCGCCCCCGTCCGGCCGGTGCCATCGGGCCGGTCAGGTCAGGCCGCGCGGCTCTGCCAGACCGCGCCCACCTCGGCGCGGATGATGCGGGCGATCTGCGCGCAGTCGTCGAGGCTGAAAGTCAACGGCAGGCGCATGTCGAGGATGCCGCGCAGGATGCGGTCGGTGGCGGGCATGGGCGCGGACGGCGCATAACGCCAGCTGTCGTAGCGACTGGTAAAGCCCGCCGGCTCCGCGCCCCCGAACCACTTGAGCTCGACCCCGCGTGCGGCGCAACGACGGATTACCTCCGCCACGGCGCCGCCCTCCCAGTCGAGCAGCAGGAACTGGATCGACGAACCGACATAGCGCTCGGCCTCGGGCCGCTCGACCAGCGTGAGGCCCGGCGTGCCGCGCAGTCCTTCCTCAACAACGCGATAGCGCGCATTCCAGCGGTCGCACTGATCCTCCAGCATGCGCAGTTGCGGGCGCAGGATCGCCGCGCGCAGGTGGTCCATCCGCCCCGAGACGTTGGGCGTGTCGTACTTCACCCGCGCAAACACCTCCTCGGGCGGCACCGTGCCGTGGCGCTCGTAGAGCATGTAGGATCCCGACAGGATCACCGCGCGCGCCATCACCTCGTCGTCATCGGTGACGAGGAATCCGCCCTCGCCGGAATTCATGTGCTTGTAGGTCTGGGTCGAGAAACAGCCCACCTTGCCCCAGCGCCCGGAGGGGATACCGCGCCACGCCGCGCCCATCGTGTGCGCGCAATCCTCGATCACGGTGATGCCGTGCGCATCGCAGACCTCCATCAGCCGGTCCATGTCCGCCAGGTGCCCGCGCATGTGGCTGAGCATCAGCACCCGTGCCTGTCCCGCCTTGGCGGCGAGATCGTCAAGGTCGATGGTCAGCCCCTCGGTCACGCCCACGAAAACGGGCTGCGCGCCGACGCTCGCGATGGCACCGGGCACCGGCGCAAGGGTAAAGGCATTGGTGAGCACCCGATCACCGGACCCCACCCCCAGCGCCCGCAGCGCGGTGGCCATCGCGTAGCCCCCCGAGGTGACGGCAAGCGCGTGGCGCGCGCCGACATGATTGGCAAACTCTTGTTCCAACATCGCGGCCTCGCCCGGCTCGCCGGGGGCGAGGTTGTAGCGGTGCAGCCGCCCCGACCGCATCACCTCGAGCGCCGCCGCGATTCCCTCGTCGGGAATCGGCTCCTGCTGGGTGAAGCTGCCTTTGAATACCTCGGTCATACACCGGTTTTGGCGTGCGCCGGGCCTTGCGTCAATGGCCCGCCGCCGCTCTTTCACGAAAGCCGAAACCGCGCCCCGCGCTCAGCCGATGAGCCGCGCCACCGCGGCAGGAAGCTCGTCGAAATGGCCGATGATGGCCTCGGGCGAGAGCGCGGCCATGTCCGCACCCGACGGCCCGAACCCCACCAGCACCGACGGCACGCCTGCGGCGCGCGCCGTGTCGCGGTCGGTGTCGCTGTCGCCCACCAGAAGCGCACGCACCGGATCGCCGCCCGCGCGGCGCACGGTCTCGCGCAGGTGCTCGGGGTCGGGCTTGCGCACCGGCAGCGTATCGGCCCCGGTAAGCGCGTGAAACCGTTCGAGCACGCCCATCCTCTCCAGCAGAAGCCGCGCCAGCGCCTCGGGTTTGTTGGTGCAAATGGCCACGCGGTAGCCCGCTTCGCGCAGGCCCTCCACCGCCGCCATCGCACCGGGATAGAGCCGCGTGTGCCGGTCGATCGCGCCCTCGTAGGCGGCCAGAAGCAGGGGATATTGCCGGTCGATCTCGGCCTCGTCTCCACCGCGCCCGAGCCGCTCCATGCCCAGCCGCAGCATCGCCCGCCCGCCGCGCAGTGCCACCCCCACGTCGCGCGAGGGGCACAGCAAATCCGCCACGCCCATTCCGCGAAAACAGGCATTGGCGGCGGCGATGAGATCGCCGCTGGTATCGGCCAGCGTGCCGTCGAGATCAAAGACCACGGTGCGCATCGCGCCCCCTTATCCTGCGTGTTCCGGCAGGAAACCGCTTAGCGCTGTCACCGAACGGTCACAAGGTTTTACTGCCCCCGCCCTTGCGCGACTTTGCGGAATGTCTAGAACGACGCAGACGTTGTCACCGGAAAAGAGATTGAAACATGTCCGTTGCCCTGATCGTTCTCGCCGCCGGAAAGGGCACGAGAATGCACTCGGACCAGCCCAAGGTTCTGCACGAGGTGGCGGGCGCGCCGCTGCTCGTCCATGCCATCGCGGCAGGAGAGGCGCTTGACCCTGCACGCACGGTGGTGGTGGCGGGGCATGGCGCGGACGCGGTGCGCGCGGCGCTGGCCGCGCATGACAGCGTGGCGCAAGTGGTGATCCAGGCCGAACAGCGCGGCACCGCCCACGCGGTGGCGCAGGCTGCGGACACGCTTGGCGATTTCGACGGCGACGCGTTGGTGCTCTATGGCGACACGCCCTTTATCCGCCCCGAGACGCTCGGGCGGATGATGGAGGAGCGGCGCCATCACGACGTCGTCGTGCTGGGCTTTGCCCCCGAAGAGCCGGGCCGTTACGGGCGGCTGGTGATGCAGGGCGAGAGCCTGATCCGCATCGTCGAATTCAAGGACGCCAGCGACAGCGAACGCGCCATCGGGCTGTGCAACAGCGGCGTGGTGATGGCGCCCGCGGGCCTGCTCTTCGACCTGGTCGCCGAAGTGGGCCGCGACAACGCCGCCGGGGAATACTACCTCACCGATATCGTTGGCATCGCCCGTGCGCGGGGCCTCAAGGCCACCGCCGTCACCTGCGACGAGGCCGAGACGCTGGGCGTCAATTCCCGTGCCGAGCTTGCCGCCGCCGAGGCCGCCTTTCAGGCCCGCGCCCGCGCCGAGGCGCTGGAGACAGGCATCACCCTCACCGCGCCCGAGACGGTGCATTTCGCCCGCGACACCGTGGTGGGCCGCGACACGGTGATCGAGCCTTACGTGGTGTTCGGCCCCGGCGTTACGGTCGAGTCCGGCGCGCATATACGGGCGTTCTCGCATCTCGAGGGCTGTCACGTCTCGCGCGGCGCGGTGGTGGGGCCTTATGCCCGTCTGCGCCCCGGCACCGAACTGGCCGAGGACGTGCGCATCGGAAATTTCGTCGAGGTCAAGAACGCGATCCTCGACGAGGGGGCCAAGGTCAACCACCTGAGCTATATCGGCGATGCCGCGATCGGCGCGAACACCAATATCGGCGCGGGCACGATCACCTGTAACTACGACGGGGTGAACAAACACCGCACCACCATCGGCGCGGATGTGTTTATCGGCTCTGATACGATGCTCGTCGCGCCGGTGCGCGTGGGCGACGGAGCGATGACGGGCTCGGGCTCGGTGATCACCCGCGATGTCGAGGCCGGCGCGCTCGCCGTGGCGCGGGCGCGGCAAGAGGTCAAGCCCGGCTTTGCCGCGCGGCTCTTCGCGCGGCTGCGCGCGGCGAAAGACACTCGCAACGAGGGAGAACGCTGATGTGCGGGATCGTCGGGGTTCTGGGAAATCACGAAGCGGCACCAATGCTGCTCGACGCGCTCAAGCGGCTGGAATACCGCGGCTATGACAGTGCCGGGCTTGCCACGGTCAACGCGGGCGGCCTCGATCGCCGCCGCGCGGTGGGCAAGCTGGTCAACCTCTCCGATCTGCTGGTGCACCAGCCGCTGCCGGGCAAGGCGGGCATCGGCCACACCCGCTGGGCCACCCACGGCGCACCCACCGAGACGAACGCCCACCCCCACCGCGCCGGACCGGTGGCGGTGGTTCATAACGGCATCATCGAGAATTTCCGCGAGCTGCGCGCCGAGCTGGCCGAGGCCGGGTTCGGCCACGAGACCGACACCGATACCGAGACGGTGGCGCTGCTCACCTGCCGCTACATGCACGAGGGCATGAGCGCCGAAGAGGCCGCCCGCGCCACCATCGCGCGGCTCGACGGGGCCTATGCGCTGCTGTTCCTGTTCGAGGGCGAGGACGACCTGCTCATCGCCGCGCGCAAGGGCAGCCCGCTGGCCATCGGCCACGGGAAGGGCGAGATGTTCGTGGGCTCGGACGCCATCGCGCTCGCGCCGATGACCGACCGCATCACCTATCTCGAAGAGGGCGATATCGCCGTCGTCACCCGGGAAGGCGCCACCATCACCGATGCCGAGGGACGCCGCGCCAACCGGCCCGTGAAGACCATCGCGCTCGACCACGCGCTGGTGGACAAGGGCGGGCATCGGCATTTCATGGCCAAGGAGATCGCCGAGCAGCCGATGGTCATCGGCAACGCCCTGCGCCACTACCTGACAGAGGCCGGCGACGACATCCGCCTGCCCGACGCGCTGCCCGATCTCGCGCGTATCGAGCGGCTTACGCTGGTGGCCTGCGGCACGGCCTATTACGCCTGCCTCACCGCGAAATACTGGTTCGAGCAACTGGCGGGTTTGCCCGTAGACGTTGATATCGCGTCGGAATTCCGCTACCGCGAGCCGCCCATCGTGCCCGGCACGCTGGCCATTTTCGTAAGCCAGTCGGGCGAGACCGCCGACACGCTGGCCGCCCTGCGCTATTGCCGCGACAGGGTCGAGGGGATCGTCTCGGTGGTCAATGTCGAGGAAAGCTCGATCGCGCGCGAGAGCGATCTGGCGTTGCCGATCCATGCCGGGGCCGAGATCGGCGTCGCCTCGACCAAGGCGTTCACCTGCCAGCTCACCGTTCTGTTGCTGTTGGCCCTGCGCGCGGCGCGGGTGCGCGGACGGATGGACGCGGCGCGGCTTTCAGACCTGCTGTCGGCCCTGCGCGGCCTGCCTGCCACGCTCAACACCGCGATGGAGATCGACCACCGCATTCGCGACGTGGCGCGCGACCTGGCCGCGGTGCAGAGCGCGCTGTTTCTCGGCCGCGGGCTGATGTATCCGCTGGCGCTGGAAGGAGCGCTGAAATTAAAGGAAATCAGTTACATACACGCCGAAGCTTATGCATCAGGCGAACTCAAGCACGGCCCTATCGCGCTCATCGACGAGAGCCTGCCGGTGATCGTCATGGCACCCTGCGACGCGCTATTCGACAAGACCGTGTCGAACATGCAGGAGGTGATGGCGCGCGGTGGACGGATCGTTCTGGTTTCGGATGCCGCCGGGATCGCGGCGGCGGGCGAAGGCACGTTCCGCGCGATCACCATGCCGGTGACCGACCCGGTGCTGGCGCCCATCCTCTATGCGCTGCCCGCGCAGCTCATCGCCTATCACACGGCGATCGCCAAGGGCACCGACGTGGACCAGCCCCGCAACCTCGCGAAATCGGTGACGGTGGAGTGAACCTCACGGTTCAAACGCTCAACCTGCAGGTTCGACGCGCAATTCCGGCAGGGCGGTGAGCGGCAGGTTAAGCTGTTGGTAAGCCGCGAGCGACATCCGGCTTCCCGCCCCCGGCTCGGCCTCGAGCGGGATGAGATCGAGCAACACCGCGCGCCCGGTGCGCGGGTCGCTCACCCGCCCGCGCATCGGGGAGGTGACGAGCGGGGTGCGCATCCACAGCCCCGGGCGGGTCACATCGCCGACCGAGGCGACGGTCGTCGCGGGCAGCATGGGGGTAGCGGGCGCGTCCTGGGGCGTGGCGGTCTCGTCTTCCGCGGTTTCGGACGGTGGGGCGGGCGGCGGGTCGGTGGATATCTCTGTCGGCCCGAGGAGCGCACAGCCCCCGGCAAGCAGGCAAACCAGCACGACACGCACCATTCCCGACATGAGGTCAGCGTAACCGCCGCGACCGCGCACCGCAACGCAAGATGCCCCTTGCCCCGCGTCGCGCCGGGGCCTAGTTTCCTGACATGACCGTTCCTCTGATAGATCCGTTCCAGCGCGCCATCTCCTACCTGCGCGTCTCTGTCACCGACCGCTGCGATTTTCGCTGCGTCTACTGCATGTCGGAGAACATGACCTTCTTGCCCAAGAAGGAACTGCTGACGCTGGAAGAGCTTGACCGCATGTGCTCGACCTTCGTGCGCCTCGGCGTCGAAAAGCTGCGCATCACCGGCGGCGAGCCGCTGGTGCGCAAGGGGATCATGACCTTCTTCAACGCCATGAGCCGGCATCTGGAATCGGGCGCGCTGAAGGAGTTGACGCTGACCACCAATGGCTCGCAGCTCGGGCGGTTCGCGGATGACCTTTATGCTGCGGGGGTGCGGCGGGTGAACATCTCGCTCGACACGCTCGACGAGACGAAATTCGCTGACATCACCCGCTGGGGCCGCCTGCCGCAGGTGCTCAAGGGGATCGACGCCGCGCAAGCCGCCGGGCTGCGCGTCAAGATCAACACCGTGGCGCTCAAGGGCTTCAACGAGGACGAGCTGTTCTCGCTGGTCGAGTGGTGCAAGAGCCGCGACATGGACCTGACCTTTATCGAGGTCATGCCGATGGGCGATATCGGCAACGAGGACCGGCTCGACCAATACTGGAAGCTGAGCGACCTGCGCGCCCGGCTGGCCGAGGACTACACGCTCACCGATCTGGACGAACGCTCGGGCGGCCCGGCGCGTTACGTGCGGCTGGAGGAAACCGGGCAAAAGATCGGCTTCATCACGCCGCTCACCCATAATTTCTGCGAAAGCTGCAACCGCGTGCGGCTGACCTGCACCGGCGAGCTCTACATGTGCCTCGGGCAGGAAGACATGGCCGACCTGCGCCCGGCGCTGCGCAATCATCCCAGCGATGACGCGCCGCTGGAAGAGGCGATCCGCGCGGCCATCGCGATGAAGCCCAAGGGCCACGATTTCGACTATTCGCGCCAGTCGGTCGAGGGCCGCATGTCGCGCCACATGAGCCATACCGGCGGCTGATGCGCCGCGGCAATGCGCCCCTGCCGCTGCGGTTCTACGGCGCGGCGGCCGACCTCATGGGGCCAGTGGCCTACGCCCGCGTGCGGCGCAAGCTCGCAGCCCACGGCACCGACCCGGCGCGCTGGCGCGAGCGGATGGGTCACGCCACCCTGCCCCGGCCCGAGGGGCGGCTGGTCTGGTTCCACGCCGCCTCGGTCGGCGAGAGCGCCTCGGTCCTGCCGCTCATCGCGCAATGGGGCCGCGCGCAGCCGGAGACCGAATTCCTGATCACCTCGGGCACCGCCACCTCGGCAGAGATGCTCGCCCGCCGCCTGCCGCCGCGCAGCCGGCACCAGTTCGCGCCGCTCGACACGCGGCCTGCGCTGCGCCGGTTCCTGCGCCATTGGCGGCCCGATGCGGGCGTTTTCGTGGAAAGCGAGCTGTGGCCGCAAATGCTGCGCGAGAGCGCAGGCGCAGGGGTGCCGCTGGCGCTGGTGAACGCGCGGCTGTCGGACCGCTCGGCGCGCGGGTGGGGGCGCGCGGCGCGCACCGCGCGCCACCTGTTGGGCCATTTCCGCCTGATCCACTGCCAGGACGCCCGCACCGAGGCCAACCTGCGCGCGCTCGGGCTCGATCGGGCGCGGCAGGGGCGGAACCTCAAGGCGCTGTCGGGCGCGCTGCCGGTGGACGAGACCGCGCGCGCGTCGCTGGCCGGGCAGATCGGCAACCGCGCGGTCTGGCTTGCCGCCTCGACCCATCCGGGCGAGGAGGAGATCGTGCTCGACGCGCATCGCCGCCTGCTGGCCCATCTGCCCGAGGCATTGCTGATCCTCGCACCGCGCCACCCCGAGCGCGGTCCGGACCTGGAGGTGCTGATCGCGGAGCGGGGGTTCACCGGCGCGCGCCGCGCCATCGGGGCCGTGCCCGCGCCGGAGACGCAGGTCTATCTCGCCGACACGCTGGGCGAGATGGGGCTTTGGTATGCGCTCTGCCCCATCACCTGCCTGTGCGGGTCGTTCACGGCGGTGGGGGGCCACACGCCCTATGAGCCCGCCCATGCCGGCTCGGCCATCCTGCACGGGCCGCTCTATGCCAATTTCGCCGAAATCTACCCCGCGCTCGATGCCGCCGGGGCGGGCGAAGAGGTCGCGGACGGGGCGGCGCTCGCGGTGTCGCTTTCGCGGCTCCTGGGCGCGTCCGACCGGCTCGAGGCGATGCGCGACGCCGCGCGCGGGTTCGTCGCCGGGGACGCGGGCGCGCTGGACACGCTCACCGCCGACCTGACCGCCGCGCTGGGGCTGGAGGGCGCGTCATGACCGATCACTTCATCTTGCCGGAAATATCCGGATCCCGCCGCCCATGACCGAGCTCATCGTCACCAATTTCAACCGCAACTTCACCGGGGTCTCGGCCACGGCGGCGGGGGTGGTGCGGGTGCAGGCAGAGCGCTACGACATGGCGCTCTCGGATGTCGCCCTGCCCGGCTGCCCCGCGCCGGTGAGCCGGGCCGAGGCGCGGCGGCTGTCGCGGAGCCCGGGGGCACGGCCGTTCACCATCTGGCACGTGCGGCGCAACAGCGAGATGCGCGCCGCGCTCTGGGCGCGCGACGTGCTGCGGCTGCCCATCCGCATCGTCTTTACCTCCGCCGCGCAGCGCCGCCACTCGGCGCTGCCGCGCTGGCTCATCTCGCGGATGGATGCGGTGATCGCCACCACCGACGCGGCGGGCGAGTTGGTTCCGCACCTGCACGCGGTGGTGCCCCACGGGGTGGATTGCGACCGCTTCGCCCCCGCCCGCGAGCGCGCGGCGGCGTGGCGGGCCACCGGCTATCCCGGTGCGCGGGGCATTGCCACCATCGGGCGCATCCGCCCCGAGAAGGGCACCGACCGGTTCGTGGCCACGATGCTGGAGGTGCTGCCGCGCCATCCCGACCTCACCGCGCTGGTGATCGGGCGCGCGGCCAAGGCGGATACGGCGTTTCTCGACCGGCTCAAGGCGCAGGTCGCCGGGGCGGGGCTGGCCGGGCGGTTGCTGTTCGTGGGCGAGATCGCGCCCGGTGATTTGCGCGGGCTGCTGCCCGCGCTGAGCCTGATCGTACAACTGCCGCGCTACGAGGGGTATGGCATGGTGCCGCTGGAGGGCATGGCCTGTGGCGTGCCGTTCGTGGCCGCCGATGCCGGGCATTACGCCGAGTTCTCGGCGCAGGGGCGCGCCGGGATCGTGACCGGGGATGCGGTGGGCGCGGTCTCGGGGTTGCTCGACGATCCGGCCCGCCACGCGGCGATGGCGCGCGCGGCGCGCGAGGTGGCCACGGGCCATTACAGCGTCACCCGCGAGGCCGACGGGATCGGTGCGGTGTACGAGGCGCTGTGGTCGGAGGGCCGTTAGCCGGAAAGGGCCGCCGCCGGCGCCGACCGCATCACAGGTGCTTGCGCAGCCGCGACGGGCCCGGCTTTTTCCGGGACTTGTAGGGGTTCTTGTCGGACTGGCTGCGCAGGTGCAGGCGGATGGGCGTGCCCGGCATGTCGAAATCGGTACGCAGGCCGCCAACGAGGTAGCGGCGATAGCTCTCTGGCATCTTGTCGGGATGCGAGCACATCACCACGAAGCCCGGCGGCCGGGTCTTGGCCTGGGTCATGTAGCGCAGCTTGATGCGGCGGCCGCCCGGCGCGGGGGGCGGGTGTTGCTCGACCATGCCGGCGAGCCAGCGGTTGAGCTGTGCCGTGGGGATGCGGCGGTTCCAGACCTCGTGGGCCTTTTGCACCGCGTCGCGCAGCCGGTCGAGTCCCTTGCCCGTCCGCGCCGAGACGGTGACCAGGGGCGCGCCGCGCAATTGCGGCAGGAGCCGGTCGAACGCCTCCTTCAACTCGCGCAGCTTGCCCTGCCGGTCCTCTTCGATGTCCCACTTGTTGACGGCCACCACCACGGCGCGGCCCTCGCGCTCGGCCAGGTCGGCGATGCGCAGATCCTGTTGCTCGAAGGGGATGGCGGCATCCAGAAGGACCACCACCACCTCGGCGAATTTCACCGCGCGCAGCCCGTCCGAGACCGACAGTTTTTCCAGCTTGTCCTGCACCCGCGCCTTCTTGCGCATCCCCGCCGTATCGAAGAGGCGCACCGGCAGCCCGTCCCAGTCGAGCGTGAGCGAGATCGCGTCGCGGGTGATCCCGGCCTCGGGGCCGGTGAGCAGCCGCTCCTCGCCGAGGATGGTGTTGATGAGCGTTGATTTCCCGGCATTGGGGCGGCCCACCACGGCCACCTGCAACGGGCGCTCGGGCGTCGGCGCGAGATAGGCGGGCACGGTCTCGTCGTCGGGGTCGGCTTCCTCGTCGAGCGGCACGTCGGTCTCGGGCGCCTCGGCCTCGGCCCGCGCGTCGAAGCTGTCCGAGAGCGGCATCAGCCGCGCGTAAAGCTCGTTCATCCCCTCGCCATGCTCGGCCGAAATCTGCACCGGGTCACCAAGGCCCAGCCCGTAGGCCTCGTAGACGCCCGGCTCGGCGGCGGCGCCCTCGGCCTTGTTGGCGGCGAGGATCACATGGCCCGAGCGTTTGCGCAGGATATCGGCGAAGATCTCGTCGGTCGGCGTCACGCCCGCGCGGGCGTCGATCACGAACAGGCAGACATCGGCCATCTCCACCGCGCGCTCGGTCAGCCGCCGCATCCGCCCTTCGAGGCTATCGTCGGTGGCGTCCTCGAGCCCGGCGGTGTCGATCACGGTAAAGCGCAGATCGCCCAGCCGCGCCGCCCCCTCGCGCAGGTCGCGGGTCACGCCGGGCGTGTCATCGACCAGCGCGAGGCGCTTGCCGACGAGGCGGTTGAACAGCGTGGATTTGCCCACGTTGGGGCGACCCACGATGGCGAGGGTAAAGGACATGACGCGGCTCCGCTGTCGATCAAGCGTGCGTGATACAGGATCGAGGGCCTAACGGAAAGCGAGAAGCTGACCCTTCTTGGACACGACGTAGAGCGTGCCGCCCGCGACCACCGGGTTACTCGCCGCCCCGCCGGGAAGCGCCGTCTCGCGGGTGAGTCGCCCCGAGACCGGATCGAAGAAGCGCAGCCTCTCGTCGGCGGATGCGAGCACGAGCTGCCCGCCCGCCAGCACCGGGCCGTAATGGCCGACGATGCCCGCCTGCCGCTTGGGCTTGCGCGCGGTGAAGAGCGGCAGCGGCTGGCCCCAGATACGGCTGCCATCCTCGGCCGAGAGGCGCACCAGCTCGTTTCGGTCGCTCACCAGGAACAGCGATCCGCCCGCGGGCCAGATCGGGTTGAGCGGCCCCTCGCCCGCGGTCCAGAGGCGTTTGCCGCTGCCGAGGCTGAGCGCCACCATGCGGCCCGAATGGGTGCCCACGTAGACGCGGTCGCCCACCACCAGCGGATCGCCGGTGACGTCGCGGACACGCGCGCTCGCCACGCCGCGGCGCTCGCCCGCGATCTGCGCGTCCCAGAGCCGCAGCCCGCCCTTGCGGAACGCGCCCTGCACCTCGCCCGCGCCGAAGGCGAAGACGGCGTATTTCTCGGTGATCGCCGGGGCGGGGCCACCGAGCACATTGTGAATGTCGGGCGTGCCCGAGAGCTGCCAGCGCACGCGCCCCGTCTCGGAATCGAGCACCCAGGCGACCTCGTCGCCCGCCACCACGTAGACCAGCCCGTCGTAGACCGCGGGCGCGGTGGTGGTCGGCGCGTCGACATCCTGCTGCCAGAGCATCGCACCGGTCTCGGGGTCGAGCGCGGTGACGGTGCCGAAGGCCGAGGTGACGAAAAGGCGCCCGTCGCCATAGGCCAGCCCGCCGCCGCTGGCGTTGTCGGGGCTGTCATTGGGCGGTGTGAGGTCGGTGGCCCACAGCACCTCGCCCGCCGTGGAAACCGCCGAGACGCGGGTCTGCGCGTCGAGGGTAAAGACGCGGCCCGCCGCCACCACGGGATCAGCGGTGATGCGCGCGCGGCGGCCATCGCCCGCGCCGATGCCCGCCGACCACGCCAGCGCGGGAGAAGCGGAAAGCGCGGGATGCGCGGTGCGGGTAGCGGGCGAGCCCGGGCGTTGCGGCCAGGCGGCGTTGGTCACCGCCGCGGGCAGCGAGATCGGGGCCGCGCGGTTGACCGGGGTCTCCTCGGCCTGTGCGCGCCGCGCCTCGCTCTGGAGCACCTCGCGGATGTTTTCGCGCTCGCCGGGCAGGATCGGCTCCCGCTTTTCGCAACCTGCAAGAACGAGGGCCGCCGCCATCGCGAGAAGAACCGTTTTCGCCGTCACCACGCCTGCCCCCATCTGTCGCGTCATACCCGGCCCCCCGGTCATTGTCCGACCCCGGCCTGCCCGGGCGCGCCCGGTATCTCGGGCACATCCTCGCCCAGCGCCACAATCACCTGTGCCACGCGGCGGCGCAAGGCCTCTGTCGCCTCGGCATCCACCGCCAGCGTCGCCAGCCGGTCGAGCGCATCGGCGCGGGCGCCGGTCTCGATGTCGATCATGGCGAGTTGTTCCTCGGCCAGCAGCCGGACAAGACCCGGCGCGTCGGTCAGTGGCACGAGCCGCGCACGGCGCGCCTCGGCCGAGAGCCCCGTATCCGGCAGCGCCACCGCCTTGAGCGTCGCGATGCGGCGGTAGATGGCGGGCACGTCGGGCCGGTCCGCCAATGCGAGCAGCCGGGTCGCCGCGCCCGGGGCGTCCCCCCGGGCCTGTGCGTCCGCGGCGAGCAGCCCCGCCACCGCCGCGCCCCCCGGGCCGGGGGCCGGGATCGCCTGCAACGCATCGGCGCGCTCGGCCGCGTCCTCCTGTGCCAGCGCCGTGAGGAGCGCATCGCCGAAGGCCTGCGCCTCGGCCTCGGCCTGCGCCTTGCGCCACTCGTTCCATGCCGCGCCGCCCACCAGCAGCAGGATCGCCAGAACACCGATCCAGCCATAGCGGCGCATCAGCCGGAACAGCCGGTCGCGGCGCACCTCCTCGGTCACCTCGTCAATGAAACTGTCCGTGTCGCTCACGCCGCACCCCCTGCAGGATTTCCGCCCCTCTTAGCGTGTCGGCCCCGCGCTGCCAAGGGCCGCGGGGCGCGCGCGAGATCGCGCTTGTCGGCGGCGGCGGAAAGGTTTAATCTGAACCGGTCGGTTCAGCGTATGACGGTAATGCCGTAATGCGCGGCCTTCTTGTGTGCCGCAGTAATCCGTTCGAAAGACATGACATGCGCCTGTTTCCAGTTCTGATCGCCCTCCTGGTCGCTGCGGCCATCTATACCTTCGTGTTCGAGCGGGAGCGGCTGGTTGCGATGCTGCCCGCCGGCGCCGGGGACGCGGCCGAAGCAGAGGCCCCACAGGAGACCGGCACCGCCGACGCCACGGAGGCGGGCGAGCCGGGCCTGATGCGCGTCGTGGTGCAGCGCTCGGAGGCGCGCGAGGTGGACAGCGCGGTGAAGTTGCGCGGGCGCACCGAGGCCGACCGGGAGGTCGATCTGCGCGCCGAGACATCCGGGCTGGTGGTTTCCGAGCCGCTGGGCCGGGGGGCGTTTGTCGAGGCGGGTGACGTGCTCTGTCGGCTAGACCCGGCGGCGCGGCAGGCGACGCTGGAGGAAGCCAGGGCGCGGCTCAAGGAGGCACAGGCGCGCGTGCCCGAGGCGCAGGCGCGGCTGGAAGAGGCGCGCGCGGCGCTGGAGGAAGCGCAGATCAACTATCGCGCGGCAAGCAACCTGGTGAAAAACGGATACGCCTCGGAAACCCGCGTCGCCGCCACCCGCGCCGCGCTACGCGCTGCCGAGTCGGGCGTCGAGAGCGCCACATCGGGGCTCGAATCCGCCCGCGCCAACATCGAATCGGCCCGTGCGGGCGTGACCGCCGCCGAGGAAGAGATCGACCGGCTGACGATTCACGCCCCGTTCGGCGGCGTGCTGGAGACCGAGACCGCCGAGCTGGGCAGCCTGCTTCAGCCAGGTGCGCTCTGCGCCACCGTGATGAAGCTCGATCCGATCACGCTGGTGGGGTTCGTGTCGGAGACCGACGTGGCGCGCGTCGAGACCGGCGCGCGCGCGACCGCGCGCACCGCCTCTGGCCAAGAGGTGGCGGGCGAGGTGAGCTTCGTGTCGCGCTCGGCGGACCCGACGACCCGCACCTTTCGCGTGGACGTGCGCGTGCCGAACCCAGACCTGACGCTGCGCGACGGCGAGACCGCCGAGATCGCCATCGCCTCGGCGGGGCGGCGTGCGCATCTGGTGCCGCAATCGGCGCTGACGCTCAATGACGAGGGCACACTGGGACTGCGGCTCGTGGACGAGGAGAACCGCGTGCGATTCGCCCAGGTGACGCTCATGCGCGACACGCCCGCGGGTGTGTGGCTGACCGGGCTGCCCGAGCGCGCCGACATCATCGTGATCGGGCAGGAATACGTGCGCGCGGGCGTGCGCGTGAAGCCGAGCTACCGGGAGCTGGGTCAATGACCGGGATCGTCGACTGGGCGGCCGCGCACGCGCGGATGGTGCTGGCCTTCGTGGTTCTGTCGGTCCTCGCCGGCACGTTCGCCTATATCGGCCTGCCCAAGGAGGGGGAGCCGGATATCGAGGTGCCCGCGCTGTTCATCTCGGTCCCGTTCCCGGGCATTTCCGCCGAGGACAGCGAGAAGCTGCTGGTCAAGCCGATGGAGCGCGAGCTGAGCGATCTCGACGGGCTGAAGAAGATGACCGGCACGGCGGCCGAGAATTACGGCGGCGTGGCGCTGGAATTCGAGTTTGGCTGGGACAAGACCAAGATCCTCGCCGATGTGCGCGACGCGATGGACACGGCGGAGGCCGAGTTTCCCGACGGGTTCGAGAAATACACCCTCAACGAGGTGAATTTCAGCGAGTTCCCGATCATCATCGTCAACCTCTCGGGCCCGGTGCCCGAGCGCACCATGTCGCGGCTGGCCAATGACCTTCAGGACCGGCTCGAATCGATGGAGCCGATCCTTGAGGCGGGCATCGCCGGCAACCGCGACGAGATGGTGGAGGTGGTGATCGACCCGCTGCGCCTCGAGGCCTACAACGTCACCGCGCTCGAGTTGATCAACGTGGTGCGGAACAACAACCAACTGATCGCCGCGGGTGAGGTCGATACCGTGCAGGGGACATTCGCGGTCAAGATCCCGTCGTCGTTCGAGGAGACGCGCGACATCTACGACCTGCCGATCAAGACCAATGGCGACCGGGTGGTGACGCTGGGCGATCTGGCCACGATCAACCTCACCTTCGAGGACCGCACCGGCACCGCGCGGTTCAACGGCGAGACCAGCGTTGCGTTGCAGGTGGTCAAGCGCCGGGGTTTCAACATCATCGAGACCGCCGACATGGTGCGCGCGGAGGTGGCCGAGGCGGAGAAGACTTGGCCCGAGGAATTGCAGGTCGCGGTCAACGTGGGCACCTCCAACGACCAGTCGCGCACGGTGGAATCCATGGTCAGCCAGCTCGAGGGCTCGGTGCTGACCGCGATCGCGCTGGTGATGATCGTGACACTGGCCGCGCTGGGCATCCGGCCCGCGCTCTTGGTGGGATTCGCGATTCCGACATCGTTCCTGCTGTGCTTTGCCCTGCTGGCCGTGATGGGGGTGGCGGTGTCGAACATCGTGATGTTCGGCCTCATCCTCGCGGTGGGGATGCTGGTGGACGGGGCCATCGTGGTGGTGGAATACGCCGACAAGCGCATCGCCGATGGCGAGGGCCCGATGCACGCCTATGTGGCTGCCGCCAAGCGCATGTTCTGGCCGGTGGTCAGCTCGACCGCCACCACGCTCTGCGCGTTCCTGCCGATGCTGTTCTGGCCGGGCATCCCGGGCGAGTTCATGGGGATGCTGCCGGTGACGCTCATCTTCGTGCTGTCGGCCTCGCTGTTGGTGGCGCTGGTCTACCTGCCGGTGCTCGGCGGCGTGACCGGACGGCTGGAGCGGTGGTTCGATCAGCGCACCGCGGCAATCGCCGGCGGCTTCTGGCTGTGGCACCTGTTGCTGCTGCCGGGGGCGGCGGGCGCGGCGGCGCTGGCGGGGCGGACGCTGCCGATGGTGCTCGAACAGGTGAGCGCGCAATTCGCGATGATGGATGGCGGCGACATCCTCGGCTCGGTCATCCCGGTGCTGGCCACCGTGTTCGGGCTGGTGCTGGGTGCCGTGGCGCTGATGGCTACCGGGGTCGCGGGGGTGACGGCGCTATTGCTGGGGCTTCTGGCCATCCCGCGGCGGCTTGGCAACGGGGTGCGGGCGCTGGGGCGCATGGTGCTGCCGCAAAGGCGGGGCCGCGTGCGCGCGGGCTATCGCCGCTCGGCCTTTGGCTGGGTCATCCACGCCATCGTGGGCAACCCGGTGATGCCGCTGGTGGCCTTTGGCGCGGTGTTCGTGATCGTCGGCTCGGTGCTGATGTTCTACGTCAACAACAACAACGGCACCGAGTTCTTCGTGGACAGCGAACCGGAGCAGGCCATCGTCTACGTGCGCGGGCGCGGCAACCTGTCGCTCGACCAGAAGGACAGCCTGGTGCGGCAGGCCGAGGAGATCGTGCGCGCCCATCCCGGCGTCACCACCGCCTTTGCCTTTGCCGGCGAGGGCGGGCTGAACAACAATACCGGCGGCGCGCAGCCGCCGCGCGACACGATCGGGCAGGTGCAGTTCGAGACCATCCCGTGGGAAGACCGCCCGCAGTCCACCGAGGCGTGGTTCACCGTGCCGTTCCTGGATTTCGAGGTGCGGCGCAGCGTGGTCGATCCGGCGTATGACGGCGACCGCATCATCGACGACCTGACCGCGGACCTGGAGCGCATCCCCGGCATCATGGTCGAGATTCTTGCGCAGGCGCGCGGGCCCTCCTCGGCCAAGCCGGTGCACCTGCGAATCCGCGGTGACGACTGGGCGGCGCTGCAACGCTTTACCAAGGAGGCGCGGGCGCGGTTCGAAGAGACCGAGGGCCTTTACCAGATCGAGGACACGCTGCCGTTGCCGGGCATCGACTGGCAGGTGGACGTGGACGTGGAGCGCGCGGGCCGTTTTGGCGCGGACGTGGCGACCGTGGGCGCGATGGTGCAGCTAGTGACACGCGGCATCCTCCTGGACACGATGCGCGTGGACAGCAGCGACGAGGAGATCGAGATTCGCGTGCGCCTGCCCGAGGACGACCGGGTGCTCTCGACCCTCGACACGCTCAAGGTCCGCACGGAGAACGGCCTCGTGCCGCTGTCGGCCTTCATCACGCGCAGGCCGGTCGAGCAGCTTGCGCAGATCGACCGCATCGATCAGACCCGCTTCTTCGACGTGAAGGCGGCGGTGCGTGACGGGCTGACCACCGCGGTGACCGGCGCGGATGGCGAGACGCGCGAGGTGCCGCTCACCGCCAACGAGCGCATCGAGCGGCTGACCGGGTGGCTGGAGAGCGGCGTGTTGCCGCCGGGCATCAGCTATGAATGGACCGGCGACGCCGAGGATCAGGAGGAATCGGGCGAGTTCCTGCAAAAGGCGTTCGCGGGGGCGCTTGGCCTCATGTTCATCATCCTGCTGGCGCAGTTCAACAGCGTCTACAACGCGGTGCTGGTGTTGCTGGCGGTGGTGCTGTCCACCACCGGGGTGCTGGTGGGGATGCTGGTGATGAACCAGCCGTTTTCCATCATCATGACCGGCACCGGCATCGTCGCGCTGGCCGGTATCGTGGTGAACAACAATATCGTGCTGATCGACACCTACCAGGATTATTCCCGCTACATGCCGCGGATTTCGGCGATCACCCGCACGGCGCAGGACCGCATCCGCCCGGTGCTTCTGACCACGATCACGACGATGGCCGGCCTCGCGCCGATGATGTTCGGCCTCAGCCTCGATTTCATCAACGGTGGCTATGCCTTTAACAGCCCCACCGCGCTCTGGTGGAAGCAGTTGGCAACGGCGGTGGTGTTTGGCCTCGGTATCGCGACGGTGCTGACGCTGGTCTTTACGCCTGCGATGCTGGCGCTGCGGGTCTGGGCGGTGACCTATGTGCTGTGGGTCGCGCGGGGGCTGGCGGTGCTGTCGCTGGGCCGGACGAGCCGGACGGCACGCGACTGGGCGCTGGCGCGCGCGGCGCGGCGGGCGCGGCGAACGGAACTGGTCTGGCCCGATGAGCGCGACGCGGCCAACGCGGGCTATGGCGAGAACGAGGAGGCCGACACGCCGCGCCCCGAAGACGTGTCGGACGTGTTGCGCGCCAGCGGCCGTTCACCGCTGCGCGCGGCGGAGTGAGCCCGCGCGCAGCGCTGTCCGCGCCGCTCAAAGCCCCAGCTTGTCGCGCATGAACGCCAGCGCCACGGACAGCCCGTCGGGCGCGATGCCGTGGCCGGTGCCCTCCATCACGTGGGCATAGACGTCCTTCCAGCCCGCCCCCTGCAAGGCCTCGGCCGCCTGCGGCAGCGACTGAACCGGCACCACGTCATCGGCATCGCCATGCACCAGCAGGACCGGCGGGCGGCTGCGGGTCTCGTCGGCCAGCAGGTCGGGGCGCAGCAGGCGGCCCGAGAAGGCCACGATCCCGGCCACCTCGTCCTCGCGGCGCGGGGCGACATGGAGGGCCATCATCGTGCCTTGGCTGAAGCCGAACAGCACCACCTGTTCGGGCAGCAGATCCTCGTCCACCATCAGCGCGTCGAGAAAGGCGTCGAGGTCGGCGGCGGCTGCCATCAGGCCGCGCTCGGCCTCTTCCTCGGTCGAGCCGTCGATCCACGGGATCGGGAACCATTGCAGGCCGAAGGGCATGCCGGGGATGCTCTCGGGGGCGTCGGGGGCGACGAACAGAGTATCGGGAAGATGCTCGGCCAGCGGATCGGCGAGGCCGAGGAGGTCGTCGCCATTGGCGCCGTAGCCGTGCAGGAACACCACCGCCGAGCGCGCCTGTCCCGATTGCGGGTCCTTGCGGCCCGCCTGCAAAACTCGTGTCATGCGATCCCTTCCCTGTCCTTGGCGACGTGGTAATAGGCCCACAGGAGCCGTGCCGCAACCGCGCGCCAAGGCGACCAGTCCGCGGCCATCGCGCGCAGCGCCGCGGGCTTCGGTCGCTCGGGCAGGCGGTAGAGCAGCCGCGCCGATTCCTGCAAGGCGAGGTCGCCGGGGGCAAAGACATCGGCGCGCCCGAGGCTGAACATGGCGTAGATCTCTGCGGTCCAGACGCCGATTCCCGGCACCTCGGTGAGCGTCGTCACCACTTCGTCGGTGGGGGCCGTGCGCAGGGCCGCGTAGTCGAGATCGGCCTCGGCCAACGCGCGCACGTAGCGTGCTTTTTGTCGGCTGAGACCGGCGGCGCGCAGCCCCTCCTCGTCCGTCGCCGCGATGGCCTGCGGCGCAGTCAGTCCCGCCGCCTCCAGCCGGGCCCAGATCGCGCGGGCGGCGGCGACGCTCACCTGCTGGCTGACGATGGCGCCCATCAGCGCCGCGAACCCGTCTTCGCGGCGCCTGAGCGGCACCTCGCCCACCAGGTCGCGGGCATGGGCCATGCGCGGGCAGAGCCCCGCGAGGTGCGCCGCGCCCTCGGCGATATCGGCCTCGGTGTGGATGATGCGTTCGGTCATGGCGCGAGCATAGATCGCATCGCGGCGGTTGGCCATGCGCGCTGGCCAAAGCGTGGCGGCCCTGCCATATCTGCCCGCGACCCAAGCACGGAGACGCCCATGACCCGCCTCATCACCGCCCTTTCGGAGATCGCCCCCCGCTACGACGCGCTGTTCGTCGATCTGTGGGGCTGTGTCCATGACGGGGTGCGCGCCCTGCCCGATGCCTGCACCGCGCTGGTGCGCTATCGCGAAACCGGGGGCGCGGTGGTGCTGGTGACCAACTCGCCCCGCCCGCGCGGCGACGTGGAGCGGCAGATGCGCGCGTTCGGCGTACCGGATGCCGCGTGGGACACCATCGCCACCTCCGGCGACAGCGCCCGCGCCGCGATGTTCGAGGGCGCGGTGGGCGAACGGGTGTATTTCATCGGCCAGCCGCATGAAGAGCTGTTCTTCGAGCCGATCAGGGTGGTCGACGCGCCGGTGCACGTCACGATGGTGCCGCTGGAAGAAGCCGAGGGCATCGTCTGCACCGGCCCGTTCGACCCGATGGCCGACCCCGCCGAGATGCGCCCGACGTTCCTCTATGCCAAGCAGAAGGGTCTCAAGCTGCTCTGCGCCAACCCCGATATCGTGGTGGACCGGGGCGAGGTGCGCGAATGGTGCGCGGGGGCGCTGGCGCGGCTCTATACCGAGATGGGGGGGACAAGCCTCTATTTCGGCAAGCCACACCCGCCGATTTACGACCTCGCCCATCGCCGCCTGGCGGAGGTCGGGCACGACGCCGCCAACGCGCGCATCCTCGCCATCGGCGACGGGGCGCAGACCGACATCCTGGGCGCGATGGGCGAGGATATCGATTCCCTGTTCATCACCGGCGGACTCGCGGCGAAGGAGACCAAAACGTCGCAGCAGCCCGATGAGGCAGCGCTAAAGGCATACCTCGAAAAGGAAAATGTCTATGCCAACTATGCCATCGGCTATCTGAGGTGATGGATTAGGGGTTGATCTTTCTGCGCCCGCAAAGTAATAAAATTCCAAAGTGGGGCTTGAATTCGCCTCATAATTACGCACCAAACCACCCGGAGGGGCGAATGTTGGACAACATGCCGCGCGGCACGATCTGCATCGAGGATATCGAGATGGGCATGACGCGCCACCTCGCAAAGGTGGTGACCGACCGCGATATCGAGATGTTCGCCGAGGTTTCGACCGACCGCAATCCCGTTCACCTCGACGATGATTACGCGCAGGACACGATCTTTGAGGGGCGCATCGCCCACGGGATGCTCACCGCCGGGCTGATCTCGGCGGTGATCGGCGAGCAACTGCCCGGCCACGGCACCGTCTACATGGGGCAGACGCTGAAATTCCTCGGCCCCGTGCGCCCCGGCGACATGGTCCATGCCGAGGTGGAGGTGGTGGGCATCGACCACGGCAAGCGCCGGGTGCAGCTCGACTGCCGTTGCCTCGTCGAGGGCAAGAAGGTGCTGATCGGCGAGGCCACCGTGCTGGCACCGTCGCGCAAGTTCGACTGAGCGGGCCGGAGGTCGGCCCGGGTGGGACGCCCGGGGGACGGATCGCGTCGAGGCCGTTGCAATCGGCCTTGAGCGGACGTTGCCGTCTGGTCCCCGCGCGGAATCAAGGCGCGTTTACGCGCCGCCGCGCAGCGCCCGACCGCCCCCCGGGCGGGCGCTTTTACGACGTTTAACTCCGCACAATTGTAGAAGTACTTGGCACCATAAAGTGACGACCACATCCGGTTGAGCGCCCCCCCCGCGGTCGGGCGCTGCGCGGCTCCTCAAGCGTTGTGCTGAACGCCCGCTTCAGGCCATTCCCGTCTAAACCCCGCTGACCCTGACCTGCCCCCACACCTG
>MRWG01000587.1_pt1 | contig 36031 bp, 58 predicted proteins | sample 1013341 | NCBI WGS metagenome assembly MRWG01 (sample SAMN06117577, study PRJNA244670) | biofilm metagenome | biome: Water; feature: Cathode Biofilm; material: Biofilm; isolation source: microbial consortium enriched at the cathode of a solar microbial fuel cell | place: USA: District of Columbia ... | reverse complement strand
TAAAAAAGGGTCACGACTTGCGTCGCAACCCTTTGAATCTTGGTAGCAAGGGGCGGAGTCGAACCGCCGACCCCAGCATTATGAGTGCTCCCAGCAATTATAAGCACCTGATTTTAATAACGTGAAGCCGGACGCCCTCGCCCACAATGTCCTATGAATGCGCATCCTTGCACAGGGTGTGGCCACAAAATGCCCACAGTGATACTTTCCTCATCGGAACTCAGTTGGCTTAAAGCCATCTCAGCTCGATATATAGTAATGAGGATATATAGCGTGGCAGAAAGCAGCAGAGAAATTTTTCAGTCAATTTGTGAAAAGGTCAGAGATAGGAGCTTCTCTAGGGGACGCAGTGCGTCTCCCAGCGGCGCCGATTCTGTGGATAAATTAATTAAAGAAATTGCAGTATTCGCTCACTCAGAGTTCCCTAAAGTCGGGGCAGATAAAGAGGCGCTGGTCGAAAAAGTTCTCTCTCAATTTGAGAGAGAAAACTCTACCAAAACTTTGAAGGCTGATTTGAGCGCTTTCGCAGTCCGAGAAAAGACTTACTTCGATCAGCATCGCCAGCTCGCGAAGATTGAGCACGCGCAGGGACTCAGGAACTTGATCTGGAGAGCTGCCACCACATTTACGATCGCCTCAATTATCTTCTTTTTTTACTGGCTTGCTGGCTGCCTGGGAATATCAATGCCTCTATCCCGAGTTGGCCTGTAGACTCAGCATGGTATGTGCAGAGGCTAACGTTTATTCTTGACCCCAATGCGGGTGGACCACCAGACCGCTGAGTGCCATGTAATGCGAATAACCACCAACATGCTACAACAGCTCGAACAATCCATCGCCCCCGACGCAGAAGCAGAGGTGCGCATCTACGCTGGCGGCTGCGACGTGCGCGTGCGCTGGAACAAAGGGCTGCGTGAAGCGAACCAGAACATCGGCGCCCAGTCCCTGGCAAACCTTCAGGAATACCGGGATCGCGATATGACCGAAGCCTGGGGGCGGCTGATCAGGAAGTTCCAGGCTCTGAGGGATCAGCCGGGCGCATTGTCGTCGTCAAGGTAAACCCGGCCGTCATAGTTCACGGCCTGAACACTGCAGCGCTCCGCTCCGTTTGGGGTGACATCCTGAACCAGTGCCGGGAAGGTCCACTTCTCCGTTGTCCCGAAGAACACTTGCGGTGGCTCCTGTCTGGCGTTTACGTCCGGCCACGGTAGTGGAATGTCGGCAATGATCTGATAATCGTCGTCACCCTGGGTCGCCGGGAAGGGGCCGACCAGGTCGCCGTTCTCGTCACGGTAGGCGATGACGTGGTTCTCTCCATCCACCCATTCCATCGGTTCGGTCACCGTCACCAGCGCGCCGTCAGGGTGCTCCTGAATATCCCGCATGATGGTCGCTTTCCCGTAACCGGGAATGTCATCGATCAGCGGCACGTATGACAGGTAGCCGGAGTTGAGCGCGTCCAGTTCGGTCTGGAAGCTGTACGTCCAGCGGCGATACTTCTGCGCGCGGCGGCGGCGCATGCCAATTCGCCAGGCCCTGGTGCGATCGGTTACCCCATCGAGCTTCATCTTATCCAGCTTGATTCCCTGGTCACCCGGGAGCAGACACAGGACCGTCTCAGTCGTCCAGGTGTCGGAGTTGATGTACTCGACCTCCACGCCATCGAAGTCGTCTTGCCGCACTGTCTGGAAGCTGCGCTGCAGCGGGCCGGTCATGTTAGCCGGGGAATACGGCTGCTCGAACTGTGTCCGCGGCTCGTCCCGGGCCGGGGTCAGCAGGCCGCCCATGATGGTGAGCTCTGACATACCCGCTCGGAGTATCACGTCCATGGCCGTCTTGACGGTGGTCGCACCGAACTGGTGATCGAACCGGTCACCGCGGTTGTCCCAGATAGTGTGCAGCCGGTCGAGCTCATCCAGGTCGATATCGTCGTCGGTGTAGCCAACGGTCTTGGCGGTGTAGACCAGGGCGGCGGAAATGTCCCGAGTGGCCTGCGGAGCCGTCCAGCCCGATCCGTCCCAGGTGGGCAGCTTGCGCACCGGTATCAGATTGATCCGGTTATTCGACTGACTGCCGATCTCGTCCGTGCCCTCAATGGTGACCGCCAGCACGGTGATGCCCGGGTAACTGGTGACCGTTGGCAGGCGAGCCTTGAGCAATGTCCACTCGATGCGGTCAAGATCCGTGAGCTCGGTACTTTCCTCGGTCACACGGCGGACCCGAACTTCTGGCCGGATGCTCGAGCCCAGGCTGATCTTATACGAAAAGCCCAGCTGATCCCGGGTGGCGTTGTCGATGGTGTAGACCTGACTGTTCCAGGTAGTTTCACCAATCTCTCGCCACTGAATCTCGACCTGTCGCTTAGCTTCGAAGGGCACCACGGTGTCTTCGTCGATGAAGCCTTGGCCCTGCGGCAGGAAGAAATCCACTTCAATGAGGCTTGTGGTCTCGCCGTCCGGACAAGCGGAAAATGGCCCGGCCCATCCTTCGGATTCCGCCCGTGCAGATAGCAGCACGTCTGCAAAGCCGGATCCGCTGCCGAAGCCAGACCATCCTGTATCTTCAGCACCGGCAACAAATCGACTCAGCGAATAGCCATCGACCTGCGTCGGGTTTGCCGTGTCGTAGATGATGCTGTCAATCTGGTAGTCCACGTCATCCCGGCGCAGAAACACCAGGTAGGAACCCGCGGCCCAGCCGGTTACCTGCACGCCTTCCTGAAGCAGGGTGATATCGCTGCCGGATTTTGTCTCAACCACGAACACGCCGTTGGCTTCCGCCAGCTCGGTTGAGCGCAGGCGGATCGGGTCGCCTTCCTCGATGCCGGTCCAGTCGCCGGTCAGCGTCACCACATCGCTACCGTCCACGGTGACCGTCAGCGATTGGCGCTCTGAGATAGCGATGAAATCACCCTCAGCCCAGTCAGTTGGGAAGAACACCGAAGCACTGGTGGTGGTGATATCGGTGCCATTGTATTGCAGCTGGAGGTTCTGGATGCCTGCCGACAGGGACCGGGCCCGGTATAAGCGTATACCGCTGGAGCCGGTGGTCGATCCAACTTCGGGGGCGGTATACCAGTTCTGATAAGCCGGATGAGCTGTGACGCTGGCGCCGGGCTCGAAGAACTGGAAGCTGATGTTGTTGCTGAGCTGGCTGAACGGGGTTTCGCCGATCTTCAGGTTGGCGGTTTCGACGAGGTAGCTGCCGACACCCACGGACAGGAGCACGTCCTGAGCCTGCACCCGCGGGCTCTTGTAGTATTTCCGGGGTGCGTTGAGGTAATCCGGGTACCGGATATGCCGGCCAAGAACCTCTGGTATGACCTCGTTCAGGCGAGCGGTGTTGGCTTTCAGTTCTGCAGGAGAGAGGCGAGCGCCTTGCTGTCCCGAACCGCTCTGGCCCGGGATGTCGGGGATGAAGGAATTCAGTGCTGCGTTGCCGGCGCTGACTGATAGCGAAAAGAATGGGTTTACCAGGAACCCGCCAATGCTCTCGAACGCATCGCTGATGGCTCCACCCTGGGGGCGCACGCGGATGTCCACCTGATCATCGGCAGCGACGGTAACGTCCGACCAGAGCTCCGGATGTATCAGCTCGCCGTCGATCATGATGGTGACAGGCTGCACAGGGCCCGGCCGGTAGTCTTTAGTCTGCTCGGCCAGCCAATCCGACAGGGTGACGCCGGCGGCCTGATAAACCTCATCAGGCTTGCGACTGGTAACGCTTCCGTAGACCTTAATTGGCATGGTAGACGACCTTGGTGTATCGGGCTTCAAAGCGCCGGATGCTGGTAAGTTGGGGGCCGGTTTCTTCGCGGGTTTCGAGGATCATGGAGCGGCCGTCTACGCTGACCACCAGGCCGAAGTGGAGGCACAGCCGGCCACGCCAGGCGGCGGCCAGCGCTCCCGGGCGTGGAGCTACCACCGGATGCTTCTCCGATTCGGTAGACCAGGACCGGGTGAGCGACGCCTTGCTGTTCGCGGGGATTTCGCCATAAGCCGGAAGCAACGGTTTCCCGAACAGCTCGACCAGAGCCATTCGAGCCATTCCCCAGCAGTCCAGTCCGAACACAGTGCGACCCCCGTCCATGTACGGGATCTGGCGGAAGTCATCGAGGGTCATCCGATATACCGAAGCCCTGGGGCGAACTCGGCGGTGTAACGTTTGCGGGGCCACGAGGTGTTCAGGATCTCGAAGTAACTGGCTTCCACCTGAAGCATCAGCCCCTCGAACGTGCCGCCTACCATCGTCAGCTGAGCCGGCCGATAGGCTGGTGCACTGGTGTCGCTGGACAGATACTCCCGGTAGATCACGATCACCGGGGCGCCAGATTCCAGTGCGCCCTCGATGACCTCCTGAGCCGTGGCTGTGACGTTGGCAAAGGCGAACTTCAGAGACTGCTGGCCGCTGGTGTTCTTCGCGGGGCGCGCCAGATCCATGTGCGTGCCGAGGAACGTCACCGTCTCCTCGGTTTCCAGCGTCAGCTCGTGGTCTTCAAACTGTGCACAGACCCGGATCGGATCGGCGTCGGCCGGCTTGATTTCCAGAGTTCTGATCAGGACCTCATTGGTGGGCGCGCTGGCGTAGACTTTCTGAAGCGTTGTCATGATCCAATGCCGTAGTGGTCGGAAAGAGATTCGATAAACCCACGAAGCTCAGGCAGATGGTCTTTTAATACATCGCCCTTCCAGAAATGTTGCTCAAAAAGCCTTAGAGTCCCTGTTGAACTTCCTGCAGTGTCTCCATCAACTCCGTTAAGATTGCCCAGCCTTACCCGTGGTTGCCCTCTCATTCCGATTAACAAGCCAGTATTTGTATTTGACGCAAGAGCCGCACTTTCTTGCACCGTAGTGCCGTCTTGGGTAATCCGTGATTTTCGGTCTTGCTGGTTCCGTGACCATGCAAAAATAGCGATTTGATTGTTTGGAAAATTGCTTTCCGTCTGAGCAAGAACAGATGATCCTCCGTCAACTGTCAGCCTTGACTGACTCGATATGTAAAGCGCCGATATTTTTGGATTTGCCGCAAGACTTGCGGAGTCTCCAAAGATGTAGGGGGTGAACGAAGATCCGTCTGAAGTCACGTAATTCATTTCTACAACGATCAGTCCGGAGCCCGCCCACGGGCACTGGTGGGAGAACTGCCAGTGGTTTTGATTGTCGAGGAAAAGCCCTCGACGGTTTCTGTCACCTCTCGACTGGAACACAGGCGTGCCGTTGATTTTTTCAACAAAATTTCCGAATTTGTCACCACACGCAAGATCGCGGAAGTGCTCATTCTCTGCGTCAAAAAACTCGGGAGCATCGCTAAACCTATGGCCTTGTACATACCCCGGTACGTCATATGCAAATTTCATTAAACGGCCCTCGCGTCGATGGTCTGTGGCTGCGCAAAATCTTGAATAGTGAATGTGTGGTCAAGTATGGACTTCCGGTTAAACTCAGCGGATCGAATCTGGCTGCCCGGCAAATTGTTACTACCCGAAGAGAGGGCGGCGGGTATGGTCTGGGAAGCAATTCTCAGCGTCTGAGCCGTCCCAACAGGAGAAGACGCTAGGGTGAGAACTGCTTTGCGCCCCTCTATCGCGATTCCTGTGATTTGTATTTCTGATCCGTCGTCGAAAAACTCAAAACCAGCGAGGGCGAAGCTGGCGTTTAGATTTGTCCCGTAATCGGCCGTAAGATCGCGCTCGATTTCCTTGTTAAAGGTCGCGCTTACCGTTGCCCCTGACCACGATGCGTCCACCATCTGAAGACACTGGAACCTCTTTCCCGAATCTGCGATGTCCCGCATTACGAATCCGGCTTGTTCGCCTTTCATTCGGTATCCAGCTTCCTCGGCATGAACGCGATCAACCTCGTGCGGGTATTGATAACGACCGCCCAAAAGCATCCCATTCTCTAAGTCCTTTGAAAGACGTCGGATGGCATTGGCAACACCGCGAGTTTCGGGGCTCACTCCAACAATAGGATTGTGAAAAAGCACGGGCGCAGAGTAGGCCGGCCTTTCCATTGCTGCGGCGGCCAGAGATTGGCACTGTCGATAATACGCAAGCCCGTCCTCATAGTATTCGGTCTCGGAAGCGCCGGCAGCAGCGTCTGCTTCGCCATGATCGGTGTAGAAAAAAACCTCTGGCGAATAGCCGGCATCCCGCGAAATATCGCAGAGTCTTTGGCATAGGGCTTGAACATTTCCTATTGGGACCCCCCGAAGTATATCCAGTGACCTCGCGCCTATCGCGGCGGAGGCAACATATGCCCGCCCATAGTTTGTGCCCAGAAGCCCAATCGCTACCCCGCTGCACGGAGTTTCGCCTGTGCCTTCTTCATGCACAACGGCGCTTGCGACATCCGTGTAATTTGTCGTCCACTCGGCGTTAGTGGAGTTGAACGCATAGTACGCGGTCGCATTGCCGCCCACTGGCATGAAAACGTCGGGTGAGACTGTTCCGGAAATTGAAGTTCCTCTTGGTGCGTTATTGGACTGCCCCAGCAGGATGACAACTGCCGCTCTTTTTTGGCCTTGTTCCTGGAGCTCTCGAGCCCTGAGCCATTCGTTTTTTCTGGCCAACAGCTGCCCTGTGTAAAAGCTGTCAACAAGTCCTGCGCTGGGGTATCGCGCAACCTCTACAGCTGTTGCCGCGTCGTTCCTGTACCTGACGATTTCATCGCCCTCAACGACTTGGAACTGTTCGCCGTCTACGGTGCCGGCAATGCCCGCTGCAGTGTCCGTGTATGCGTCAGAATTCACAGTCGCGGCATCCGCAGCTGTTTCCGCCCGATCAGCCTCGGCGGCCGCCAGTGGCACTTGAGCAGCAGCCCGATCAGCCTCCTCGACAGCGTTGTAATAAGCATCGATCGCAGGCTGACCGCCATCAAATACCTGCTCCATGCCTTTCAGGGTCAGGCGGCTTTTGCCGGTCCGATCGTTGAACGTGGTGCCCTCAGAGTTCACCGCCTCATCAAACGCCTGAGAATTGTCGGAACGGTCCCGAGGGTCCGTGCTGGGAACGGGATTACCGGTATTGAATCTGGTCATTGATCAGCTCCTAAGCCTCGGGCCAGTCCTGGTTCATGGTGGTATCGAAAATCGATGTGTAGAAAATATCGTCGGCGCCAAACTGGTACTCGAGCTCGGAGACCACAGGGCGCTCGAAGATCTCGAACTCGGCGGTGTATCGCCAGTAGCGGGTGCCGACCAGCTGGGGGCCCTGGTACATGCCGGTGAATCGGCATTCGTAGTCCTCCTGGCCCATGGGCGAGTCCAGCTTGCAGTTGAACCAGTCGGTGCCGTCGTTGATCTCGTGTTTGAACCAGCCCTCAAAGAGCTGGGCCTGGGGATCGGTCAGCAGGAAAGAGACCGGCACCATGGACGGGACGCTGGTAAACATGCGGCGGGACTTGGCCCGGCCATTCGCCATATCGGTTCGGGCGAAGGGTGAGACGTGGTTCAGCTGGTAGCCTTCCCGCAAGGGTATAGGCAGGTAGCTGGGAAAGTTGATGCTGGTTGCCATTAGCGGCCCTGCCTCCGTAGTCCATAGACTGACTCGTAGGCCTTAGCGCCACGGCCACCATTGAGAGCATCGGCGACCATCACATCAATCACCCACTGGCCATCGCCGTTTTGTCTGGCACTGACCATTCCGGCCTTTTCGGGATTCTCAGTGATGTTCACGATTGGGGCTCCACCGCTATTGCCGCCCCGCATCTTCTCAGAGGACAGGAAGGCGTCTAGATTGTCTGCTTGAGGCGCGCTCAATACCCTTTCGTCTTTGTCTAACAACCAGGTTCCTTCTGTGGGGATGCGGTCAATGCCGTCGTGGGCCATGCCGGTCACTGAGACGGCCTGGATATTTCCAACGATGCCGGCGGTGGCAGCTGCAACCGAAGCCATGGCTGCAAGGTTCGCGGGCCAGGGAACCGCTGCGGCTTGGGCGATGCCTGTATTTATTGCGACGATAGACTGAGCGATAGCCGCAGCCTTTTGGACCGCGAACATGGTTTTATAGAGCGCGGATTGCTCACCCGCGAACTGACCTGTTACGTCCGCCAACGACCCAAACAGGCCCTCGGCCCCGGCGAGGATTAGAGCTTGTCGCTGCTGTTGCAGTCTGGCGTCCTCATCCGCTGCCTGCTGCCTTATTTGCAGAAGCTCCTCCTGCATCTGCCTCTCGGATTGCAGCTTCAGGTGGTCCGCCTCCATCTTGCTGATGGCGTCGGCTTCATAGAGCGCCTGGATTTCGTCGTTGCGCTCTCCGTAGAGCCGCAGCTCTTCCTGCTTTTCGGTCTCAAATGCTTGGCGAATTGAGTCCACGCGCTTCTGGTAGTCTTCTTCGTCGCCTCCGGAGCCGCCGGGGAGGGGCTTGCCAACATTGAGGCCGGCGGCTTCTTGTATCTTTGCCAAGGCCTCCGCTGATTCCTCGGCTGCTTCACGGGCCTCAAATACAAAGCGCTTGAACTGGTCACCGGGCAATGGCTTCGCTAACTCAGCGGTCAGGTCAGAATTGATCGTGGCTATCTCGCCCTTCGTGCCGTCGATAAGATCCTGAACCCCCCGACCCAGATCTGAGAGCCCCAGGTATTCAATGTCGGCGCCGAATGCATTCAGAGTGGTGATGAGCTCGTTCACTGCGGCCGTTGGAATTTCAACAATCTCGCGGCCGATCTCAAGGAAGCCGTTGCGGATCTCCAGCGCAAATATATCGAGAGCAGCCTGAGTGCGGAGAAACTGGCGGTCCATCTTTGAGACGCCGTTCACCGCCCCCGCCGATGCCTCGATGACCATGTTGAATGCGTCCGCAGTTGCCTCGCCAACGCCACCGGCATCTTTTGCATTCTGCACGAACATCTCGGATATGCCGGATAGGATCGGCGCCACCTGAATGGCCAATTGCTGGCTAATGGAGTCGAACACCAAGCCGGTACGGGCAAAAGCATCGTTCGCCTGTTCGACCTTTATGGCGTCTATGGTGCTCACGGCCAGGCCAAAGTCGTCGACCTGCTGTCGGTAAGCGCGGATCGCGTCTCCGCCTTGGAGGAACATCTGCGCTGCTTCTTTTTGCTCAAAGCCGAGTTGCTGGGCGTAACGGGCGGCCTGCTGAGCTGAGGCGCCAGATTCAACAATGGCGTCAGCAATGCGTGCCAGGCGCTCGTCGGCATCCAATCCGGACAGTTCCTGCAGATTCAGATTTAGGGCTTCGACGGTTTTCGAGGCCTCACCTGATCCATTTTCTGCAGCCCCCAAACGGCGGTTGAGCCTGGCCAGGGACATCTCATAGCCGTCAATGCCATTCTCTGAAAACGCCAGATCCAGCGCAGTCACTGAGTCGAAGGTTGTATCCAGCGACCGTGCCAACTTGTTCTGGGCATCTATGCCTTGCAAGCCGTTCTGTGTGAGCTTGATTGTGGCAACGCCCAAACCGGCAATGGCGGCACCTGCGGCAGCAGCTGAAACCTTGAGACCGCGTTCAAGCTGCTGCCCGGTTTGCTTAAGATTGCCCTCTACTTCTTTGCGCCATTTCTGTGAAGCCCGCTCTGCCTTGGTCATGCCCTGCGTAAAACCGCCGGTCTGAGCAACAATATTGAGCGTCAATGTTCCCAACGACTTTTTGGACACGCTTTCCTCCGGGCATAAAAAAACCCGCTCAGTGGCGGGTTGTTTGTTCGCGTTATATTTACTGTCAGACTGGCTGTGAAAATATCAGCCAGATAACTAGCAGCGACACGGCAACAATTGCGGCCCTGGCCGGCCAGCCTTTAACGAAATGCTTGAAGTCAGATTGATGGCTTCCGCATTTTGGGCAAACGGAAGTTGATGCAGATATTGGGTAACGGCAATCCGAGCAGTTTATATTTTCCATGAATTAGACCTCTCAGTTTTTAAGTCAGTGTAGCAAGCTGATGCCGTTCGTTCATGGCGAGCTTGAATCCGCTCACGACTTTTCAAGGTCTGGAAATAGATCAACAACCCGGTCGCAAATCTCCCCCTGCTCTATAGGGGCGCTATCGCCTTCTTGGTCGCGCTCATCGACAAGGTTCGCGTAGGCTTCTCGAAACTTCTTTAGAGAAGGTTTTTTAATATCGTATTCCTCACGACCCTCCGATGACTGAAGATATTCCACTGCGCTTTTGAATTCTTTCCATTGGCCAGCTTTTTCATGCTTTGATTCAGCAAGACTCCGCTCAAAATTCCAAGACTCCTGTCGCGTCAAACCGCGTGGCACCCGCTGTCCAACGAATGAATAAATCTCCTTTTCTAAAGGTTTGGCCGGAAGCTCTCGCGGAATGTAATCAATCTTTACGCCGTAACATCCCTCGCTCCCCTTCAAAGACCATCCGCCTACTATCATAGCGTCGGCCTTGAGAATGAACCCTTCGGAATTCCGGAATAAAACCTGATCCTTGGCGTCTTGTTTCGATAGGTATCCAACTCTCTGATCGCCAATTACAACGGCACAGGCGTTTTTATCGTGTGGGTTGTTCGGCTCATGTACGATGAAAGCCTCGCACTTGAACCTTTTCGACTTCTCCTCCTTAGCGCCTGCGATGGCGATAAGAGCATCCTGATAATGCGACTCACCGACAATATTGAAGGAATAATTTCCGTCGCCTTCAATTTTGGTCGCTGAGCTTGAATCTACTCGAACAGACGAATTGCCCGAAAGCGATGAATTGCTGTTCTTAGGTGAGCTGCTTTTAGCTTCTTCCTCGCTCCGAAATCCATTAATCACTGCAGCAGCAAAGAAAATGCAAGCAGCGCCTAATAGCCAAGCTACAGCGCCCTCTGCAAACCACCAAGCAACCCCCAATACAACGGAGAGCAAAATACCGGCAATCATGTTGTCCTCCTTTTTTAGGACAACACTAGCATTGCGATCACGTTGGAGGCACTCAAAAGCGAAAAACAGCGCTCAACTCCAGCTTTCCATCGCCTCTTCCATGGAAAGCACCGGTTCCTCGTGATGTGGCGCGAACTGATAAAAGCTGACCGGCTGGCTGTCTTTCTTCCGGTGGGTGTTGGAGAGGATGGTAGAGATCAGGGCTGTCCCGCGCTCAACCCTCATGCCGAGGTTCAGGCTTCCCTTCTTGCGCCTGTATTCCACCCAGTCCAGGAATTCGACATAACTGATTTTGTGCTGAGCTTCAGCGATGGTTCTGCCGCCGATCCCGCACAGCACCAGTTCGTGCCAGACCTCGCGCTCTTCGGTCAGCTCTCCGTCTTTTTTCCGTTCACCTCACCGATAACGCGCAGCAGCTCCATGGTGATTTCACCACTCAGCGGGCCGCGTTCCGGATCGGCCTCGCCAGTGATGTCGCCCGGAGTGAATACCGGCGTGCCATCCTTGTGGCAAATGGCGGAGGCGATGCGCCCAGCCACTGCGTCCGACTTCGCATTGATCGACCTGATGTCAGAAACTGCGGAGTAATAGGACAGCTTCCGCACATAGACGGTTGCGGTCTTTTCCTCCTTGCCGTCCTTCTTCAGGACAATCTCCTTCTCAACCGGGGCGCCGGTGAAGGCGCCCATCTCATTGAGTGAATCGATAGTCAGATTCATGCTGCAGCCTTCTTCACCCAGCGAGCGCCACCAGTGCGGCGAATGCTCACTTCGGATTCAACCAGGGCGTTGGTCTGGAAGTCGAACGGGAAGTCAGAGATGTAACCGCTCATCGCGAACCAGGTGCGGGTGTCCGGCAGGACAAAACCGTAATCACCCAGGGTGGCGGTAGCGGTGGCACCTGTGCCGGCGCCGGAGTCAGTGATCGTGACGTCAGGGGCGGCGGTGTAGCCAGAGCCGGGGTTGGTCACGGTGATTGCCGTCACGGCGCCATCGACAACGGTAACTGTGCCTGTGGCGGCCTCGCCCGCCTCGTCTTCCGGATCGGAAAAGGTAACTGTGGTGGTGGACTGGTCGTAGCCTGAGCCGCCATCCCCAACTGTCACAGCGCCAACTTCCTGCCCGAATCGCGGCAAAACGGTATCGTCAGACCAGCCAACAACCCAGTCGAGGGTCGGAGACGGGTTCAGGCGCGACAGGTTCCACATGGTCATGTGGCTGTCGTATTCACCATCCGGCCGGATGCCGAGGGATGCGGTGCCAGGGTTTCGCATGCCGGCCTTGTATTCCATCTGATCACTGTCGAGGCAGGTGTCATCGAGTTCGCCCGCCGGATCGCCGCCGGGATTAAAGCTGGTAGCACAAGCGACTTTGACGACTTCAGGCGTCTGGCCGGTGGTGTCCAGAAAGAATACGTGGGTGCCCTGTGTGAGCTTGCTCATGGTTCAGTCCTCTCGCGGGTTTCAATAAAAAACCCGCTCGGTGGCGGGTTGTTTCGGGTTGATCGGTTATCTGGGAACGTGCCAGTCCAAGTCGAATGAATAGCGCTTGTGCTTGGTGTCGGGGTCCGTGCCATCGCCGCCCCACCGGGTGATGTGGGCGTGTGGCTCGATGGCGTCACGCAGGGCCTCGGCGGCGTTACGTGCTGCGGTCACGGTAGTGGCGTACACATCGATCTGCAGGCTGAATGAGTCCATGTCAGGCAGGCCGCTGATGTAGTTCTCTGGCATCCCGCCAATGCTTTGCCAAACAGCGTAAGGCAGCGCAACGCCTTGGGGTGCTTCGCCGAATGGATAGAGTCGGGTTGGGCCTGCACCGAGCAACGCTGTGACGCCAGCGGCCGCTGCGCATACCTGGAAGATTGGGGGAAACATTATTTGCCACCGCCAAGTATGTCTTTGATGAACGCATCAACTTGAGGGCTGCGAGGCGGTACGACTGTGACCGACGCACGGATACCCTCGAGATTGCGGACATCCTCGACGATCATATCGAGCCGGGCCTGGATAACCCCGTTCGGCAGAATCTCAATGTTGCAGCCCGTCACTCCGTTAATCTCATGACCCTCGTCGGTGTAAAACCGCGTATCTCGGCCGCTTTTGGCGCCTTTGCCTTCTGGCAGAACGATCTTGATTGTCATGCAGTCGCCTTCTTTTTTGCACGCCTCAGCGCGCGGTCGATGCTCTTGCCGTATTCCTTCACGAAGACGCCAACGGCTTGCTGGCCAGCCTGATTCGGAACTGGCCGGAAGATCGGTTGCGCGGCGGTCTTCTCGGTACCGAATTCCAGAAAGCGCCAGTGCCGGGTGTCGCCGCCCGGATTGTCCGCCAGCGAGGCCGAATCAGCGCTGCCACCGGCGCCACCGAGCACACCCACGCGGAACATCATGTTGCCGGTCTTCTTGAACGTGCGGCCAGACCAGCGCTCAACGATGTTGGCCGCGATGTTCGCAGCACTTCGGGGATCGTCCACGCGCTCGGCATTTGAGCGGGCCTGATCGCGCAATACTTGGGCTGCACGTCGCAGGGCGAAGCGGCCGCCCTTGCGCTTGATGTCGAACTCCACTGCTTCCAACTTGCCCAGAAGCTCTGGCAGACCGGTCATGTCATAGCTGACGCCATCACGTGCCATCGTTTACGCCCTCGCTGTAGGGCAGGGTCAGCCACTCGAGCCCGCTTTCGTTGTCCTCGAGCACGCCCTCGATGTTGAAGACTTTGCCGCGGTAAAGGATTCGCATCGTGGCATCGACGTCATCGCGGTACCAGATTTGGAATTCGCCGGTGATCTCGGACTGGCCAGCCTGCGATTGCTTGAACTCGCGGGCACTGGACGGGCGTTTATCTGCCCATACTGTGGCGACGGGCTCCCAGCCCGGAACCATCTCGCCGGTTACCGGGTCCTGGGTTTCGCCCTCCGGGCGCTGGATCGTGATTCGGTGACGTAGCTTGCCAGGGTAAAGCGGCATCAGTAGGTCCAGCCCTTGCGGTTAATGGCGATCAGGGACTGGGCCGCCATGGGAATCTCGGTGGCAATGGTGCCGAGATTGACCGCTGACCGGTTCGTAAACCAGTGGACGACCAGCAGGCGAATCGCCTGGCGTATCGTTTCGGGCACATCTTCGGGCTCAGGGCCGAATCCAGCTACGAAGGTCACAGTGATCGCGTCAAGGCGATCGTAAACGCCGGGCCAGTTAACGTGATCCTTCGGCTCAATGTACGCCCAGTCCTCATCGCCGTGAAAATAGAAATCCTCGACGGCGAGGCTCTGAGTCTGGTTTTCTGCGTCGTAATAGGTGATTGATTGAATCGACTGCACCGGAGTCACAGGAAGGTGAATTCGGTAAAGACGATCGGGCAGGGGCAACGACAGTGACCAGGTTTGCGTGATCAGAGCCTTGCCGATCACTCCATTCGGAACGTCGAGGTAATCGGTGGCAGCAGCAATCAGTGATTCGATCAGCGTATCTTCAAATTCGTGATCGACCCGGCAATCAAGCTTTGCGTCAGTCAGCGTCACTGGCTTCTTTGCTGGAGCGCTCACACGCTTGAGAATGTGCTGCCTCATGGCTTAATCCTTGACGGCTTTCTGTGAACTGGCTTTTTTTGTAGCGGTTTCTTTCTCGCTTACTGCCTCAGCCTGACCGGCTTTGATCATGCGAGCGCCTTCCTTCTCGCCAACTTCGACAACCGTTCCGGCGCTGTCAGATACACGCCCACCGGCGCGGCTTACAGTGAGTCGAACCTTCATGTCAGATCCTCCGTTCAAAGGGCGCCCCGGGAAGGGCGCCCTGAATCAAAGGCCGCTCGATTAAGCGGCGGCGTGGACGAGGTGCTTGATGGCGCCGGTGTTGACCAGCTCGGAATCAAAGCGCTTGAAGCCGATCATGCCAACCTGGAAGCGCTCTGCGTAACGCTCGCGCAGGGTCATCACTTCGAAGCCGCGAACCTTGCGGACCAGGAACTTCGACATATCACCGAAGATGATCGGCTTGGTGCCAGCAGCGGAATCCGCCATGGCCTGGTTAACGCTGTAGGGCTTACCCTGGAAGGTGTCGGGCTCACCTGAGCGGACGTCACCCATCTGCCACAGGTAGTTGCCCTGGCCATCCTTCAGCTTCCGGATAGCGGCCAGCGTGGTGTCGTTGAACATCCAGCGGCAGCGCGGAGACTGGCGATAGGCCGGGTCTACGGAGTGGAAGAAGTTGATCAGCTCGTCCGCGGTGAACGCGGCAGTGCCTGCGGTCTCAAGACCTTGAGTGGATGCAGTAACGATGCCGTGAGGTTGACCAGAGCCGGTGCCGGTGGTCAGGATCTCATTTGCGGTGCGACCCAAGCGCTCGCCGAACAGCTCAGTCATCAGCGCCTCGATGTCGAAGGCCGAGTCCTGCAGCAGCTCAAGCGGAACCTTGACCATGCCGGTGTCGTAGATGAACGCATTGAACATCTTCTCACCGAACACGACGTCATCAGTGCCGTCATCATCGACCGCCGCGTTTTCAGCCTTGAGTCGGCCGCGCTGGGCGGTGTCATCAACGGTGGGATACGGCAGCGGGTTACCTGTTGCGGTGTTCAGCTCCTGAACAATGCCGCCATCCCACATCGGGCCCCAGAGTGCCAGGGCCTTGTCGATGGTGCCGGCAAAGCCCTCGGGCACGGTGTAACCGCCAGCACTGTCAGTGCCAACAGATTGGGCCCGGACTTCCTGCGGGATGTTGGCGCGGCCAGAAAGCAGAACCTGACGCTCTTCAGCATCCAGGGATGCAGAGCCAAAACGCAGGGACTTGGTGAACACTTCCTTGTATTCAGGAGTCTTCTCGTGATCTTCTGCAGCGGCGCGCGCCTCCTCGTGAGAGGGTGACGGGCGGCGGGGATCGCCGGCGGTGGCGCGGCTCTCTGCTTCCTCCAGCTTTTCAGCCCGTGCAGCGCGCGCGGCCAGCTCGTCGTGATCGGCCATGATGGTGTCGAAACGAGACTCGATTTCCTTGGCCTCAGATTCACTGGTCTTGTCGGTGATCTTGTCGAACTCGGCGCGGGCGTCGGTGGCCAGTTTAGCCATGCGTTCCCGCAGTTGGATTGCTTCAGACATAGTAGGTTTCCTTTGTGTCTGGTGTGCCTTGCCCAAGGGCAGCTGAAGGGCGGCCAGAAGCGGGAACCGCTACTTGGCTGTTGACTCTGCGAGAGTCAATTTCATGTGAAGGCGGGACCTGGTTACGTTGGCCGCCTGGTCAGTTGAGTGGTTTGCTTGCCGGTGCTCCTGGAGGCTGCGAAGGCCGATTTCTGTTCCGCCATATGCGGGGCTGGTAACAATGGAAACATCGGAGAGCTCTGCCTTGCGGATAGTTCGGACAGGAATATCGCCGGTGTCATCCCACTCTTGCACCTCCGGAAAAAACGCGAAGCTCATCTTGTCCAGGTCGCCACGCTTCATTTTCGGGACGATGGCGCGAACGTCCGGGTCCTCCGGGTCCAGCTCGGATTCCATGTAGAGCCCGCGGCTGTCTTCTCGAAGAGTCAGAGTTCCAGAGCGAGTGCGCGCCATTGGCAGGCCGGCGTGGTTGATCAGGAACACCACGTCATCACGGCCGATGGCTTCCTGGAACGCCCCGGGCGCGATGACCTCGCGGAACATGCCGCCGATGTCAGCTTCCTCGTTGAATACAGCGGCATAGCCGGAGACCTTGATGGCCTCGCCATCCATGCGGATTTCAACCGGCTTGCCGGCTCGGATTTCATGCTTCATTGGTCTCTCCGTTTGACTCGGCGGGTGCGATCGGTTGCGATCCGAGCGGCACGGTGGCGCCTTGGATCATCAGTTTGTTGCCCTCGTCCATATCGGGGCGGTTCTCTTGCCGGCGCGCCTCGTTGGGGGTGAGCACGCCGTTCTGTATGCCCTGGGCATAGCCTTCCATGCGTGTCTTGAAGTCGCCTCGAAGCAGGCCGTCCAGGTTGAACTCGACGTAGAATTCATTTGTCAGCTTGCCGAATAGCTTCAGGTTCATCTCTTGCTCGACCTGCTCCACCCACCGCTTGATGGTGTGCTTCACGAAATGCAGATCCTGCTGTTCCGTGTTGCTGAACGTTCCGTGGCTGAGATCCTGGAGGAATGTCGGAGGTAGTGAGTAAATCCGGGCGTACTCTTCGATCAGGAAGCGCTTGAGCTCAACGAGCTGAGACTTCTCTGGGTCGATGCCGATGCTCTTGATCTCATGCCCGGTCGGAAGCGACAAGGCAAGGCGCTGCTCTTTCGCTGCAGTGCGGATCGCGGACTGAAGGTCGTCGGATGCTCTCTTGAGCGCGGCGCCAGATTCAAAGTTGCCTGTGATCATGAACGGAGGAACGCCGCCGTTCTGGAAGAGTTTGCTGCCGTAGTTGGTCGCGGCAATGCCCAGGCCGATCGTGTCTTTGTTGGAGAGTATTGGGCTTCGACTGGTGATCATGTCGGCATGGAGGCTGAACGGAATATCGATGATCTCGTTCGCCAGATACACGATCTCTTTCCGGCCCTTCTCCTTGTAGCGGTAGACCTTGCGTCCGCCGCGCATCTCGATCTTTACCTGCTCCGTGTTGAGTGGCCACAGGTTAATGATCCGGCCGGCTGCGTTGCGCTCGATGAATGTCAGGGATCGGCCGCCTGTAAAGACCTGCTCAAACGAATACTTCCGGGCGTCAAAGCTCGACGTCTCATCATTCCACGAGTCATGAAGGATTGTGGCGAGAGCGTTTTCTACCTTCTGTCGGCCGCTCTCGGTTTTCTGATAGAGGTGCAGAGGAAGTCCTGCCATCGTGCCGCTAATAAAGTTCACAGCCGCCCAGATGGCAGGTATGCCCATCGCCTTCTCGATCGTGACGTTGACGCCAGAGGCGCTGGTTCCGCCAGCGGCTCCGAGAAAATCGATGATGGCTGCCGAAGAGATCGGCACCCTGGGATCTTCCACGGATGCCCGCTCCTCCGGGTCTGCTTTTTTGCGATTCCAGAAGGCCATGGTTTATCCCAATATTGAAAAGTTTTCGTCTTCCCAGGGCGATGCCGGGGTGCTTTCATCGGTTTGCAGAATGGCGCGGTTCAGGCCCATGATCAGACCGACCACACCGTCGATCTTGCTCTCGGGCCGCTCTTTGTTCGGATAGGTGTTGTCCTTGGCGTCGATCTTCGCCACGACGTTGGAAACCATCCAGGTGAGGGCCGGGCAGTTGCCGTGGGCCAGACGCTTCTGCAATACAAGCTTCTCCAACTCCTTCATGGGCTCGCTCATGTTCTGCACTGTCTGGCGAACCTCGACCATCGTCAGGCCTTCGGCTTCCATCTCTTGGGCAAGCTGTGTGGCCTGCCACGGGTCGTATCCGACTTGCTCGAGGTCGAAGCGGCCGGCGAACTCCCGGAGATCGTCCTTAATCACCTCGTAGTCGATCACTTCACCATCGGTCAGCGTCATGATTCCCAGGGCATCGAACTCCATGTAGCGGCTGGAGTTGCTGTCCATGTGCTCGAGCACCCGGGCTTCCGGCAGGTAGTACCGACCGTGGACGTGCCAGTACGGGTCACCTTCGACTGGAGGGAAGATCAGCATCGTGGCTGCGACGTCGATCTTGCTGGCCAGGTCCAGGCCGATAATGCAGCGCCGGCCCTCGAGCTCCGCCAGCGATTTCCGGGCCGGCTGCTCTTGCCACTTGATCATGTTCATCCAGGCTTCCTTCGCGCCGACCCATTCGTTCAGGTGCTTGGTGCGGAAGGTGGCCTGCTTCGATGTCGACTGCATGGCTTCGCGTTGCCGGGCCTGCAGGAAGTCCCCAGAGATCGAGACGCCATAGTTCGGGTTCGCTTTGCGAAGCACGTCCTCGCTGGTCCAGTCGTCGTCCTTGTCGATGGTGTAGAGCATTGCCCACAGGTCATCGCGCTGGATGGAGCCGTCGAGGGTTCTCTCGCAATCCCGAACCAGCTGGTGGCAAGGCCCGCCAATACTTGAGCCGGCCGTGGTGATGATCAGCATCAGCGGTTGCTCGCGGGCGCCCATCCCGGTTTCCATCGTGTCGTAGAGCGTGCTGTCATTGTGCTCGTGGTACTCGTCCACGATCGCGCAGCTGGGCGACGCACCGTCACCAGGCTTTCCGATCACTGGCTCGAAACGGCTGCCGTCTTCCATCCGCACCAGGTTGCTGGCATTCACATCGATACCGAAGTGATCCCGGAGGGCAGGGGTTCTCTCCGCCATCAACTTGGCCGGGCGGAAAACCTCCCAGGCCTGCTTCTCGGTCGTGGCGCCGGAGTAGATTTCCGCACCGAACTCACCGTCAGCCGAGAACATGTAAAGGCCGAGGCCGCCGCCGATGATCGACTTCCCGTTCTTCCTGGGGACGAAAACCATTACGGTCCGGAACCGCCGCGACTTATCCTTCTTGCGAATCCAGCCAAACGGGATGCAGATGGCGAACAGCTGCCAGGGTTCCAGCTTGATCAGCTCGCGTTTGCTGGCCCACTTACCCTTTGTGTGGGGCAGCAACTGCATGAACCTGGCGACCTTCTCCGCCAGCGCGGGATCAAACTTGTATGGGTACACCCGCTTACGACTGGCCTTCTTGTCGTCAAAGTGCCTTTGGCAAGCGAGCTTTATCCATTTGCAGGCCGGGATCTTGCCGGCAATGATGGCGCGTGCGTAATCCTCCGCCTGTTTGACCAGCGGATACTTCGGTGCAGTTGCCATTACAGTGCCGCGAACGGATTGCCCTGGGGCTTCTTCTTGGCAGGGCCCGCGACTTTTGCCCGGTCAGCCGGCGTCATACCGAACTTTCCGAGCAGGGTTTCCAGGCGCACCAGCTTTGTGGCCGGGAACTCCACGGGGTCCAGCCGGAACTGGTTGAGCAGGATGCAGCAGATTTCCAGACTGAACCGGTCTGCCTCGGTAATCACTTCCTTCGGGGCCGCCTTGACGATTTCTTTCCAGACTTCGCGCTGAGCCGCGGACAGATGCGCTGGCGGCGATTTCAGTTTCGCCGTGTCCGGATCTTCCCTTTCGCGCTGAGGGTCCTTAGCGAACGCCCCCTTCATTTTCAGCACGTTTGTAGGGGTTCTGGGTCGGGCCATTGCTCATTTTCCGGAGTTTGAATTTTGCGGACGTAAAAAAGTGACTGAGGGCGCGGTCTAGATCGGGAAGGCCTGGAAACTTTCGCCTACCCCCCGGGGTGCGCGCGTCCCCTTCAGCCTCTGCGGGAGCTTCTGTGTGCCCGGATACGCTCGAACAGGACATCCACCGCCTCTGGCCTCATGCGTTCAATGAAAGGGATCATGGCGCCTCTCGCGCGGTTGCAGTTGTTGCAAGATAGGACGAGGTTCGCCGCATTGTTGTTGCGCTTATTCTCATCCAAGTGATCAACAACCGCGCAATCCCACTGAAGCGAACATCCACACCAGAAGCATTCCGAGCACTCTCCGTTGAGCTTCTCGAACATTACGAATCGATGCTCGAAAACGTGTCCTCCCGAATCAGAAAGGAAATGATCAGGCTTCAATAGCTTTATGTAACCGGCGCGGGTTATGTATCGACCTCTTACAGGACGCGCATCAAACGTCCCAGTTTTTCTCATTCTTGAGTAGTGAGCTTCGCAAACACTGAACTTTTGTCTCGTAGCCTTTTTACCGCAATCCCCAACACTGCAGCATGGTAGATGCTCCAGGCGTTCTCGCTTCCGCGCTTCACGATAGTGAAGTCTGCACTTACTGGAGCAATGCTTTCTGTCCTTGCCCTTGCCAATTTGGTAGGAGAAGTGAGTGCCACAGTTTGGGCAAACCTTAGTCCTCATCATTTTTATGCCTTGTTGCCAAAGCCCCCATCTTCAGAGGCTGTCTTTGTTGAATGGCATGCAGCGCAAAGAGACTGCCAGTTGCTCTTCGAATCCCAAAACCTAACCTTGCAGCCTCTGTGGGGCACGATGTGATCCACGTCTGTGGCCGCTGTTACTCGCCCTTCTGACTGACATTTGACGCACAATGGATTGGCTTGAAGGAATCGGGCGCGGGCCTTCTGCCATTTGTATCCGTAACCACGCTCCGTGCTGCTGCCTCGGCGGCTCTCGTGTTGGCGTTTGTGCTGGTCTGCCAGGTGTTCATGCTTCTCGCAGAACCGCTTACCTCGGACCAAGGCACCGCACGCTGGGGCTGAGCACGGCTTCAGTGGGCGTCGGGGCATCAGTCGAGTGTGGAGCCGTCGAGGTACCTGGGCGGCTCCATGCCCTCATCATCCATGCCTTCCGCTTCTGCCATGGCCTGGATCAGTGCAGCGTTGCTGTCGGCCAGCTGTTGGATCGCGGCCGTCTGCTGGCGGATCGCGTCGATCAGCTCACTCATCTGCTCATCCATCAGTAAGCCTCATTGATCGCATCGATCAGCCCGTGCTGCCGGATCCTGCACTCGTGGTATTGGCTGCCCCATTCGCGCATGGTCAGTACCACGTCCCGGCCAGTGCCGTCAGTCAGTGGGGGCAAAGTGTTCGGCACCTTGGTCATCAGGCTCTCGGGGGGCTTCACCATTGGCGACTGAATGAAGCAACCGGAAAGCGTCACCATCAGGAGGCACGCACACGTTGCGGTAAACAGGCCTTTCAATCTCACGGATGATGCCTCTGTCGATAATTCGTTCGTTGGCTTTGAGGTCCTGGAGACGATCCTCTACCGTCCGGACCACCTTGCCCATATCGGAGCGGATGTCATCGGCGAGAGCCCGCTGGGCTTCCATGGCGATCAGGTCGCGTGAATCCTCGAACCACCCGCGGGCCATCCAGCTGCCAGCGGCGACACCGACGACACTGACGGCGATCAGGGCCGGCTTCAGGTAAGGGATCACTGGTCACCCGGCTTGCTGCGGTAAAACGTAACCACGGTCGCCAGAATGCCAATCACTGCGGTTACGATAGTTGCCACTGCGGCGCCGCCAATGACGGCCATGACCTCGGGGTCAGTAACCCGGAGAACGACGACCGTGATCAGCACGCAGGCCCAGATCAGGACCAGGCGCGGAATCAGTCGGTGTCTGCGCAGGAAATCAGGCATCAGTGGCCTTCCTCATCGTTCATGCGCCGGTGCAGCATCTGCATCTCGGAGTGAAGGGCTGTCATCTTGACGTTGCAGTCTTCCCGCTCACGCTGGAGCTCTGACCGGTGATAATTGGCCTGCTCCTTGAGCGCGATGTCGAGATCCGCCACCAGGGCGTTGAGCCGGCTGATTTCATCGGCCAGGTGCTTGATAAGGTTGCTTTCCCGTTCCGCCAGATCGGCATCCCGGGCAATGCGGTTGTGTGAGTTGACCTTGAAAAGGCCCAACGCGGCAAAGCAGGCGGCTGTGAATATGGCGCTGATCGCGGCCCAAATGCCGCCACCTTGGCTAAAGCTGTCGGCAATTGAACTCCAGGGCATTCTCTCGTCTCGGGTCATAGTGGCTCGGGGCTAAAGTCTGATCCTGTAGCTGACATCAGCCGGACTAAACGCTGCCGGTTCTCATGATTCTGGAAAGCTCATCGGATCGACCGCCGACCTGGCGCGCCCACAGGGAATCGAGCATTTGCTTGGCCGCCTCGCTGTAATCCTTTCGGTCGATAGCCCGCCACATCTTGCGGAAGCTCATCAGGCCGTAGAATCCGAGGTTGAAGCACATGTTTGTGATGACTGCCTGGCGAACCGGGTCCAGCCCGTTGAACTCATCGACAGTGCCCAGATACTTCAGCGCCTCATCGATGTCGTTGTCGAGCATCAGCTCCGCTTCTTCACGCGTAATTCCGACATCGTCAAGGTTTCGGCCATAGCCGATGGTGAGCTTGCCCACTGTGTCGCGATAGGGCTTCAGTCTCAGGCCTTCATGGCGCTCAAGCTGACTTTTGAGTAGCTGGCGGTCCATGAAATCCTCCGGGAATAAAAAAGCCCGCACGGAGGCGGGCAAGTCGAGCAGTGGGCGATGGCGCACAAAAAAACCGCCAGCTCCGAGGGGAGGGCGGTTTTTCGCGGTCATTTCGACCAGTTACCAAATAGTGTATCTGATGGACCCCTGTTGTCAACATGTTGTGTCAGGCTGCTTCTGTCTGGCGAAAACCCAACGCCGATTCCAGCTTTGCGTAGCCCTTGGTCACCCTTCTCTGGAACACCTTGACGGTGCAGTGAAGCAGCTGCGCGCAGGCCGTGTCGTTCCAGTAAATCTCATGCCTCTGTTCAGTGAATGGGTCAATCGCCACCTTGGTGCGGCCGCGGTAAAAACGATCAATACAGAGTGCATCAACCTGCTTCGGCGACTTCTCCGCCATCCTACTCAGGCGGTCGTAGGCCCTGGCGAACTCCTCGGGCATTTGTCGGAACCGGATCCGCTCCAGTTTCTCCGCCAGCATGCAGAAACCACTGAAGCCAGAACCGGACGGAGGCTTTCCCTCAAACTCTGCCCACATGCCCATGATGCTGCGGCCTTGGTGTGCGATCTGGTCGATCGTGTCCAGTCCCTGAAGGTAGGCAATGAATCGGTCAACCTCTCGCTGGGCGGCTTCACGGGCCCGGATCTGGTCTGCTGTCTTTCGGTTCTGGTCGGCCATCACGCAGCTCCTTTGATCGAGAATACATCCTGCTCAAATAGCGATCTCCATGTGCGCACCTGGGCGCGGCGGAGATACCAGTCTTTGTGCTCACGCTCAGCAGCGGGCCAATTCGCCCGGCCATCAATGACACTGTGGCAGGCATCGCAGGCAAAGCAGGCGGATAGGTCGTCGCTCTTTCTGGCAATGCCGTGGCTCTCATCAGGCAGGTGAGCCAGCACAGTGGTTGACCAGTCGCCATTGCAGACCCCGACGATCTGTAAGGTGCACGGTTTGTCTCTGGCGGCGTCCCTGATCTTCTTGGAGTGGATCGGTGTCGTCTTATGCAGCATGTCAGTCCCCGTGGTATCGTGATCCGGCCGCGCCGTAGCCTCGGCCATTATTCTCTGCCTTGATGTCCGCCAGCTGCTTCCTCAGATCCGCCAGCTGCTCACGTTTCTCGTTCAGCCGAATCCGGAGCTGAAGCACCAGGTTATCCAATGCCAGTGACTGGCCCGTTTCCTTGCAAACAACCCCTGACGATTCGCAGTAAGTACAGGGGACCTCATAAAACATCGGCTTCACCAGCCCCCGCCCGTTGCATATCGGGCAGCGCTTCAGAGGTCGCTTCTGCTGGGTAAATGCTGGGCCTGACCGTTTCTTCACGCAGCAGCCCTCTGCTTCTTCCGCTTTTGTCGTGGATCCTCCCAGCCCGCCAGCTCCAGCTCGATATCCATTGCCTCTTCACTGACGCCGTAGTGCTTGCAGAGATAGGTCTTGCTCAGCGTAGGCAACTGGGCATCGATCCGGGCCTTCTCCTTCACGCACTCACGGATAAGGGCCTGGTCATCTTCATCGAGGGCGGTCACCGGCATGTGCTCCCGGACGCGTTTGATGGTGGTGACGTGGCAGGCGAACTTCCCGGCCAGGCGCTTATCCGACAGCTCGTCAGAGTCGGCACGGAGGGTGGCGCCCCTCATGTAGTCCTTGGCGGCCAGCCGAACCTTCATTTTTGAGAGGTAGGATCTCGTCACGCAGCACCCCCAAGGCGTTTTACCTGTTTACCGATCGCAGATTCGAGGTATTCCTGTGTACCGCGCTGCCGGATCTGGGCTACACCTTGTTCACCACCGCCCTGGTAAACCAGCCGGGCACGATCCGGGTTGCCGATCATCACAGGCTCATCCCGGGGCCGGCCGCGCTCGAACTTGCTGTGCTGGCTGTTCTCATGTTCGCAAGTGCCGATCAGTTTGCGCGGGAACGTTGCTGGCGGCTGGATCGTGAAGCCCTGGTAAAGCTTCAGGAAGCTATTTCGGAGAAAGGGGTATTCCTTCTCGTCAGTCAGGGCGATCTTCTGCCAGCCGCCCAGGCGATCAATGGCCGCGTGAATCTTCGGATCGTCGAATACCACAGACCGGTAGTTGCCCACGCACCGGATCGCATGGTCGACCTTTGCCCAGGCTTCTCCGCCGGCGGACTGGCTGTTGCCGCTGATGTGCTTGATCACGTCGGCTGGCTTCGGTGGGAAGTGGCCAGTGTCAGGGTTGCGGATGTGAGCCGTGATGCCCTTCCGCACGTCCTCGATGCTGTAGGGGAGCAGGGCGCCAAATGACAGGTCCAACATGGAGTCGCTGACGCGCTGGCGATACATCGCATAGGTGGCGGTCCAGACTTCCTGGAACTCAACGCGGTCGTTATCGTTCATGGTCGTAAATCTCCCCGGTGGCTGGCTTCTTGCCCATGGCCCAGTTCATGCCGACTTCGCGGTTATGGGTTTCAACATCGTTGGAACTCGAAGGGCCGGCCTCCCTCTCGCGGTTGCGCTGCATGGCCAGCTGGCTCCACTTGTCGCGGAGCTTGTCCGGGCTCTGAACGTTGGCGGCCCAGAACGAGTGCTGACGGCACCAAGCGTACAGGGCCTTGATGTGACGGTGCTGCCGGCCCTCTTTCTCTCGCATCAGCCGGATAGTGTTCGCCCACCGGGAGTAATTCGGCTCTCTGGGGCGGTCGTCTCCCAGCTGCTCCACCAGCGCGTCCCACATCCACACGGCGAGGTCGAGGTCTTCCTGCGTTCCCCAGTACCGGCCGCTCTGGATCGCGGCACCTGGTCTTTCGGGCTCGACGGCACCAGCGGTGGTCTTTTCTTGGGACGGGGAAACATCGGTGTCCGGCCGATCAGGTCCGGACGTTCTTTCTGCCGTAATCTCTGTTGTAGTCTCTGTAGTAATCTCTGAAATAGATTGGCGCTTTCCGCCATTCTTGTCTGGCGCATCCGTACATTCTTGATTGGCGGAATCCGCCATACTGGGCGCACCATACGTGCAAACTTGATTGGCGGAATCCGCCAAACTGGCGTTTTTACTGGATTTATCGCCTTGATTGGCGCTTTCCGCCATTCTGGACGACAGGCCTGCAAGCGCCGATTCCACGGCTTCGATCTTCACCCGGAAATAGAGCCGGGCAGGAACCCCTCTGCGCTTCTCCTCGAGGAAACCAGCCTCAGTAAGTCGACGCCTGGCAGTTTCCTGCTCTCTGCGGGTCATACCGGTTTCCTGCTGCCACTCTGTCTGTGACTTGTAGAACCACCCGCCGGCGTCCCGGGTCCTGGTCCGCCAGTAGAGTGACTGGGAAAGCATCATGGCGCCGCACATGCCAAGGCCAAGATCAACAAAGGCCCGATTGAAGGCGATCGGCCGGGCCATTATCTCGATAATGCTCATGCCGCGGCCTCCTGGTCATCGATCAACGCATGGCTGTAGCGGCCATCCCAGTCCCTTTTCATATCAAGATTGCCTTTCTCGTATTCGGAATAGAGCCATTTCGCCCCTTTGATGGTCAGCACGACTTTCTCGCATAGCCGGCCTTCCTGAGTGGTGAACCGCCGCTCTGTGAACAGCTTGTCCCTGTAGGCAGCAGCGCTACGGTAGCCATGCTTGGTCCTGATGAGACGCTTCCGATCGACCAGCTGCTGGTGGACCCGCTGCGTGTTGACGCCGTTGAGCGATCGGCAGAAGGCAGCCGGGGTCAGACCCTCCTGGAGGTTCGCGGCCAGGTCGTTACAGACAACATTGAGCCGGTCCGTCTCGCTGCGGTAGTGGTTCACCTGTGAATTCAGATCCTCGAGCACGACTCTGGCGTGAGGACTGAGGTTCTGGATCCACGCCGGTGCGGTGTGCTGGTTCTCAAGCTCGTGCAGGCGCTTGATCACCTTGTGGCGCAGGGGAATGCTGTAACCTGTTACCAGCGTCTCGGTCAGTTCCTTGTTCAGGTAGATGCAGGAGGTGTAGCCCCGGCCATCACGCTCCTCACGGACATGACGCAAATCTGCGTCATCTCCCAGAGCGTCCAGCATGGCGCGAACGTCCCGCAAAACATCCCCGTGACGCTTGCCGGTCAGGCCAGCAATCTCCCGGCTGCTCATGGTGAGCTGGCCGTCGTTGCTTGTAGTCGCAAGTTGATTCATAATTACTCCCATCTCGTCCTCAAAACCCCGGTAGGCCTGCCAGCCCATGACCCGGGGTTTTGTTTTATTGGGCCTCTGGCCCTTTCCCCGTAATCACCACACGAATTTCCCCGCCTGGCTTCACGATCTCATCGCGTTTCAGGAAAGGGTGTGTCCGGAAGTGGCAGTCATCGATACCCAGCGCATCCGCCAGCCCATCACGGCCAGACTTGAACGCTGAAATCACGTTGTCGTCATCGCGTGCGCGGCGGTTGGGTGGGCAGAAGTCCAGGTAAACGTGTATCTCGTTGCCGGCTGCTACCAGGTCCCGCAGAGGCTGCAGGTTCCACTTGCCGGCCTGGATAGATTCCAGTGAGATCATCTTGCAGGTGTACCGATACATCTCGGCGGCCTTGGCCCTCTTGGCCCAGTGCCCGCGAGAATTCGGGCTCAGCGCCCGGGGCGGCCAGGGTAGGGTGATTTCGATTTGTTCTGGCATTGCCTACTCCGCTTCCGTAATGCAAAAACTGTGTTGACGTGACATGTCACGTTCTTTCGGAATACTTCCGGGCACTCCGCCAGCCGGGCCTTTCTCTCTTCGCGATCGGCGCCGGCGGCAACGTAGGCGTTCCATTCGCCGAGACTTTCAGAAGCTCTTTTTTTCATTGCTTCAACAAACACACATCCAGGAATGTCGTTTTTCTGAAAAAAGCTGGCGGGTTATCCGGTATCACCGCTGCATGCCTTTTGCCGGGAGGCTACCCAGACCCCCTACCGGTGGGAGCCACAAGTTCGCAATGTCATTGCGGTTGATGCGTCGGCCGGGTAACTCCCAACCCCTTACGCATCCGTGGAGGGCTCTACCTGACCCGCAGGCCTGGGGAGACCTACCAAGTCACCTTGGTCAAGGGAGCAGAGCCCTCCCGGATGCGGCCTGCCTTTCCAAGCTGTCAGCACGATCAACTGGGGCGGTAGTAGGTGAACCTTTGCCTCGTGCTGCTGGCGTTCTATCGCCGGGACCCTGTCCCCAGCTGCAATGTCGGCACCTCGGCGATCCTCTGCCTGGCCAGCTTTACCGGCTGCTTCTGATAGCGCTGCAGCTCGCGCTTGCATCAAACCCTGTACAGATATCCACCCGTAATCAGACGGGTATTCCGCCAGCTCGTGAATGGTTTAATGGAAACCATCAGGCGGCCTCCCCCGATCTTTCCGCCGGCAACCCGTCACTAGGATTCGGGTAGATATCTGGGCGAAGCTCGTGGGGAGTGACCTGCCAGTCAGACCCTTCACAAATGGACAGGGCTCGCTTCGGCGAAATGGGGCGGATCGCATGAACCATTTGGTAGAGGTATGCAGGGGCCACACCGATATGCTTTGCGAAGTCGGAGCGGCCGCCCGGGGGCAATTGATTTAAGAAATTTGAGAGTTTCATGAACGAGAATGTAGCTTTTGCTATATCTAACGTCAATAGCCAATGCGATATTAGCAGCCGCTATACTCGGCCTATGAATAGACGAGAAGCGCTGAAGCGCTTGATTGACGAAAGATTTGAGGGGAAGCAGTCCGACTTCGCAAGAGCGATCGGACGCTCGGCTTCGTCTGTCTGGCAGTGGTTGAATGGTCACCGAAATGTGGGCGAAAAAGTTGCAAGGGAAATAGAGAGGAAGCTGAGACTCCCTAGAGGGTATCTTGACGATGATCCTTATCAATTTGAGAAGGATTTGTTTGATTTTCTCAGTCAAGTTAAGGGCCAGCCGATCGATACAATTGAAGATCCGAGCGTTAGAGAAATAGCCAAAAGGATGGAAGGAGTAATTGTTCCGGCACCTTCTCAGCCAACAAGCGCCGACAACGAACTTGAGTTCATCGGCCACATGGACGCATGGGACAGCGATACACCTCTGGATGAGGACGAAGTTGAATTGCCGCTATTCCGGGAAGTCGAGCTGGCCGCCGGCGCGGGCCAGACTCAGGTAATTGAGAACCACGGCGCCAAACTCCGCTTCGCGAAATCCACGTTATCCAGGGCAGGGGTGGTTGAAGAGAACGCGGCCTGTGCTTTTGTCCGGGGCAACAGCATGGAGCCGGTTATGCCAGATGGCACCTGTGTTGGGGTTAATACCGGTGATACCGCTATACGGGATGGCGAGATCTACGCGATCGACCACGATGGCATGCTCAGGGTGAAGTACCTGCACCGTCGACCAGGTGGCGGGATCAAGATTGTCAGCCAGAATTCTTCAGAGCATGCCACTGAGGAATACTCGGCTCAGGCCGTAATTGATAACAACATCAGGGTCATCGGGCGTGTGTTCTGGTGGTCTGTTCTCAGGTGATCGCCTGAGGACCCCTCGTCAAGTGGGCGAGTATCGATAAAAAACAAATTCAAAAGGATTAATTAATGGCAGCGCAGTCGGACAATATATCCATCAGTTATGACGGGAAAGCCCACGAACAACACGAGATCGATATAACCGAGCTGGCCCAGAGCCTCGAGGGACTTGGCAACCTGGTGCAGGTCTCTAACAAGCTCATTAACGGAATAGACGCTCCCATAGATGTCAAAGTAACAGGTTTCAAGCCGGGGTCGTTTGAGTACCTGGTCGAGATCGTACAAACGGTTTCTCAGAATAAGGATGTTCTGCCGTTTATTGGTTTGGCTGCTGGGGCTGCAACGGCTGGCTCTTTGCTGGAAGTCTTGAAAAAGCTACGAGGCAGGAAGATTGATCTTGTAGAAGAGGCGGACGACTCTGGCTCTGTAACCCTGCATGTTGAGGGCGAGAAAGTCGTTTGCTCCAAAGAGGTGGATGCACTACTCGCATCCAAAGATGTCAGAAAGGCCGTGCAGGATCTGATATACGACCCGACCAGGGCTGAAGGTACAGAGGTTTTTAGAGTTAAGGACAGAAATGGAAAAGTCCTCCTACAAGAATCTAAGGGCGATGCCTCCAAGTACAAAGCCCCTTCAGCTCTCTATGCAGAACGGAAGAATAGCGAGGATTTTGAAGCCCAGATCAAATTTCTAACCGCTCATGCGGATAAGTCGAATCAGTGGCGAATCGAATATCTTGGTCAAACCCACAATGTTAGAATCAAAGATGAGCTTTTCCTACAGCTGATTCAAAGTCAGGAAAGCCCGAACCTGTTCGGCCAAAAATATACTGTTAAGCTAGAGAAAGTAGTAAAGGAGGCCCGGGGTCGGGAACCTAAAACTAGCTATGTGATCCAAAAGGTTTTTCATAAATCCCTCAAGTGAGGCCGGCGCTCTGCGCCAAGCGGGAGTACACACATGCTTACGAATCCAATCGCGATCTTAGCGTTCCTGGCCATGCTGCCAGCGCTTTTCGTGGTTAGTCGGGCGCTTACCCGCATGGTTATGGATGCGTTTTTTGAAGATCGCCTCCAGATCACTTTCAGATCGAATGATGGCCGGGTTTTTAGCAGGCAGATCAAGGTGTCTCGGGATCAGGAAATCGATCGTTTATTGACTGACATTGCCTATCAAGCCAAGCGGGATAGAGAGGTTGAGAAGCATTGACTCAGCCCGAGCAAAGTAACCCAGTAGGCAACAGGTTCGTTGAGGGCACTGGAGGCGGCGCTTTGGGCGTATTGCTGATCCAGGGTTTTCAGCTGATCGGTGATCAGACTCATCGTGAGCTAGCAATCTCCTCTGTCCCAGTCATATCGGTGTTTTCGGGTTACCTAATCCATTGCTGTTACCAGTATTTAGCGACCGACTGGCCGTTAAAGAGGATGAACAAGCAGTTTAATAAAACCGAAGCGCGGCTTAGGCGCCAGCTGAAGAAACAGGGCGTCTCTGAGGAGGAAAAAACGGTGATTAATGAAAAGCTTGTCAGTATTCAGAAGCTTCGTAGTGACGCCGAAATATCTAGAATACAACAAACCATTGAATCTGCGCCTGAGTCAGCTTCTTAGACTTTGAACTATTCCTTGAAAGAGTTAACAATATTCGTTGAGCTGCCGCTTGTACCGATCGATCTGCCCCTCCGATAGTTCCAGCCCATAAACTCTCACGATCCTGACAAACCTGCTGACGTACTGGCACCTCCCAGATGGCGGCAGCCAGTCTTCTGGGCCCCGGGCACCTTTCTGGCGATTAAGCGAGAGCTCCACGCTCCACAGGTTAACCGGATCGTTGGCGAATCTCTCCCGCTTTTCCCTGGACCAGGTATCGGCGCCGTTATCCCAGGCCCACTTGAGCGGCACCACGTGGTCTATATCGATATCTGAGGCGTTCTGTATCACCTTTCCGGTGAAGGGGCTTATCCAGCGGCCCGTGACCACCCTGCAGCGGCGTTCGTCCGCAAACCTGACCTGCGTGCTGGACTGGGCAATCAACGCCTCTGCGCGGCTGTTCTGGCAGTCTCCATCCGCATCATCCCATCCGTGACCGAACTTGCTTCTCTCATACCCTGATTCAGCTTTTGCCAGCATCGGGCTGGCGGATTGGCTGGTGGCCTGGTATCTGCTCATGTTCTTTGGCAGGCGCCCGCCGGCGGCCAGGCATGACTCCACAGTTTCATAGGGTCGGTAGTTCTTGGTCCGCTCGTAGTAGGAGCTGGCTGGCGGGTGGCAAATGCCCGAACTCGTTTTCTTGACCATGTCCGCCATGACTGAAGGTGAGCTAAATATCAGCAGGGCTGTGATTAGGCCAGTAAAGCTTCTGAGCACAATGTTCTCCTTTTTGGTGCAAGCAAAAGATACCGGATATCAGAAATTTAACAAACAGGTGAAAATTGTTAGCAAAAATATAGCAAAAGCTATTGACCAGTAAATATAGCTGTTGCTATTGTTCGCTCGTAACGTTGATCAGGGAGACAACATCATGGGTCGCAGACAAAAACCAACTTACCCCCGAATGGAAGTAGAGCTTGCGGATACAACAATGTTGCCGCCGCGCAGGGGCGAGGTCGTAATGCTGGCGGCCAGGGGATTAAGTGCAAAATCAATAGCGAAAGAGCTTGGCATTTCGCCGGCCACTGTTGATTGGCACATAGAAGAAGCCAAGGATCAGTTCCACGCAATGACTCGTCTCGATCTAATTTCTCAAGGTTGGATGCAGGGGTTGTTCAGAGCCCGGATGCTTGCCTGGATGCTCATGGCCTTTTCCATGATGCCGGCAATGCGCAGCAGACCCACGCCCCTGACCGGTACCCGTCCGCCAGCAGTCCGCAATGTGATTGGCCGAACTGCGATCCGCGAAATCCGCGCATAACCAGGAGAAAAACCATGGCAACTCTTACGATTGAACTGCCGGAGCAGGTGACCCAGGGCCAGATGATGCAGGTGCTGGAGTCGATCGGGTGTGAGCTGAGGCTTTCCAGTGACGGCAAGAACTACAAAGCGGTGCCGCGGGAGACCGGAAATGTTATCCGCATGCCGCCGCGCCTCCGGGAAGTCCGCCAGCCGGGAACAGGTGCGGCCTGATGAGCGACCTTTCACCCGTCGCCGTGGCGATCACCGGGGCAGCCATCCTCTGGCTGGCAATCGCAATTGAAACCACGAAGCAAAGGAGAAGACGGAATGCTGATTCTGACACGGCGGGAAGGCGAGGCCCTGGTGATCACGACACCCAGCGGGGAGCAGATCAAGGTTGCTCTCATCGAGAAGAGCGGCAGCCAGGTACGCATGGGGATTATCGCTAACCGGTCTGTAACCGTCGATCGGGAAGAGATTCATCTTCGCAAACAAGCAGAACGCTAATCCACGGAGGATTCGCTAGATGGCAAGCAATCTCAGCAAGCTTAACGACTCACTGTTCGACCAGCTCGACCGGCTGAACAATCCCAGCCTGAACGGCGATGCCCTCGAGGAAGAGCTCAAAAGGGCGCATGCGGTCACCAGCGTGAGCAAAGAAATCGTCTCCAGCTCCCGCCTGGTTCTCGATGCGGAGAAGCACCGCACCGAGATGGGGAGCCTCTACAAGATGCCCCAGATGCTGGAGAACAAGGAGTAATCGTCATGGCCGGGATGAAGTGGACACCGACAGCGGACCAGTGGCTGGCAGAAATGTACCCAGACACGCCAAACAGGACGATTGCGAAGGTGCTGGGCTGCAGTTATCTGGCCGTGAAGAACCGCGGCACGCTGCTTGGGCTGAAAAAGTCAGAGCGCTACATGGCCGAGACAAAGCCGGGGTGTTTCAAGAAAGGGCAGCCCACCTGGAACAAGGGTCTTAGCTATCAGCCAGGCGGCCGAATCAAAGATAGCCAGTTCAAGCGCGGGCATAAGCCGGTAAATCGGATGCCGGTCGGCAGTCATCGAGTGACCAAGGACGGAATCCTGCAGAGGAAGGTGTCGGATACCGGCTACGTTCCCCGGGATTGGCGCTCTGAGCATGTGTGCCGGTGGGAGGAGTACCACGACAGACCGGTTCCAAAGGGGCACATCGTTCGCTTCCGGGATGGTGACCGCGAGAACTTCGATGAGAACAACCTTGTTCTGGTGTCCCGGGGTGAGAACGCAATTTTGAACAAGTTCTATTCCATGCCAGGGGCGCCGGCGGAAAGCTTCGATGTGCTCCTGAACCTGGCCAAGATCAAGCTCGCGATGGGCAAGCGCAAGAAGGAGGTGGCTGCATGACCGCCTATACCCCCCCCCCAGATCAGGGTGTTACAGCACATGCGTGACACAGGGCAGTGCATCAACGTGGATGCGGCCGGTCGGGCCTTCATGTTAGACGGCATGCAGGTGAACCAGCTGACACTCCGGGCCTTGGTGAAGAAGCAGGCTCTCACCCCTTTCGGCAAAGACCTATTTGGGGAAGGGGTGACGGCTTACGCGATCGCTGACGAGGTAAAGGCAGCATGAATGACTCAACAGCCAGAACCATCCTCAGCCTCGATGAACGCCGGATCAGGGCAGAGCAAGAGAAACAGGCCGCGCTCCTGGAGCTGGCCGAGATGAACCACGAACTGAACATGCTCCGGTACATGCGCAGCCAGATCGTCGGCAGCCTGCTCGAGCGAAACAGAAACCGCGGCACCGAAAAGAGTGCACGCCACACGGTAAGCAAGATTGCGAGGATCATCCGGAATGGACAGTCAGATCGACCAGCTGCTGGCTGAGGCCGCAACCGAAGCCCTGATCAAACTGATCGAGCGCACCGGGCTGGCCTACATCCACAGCAGCGGATGTGCGGTCCTGAAAGATGGCACCTGGCTGCAACCCGAACAGTGGAACCAGTGGCTGGCACACCTTGAAAAAGTGGAGGAGGGCGAATGTTAACCGAAGAGCAACGCAACGAAGCGGTCAGCCTGCTGGGAACGTCGACAGAGGACTGTGCGCAGAACATCATGCGCAGTGTCGAGATCAACCCGTATCGCGGCCTGATGACTATTGCCAGCACCCTGGTTCATGCGAATCAGACCAACCGTGAGAACAAGGCGCACCGCCAGGCATTGATGAAGGCCGGCCGAAAAGCGCTGAAGGACCTGGGAGAGATCTGATGGCCATGACACCAACTGAGCGGAAACGCCGCCAGCGTGAGCGCCACAAGTTCCTGGACATGAAGCCATTCACCATGGAGCTGGCCGCCACTGAGAGGCAGGCGATCGAGGAGGCGGCAGGCCTCCGGGGATTCGATGACCAGACCGAGTACCTCCTTGTGCTGGTTTACAAAGATCGTGACATGTCACGAAAAGAAAACGTGTGTAGTTATCCCAAATGCCGGTGCCCGTTCGATATGGGGCCAGATGGTAAATGCTTGGTGGGGAAGCGTCGGAAACATGAGGTGGAGAATGGTTGAGAAGCGAATCCTAATCTTTGGCAATGATTTCGGCCTGAGCAATCGGCGTAAGGTCTTTTGTGGTTTTGACAGGCTCACAAACCAAGGGAGCCGGGATGTGGCTCTTCATCAATCCTTGGAACGCATCGGTTTGGTGAAAGTCCGGATCCAGCCACATATCGAAGTCTTCGTGCCTGAGCATGAGAGGGATGCTCTTCGGATGAATGTGACTGAACCGCGGATGTGGGGGCAGGGTGATAACGGTGAAGGAATTCACCTGCTCGTTACCAAAATGCCAGCTCTGCCACAGTCCTGCCAGTGCGGTGGCCTCGCCCTTAGGGTGGATGTTAAAGACCTGCTTTCCTCTTCCCTCGCCGAGGGACTGCCATTCATGGACGGCACTCACCGGGATCACGCAGCGGTGGCTGGGATAGGCCTTCTTCCAGAGAGGGCTGCTGGTCAATCGATCACTGCGGGCGTTGAAGGTGTGAAATTTCGGGTTGGGCCGGTAGCCGCGACCTTCCGGATGGGGCTCAATGAGCATCGACCAGACGCCTGGGACCAGATGCCGGTCACCCCCAGCCTCCATAACAAACTCGCCAGTACTGCCCGGGGAAACATTCAGCTGAGGGCGCGGGGCCGCATAGGGCATACCGAGCTCTTGCATCAGCTCTCCCACAACCGGGGAGTCGGTCACATTGTATCGGCCGCACATGGCGATTCCTCCATTGTATCGGCTTTCAGTATAGAACAGCGGGGTGGTCAATGAATCAGGCAGAGCTATTTCCTGTGGGTCCGCCAGCCCCAGCCCTAGACCATGGCGGTTGCATGCCACCAGCTGTTCAGGTCTATCGCGGTCATGAATTCCCGACAACTTACCTGGATGCTCACGGCATGCGCACGCTGAGGGTGCCCACACTGTTCTGGCTGATGGATCGGGTTACGGGTGCGCTGATCTCCGGGTCTGTTCACTGGTACGACCTGGCGCCTCTCGTCGGAGCTCCTGTTAATGCGTTCACTCTGTCCCGCAACCTGGAGCTGATGGAGTCGAGAGGCCTGATCCATGCGGAACCGGTCTACTTTGGGAGTTCATCCCCGCACCTGGGGAACTACCAGGGCTTTCAGTATCGCTATTCACTGCCAGACGAGGTGCCTTCATGACCGAAGTAATGATTCAGCCGCGGATTATCCGTGCCGGTCAGGCGCCGGCGTATTGCGGCATGGGGCGGGAGGTTTTCAATAAAGAAATCAGGCCGTACCTGACTGAAATTCCCATTGGCGATATCGGAAAAGGATTCGATCGCCTTGATTTGGACAGGGCCCTGGACGAGTATATTTCTCGGCGAGGGCGTGCTCCGGCCCAAAAATGGAGTGAAGTAACATGTCGAAAAGTGGGAACGGTCTCCGCCTCCGTGGCGGGACATGGCACATCGAGAAGCGAATTAACGGACGGAGGATTCGCGAAAGCA
>MRWG01000586.1_pt1 | contig 36149 bp, 28 predicted proteins | sample 1013341 | NCBI WGS metagenome assembly MRWG01 (sample SAMN06117577, study PRJNA244670) | biofilm metagenome | biome: Water; feature: Cathode Biofilm; material: Biofilm; isolation source: microbial consortium enriched at the cathode of a solar microbial fuel cell | place: USA: District of Columbia ... | reverse complement strand
CAGTACCAGGCCACCACCGTCGCCTTCTTCCTGCTGGTGAACTACGTGAAGCTGGTGCCCTACACGGCGCTGGGGCTGTTCACCGGCGAGAACCTGGCGACCTCCGCCGTGCTCTTTCCGGTCGCCGTCGCCGGCATCCTCGCCGGTATCTGGCTGCACAACCGCGTGCCGACGGGCCTGTTCTACGCCGCTTGCTACGTGTTCCTGGCGCTGACCGGCGTGAAGCTGGTTTACGACGGCCTGGCCGGCGCGGGCCTGGTATAGCCGGCGACGAGGCCGGGCAGGGCGGCGAAGTCATCAAAGGCCGCGGCGTGGACCATCGCCTCCGGCGGGCCCTTGCGGTAGCCCTCGGTGAACAGCAGGAAGGGCAGGCCGGCGGCGGCGGCGGTTGCCGCATCGGTCTCGCTGTCGCCGACGTAGAGCGCGGGGCCACCGCCGCAGGCCTCCACGCAGGCGCGCAAGGGCGCCGGATCGGGCTTCTTCGGCAAAGGGCTATCACCGCCGACCACCGCAGTGAAGAGCGCCTCGACGCCGAGGCTTGCGAGGATGGCACCGGCCGCATCGCCATCTTTGTTGGTGCAGATCCCGAGGGAGAAGCCCGCCTCGGCGAGGCGCCGCAAGGCCGCCTCGACGCCGGGCATGAAGACCGTGCGCCGGTGACCCTCGCCGTCGTAGAACGCCTTGAAGCGGGCGATCTCCGCCGCGGGGTCATCCGGTGCCGCGCCGTGGTGGGTGAAGCAGCGCTCGACCAGCTTCGGGATGCCGTTGCCGATGAAGCTAGTCACCATGGCGAGGTCGAGGGGCGCCAGGCCGTGTTCGGCCAGCATCAGGTTGGCCGCGGCGCGCAGGTCGGGCGCGCTGTCGATCAGCGTCCCGTCGAGATCGAAGATGACGGCATTCATCGGCAAGGGTTTCCGCAGGGATCAGGGCGCGCCGCTGTCATAGCCTTCCTGAACCGCGGCGGCAACGGACAAGGCGGCGGCCGCTGCTGCCGGGAAGGAACCTCTGCGCTGCAGGGCCATTAGCCCTAAGGCGCCGTGGCTGCTCTGTGCTAGCCTGCGACGACATGCCGCCTGCAGTGCGGCGGGCGGCCGGGTCATTCTGGAGGGAGCGACAGATATGCGAGGGGTGCTCTGAGATGTTCGACTCCGCGGCCGCCCTGATTCTCGCCCGCATCCAGTTCGGCTTCACCGTCTCCGCCCATATCATCTTTCCGGCCTTCACCATCGGGCTTGCCAGCTACCTCGCGGTGCTGGAGGCGCTGTGGCTGCTGACCCGGGAACAGCGCTACATGACGGTGTTCCATTACTGGAAGACCATCTTCGCGGTGGTCTTCGGCATGGGCGTGGTCTCCGGCATCGTCATGAGCTACCAGTTCGGCACCAACTGGAGCGTCTTTTCCGACAAGACCGGGCCGATCCTCGGGCCGCTGATGGGCTACGAGGTGCTGAGCGCCTTTTTCCTGGAGGCCGGCTTCCTCGGGGTCATGCTGTTCGGCCTCAACAAGGTCGGCCCGAAGCTGCACTTTTTCGCCACCCTCATGGTCGCCGTGGGCACGCTGTTCTCGGCATTCTGGATCCTTTCGGTGAACTCCTGGATGCACACGCCCGCCGGCTACGAGATCAATGCCGTCGGCCAGTACGTGCCCGCCGACTGGTGGGCGGCGATCTTCAATCCTTCCTTCCCCTACCGCTTTGTGCACATGGTGCTGGCGGCCTATCTCACCACCGCCCTGGTGGTCGGCGCCGCCGGCGCCTGGCACCTGCTGCGCGACTCTTACGACCAGGGCGCGCGCCTCATGTTCTCCATGGCGCTGTGGATGGTGCTGGTCGTGGCGCCGCTGCAGGTGGTGGCCGGCGACCTGCACGGTCTCAACACCCTGGAACATCAGCCGGCGAAGGTCGCCGCCATGGAGGGCCACTGGGAAACCGAACAGCAGGGCGCGCCGCTGATCCTCTTCGGCCTGCCCGACGATACCGGTGAAGAAACGCGCTTCAGGATCGAGATTCCCTATCTCGGCTCGATGATCCTGACCCACGCCTGGGACGGTTCGGTGCAGGGCCTGAAGGCCTGGCCGAAGGATGAGCGCCCGCCCGCGGAGATCGTGTTCTGGAGCTTCAGGGTCATGGTCGGCCTCGGCTTCCTCATGGTCGGCCTCGGCTTCTGGGGTCTGGGCGTGCGTCTCTTCGGGCACCTCTACGAGGCAACCTGGCTGCAGCGCGCCGCCGTCGCCATGGGGCCGGCCGGCTTCGGTGCGGTGCTGGCCGGCTGGATCACCACCGAGGTCGGCCGCCAGCCCTGGACCGTCTACGGCCAGCTCACCACCGCGCAGTCGGTCTCGCCGCTGGAAGCGCCGGCGGTAGGGGCCTCGCTGATCGCTTTCGTTGTCGTCTACTTCGCCGTCTTCGGCAGCGGCACGCTCTATGTGCTGCGCCTCATGGCGCGCGCGCCGCAGGCAAGGACGGAAGACGACCTCGGTGTGACCCGTGCCGCCGGAATCGCGCCGGGCGCGGTCATGGCCGAACCGCGCGGCGACCGGTAGGAGGCGCAGGATGGAACTGGATCTCCCCTTCATCTGGGCCGGTCTCATCGCCTTTGCGGTGCTGGCCTATGTCGTGCTCGACGGCTTCGATCTCGGCATCGGCGTGATTTTCCCGCTGCTCGACGACGACCGCGACCGTGACACCGCGACGAACTCCGTGGCGCCGGTATGGGACGGCAACGAGACCTGGCTGGTGCTGGGCGGTGGTGGGCTGTTCGCCGTTTTCCCGCTGGCCTACGCCACCATCCTGCCGGCGCTCTACGCGCCGATCATCGCCATGCTCATCGGGCTCATCTTCCGCGGCGTCTCCTTCGAGTTCCGTCACCGCTCGCGGCACCGGAAGTACCTCTGGGACTGGGGCTTCGCCGGGGGCTCGCTGCTCGCCGCCCTGGCCCAGGGCATCACCCTCGGCGCCCTGGTGCAGGGCATCGAGGTCGCCGGCCGCACCTACGCCGGCGGCTGGTGGGACTGGCTGACGCCCTTCAGCCTGCTGACCGGCCTCGCCCTGGCGGTGGGCTACGCCCTGCTGGGCGCCACCTGGCTGGTGATGAAGACGTCAGGCCAGCTGCAGCGTCGTGCCCGCGGCCTGGCCTGGGTCGCGGCCATCGCCACCCTGGTTCTCATCGGCGCGGTCAGCCTGATCACGCCCTTCCTCAACCCGGCCTACCTGCAGCGCTGGTTCGCCTTCCCGACGGCAATCTTCAGCGCGGTGGTGCCCGGCCTCGTGCTGCTCGCCGCCTGGGCGCTGTTCCGCGGTCTGCTCGACCACAAACAGGCGCAGCCCTTCCTCGCGGCGCTGGCTCTTTTCGTGCTCTGCTTCGCCGGCCTGGGCATCAGCTTCTATCCCTACATCGTGCCGACCAGCGTCACCATCTGGCAGGCCGCGGCGCCGGAGGCCAGCCTCATCTTCCTGCTGGTCGGCGCGGCGGTGCTGATCCCGATCATCCTGGGCTACACCGCCTACGCCTACTGGGTATTTCGCGGCAAGGTGGATCCGGAGGAGGGCTATCACTGAAGGCGCGCGCTCGACAGCTTTTGTGGTTCGCCGGGCTCTGGGCAGCCGGCGTCGCGGCGGTCGGCGCGATTGCCTTGCTCATCAAGTGGGCGCTCGGCGCCTAGCCACGCTGTCGTTGCAGCCCATCCCTGCGCCGGGCCCAAGTTGCCGCAGTGCGGTCGGCAGTGTAGGTTCGCCCCGGCTGTTCCGGATGGTTCCCCAATGAAGAAACGTTCCCTGCTGATTCTGATTGTCGTCGGCCTGGCCGGCGCCGCCGCGGCCGGCTATGTCTGGTGGCAGAACAATCGCGATGCTTTGCCGGATTACCTCGCCAGCGGCAACGGCCGCATCGAGGCCGAGGGGGTTCACGTCGCCACCAAGTACGCCGGCCGGGTCGCCGAGGTGCTGGTGAACGAGGGCGATATGGTCGCCGCCGGCCAGGTGCTCGCCCGCATGGATACCAGCGAGCTGCGCGCCGAACTGGCCGCCGCCAAGGCGAGCATCGCCCAGGCCCGGGAAAACGTAGTCGAGGCGCGCGCCCAGATCATCCAGCGCGAGAGCGAGCTGAAGTTCGCCCAGCAGGAGCTGGAGCGCGCCGAGACTCTGGTGCAGAAGGGTCACATCTCGCAGCAGCAGGCCGACCAGAAGCGCACCGACCGCGAGACCGCGCAGGCGGCCCTGGACGCCGCGCGGGCGCGCCTCGCCAGCACCCAGGCAGCGGTGGAGGCGGCCCGCGCGCAGGCCGAGCGCATCGAGACACAAATCGACGATTCGACCCTCACCGCACCCCGGGACGGTCGTGTGCAATACCGCCTGGCGGAGCCGGGCGAGGTGCTGGCCAGTGGCGGGCGTGTCGTCACCCTGCTCGACCTCACCGACGTCTACATGACCATCTTCCTGCCGACGGCGCAGATCGGCCGCCTGCTGGTCGGCAGCGAGGCGCGCATCATCCTCGACGCCGTGCCGCAGTACGTCATCCCGGCGCAGGTCTCCTTCATTTCCGCCGAGGCACAGTTCACCCCGCGCGAGGTGGAGACCCGCAGCGAGCGCGAAAAGCTGATGTTCCGCGTGAAAGTGAAGATCGACCCGGCATTGCTCGCCGCCCACATCGAAAAGGTACGCACCGGCCTGCCGGGTGAGGCCTACGTCATGCTGGGCGGCGGTGACGTATGGCCGGAACGTTTCGCGGTCAACCTGCCGCCGGTCGCCGGGCAATGACGCCGGAGGGCAGGCCGGCCGCAAGGCTGGAAGCCGTCACACACCGCTACGGCGCCACCGCCGCCCTGGAAAACGTCTCGCTGGAGCTGCCGGCGGGCCGCGTCACCGGCTTCATCGGTCCCGACGGCGTCGGCAAGTCGACACTGCTGGCGCTGGTCGCCGGGGCACGCAAGATCCAGGAAGGCCGCGTCGAGGCGCTTGACGGTGACATGGCTGAACGCCGCCACCGCGAGGCGGTGCAGCCGCGGATCGCCTACATGCCGCAGGGTCTCGGCAAGAATCTCTACATGGACCTGACCGTGGCCGAGAACCTGCATTTCTTCGGCCGCCTTTTCGGGCAGGACCGTGCCGAGCGCCGGCGTCGTATCGCCTCGCTGTTGAAGAGCACCGGGCTAGATCCTTTTCCGGACCGCCGTGCCGGCAAGCTCTCCGGCGGCATGAAGCAGAAGCTCGGCCTCTGCTGCGCGCTCATCCACGACCCCGACCTGCTGATCCTCGACGAGCCGACCACCGGCGTCGATCCGCTGTCACGCCGCCAGTTCTGGCAACTGATCGACCGCATCCGCGCGGAGCGCCCGGAGATGGCCGTGCTGGTCGCGACCGCCTATATGAACGAGGCGGAGGACTTCGACAGCCTGGTGGTGATCAACGACGGGCGCGTGCTGGCGACCGGCAGCCCGTCGGAAATCAAGTCGGCGCAGAAGGTGGACAGCCTGGAGGCGGCCTACATCGCCTTGTTGCCGGAGGAAAAGCGGCGGGGGCACCACAAGCTGGAGATTCCGCCGCCGCCGCAGCACGATGGCGCACCGGCCATCGCCGCCCGGGGCCTCACCCGGCGCTTCGGTGACTTCACAGCCGTTGATGACGTCAGCTTCGACATTGCACGGGGCGAGATCTTCGGCTTTCTCGGCTCCAACGGCTGCGGCAAGACGACCACCATGAAGATGCTGACCGGCCTGCTGCCACCCAGCGAGGGTGAGGCCTGGCTGTTCGGCGAGCGCAGCCGCGACTACGGGATCGAGCAACGCCGGCGCGTCGGCTACATGTCGCAGTCCTTCTCGCTCTACGGCGAGCTTTCGGTGCGCCAGAACCTGGTTCTGCATGCGCGACTCTTCCACCTGCCGGCGGCGCGGCGGGCGGCGCGGGTGGAGGCGCTCATCGAACGCTTCGATCTGGCACCCTATGCCGACTCGCTCTCCGGTGAGCTGCCGCTTGGCGTGCGCCAGCGGCTTTCGCTGGCGGTGGCGGTGATCCACGAGCCTGAGCTGCTGATCCTCGACGAGCCGACCTCCGGCGTCGATCCCGTGGCGCGCGACGGCTTCTGGGAGCTGCTGGTTGACCTCTCCCGCAACCAGGGGGTGACCATCTTCGTCTCTACCCATTTCATGACGGAGGCTCTGCGCTGCGACCGTATTTCCCTCATGCATGCCGGCAAGGTGCTGGCCAGCGGCACACCCGCGGCGCTGGCCGAGACGCAGGGCGGTGACCTTGAGGAAGCCTTCATCGCCTATCTCGAAGAAGCGGAAGTTGGGGAAAGCGTTGGCGGCATCGCCGGCGACAGCCCGCTTGCTACCCTGTCCGGCGGCGCCGGGCCGGCGGCTCCCGGCCGCAACGGCCTCAGTCCGCGGCGGCTTCTGGCCTACAGCCTGCGCGAGGTCATCGAGCTGCTGCGCGACCCTATCCGCCTCGGTTTCGCCCTCGCCGGTACGGCGCTGCTCATGCTGGTTTTCGGCTTCGGCATCACCTTCGACGTGGAAAACCTCACCTACGCCGCCTTCGACCGCGACCGCACGCCCGAGAGCCGACGTTATCTGGAGAGCTTCGCAGGCTCGCGCTACTTCGAGGAGCGGCCGCCGATTACCAGCCATGCCGAGATGGACCGGCGCCTGAAAAGCGGCGACATCATCCTTGCCCTCGAAGTTCCACCGGACTTCGGGCGCGACATACTCAGCGGCCGGCAGACCACCGTGGCGGCCTGGATCGACGGCTCGATGCCTTTTCGTGCCGAGACGGTACGCGGCTACCTGGAAGGCCTGCACAGCCGCTATGTGAACGATACCCTGGCCCGCGAGCTGAATCGTCCGCTGCAGCAAGCGCCCGTCGTGGTCGCCTCGCGCTACCGCTACAACCAGAGCTTCGAGAGCGTCAACGCCATGGTGCCGACCGTCATCGTCATCCTGCTGGTCTTCATCCCGGCGGTGCTCATGGCCCTGGCGGTGGTGCGGGAAAAAGAGTTGGGCTCGATCACCAATCTCTACGTCACGCCGGTCAATCGCCTGGAGTTCCTGCTCGGCAAGCAATTGCCCTACGTCGCGGTCGGCATGGTGAACTTCCTGCTGATGACGACGCTGGCGGTCACCCTCTTCGGCGTCGAACTGAAGGGCAGTTTCCTGGCGCTCAGCCTGGGGGCGTTGCTCTATGTCACGGCGACCACCGGGCTGGGTCTGGTGATTTCCTCCTTCACCCGCACCCAGATCGCCGCTCTCTTCGGCACCGCGATCGCCACCATGGTGCCCACGGTGCTGTTCTCCGGAATGATGCAGCCGGTCTCCTCGCTGGAGGGCGCCGGAGCGTTCATCGGCCGGGGATTTCCCGCCGGCTATTTCATGACCATCAGCGTCGGCACTTTCACCAAGGCCCTGGGTTTTTCCGAACTGACCGGAAGTTTCCTGGCGCTGGCTGCCTTCTTCCCGGTCTTGACGCTGCTTTCGTTCCTGCTGCTTGCCAAGCAGGAGCGTTGAGCGTGGGCAGCTTCGGCAACATATTTCACCTGGGCGTCAAGGAGCTGTTCAGCCTGCGCCGGGATCCCGTGCTCATGACGCTTGTGGTCTGGGCCTTCACGCTGTCGATCTACACCGCAGCGACCGGCCTGTCACATGATTTGAACAATGCCTCTATCGCCATTGTCGACGAGGACCGCTCGCAGCTTTCGGCGCGGATCCGCAGCGCCCTCTTGCCGCCCTATTTCGCCGAGCCGGATATGATCCGGTTCGACCAGGTCGACCCGGCCATGGATTTCGGTGACTACACCTTCGTGCTGGTGATCCCGCCCGAGTTCGAAGCCGACGTCGTGGCGGGGCGCCGGCCGACGATACAAGTCAACATAGACGCGACGGCGATGATGCAGGCAGGTATCGGCGACGGCTACCTCACCAGCATTGTTTCGCAGGAGGTTGCAACCTTCCTCAAAGCCGAAGGAGAGGCGGCGAGTCCGGTCAGCCTCGCGGCGCGCTACGCGTTCAATCCGAATATCGAGAGCTCGTGGTTCACCAGCGTGATGGAGATGATCAATCACATCACCATGCTGGCCATCGTTCTGACCGGCGCCGCACTGATCCGCGAGCGCGAGCACGGCACTATCGAGCACCTGCTGGTCATGCCGCTCACGCCCCTTGAGATCATGATGGCGAAGGTCTGGGCCAACGGGCTGGTGATCCTGGTGGCGACGGCTGTCTGCCTGCTTGTCGTGGTGCAGGCGCTGCTCGGCGTACCCGTCGCAGGCTCCCAGCTGCTGTTCCTCTGCGGCACGCTGCTCTATCTCTTCTTCGCTACGGCGCTGGGAATCTTCCTCGCCACCCTGGCACGCTCGATGCCTCAGTTCGGCCTGCTGTTCATGCTGGTGGCCTTGCCGATGAACCTGCTTTCGGGCGGTGAAACGCCAACCGAAAGCCAGCCGGAGTGGCTTCAGACCATCGTGCAGGCGGTGCCGTCCAAGCACTACGTAGAAATCGCCCAGGCGATCCTGTTCCGCGATGCCGGCCTGGATGTGGTCTGGCCGCAGTTCGCCTTGGTCGGCGGCATCGGGGCGCTGTTCTTCGTTTTCGCGGCTTTCCGATTCCGCAGGAGTATCGCCGAGATGCAGGGTTAGCGCCGCCTTGGGCGGCTTCGCACCAGCATGACGAGCCAAGTCAGGCCGCTGGCGAGCATGAGCACCATCAGCAGCGGCAGGGCGAGCGCCACATGGCGGTCGTCCAGGCCCGTATAGGGAGTGAGGGGGCCGGCGAGCAGGAGATAGGTGGCGACGGCCATGCTGCCGCCGATCCAGACCCAGAACAGGCGGCGCAGCCACTTGCGGCGCAGGGCGAGGTTCAGGTCGGCTTTTCGGTCGGTTTCCCGGGGTTCGTCGGAAATCCGTCTGGATTGAGGGGGCGCTTGCATCCCTGTCCTCCTCTGGTTGAGTGTCGGGGATCGCGGTTGCAGGCAGTCAACGTCGCTGTATCGTCAGTGGTTCCGGCGGCGCGGCTGGCAACAATGAAACCGCGCAAAAGTCATGCGGCTTGCTACCGGTGAGCCGACGGCAGGGAGAGGCATGGATCTCATCGCACAGCCGCTGTGGGTGGTTCTCACGGTTTTCGCCGTTACCGCCCTCGTGATCGCCGCCGCGGGCACGGTGATGGCGCAGGTTGCCGATCGCCTGGCCGACCGCACCGGTCTGGGCGAGGCGATCACCGGCGGCGTGTTGCTGGGCGCCAGCACCTCGCTTTCCGGCTTCGTCACCTCGGTTTCCACGGCGGCGCAGGGTTTCCCCGACCTGGCACTTGGCAACGCCGTCGGCGGCATTGCCGTGCAGACGGCGTTCCTGGCCGTCGCCGACATCTACTACCGGCGCGCCAATCTGGAGCATGCCGCCGCCTCGATCACCAACCTCGCCCAGGGCGCCTTGCTCGTCGGCCTGCTCAGCCTGCCGCTCCTCGCAGGACAGATGCCGGCCTGGACCATCCTGGGGTGCCACCCGGCCAGCTTCGTCATTCTCATCGCTTACATCTTCGGCATACGCATCGCATCTGAGACCCATCGCGAGCCCCTGTGGGGGCCGACCGAGACCGAGGAGACCCGCCGCGACGTGCCCGATGAGCCTCAGGGCGGCGGCCGACCCCTGCAACTTCTGCTGCTGCGCTTCGTCCTCTTGCTCGCGATTGTCGGACTCGCCGGCTACGTCCTGGGCCAGGCCGGCATCGGCATTGCCGACAAGACAGGCCTCTCACAGACCATAATCGGCAGCCTGTTGACAGCGGTCTCCACCTCGTTGCCGGAGCTGGTTACGACGCTGGCGGCAGTGCGCCGCGGTGCCCTGACGCTGGCCGTCGGCGGCATCATCGGCGGCAATACCTTCGATGTCCTCCTGGTCGCGGCTTCCGACATCGCCTATCGGCCGGGCTCGATCTACCACGCCAGTTCGGGGCGGCCCGACCTGATCATCGTTGTTACGCTGATGATGACGGCCGTGTTGCTGCTCGGCCTGCTGCGGCGCGAGAAATACGGTTTCGCCAACATCGGCTTCGAGAGCCTGCTGATTCTGCTGATCTATGCAGGTGGGAGCGCCCTGCTGCTGGCCGGCTGACGTCGGCGGGAACCTCTACGCCACCTGTGGCGTTGCGAGCATGGTATCTGCAACTTCGCCAGGCCGACATGCTCGACAGTATTCCCAGCAATCTCTTCCAGACCTCGACTCCGATACCGGAGATCGTTGTCCGCCTGCTGCTCGCCGTGATCTTCGGTGCGGCGATCGGGCTCGACCGTGAGTTCCGCCAGAAGGCGGCCGGCCTGCGCACTCATATTCTGGTCGCGCTGGCCGCGGCAATCTTCACGCTCATCACCTTCGAGATATTTTTCGAGATGAGCGAGCTGATGGAAGAACCGCGCAGCGATGCCATCCGCATCATCGAGGCGGTGACCGCCGGGGTCGCTTTCCTTGCCGCCGGCACCATCATTCAGTCCGGCGGTACGGTGCAGGGGCTGACGACGGGGGCATCCATGTGGCTCGCCGGCGCCGTCGGCCTCGCCTGCGGGGGCGGCTTCTATGCTATCGCCGTGATCGGCACGCTGCTGGCATTGATCGTTCTGTATCTCATCGGCAAGCTCGAGTCGCGTTTCATCGCGAACGGCCGGGGCGACTGAGGCGGCTTACGGCCAGGCGAAATAGAGCCCCACGAGGGCAAGGATGGCGGCGCCGGCCAAGCCGGCGATGAAAATCCCCTTGCGGGCCGGTGTGTCGAGAATGATCTCGCCCTGGCGGGCATCCTGGCCGGCCAGTGTCGCTCCCTTGCCGTCGGCAGCAGAGCTGGGAGTCGGCTGCGCGCCGTGCTTGGTGGCCGGACCGCGCGGACGTTCGTCCTCGGCGGGAAGGGTCGAGAGCGCTTCCAGCACCCGGCCCAGCATGTCCGGCTCGCCGCCGCCCATGTTCTCTTCCTCGGCGACGGCCAGTTCGCGGGCGTCGCGCTCCCAGCTCTCCAGGATGCGGCGCTTCTGCGCGGCGTCCAGCCGCTGGTCGGCCAGCACCGCTTCAGGGGTCTTGTATTCGGACCAGGGACGCGCTACCGCCTGGTCGAGTTCGGTCTGCGTGTTCATGGGTCTTCCTTTCCAATGGAACCGGCGGCCGCTGCGGCGCGGATTGCCGCGACACGGCCTCGTGCCGAGTCAACGTGCGGTCTCGGCTGTGGTTCCCCGTGAGAATCAAGTGCTTAGAGGACGGAGCCTCAGGAGATCTGGGCGCGGTCCGGATAGGCGATGCGCTGGCTGCCTTCCCTGAAGTCGGCGCCCGAGAGGGGCCAGGTGCGGCCCGGCCAGCGCAGTTCCATGGCGAAGCGCTGCGGGTGATAGACAGCGGTGTAGAGCGTGCCGAAGCCGGCGTCGTAGGCGACAGAATAGAGCGGCGGCTTTAAGAAGGCGCCGATGAACTTCTCGGGAGGGTCGACGTGCAGCGTGAGCCGCTGCAGCAGGAAGCGCTCGCGCTCCACCGTCGCGGTGAAGCGTGCGTGGCTCGCCCATTCGACACGCTCCTGATGGTTGGTGGCGACGCCGATGTGGCGCAGCACGGTCGGCCGGTCCGGTGCCATGTAGGCGGTGACGAAGTGGCGCCGGGCGTCGACGGCGGTGACGTTGTAGCTCATGTGGCTGGGCACCCGCGCCAGCACCTCGCCGGCTTGCTCGGCGGTCTCGCAGGTCTGCAGGACATAGCGCAGGATGAGGGGCACGCCGAAGCCGTCACCGACGACGTGGCGCCCGCCGAAGGTCAGGGAGACGGCAAGGCCCGCATCGTTCACGCCGTCGACCAGTCCCCAGAGGCCGTCGCTGGTGCCGAGCACGCGGCGGCCCTGCCAGGCGGTGGCGAGGGTCAGCGCGTCGAAGGCCAGCGGGCTGTAGTCGTAGTTGCGCACCAGCATGGGCTCTTCGCCCGGCCAGATCGCCTGGCTGCAGCCGGAGAGGTAGGGCGGCGGGCAGTAGAAGCTGAGAAAGCGCGCCTCCTGGTCGCCGCCGCCGGCCAGCTCACAGAGCTCCCCGTAGAGCGGGACCAGCTCCGGCATGTACTTTTTCAGCGCGCGGCGTCCCTCCAGGTAGGTCGGCCGCGCCTCCGGCCCCTCGCGCAGCCACCAGCGCCGGTAGTCCGGCCAGTACTGCGCGAAGAGCCCGGCCCACTTGGGGCCGGGCGCATCTTCGGCGACGGCGCGGAAGGTCAGCTCCATGACGGCTGCACAGGCACCTCAGAGGATCTTGAAGGCGTGCTCGCTGGGGGCCGCGGCGGGCAGCGGCCGCGCCGAGAAGGCGGACTTGATGCCCTTGATCCATTTCTTGGAGCGGTCGGCCAGCTTGAAGCTGTCGGTCATCGAACGGCCGCGGGTGACCAGGATGCCGAGGTCGGCGCCCTCGTAGCGGTAGTCGCCGGGCTTCAGGATACGCAGGAAGAAGGCTTCCTTTTCGCTCTCCACCGCGCGGCGGTGATAGTCGAAGCGGTCGAAGACCACGCTGCCGTCGGACAGCATGCGGTAGATGCCGGTCTCCGGCGCCTGGGTGATGATGTCGACGGAGTCCTCGGTATGCTTGATCACCATCTGCGACCAGGAATCGATCATGTTGGGGTCGGCCCAGCGGGCGTTCAGTTCCTCGATGTCGAGGTCGAAGGGCTGGCCGGAAAATTCCAGCAGGTGGAAAAGGAACAGCGGCGCGTCGGCGTGGGCGAAGGCCGCATGGTTGGTCATCGAGGAGGCGCCGGTGATGCGCGGGTTCAGCTCGCCGAGATAGATCTCGCCAGTCTTCTGTTCGATCAGGAAGTCCAGTTCGAAGTAACCGCGATAGCCCTCCTTGCGCAGCTGCTCGCCGAAGGCGAAGGTCAGCTTGCGCGCCTTCTGGCGCACCTTGGGCGGAAAGGCGGTGGAGAAAATCTCATTGCCGCACCAGCCGCCGCGATAAGGTGTCAGCTCCGGGAAGCCGACCAGCTCGGTCATCAGCGGGCCGACGATGGTGCCCTGCTTGGTGGCGCAGGCCTCGATCGCCGAGCCGCGGCAGTTGATCCGCTTCATGATCTTGATCTCGCCGCAGCCGACGATCTCGTGCTCGTGGCGGCGGAAGTCGGCCTCCGACTTGATGAAGAAGGTGGTGTGGCCTGAATCGCCGAAGGCGGATTGCAGCACCAGGTCGTTGCCGATCTTGGCTTTCTCCGTCAGTTCGCAGAGATGCTTGTAGTCCTTCACGACGGCGAGGGTATTGGGAACGGAGGGCACGCCGGCCTTGTTGCCGATGCGCACGGTCTCGATCTTGTTGTCGACGCGGGTGCGCAGCTTGGCCTTGGGGAACCACACCTCGGCACCGAGCTCCTTGGCGAGCTTCTCGGTCTGTTCATCGAACATCAGGAAGACAAACTTCGGCTTCGGGCCGCGCTTCTTCACCCAGTCGATGACTTCCTTGTGCTGCAGCAGGTAATTGTTGATGTCCTCGATGGACTGGAATTCGGCATGCGGCTGCTCGGAGGGGCAGAAGACATTGGGATGTTTGCCGTCGTAGCAGTCGAGGTAGTTGATGTACTTGAAATTGCGCACCCACTCGTCAAGGCCCAGCAGGTTGAAGTTGGTAGCCGAAATGAAGTAGATCGGCGCCTCGTTGCGGTGGAAGTAGCGCCTGATCTCCGAAATGTTCTTCAGCTTCTTCTTTGCCATCCCTGTGTCCCCGTTCGATTTCTGATTGTCGAGTCCGTGCGCCGTTGACCGGCCTGTCGGCTTTGTAGGAGTGCTATTGAGCGGCGTGCAGCAACCGCGTCTCGGCGTGCTTGGCGAGCGCCGCGTCGGTGAATACCCGGAGTCCGAGGTCCGGGCGGTAGCCGTGGATTTCGTTCACGTCGAGCGCGCGCATGAAGGCGAGAATCTCCTGTGAAATGACCTGCCCCGGCACCAGGATCGGAAAGCCCGGCGGGTAGGGAATGATGAAGGAGGCGGAGACGACTTCGCGGCCGCTCTCCATGGCGGCCTTCACCGAGCCGTCGAGCTCCAGGTAGTCGCAGTTCTCCTCGTCGTAGGCGAGGAAGAAGGCAGAACGCATATCGCCTTCGGGCGTGGAGGCCCCGGCGGGACGAAAGGCGTCGTGGAAGCGGCTGAAGTCGGGCAGCGGCGGCAAATCCTCCATCAGGCTGCGCACACGGCGCTCGAAAGCACGCTTTTCCATCTTGGAGGCGTCGTCCAGCAGGTCGTCCAGTTCGTTGGCGATCTCCACCAGCACCTCGATGAGATAGGCGACCGAGGAGCGGGTGGTGCCGATGTTGGTCATGAACAGCACGGTATTGCGTGAGGTCTTGTTGATCTGGATGCCGTACTTGTCCATCAGGATCTGGGTCTTGAAGGTGTCGCCGTCCCAGCCGGTGCCGCCGACCGCCACGGTGACCCGCGTGGCGTCGAGCACGAACTCGTCCTGGGCCCAGCACTCCCAGATGTCATTCCAGCCCTGATCAGGGTCGTAGTAGGAGGTGATGCCGCTCTCCCGGTAGGCCTCCGGGATCATGTCGCCGGCAGCCAGAACCTTGAAGTATTTCTTCAGTTGCGGATGCGTCGAGATCGCGCGGCGCATGGACATCGCGGCTTCGACCTGACGCTGCACGAACTCGAAGCCTTCCAGCTCGACCTGACGCCGCCCGACATCGAGCGAGGCGATGATCTGGTAGTTCGGCGACGTCGAGGTGTGGGTCATGTAGGCCTCGTGGAAGGCCTGCTCGACCTCGCCTTTGAAGTCCTGGTCGTTGACGTGGATCATCGATCCCTGGCGCAAGGCGGTGAGGGTCTTGTGGGTCGATTGGGTGGCATAGACCCGCACCCGGGCATCCGGCGGGGGGATCAGGCGGGCGTCCAGCAGAGCCTCGGTGTCGGCGCCTTTCAATTCGGCCTGCTGGGCGGCATAGGCGCGCTCGTGCTCCGGCTGGCGCAGCGTTTCGCGCAGGTTGTTGGCGGCGTTCATCGCCGTGCGCTGGCGGTAGGTCGGCCCGAAGCGGGCGAAGGCAAACCAGGCCTCGTCCCACAGGAAAATCAGATCGCGCTTGATCGCCAGGCATTCGCGCATCACCCGGTCGACGTTGTAGACGATGCCGTCGAAAGTGCAGTTGGTGAGCAGCAGCATGCGCACGCGGTCGAGCTTGCCCGCGGCTTTCAGCGCCAGCAGAGTCTTCTTGATCTCGCGCAGCGGCACCGCCCCGTACATCGAATATTCGTTCAGCGGATAGCTGTCGAGGTAGACCACCTGGGCGCCGGCCAGCACCATGCCGTAGTGGTGCGACTTATGGCAGTCGCGGTCGACCAGAACGATGTCACCGGGGCTGACCAGGGCCTGGACCACGATCTTGTTGCAGGTCGAGGTCCCGTTGGTGGCGAAGAAGGTCTGCTTCGAGCCGAAGGCGCGCGCGGCCAGTTCCTGGGCTTCCTTGATGGGGCCGTGCGGCTCCAGCAGGCTGTCGAGCCCGCCGGAGGTGGCCGAGGTCTCGGCCAGGAAGATGTTCGGGCCGTAGAAGGCGCCCATGTCCTGGATCCAATGCGAGCGGCTGATCGACTTGCCGCGGCTGATCGGCATGGCATGAAAAACGCCGGTCGGCTGCCTGGAGTACTCCTTCAGCGCGGTGAAGAAAGGCGACTTGTAGCGCGCATTGACGCCGCGCAGGATGTTGAGGTGCAGTTCCAGGAAGTCTTCCTGGTTGTAGAACACACGGCGGCAGCGGCCGAGATCCTGGCCGGCAATGTCCTCCACCGAGCGGTCGGTGATGAGGTAGGCGTCGAGCTCGGGGCGCACCCTTGCGATGAGGCGGCAAAGCTCAGGCCCGTAGTCTTCCTCGGCGATCGCCTCGACCGCTTCCCTGCCGCCGGCGCGGTTGAGGTGCTTGGTGAGGATCGGCAGGGTGTTGTGCGACTTGAGGGTCAGCCCCGGGCGCACCACAACCGCCTGGATGTTGTGATTGAAAAGGATGGCGATCAGCGCGTCCTCGAGGCTCGCTACCAGGACGGTCTCGTAGACGAACTGGTCCTCGGAGCGGCGCATGCGCTGCAGGCTGTTGCGCAGCCAGCGCTCCTGCTGCTCTGTCAGTTCATCGACCAGCAGCACCTCGAAATAGGGCTTGGAGAGGGCGCGCGCCTCGACGGAGAGGGTCGACTCGTCCTCGACCTCTTCCGAATCGCTGTCGTCGCGGGCCAGGGTGACGCTGCGCCGGCGGTAGGTGCCGGAAGTCAGCGCCCGCACGACGCGGCGTACGGAGAACGCGAGATCGCCCCAATTGCGATGCTGCAGCTGGCGGCGCAGGTGATCGAAGGCCGACATACCGGGAAAGGCCCAGTACATCTCGATCGGCCCCAGCGCCTCGAACAACGCCTCGGCCTGCTTGATCAGCCGGGTGCTCTCGGCGGAGCCGTCCTGCTGGCGCGTGAGACGGTCCACCGTCTCGCGCAACTCGGACCACCGGTCAGCGCGCAGCTGGACGGCGCTGTAGTAGTCACTGATGGAATGCATCCTGCGGTCTCCCTGTTCTCCGGGGCTCTTGAGGGCCCCTGGTATTTCCGACCGGTATGCGCTCCCGCCGGGGCGGGATAGTGTCGAGTGCTATGCCGACTTGATCTCCTTCAGGCCACCGGTCGCAGCCGTTACGAGGGCGCTTTGCGGGTCTTCACTGTCCAGTCCGGCCCGCGAGCCCTTGGCGGGCAGTTCGAGCGGCCCCAAGGTATGCAGATAGGCATCGCTGCCGCTGGCACGGTCGTAGATCGGGAAGTCGCGCGGCCGGTCGCGGAATGACTTCAGCACCTGGCCGAGGCCGCGCATGCCGGTTTCGCGCTGGCGGCGCACCAGGTCGAGGTCGATCTCGAAAGGGAAGACGTCCTCCTGGCCGGCCGACTGGTGAAGTACTGTGGCCGTTGGGTCGATGACACAGGAGCGTCCGACGCCGCCGGCGCCGAGGCCATTCACGTCGAAGACGTAGCACTGGAACTGCGCCGCCGTGGCGCGCGCGATGGCCAGTTCGGCGTCGCGGTCGCTGGTGCCGGTCAGCACCGGATGCAGCAGTACCTCCACGCCCTGACTGGTGAGCTGGCGCGTCGTCTCCGGGAACCAGATGTCGTAGCAAATCGACAGGCCGAAGCGGCCGACCTGGGGCACGTCGAAGATGCAGAAATCGGTGCCGCCCGAGACTTCGTTCTCGTAGGGCCGGAAAGGAAACATCTTGCGGTACTTGGCGACGATCTCGCCCTGCGGGTTGATCACCACCGAGGTGTTGTAGATGTGGCCGTCCTCGGTCTTTTCGAACATGGAACCGGGAATCAGCCAGATGCCGTGGCGCCGCGCGTCCTCGCAGAACCCGTCCAGCACGGCGTTGTGAAAGGGCTGAGCGAAGCGGGTGAGGGGACCGAAGGGCGCCAGTTCACTGAACAGCACCATCTGGACCCAGGGAAAACGTCCCATCAGGACGTCGAGCCGGTGCCGCATGCCTTCGACGTTGTCGTGCAGGGCGGCGACGTGCATCTGCACGCCGGCAATCGCAAAGGGAGTCATACGCGAATCGATTCCATTGAACTATTCAGAATGAGTAGGGTAACCCGACCGGGTCGGTACATGCCAGCAAGTCTCGCCGGGGGTGATGCGGCCCGAGCGCGCTGCCGTCGCCGGACAGCAAACCGGCTCACGCTCATTCGGTTCCCTGCGCCTGAACCGTAGTGCCTGCCCAGGGGGAGAGGGGCCGGCCTTTTGGCCGCTGCGGGGGTGAAGATGCACCGAAAATGGTTAACGAATCCTTCCCCTGCGGCCGTCGCCGGCACATCTGGAGCGGCTATATATATGCATATTTTTTACCCTAGTAGAAAAAATTTTTTGACATAGATGAAAAAATCATGCCTAAGGGCCCCCTGACGACGCATTGCCGGAGATAACGGAGCCTGCGCATGGCTGACAGACCCACGGAACGGCAGGTCGCCGCACAGCTCGCCGAGCTCTACGAGCGCGGCTTCGGCGGCAAGGAGCGCGGGCGCTACCGGCTGTCGATGAAGCACCTGCGTGTGCTCACCAAGCGCAAACGGGTCCCGCCGGCGCTGCTGCGAAGGCTCGCCGAGGAGTTGTTCGAACTGGGCTATGTGCTGATCGACATGGAGACTTTCTTCGTGGTGCTGGCTCAGCGCACCTTCACCAGCTACCGGCGGGTCAGCGATGGCGCCGTCCTCGGCCTGATCGGCGAAAAGGAGCCGTCGTGATGGCGCCCGCCACGGGGCGGGTCTGGCCGGTGGCTTAGCCCGATGAAGAAGGCGAAGCGCGACAAAACTGTGATCGGCTGGCGCGAGTGGGCGGCATTGCCGGATCTCGGAGTGGAGAGCATCAAGGTCAAGATCGATACCGGAGCGCGCACATCGGCCATTCATGCCTTCGGAATCAGTCCCTTTGAGCGAAACGGCGAGCGCTATGTGCGGTTTTCCCTGCATCCGGTCCAGCACCATCGCAATCCGGTGGTGCAGTGCGAGGCGCCGCTGGTCGACGAGCGGATCGTCACTTCCTCCAACGGCAAGCAGGAGCACCGCTATGTCATCGAGACGACCGTCAGTCTGGGAGAAACAAGATGGCCGATCGAGATGACGCTAACCAACCGCGACGAGATGGGCTTTCGCATGCTGCTCGGCCGCCGCGCGCTGAGGAAGCGCTTCGTTGTGGACCCGGGCGGGTCCTATAGGATTTCGGGCCGCAAGACGCCGCGGAAAGCAAAACTGAAGAAAAAAGCGAGGGCAGAATGAAAATCGCGCTCATGGCACGCAACCCGAGCCTCTATTCGCATCAGCGGTTGATCGAGGCGGCGGAGGACCGCGGTCACGAAATCGAGGTGATCGACACCATGCGTGTCTATGTCCATATCGCCTCGCACCGGCCTGAGATGTATTACCGCGGCGAGAAGCTGGAAGGTTTCGATGCCGTGATCCCGCGTATCGGCGCCTCGGTCACCTTCTTCGGAACCGCCGTGCTGCGCCAGTTCGAGATGATGGGCGTCTACCCGCTGAATGAGTCGGTGGCGATCAGCCGCTCGCGCGACAAATTGCGCAGCCACCAGCTGTTGGCGCGCCGCGGCATCGGACTGCCGGTAACCGTCTTCGCCCATTCGACGAGCCGTGCGGACGAGATTGTCGAGATGCTGGGCGGCGCCCCGGTGGTCATCAAGCTGCTGGAAGGCACCCAAGGTATCGGCGTGGTGCTCGGCGAGACCACGGGGGCGGCCAAGAGCATGATCCAGGCCTTCGGGGGCCTGAAGGCCAACATTCTGGTGCAGGAGTTCATCAAGGAGTCCGGCGGCTCGGATATCCGCTGCCTGGTGGTCGGCGAGAAGGTTGTTGCCGCAATGATGCGCAAGGGCTCGGAGGGCGAGTTCCGATCCAACCTGCACCGCGGCGGCTCGGCCTTGTCGGTGAAGATCACCCCGGAGGAGCGCTCCACGGCCGTCCGCGCGGCGAAGATCATGGGTCTCAACGTCTGCGGCGTCGACATGCTGCGTTCCAACCATGGGCCGGTGGTGATGGAGGTAAACTCCTCACCGGGCCTGGAAGGCGTCGAGAAGGCGACCGGTAAGGATGTCGCCGGCAGCATTATCGCCTTCCTGGAAAAAAACGCGAAACCGAACAAGACGCGTACCCGCGGGCAGGGCTGAGGCCGGGCGCCCGCGCGCCCGTTCAGGACACACCCGGGCCCCACTGGGGCCTCCCGCATAACCGTTGACGGAGAGTGGGTCATGGATGAGGTATCGCTTTGGTTTGAGACGGTCAGCAGCGCTGCGTCGCGCCTTCTGGCGCAGTTCGTCGAGTTTCTGCCGACATTGCTCGGGGCGATCGTCGTCCTTGCGCTGGGTTGGCTGGTCGCGCGCATGCTGCGCTCCGCCGTGCGGCGCCTGGCGCGCTGGCTGAACGGCGTCCTGGATCGCCGCATCGGCCTCGACAGGGCCCGAAGGCTGCGGTTCTCCGAGGCGGCGGTGAAACTCTTGGGCGATGCCGCCTTTTGGCTGACGATCCTCTTTGCGGTAACTCTGGCGACCCGCATTCTCGGGTTGGTTGCTTTCGCCGCCTGGCTTGACCGTGTCGTGGCCTACCTGCCGACGCTGCTGGCCGGCGGCTTCATCATCCTGGCTGGCTTCGTCATCTCGACTTTGGCGCGCGACCTCACTGCGGCGGCGGTCGCCTCGGCCCGCCTTGCCCACTCGGAAGTCTTCGCCCGCGGCGTGCAGGCGGCCATCCTGGTCATGGCTCTCGTGCTTGGCATCAACCAGATCGGCATCGATGTTACTCTGCTGATCACTTTGATCGCCATCCTGGCCGCCGCCATCGCCGGCGCCTTGGCATTGGCCTTCGCGCTGGGCTCGCGCAGCTTCGTCAGCAACCTCATCGGCGCCCACTACCTGCAGCAGCTCTATACGCCGGGACAGCGCGCCATCATCGGCGAGATCGAAGGCGAGATCATCGAAATGACGCCGGTCGGCGTGGTGCTGGCGACGGGCAGGGGACGGGTGACGATTCCGGCCAAGATCTTCAACGAACAGCCGACCACGCTGCTGGCGGAGGTCGGCAGCAATGAATAGAGCCGTTGAACTCAGCCGCGGCTTCCTGAAGGACCAGCCGGCCAGCGCTGCACGGGTGCTGGATCAGCTGCAGGCGGTCGACGTGGCCGCCTTCGTCAAGGACCTTGCCGAGGCGGAAGTCGCCAATGTCCTGGCGCGCATGCAGCCTGCGCAGGCCGCCCGGGTTCTGCAGGAACTGCCGCCGCGCAAGGCCGCAGCCCTGCTGCACCAGGCGCCGGCCTATGCCCGCACCCTGGTGATGCGGGCCATAGATCCGACGGCACAGCAGGCTATCCTGAAGGCGGCACCCCGGCGGCAGGCCGCCGCCCTGTCGCGCCATATCACCTTCGATCCATCGACGGTAGGGGCGTGGATGGAGGTGCCTGGCGCCACTTTCCCGCCGCGCACGCGGGTCGACGACTGCCTGGCGACCCTGCGCGGACTGGGTCAGCGGCTGTCCTCCAATGTCTACGTGATCGACGGCGAGCAGCGTCTGTTGGGCGTCGCCACCCTGGAGCACTTGCTCGCTGCGACGGACGAGGCGCTGCTCGAAGAGGTCATGCGGCGCGACATTGCCCCGACCGTGCCTCAGGCAAGCCTGGCTTCGATCGTCTCACTCGAGGCCTGGGACAGCATCCTGGCCTTGCCGGTGGTGGATCAGCGGCGGCGCCTGATCGGCAGCCTGCGCTTCGAAAGCCTGCGCGAGGGGCTCGACATCCAGCACGGGGCCTCCGGCAGACTGCATTTCAACCTCGTGGCCATGCATATGGTCGAGGCCTTCCTCGTCAGTCTTTCGGGCCTGCTGCAGGTGGCAGCGACGGAGCCGGGCCTGTCGCGCCTCTCGGGCGAGGCGGAGACCCGTCCGCGGAGCGCGCCATGAACGGCGGCGCGGCGAAGACCGTTGCGGAACTGACCCGCACATACCTGAGCGAGTTCCCGCTGGGGGCGGCCAAGCAGATCGAGACCATGCCGCCCAGCGAAGCCGCCCAGGCCCTGGCGGGGCAGCCGGCCGGGGCGGTGGCCTCGCTGGTGGAGAGCATGGCGCCCGACAGCGCCGCCGGCCTGCTGGCGCATCTGCCCGAGGCGCTCGCCGCGGCGGTCCTCGCGGCGATCAGTCCCAATGCGGCGCTGAACATCCTGGGCCAGTTCGATGAAGACGAGCGCGGCAAGCATATGGCAACGCTCGACGGCTCGCTGCAGCGGGAACTGCAGGAGCTGATGGCCTTTCCCGACGACAGCGCCGGCCGTCTCATGGAGACGCGCATCGGCATCTTCCGTCCCGAGTTCACCGTGGCGCAGGCGCTGGAGCGGTTGCGGCGTTCGCGGCTGCGTGGCCTGCAGTCGATTTATCTCGTTGATGACGACCAGCGGCTCTCTGCCCGCGTCGCGGTGCATGACCTGGCGATCGCCGAGCCGGCGCAACACCTGCGTGACATCGCCGAGCCGGTGACCCTCGTGGCGCAATCGATCTCGCCGCGCGACGAGGTGGTCGAGATGCTGGAGCGCTCGCGCCAGCCGGGCATCCCGGTGACCGACTTCGAAGGGCGCCTTCTGGGTGTCGTGCGCTACACCAGCCTCATCAAGGCGATGCAGGAAGTGGCCAGCGACGACCTGCAGACCATGGTCGGTGCCAGCAAGGACGAGCGTGCCCTGTCGAAAGCAAGCTTCGCGGTGCGCAAGCGCCAGCCTTGGCTGCAGATCAACCTGCTGACCGCATTTCTGGCGGCGGCGGTGGTCGGCCTCTTCGAAAACACGATTGCCCAGGTGACCGCCCTGGCGGTGCTGCTGCCGGTGGTGGCCGGCCAGTCGGGCAATGCCGGCGCCCAGGCGCTGGCGGTCACCATGCGGGGCCTGGCGTTGCGCGAGATCACCCTGCGCGACTGGCTGCGCGTCACCGTCAAGGAGGTCCAGGTCGGCTTCGCCAATGGCATCGCCATCGCGCTCACCTGTGGCATCGGCGTGTACCTGTGGAGCGGCTCGGCCGGCCTGGTGGCGGTGATCGCCATGTCGATGGTGCTGGCCATGGTCGCTGCCGGTTTCGCCGGGGCGGTGGTGCCTATCGTCCTGAAGCGTCTCGGCCAGGACCCGGCACAGTCGTCTTCCATCGTCCTCACCACGGTGACCGACATCGCGGGATTTTTCTCGTTTCTCGGGATCGCGACCCTGTTGATGTCCACCCTGTAAAAGGAGAGACTCCGGGGCGGCGATCGCGGGCGCATGGGGTGCCTGGTAGCTGCCGGCGGCGAATGACAGATGAGCAAGCTCCAATCCGTCCCTGAGAAGGCGCCGAGGCAGGCGCCCGGCCCCAAGGATCCTCTTTCCATCGGCACGGTGGAGGTCAGGCCCGGCGAGCGGCGGACCATCGACCTGCCGGTCACCGACCTTTCGACCCATACGCCGATCACCATGCCGGTCCATGTGGTGCGCGGACGGCGTGCCGGGCCCTGCCTCTTCGTTTGCGCCGCGCTGCACGGTGACGAGATCAACGGTGTCGAGATTATTCGGCGCCTGCTGCGCCTCAGCGCCCTGAAGCGCCTGCACGGCACCCTGATCGCCGTGCCCATCGTCAATGTGCTGGGTTTCCTGTCGCAGTCGCGCTACCTGCCCGACCGCCGCGACCTCAACCGCAGCTTCCCGGGCTCCCCTCAGGGCTCGCTTGCCGGGCGGCTGGCGCGAATCTTCCTGGACGAGATCGTCGCCAAGTCGACTCACGGCATCGACCTCCACACTGCGGCAATACACCGCGACAACTTCCCCCAGATACGCGCCAACCTGGACGATCCGGAATGCGAGCGGCTGGCCAATGCCTTCGGCGTGCCTTTCGTCATCAATACCGGCTTCCGCGAGGGCAGCCTGCGCGAAGCCGCCGCCGGATTCTCGGTTCCGGTCATCGTCTACGAGGCCGGCGAGGCGTTGCGCTTCGACGAGGCCAGTATTCGTGCCGGTGTGAAGGGCGTGGTGCGGGTGATGCGCCAGATTCGGATGCTGCCGCCCTCCACGGGGCCGGCAAAGCGTCAAAAGTCGCTGGTGATCCGCTCCAGCAAGTGGGTGCGCGCGCCGCACAGCGGCCTGCTGCGCTCTTCGGCCGCCCTCGGCAGTGCGGTCAGCGAGGGGCAACTGCTGGGTGTCATCACCGATCCTTTCGGGGAGAACGAGGCCGAGGTGCGTGCCAGCGTCGGCGGCGTCATCATCGGCCGCAGCAACATTCCCCTGGTGCACGAGGGCGACGCCCTGTTCCACATCGCCCGCCATGAGGGCACGCAGATCATCGCCCGCTCGCTCGACGACTTCGAGCCGGAGGCAGCCTACGAACGGGGGCTGACCTCAGAGCTCGCCGGCGAGGCGCCGATCGTCTAGATTCGCGTGGTCCTCACAGAATCTCGGAACCACTGGACCTCCCACTGGCGGCGACCACAGTGAGGTAGGTCATGTTGGCATTATCTTCGCACACCTTGCGCAGGCGCTTGACCATTGCCTTGTTGATCTCGCTGCCTGCGGCCAGCAGCAGCGTGCCGTTGGCGGTATAGAGGTCGCGGGCGAGAACCATTCCGGCCTCGAGCCGACTGTAGTGGATATCGTCGCCCCGCCGCATATAGGGCTTTCTCCTGCGGCGCAGCGGCGTTTTTGCGGTGGTCGCGGAGGCGGGGTTGCGCGGTATGATGGTTTCGCGAAGGATCCAAGCGCTGCTTGTCTGCCTTGGCGGCGCGGCGCACTCGGCGGGATCGACATCGACCAGGGCATAGCTGCGGGGCGCCTTCAATTCGATCTCCGTCTTGGCGATGGCGTCCAGCCGCGCCCCTAGTTGCTCCTTGGATATCGGCTTCGAAAGCAGAGCCGAGACGTCGAGTTCACCGGCGATACGCACGATGTGCTCGTCGGCGTGGCCGGTAAGTAAGAGGACCGGCAGGTCGCGCGGCGACCTAGTACAGCCGCTGCGCACCGCCTGGAGAATCTCGAGCCCCGTTTGTCCCGCCATGCGCTGGTCGAGGATCGCCGCGTAGGGATTGCGCTCGAGGTGTCGCATGGCCTCGGCGCTGTCCGAGGCGTCCAGTGTGCGGTAGTTCAGCTCACGCAGCATGGAAATCAGCAGAGAGCGGATGAACGCCTGGTCGTCGGCGACGAGAATGAGATTGCGGGAGGCGAAATCGGCCATGGCCATTCACCTCAGCTCAGCGAGATGGCGTTGCAGGTGCCCGGTCTCCTGCTCCATCACCTCGATTACGCCGGCGGCATCCGGCCAACAATGCGTCCGCGCCAGGGTTTCCAGCCGCGCACAGTTCACTGCCAGCCGGGGGGCGGCGCCGTACTCTGCCAGACCCTTGGCGGCGTGGGCCGCCTCCGACAGAGCCGGGGCGTCCCGTTCGCGCAGCCTTTGGCGGATCGTCGACAGCGAGTTCTGCCAGCTGGACATGAACGCGTGCATCACGGGCTTCATGATTATCGGATCCGAGCTGCCGAGGATTCCGGCCAGGACGCTTGCATCGAAAGGCGGCATCTCGGGTGTTGTTGCAGTGGCCGCCGCCGCGCTGTCGGCATCGGAGTCGCGGGCGCCGGCCACTACGCCCTTGTCATGCCACCTGTGCAGCGTCTCGGCCAGTTGGCGAAGCTGCAGAGGTTTTGAGAGAAAGTCGTCGGCGCCGGCTTGATGGCAGCGCTCGGCGACTCCCGGCAGGTCGTAGGCGGTGAGAGCGATGATGATGCTTCGGGGCCGGCCCGCGACTTCCATCGCCCGCAGGCGTCGGGTCAGCTCGAGGCCGTCCATCGCCGGCATGGAGCAGTCAGTGATGACGATATCGACGCTGTGTTCTGCCAGCAGTCGCAAGGCTGCCGGGCCGCCGTCGGCCTGCAGGCAATGGAGACCGAGGATGCGCAGCTGCTGCGCCAACACGTCTCTGTTCACGCTCTGGTCGTCGACGATCAGCAGGCGGGGCTCCTCGCCCGGCGCGAAGCCGCGGACGTTGTTGTCACTGCTGCTTCGGCCCAGCTCGGCGGCCATTCGTGCCTGAAACTTGCAGACCGAATCCACCGACACTTTCAGGTTTGCAGCGCGATTCGAAGCTATTTTCGCCATGATCATAGTAAAATAGTGATAGGAATTGTTAATAGCAAGCAAATAAATCCTCCAATTTTATGTAAAATCAAATAAATAATCTAACGAAAAAAGTAAATATTATATGATTTCTGTCTGTCTTCTATGATGTTGGTGTCTGTTGCGATGCCTTTCATTTCATCTGGTGGGCGGGAATCCCTCGGAGGACGGGGGGCACCGACACCGCCGTGCCCGGGCCGCATTGCGGTTCCCACCTCAGGCGATTCCGCTCTACGCTGGCATCTGCGCTGGACCTGGCAACAAGCGAGCCCTGATGGAAGAACTTCTCGATACCGCGCGGCTGGAGGCGAAGCTGCAGCAGGCCGTCGACTGGGCGATCCAGAACGTCGCCAACGTTTGGACGCTGTTGCAGGTCGGCGTACTGGCCGGCCTTTTCGGCCTCGCCCTTCTCCTCGCGAGCCGGCTGCGTCCGCCGCTCGTGTCCTGGCTCGAGCGCGCCACGGTTCCGGCGCGCTTTACCGCCCAATTGCGCGCGCTGCCTTCCCTGCTCACGCCGCTGATCTATCTGGTTCTGCTGTGGCTGGCCTTCGCCGTCATGCTCCAGAGCGCCTGGCCGAGCCGCGGCTACCTGCTCAGCATCATCGCCAGCCTGCTGACCGCCTGGGTCGTGATCCGCCTGGTCACCACCTTTGTGCACAACCCGGCGCTGGCCAAGGCCCTGGCAATCTGCGCCTGGACCCTCGCCGCCCTCAACATTACCGATCTGCTCGATCCCTCCGTCGCGCTTTTGGACTCCCTGGCGGTAAACTTCGGCGAGCTGCGTATCTCGCTGCTGACGGTGGTGAAGGGCGTCGTCACCCTGGCGATCCTCCTGTGGGCAGCCTCGGTGTCGTCGCGCTTCCTGGAGCGGCGCATCAGCCGTGTGCCGGACCTGACACCTTCGATCCAGGTGCTGCTCGGCAAGCTGCTGAAGATCACCCTGATCACCCTGGCGGTGGTCGTGGCCCTCAATTCCGTGGGAATCGATCTCACGGCACTCGCCCTGTTTTCCGGCGCCGTCGGCGTTGGCATCGGCTTTGGCTTGCAGAAAGTCGTCTCCAATCTCATCAGTGGCGTGATCCTGCTGCTCGACAAGTCGATCAAGCCCGGCGACGTCATCGAGCTTGGTGAGACCTTCGGCTGGATATCGTCGCTCGGCGCCCGCTATGTCTCGGTGGTCACCCGCGACGGCAAGGAGTACCTGATCCCCAACGAGGACCTGATCACCCAGCGCGTGGTGAACTGGTCCTTTACCAACGAGCTGGTGCGCATGGAGATCACCTTCGGGGTCTCCTATGACTGCGATCCGCACGAGGTCCGGCGTATCGCCCGGGAAGCCGCTGCCAGGCCGCCGCGTGTGGCGCAGGACACGCCGCCGGTCTGCCACCTGACCGGCTTCGGCGACTCATCGCTGGATTTCGTCCTGCGTTTCTGGATCCGCGACCCGCAGGGCGGCGTGATGAACGTGAAAGGTGAGGTGATGCTGGCGGTCTGGGACGCCTTCAAGGAGCACGGCATCGAGATTCCCTATCCGCACCGGCAGTTGCTGATCAAGGAGCCGGTTGAGGTGCGCACGCGAGAGCGCCCGGCGGAAGGCTGATTTCTAGTAGTCCCATTTAAAGCGCACGCCGGACTTGCTGGCACCGGAGCCGGTGACCTCGCTCTCGACGGTGATGTTGGGGGTGATTTCGACCTCGACGCCGGCCGAGCTCGACTGCGAGTCGGCGCCCTGCTTGACACCCAGATAGACCTCGTCGGTCAGGTACTTGCCGGCCTCGACAGCGGCCGACCCGGTCTCGGAGGTTTCGACCCGCAATACGTCGACCCCCAGGGTTCGGCGGGCGAATCCCAGGATATCGCTGCCGCCGCCGTTGCCGGTCAGATCGCGCAGCGCTATTGCCAGCTGTGCCGCCTCGGCCGCGCTCAATTCGGAGGCGGACTTGTTGAAGAGGACGCGCGAGATGATTTCGTCGCGCGGCACCTGGGGCACCGAGCTCAGTTCCAGTTCCGGGTCTGAGAGCGGTCCCGCGAGGCGGGCTGTCACCGTCAGATCCTGTCCTTTGTGGACCGCGACGACGTTCAAGGTCGGATCGGTTTCGGCACCTTGGGGCAGGATCACCTTGCCTTCCTGAAGAATGAAGGGCTTACCGATAACGTCCATCCGGCCGCGTATCAGGTTCACCTCGCCGTTGACGATCGGCTCCGCCGTGGTGCCCTCGACCGTAATACGTCCGGACCACTCGGAGTCCAGACCGCGCCCGCGCACGAAGATGCGCCGTGGCATGTCTATGACGATGTCGAGTTCGGCATCGACAGGAGGTGCGGCTTCTTCCTCCTGTGGTTCCTGCTGCACGACGCCGTCCTTGATTTCCACAACGTCGAGGCTGACGACGTTGGGCGGCAGGTCGTTTTGCAGGCTGACCTCGATAGTGTCGGTGGTAAAACGCCCTTCGACACGCGGCGCTCCGATGTCGCCGGTCAGTCGGGCGGTGCCGCTGGTGACGGCGGTGACGTCGTCGCGGCGCAGGGCATGGAACTTGTCGAGCGAAACCGACAGGTCGAAGGGAAAGTCCTCATCGGGCTCGATCTCGAAGCCGCCCTTGCCGCTGATCGTACCGCCGGCGCCGTCATTGCCACTGAGCTTCGTCAGGGCGATGCCCCGCTCGGTGACCTGCGCGGTCAGGGTGAGATCCTTAAGGATGGTGCCCTGTTCCAGGTTCTCGTAGCGGCCGTTCTCCAGTTCGACGCGTCCCTGTGCGGTCGGCGCGCCGGGCGTGCCGGAAAGGGCGATGTCGATGTTGGCCGCGCCGCCGAGCCGGTGCTGCGGCAAGGGAACGAAAAGCAGCAGGGTGCGGATATCGCCGTTCCAGGTCAGGTTACCCGAAAGTGGCGCATCCTCCGGCACCACGACACTGCCGTCGGGTGCGAGCTGCAAGGGGGCATCGGCGCTGAAGCGGGCCGCGGTCACCTGGGCGCCACCCAATTCACCGTCGGCCTTGAGGCGGCCGCCTTGCCAGTCCGCCGCTGCCGTCAGCTTCAATTCGGGCAGGTCCTTGGCATCGCGCGGGCGCAGGCCCGTCGCGGTGAGGCTGGCCGTACCGCTGGGCGCCTCGAAGCTGCCCTGCAAATTCACCTGGGCGGAAACCCGGCCCGCCAGGCCGCTCTCCCAGACCGCGTCGACGGTCGACATGGGCAGGGCGTCGAGCACCGCCTCTATCGAAACCTGCCCGTCGCCCATCCGCGCGTCGGCCGTCAGGGTGGTCTCGCCCGATGCCAGGGAAAGCCCCTCGAGCCGCGTCAGAGTCGGCGTGAGCGTCAGGGTCGCGGTCTGCTTGAGCTGCAAGGGCTGGCCGAAGGCACGGCCTTCGGCGGAGCGGAGGGCGACAGTGGTCGTTTCGTCCTGACGGTCGATGCGCGCAGCGGCGCTCAGTTCGATCGGCTCGACCCAGCGGCCCTTGGTATCGAGTTCGACGTCGAGCGCCGTGGCGGTGCCCTGCGCCGCGAGGTCGACGCGGTCAAGATTGAGATCGTCGCGCTGGAAACCTTCCGCGACGACGGTGATCCGGCCGGGCTGCTCGAAGGCGGGATCCTGCGCCGTGACCTTGGCGGTGAGCTTTGCCGCGCGCAGCGGTATCGCGCCTGCTGCCGGGCGGAACTGCACCGACGAGAACTCGGCCGAGGCGGTGAGCGGGGCCGCCGCGCCGGGCTGGTTCAGCTGCACCGAGAGGCTGCCCGCGCCGCCGCCTGAGAAACCGGCAAAGGCGAGCCAGGGGCCGAGGTCGCCCAGCTCTCCCTGCAGGTCGGCGCGGGGCTCGCCGCCGTCGAGTGGTACAATGACACTTCCCGCGACCGTCGTTTCCGGCAGGCGCGCGCTGAGATTGGCCAGGGTGACGGCATCACTGCGGAGCTGCAGGTCCGCCTTCGCCTCGGCGCGGCCGAAGGGAGAGGCGAGGGCGACTTCGACCGGCCCATCGATGTCGGCCCCGGCGATGCGCAACTTGTAGCCGGCGGCGATGTCGCTCAGGGCCTGCTCGGCAACGGTCAGCCGCGCGAGTTGGGCGCGGCCGTCGAGCTGCAGTGAATCGAAGGGGCCGGCCAGGGTGCCTTCGGCGATTGCCTTGCCGGAAAGCGGGACACCGAATTCGCCGGCCAGCACCTTGGCGTCGGCCAGAGTCACGCTGTAGCGGCCATCGCGGAGCTGTGGGCCCTCGACCGTCAGGCTGGCGGTGATCTGCGTGGCGGGCGAGGTGGCGCTCAGTTGCTCGACATGGACCGTGCTCCCCTCAATGGTGAGCTTTGCTGCGAGATCGAGGCCCTTGCCGGCCACGGCAGTGATGACGCCGATCTCACTCGCCGGCTGATCCCAACGCCCCGTCAACTCGGCGGCAATGCGTGTGCCGAAGTCCTGGACGGTCAGCGGGCCGGCCAGCTGTGCGGCGCCGCCGAGGCGGATCTCGGTGAGCGGCTGCAGGGCGGCGAGGTCTGAGACCCGCGCCTGAGCGTTCAGGGTGCCGCTGCCGTCATCCAGGTTGAGCGGCCCCTGCGCGGTGACGCTGGCGGTGCCGGCGCTGGCCTCCAGGGCGGCGATCTCCAGAACGTTGCCGCCGAGATCGAGATTGCCGGCGAGGCTGAAGGGCAGCCTGTCTCCGAGCACCTGGTTGACCTGGTCCTGGTCCGCCAGCCGCAGCGCAACGACTTCGCCGCGTAGGTCCAGTGCCAGCAGAGGTCTTGGTCCCAGCAGATCGCGTCCAGCGGCCACCGTGCCGCCGGCGGTGATGGTCTCCGCCGAGATGTCGGGCGTGGCAAGGCCCTCGCCGCGCAGCTGCAGGCTCGCCTGTGGGCGGTTGAGCGTGCCGGTCACCGTGACGTCGGCGGCGAGGCTTCGCAAGCCGTCGAGGTCTGCCAGCTCGGCAATTGCCTGGGCATTGTCGGAGGACGCCGCCAGCTTGAGGTTCAGGGTTCCGGCATCAGGCTCCAGATCGCCGCTGAGCGAGAGCCGCAGGGTGTCGTTGGCCGCGATCAGGTGATCCAGATGGAGGCGCCGGTTGTCCTGCCAGGCGCCCTGCAGGTCGACTTCCGTCCGCCCGGCGATGAGACGCCAGACACCCCGCTGCGGCGGGTCGAGCGTTCCATCGCCCTGGAGAGAGAAGGCAAGAGAGCGGCCGTCGGCACGGCGCAGGCCGATCGTGGCGTCCGCCCGGGCGATATCGCCAAGCGACAGCGTGAAGGCGCCGGCCCAGTCGGTGAGCGCGCCGCTGCCTTTCAGCCCTGCCGTCGCCCCCGGCAGATCCGGTGTGTCGAGCAAGGTGGCGAGCAGACCGCCGGGCGCTGAATATGCCTCGATGTCGGCGGTCAGGCTGTCGTCGCCCGGTTGGTAGATCAGCCTTGCGGCGAGGCGCCCGTCGAAGTCGTCGATGCGGCGCAGGTTCAGCGCCGTGGTAAGGCTGCCGTCTTCGCGCCGCCGGGCTTCGCCTTCCAGGGTGAGGCGTGCCGCCTGTCCCAGCACCGGTTCGCCGAGGTCGATCACGTCGGCGGCGACACGGCGGACGCGCACCTTCAGCGGAAAGTCAAACAGGTCGCCCGGCGCGCTGTCGCTCTCCGCCTCCTCGCGCCCGCTGGCGGCGGGCAGGCGCGGCATGGCGACGCCGGTGAGTTCCAAGCGCTCCACGTCGAGAGTCCGGTTGAGCAGTGCCCAGGGGTGCCAGTCGAGTTCCAGTGCCGCGATGCTGAGCCAGGTGCCCTCACGATCACGCAGGGTGATATTCTCGGCGCGCAGGCGGTGAGGCAGATTGCCGGTCAGGCTGCCGATGGAGAGTTCCGCTTCGCCCGGTGTGCTGGCGGCGTCCTCGATCTGACGGGCGAGCCAACTGCGGCCCGTGTCGCTCTGCAGCCAGCCGTAGCCGAGCGCGAGCGCGACCGCAACCGTGGCGAGCAAGCCGGCACAGCCGATGAAACCCCACTTCGCAACTCTTCTTGCCCGGGACATGTCAGAAAGCTTGTCCGAAGCTGATGTAGAACTGAAAAGGCTCGTCGACGCCGTCGCGCGGATTGAGCGGGAAGGCGAAGTCCAGTCGTATCGGGCCGAAGCCGGTAAAGTACCGGAATCCCAACCCCGCAGCCCATCGCAGGGTTTCATTGCCGGTCGGAAATGGGTCGTCGTAGACCGTGCCGCCATCGATGAAGGGAACGACGCCGATTTGCTCGGTGACGCGCACACGGACTTCGCCACCGACCTCCAGCAGGGAAGTTCCGCCGAAGGGATTCTCGTCGTCATCCAGCGGTCCGACAAGCTGGTACTCGTAGCCCCGGATCGATCCGCCGCCGCCGGCGTAGAAGCGCCTGGAGGCCGGCAGGGCATCGGTGTTCTCGCCGAGGATCGTTCCGACCCTTGCCCGGCCGGCGAGCACGAAACGCTCTTCTTCGTCGACGGCATAGTAGGCAGACCCGCCGGCTACTGCCGTGATGAAGAGCAGACTCTCATCGCCGACTCCCGTCGTGGGTGTCAGGGAGAGTTGCAGCCGCGTGCCTTCCGTCGGATCCAGCGGATCGTTGGTGTCGTCGCGCTGCGCCGTCAGCGGCAGTCCGAAGAGCTGGAAGCGGCGCTGGCCTTCGCCGTTGTCGGCCTTCTCGTCGACGATCTCATAGGCGAAGGAACCGCCGGCGGAAACCCGCCAGTTCTCCAGTACCGGTCGCTCCAGTGCGACCAGGGCGTCGGCGAATTGCCGCTCGTAGGCATCGGTGTCTTCCTGGCCGCCTTTGAGATCGACCAGGAAGTCCTGGTCGGGGCGCAGGAAGGCAGGTTTGCGGAAGTCGATCTCAGCGGTCTGCTCGATCAAAGAGCCCGTGGCGCTGAGCCGAATCTGCTCGTTCGAGCCCATCAGGTTCCGGTGCTCCCAGAAAATCTCCAGACTGGGCCCGATATCGGTCGAGTAAGCGGCCGCGGCGCCGATCGAGCGGTGCTCGCGCTCGACCAGGGTAACGGTGACGGGCACTTCGCCCTCGGCATCGGCCTCCGCAGCCGTCTCGGCGTTGACCGTCGAGAAGAGGCTGGTGTCGGCGAGGCGGCGTTGCAGGTCGCGCACCACCCTGCGGTCATAGACTTCACCTTCCGGCCACTCGGCGATCTCGTGCAGGTAGCTTTCTTCGACCTCCTGCTGGCCGCTGAACGCGAGGGGGCCGAAGGTCGCCTTGGGTCCGGTCTTGACGGAAAGCTCGACGGTCATCTCGTTGCTGTCGCGGTTGATGAAGGTCTTGCGCTCGCCGACTCCGGCGAAGGGATAACCGCGCTCCTGGAGGTGCCCGATCAACGATTGCTCCGCGGCGACCACAAGCGGGGCACGGGCCGGCATGCCGAGCGAAATGCCGATGTCTTGCAGCGAGGGCATCTCCTCGGCTGGGGCCGGGGGAGTGCCCGTGTATGTGATGTTGTACGCAGCGATGCTGTAGCGCGTCCCCGGTGTGATCGCGAGTTCCACCTTGGCCGGCGAAGCCTCGGTATCGATGTCGAGGGTGATCTGGCCGTCGTAATAGCCCTCCGAGCGCAGCGCGGTCTGCAAACGCCCGATGTCGTCCTCGGCCCGGCGCCGCAGACCGACCGTGGTTGCCGGCGGCTTATCCGCCAGGGCGACCAGTTGTGATGAGGCGCGGAGGGTTTCCAGCAGGCCCTCGTCTTCGACGCCTGTGAGGGTGGCTTCGTAGGCGATCCTCGGTTCATCCGGTGCTGCCACCGTATCCTCGCCTGCCGTTTCCGGAGGGGCGCCCAGGCCCAGCGACTGGCAGGATGCCGTGACCAGAGCCAGGGCCGCGACACACAGCCAGCAGACGGCCGTTGCGGCACGGCTACCCTGCCCGCGGCATCGGGCTTTTGTCGCGGCTGGCTGTCTCAAGAAAGCGGCTCCTGCCTCTAGTTTGTTTGCTGGCAGGCGCCGGCAATAAGGCGCTGCCACGATCAGATGCACGCGAGAGGCAAGCACCCCTTCGTGTTGTTGATTTCTACCTGAACGGCTCACTTTGAATATAGGGCCTGTACCCGTCTTTGCCACGGTGGAAAGCCAGGTCCGCCGTCCGCCGACCCTCCATATTTGGTGCTTTTTCGGGCGGCAACCGGTTTCTGTCGCCGTCCCGGACCCGGCGGTCCGTCGAGGTGCTCCCGGCCCGAAAACCGACTGCCGGCAGTGGCAGGGGGCGTGGCTATGCGAGCGAGTATTTCCCTAGCCAGCGCCGGTGCATTTCCCAACCCACGCCATAATTGTCTGACTCAGCAGTATTTTCTGAGATTTGCCCGGGCCCGGCCGGGACACGGCAAGGTTTCAGTTGTATTGCTCGCCTCTTAGTAATGTTTCCGGGCCAGGACATCATGCAGAAATAGTAGGCGCGTAGGTTCTCCCGCCATTGCAGCTCCCTTCGAAGCTGCAGTCGCAAGAGGAGACATCCAATGGCCAAGTATCGTGAGCGCCTGCCGCAGCTGAATGGCGGGATCTTCCTGACCGATGGTGGCATCGAGACCACGCTGATTTTCCACGAAGGGATCGACCTGCCCTATTTTGCCGCTTTCGATCTGCTGAAGGATCAGGCGGGTCAGGCGGCTCTGCGGCGCTACTACAGCAGCCATGCCCGCATCGCCAGGGAAAAGGGCTGCGGCTTCATCCTGGAGAGCGCGACCTGGCGTGCCTCCGTCGACTGGGGCGCCAAGCTCGGCTACCGCGAAGCGGATATGGCCGAGGTGAACCGCCAGTCGATCGCCTTGCTCGCTGAATTGCGCCGCACCTTCGAGAGCGACCGCTCGCCCGTCGTGATCAGCGGCTGCGTCGGTCCGCGCGGCGACGGCTACAAGGTCGAGAACGCGATGACGGCGGCGGAAGCCCAGGCCTACCACGCCAAGCAGATCGACGTCTTCGCCGGTTCCGAAGCGGACATGGTGACGGCGATCACCATGACCTACGCCGAAGAAGCCATCGGCATCACCCGCGCCGCCGAGGTCGCCGGCATTCCCGTCGCAATCTCCTTCACCGTGGAGACCGACGGGCACCTGCCGTCCGGCCAGAGCCTGAAAGACGCCGTCGAGACGGTCGATGCGGCGACCGGCAACGGCCCGGCCTACTACATGATCAACTGTGCCCATCCGGACCACTTCGAGGACGCGCTGAAAGCCGGTGAGAGCTGGGTGAAGCGCATCCAGGGTCTGCGCGCCAATGCCTCGCGCATGAGCCATGCCGAGCTCGACGAGGCCGAAGAACTCGACGCCGGCGATCCCGACGAGCTGGGTCAGCAGTACCGCGACCTGCAGGCGCGCTTCGGCCACATCACTGTCATGGGCGGCTGCTGCGGCACCGACCACCGGCACATCGAAGCCATTGGCTCCGCTTGCACAGCGGCCCGGGCAGCCTGACCCCGCAGTTCGGCAGCGCAATGTCATGTCTCGCGAGGAGGCGGGATTACGATGAGGAGCGATCAAGTGACGCTGGATGAGGGTTCAGCTGCGGTTTCGGCCGCGGCGCCTCTTCTGGCACTCCACAGTTCCGCCGCAACCGGCGGCCAGTGGAAGGCACTGGCGCAGAGCCTGGGCACCGAACGCCCGGTGTTCACACCGGACCTGCCCGGCTACGGGCGGGCAGCCTTCCGCGATGCCGTCCGCGACGACAACGCCAGCCTGGCCGCCGACGCGGCGGCGGTGCTGCGTCCGCTCGAGGGGAGGGCACCGGCGTTCCACCTGGTCGGGCATTCCTACGGCGGTGCCGTAGCGATGAAGATCGCCCTCTGCCAGCCGCAGCGGGTGCTGAGCCTGACGCTGATCGAACCCGTGCTGTTTCACCTGCTGCCGCTGGGCGGCAGCGACCAGGACATGCGGCTCTACCGCGGTGTTCTGGGTGTCCGCGACCGCCTGCGCGGGGCCGTGGCAGCCGGCTGGCCGGCCCACGGCATGGCGGCCTTCGTGGACTTCTGGAACGGGCCTGGATCTTGGGAGGCCTGCGACGCCGAGCAGCGCCAGCGTTTCGCTGCCCAGGCCCGGGCCGTGCTGCGCAATTTCACAGCCTGCTTCGGCGAGACCTGGCATCCCACCGAGATCGCCGGGCTCGCCATGCCGCTGCTGACGATCTCCGGCGGCCGCTCGCCGGCGGTTGCCGGCCACCTCGTCGACAAGCTCGTCGATGCGGCACAAGACGTAACGGCGGCGCGCCTCTTCGATGCCGGCCACATGTCGCCGCTGACCCACGCGTCGGGCGTCAACAGCCTGATCCGGCGGCATATCCGGCTCGCCGAGGAAGGAGCCCCTGCGGTGTCGCGAGAGGCTCCGTTTCGGGCGTCTCCCTTCAGTCAGCCCGGCGTGGCGGCCTGACCCTCCTGACCACCAAGTTGATATTTCAGCCAAGGATACGAAAATGGATTTGACCAAGAACCCTGCGACCTCCGTTCTGCATGCCGGCTATCGTGCCGACCCGACCACCAACGCGGTGGCGGTGCCGATCTACCAGACGACATCTTATCAGTTCACCGATTCGGG
>MRWG01000585.1_pt1 | contig 36268 bp, 32 predicted proteins | sample 1013341 | NCBI WGS metagenome assembly MRWG01 (sample SAMN06117577, study PRJNA244670) | biofilm metagenome | biome: Water; feature: Cathode Biofilm; material: Biofilm; isolation source: microbial consortium enriched at the cathode of a solar microbial fuel cell | place: USA: District of Columbia ... | reverse complement strand
CGAAACGCCTCCATGATCTTTCGTTCAAAACCATCGGCGATGTCGCGACGCAGTTCATCCGGGTCGGAACAGTCGATGGCGTGCACGTAGAGGAAACGGCGGTCTTCCGACACGTCGACGGACAGCGTGCCCGGCGTCAGCGTGATCAGGTTCGCCAGAAGCGTGATCTCGAAATCCCGATCCACCTTGAGCGGATAGGCAAAAATGCCGGGCTTGATGTCCATCTTGGGCGACAGCACGAGAATGGCTACACGCCACGCTGAAAGCACCAGCTCGTAGAGGAAGAGAAGCGCCAGCGAGAGAACCCGCATGCTGCGCTCGAAATAACCGAGCGAGCCCACCTGCTCGCGGATCAGATAGAGCGTGGCCGCACCAAGCAGAAAGCCGAAGAGGAAGTTCGGCAGCGTGAACGAGCCACTCACTGCGGTCCAGATCAGCGCCAGGAGAATGTTGATCAGGGACAGTTTCATTGCGCTGCCTCCACGGGAAAGACCGCTCCGATATAGGCGGACGGATCCAGAAGCCCTGCCGCAGCGGTCTCTGCGATGCGAATGAAGGGCTCAGGATACACGCCAAGAAGGATGATCGGAATGCAAAGCAGAGCCAGCGACACATAGCCGAGCCCCGGCCGTGCGTTCGGCTCGCCGCTCGGCGCGCCTTCGGGCCGGTTGCGCCAGATCGCCAGGATATAGACGCGGCCAAGCGCAATCGTGGTCAGAAGACCCGTCGCGAGAATGGCCAGCGCGAGCCATGGCAGGCCGGATTCCAGCGATGCCTGCACAAGCAGGATTTTCGGCCACAGGCCGGATGCCGGCGGCAGGCCGGCCACGGCAAGCATCAGGATCAGCGCGAAGGCGCCCATCGCCGGATAGGCGCGGTAGAGACCGCCCAGCTCATGCAGCGAATAGCTGCCGCCAAGCTCCTTCATCACGCCCGCAAGCAGATAGAGCGCCGTCATCGCCAGAATGGAATGGAAGGCATAGAGAACCGTACCGGTCAGCCCCTCTTCCGTTCCCAGCGCCAGACCGGCCAGCATCACGCCCACGCCCGAGATCACCACGAAACCCAGAACCCGGCGAACATCCGACTGGGCAAGCGCGCCCATAATGCCCAGCACCATCGTGCCGGCAGCCACCCAGGCGATCACGCCCGAAAGCTCCACGCGCTCGACCGGGAACATCATCACCAGCACGCGCAGCAGCGCGTAGACGCCCACCTTGGTCAGAACGCCACCGAACAGCGCCGCCGTGACGATGCGCGGCGTGTGATAGGAAGCCGGCAGCCAGAAATTGACGGGAAACGCCGCCGCCTTCATGCCGAAGGCGAGCAGATAGAGAACCGCCAGCGTCATCAGCGGCCCGGTGTCGCGCACGGCGTCGACCCTGCGCGCAATGTCCGCCATGTTCAGCGTGCCGAACGTGCCGTAGAGATAGGCCGTCGCCGTCAGGAACAGCGTCGTGCCCACAAGGTTCAGGATCGCATATTTGGTCGCGCCGTCGAGCTGGCGTTCCGTCGAGCCCAGGATCAGAAGACCGAAGGACGAGATCAGGAACACCTCGAACCACACATAGAGGTTGAAGATGTCGCCCGTCAGGAACGAACCGCCCACACCGGCCATCAGGGCCATCACGAACGGGTAGAAGCCGTAACGGCGTCCCGTCGCCCCGATGTCCTTCATGGCGTAGAGCGCACACACGGCTGCCACCAGCGTCGCCACGAAGGCGAGCGAAGCGCCCAGCGCATCTGCGACAAAGGAGATGCCGAAGGGCGGCAGCCACCGCCCCATGGTCATCACCTGCGGCCCGTCGGCGAGCACCTGCAGCAAGAGCGCCGCATTGGCTGCCAGTGTCAGAAGCAGGCCGGTGATTGCGATACCGGCATGCAGGCGCGTCTCATGACGCACCATCAGCAGGATCGCGGCAAAAAGGATCGGCACCCCAACCGGCGCCACAATCATCCAGTCACCCAGCGTGGTCGGCTGGATCACCATTGCATCGGAAATGTCTATCGATTCAGCGGCCATCAGTGTCTCAGTATCCAAGCGGGGGCAGCGGCTCGCCCTCAGGTTCGGCGACGCGCATTCCGTCCGTATCGTCCGTTCCAAGTTCCTGATAGGCGCGGAACGCCAGCACAAGGAGGAACGCGAACAGCGAGAACGAGATCACGATTGCCGTCAGCACCAGCGCCTGTGGCAATGGGTTGGCGATCGCGGAGTCCGGCGTCTGCAGAGCCTCGGGAATGATCGGCGGCACCTCACGCATGAGCCGCCCTGCCGTGAAGATCGACAGGTTCACGGCATTGCCGAAGATCGAGACCCCCAGCAGGATGCGGATGATGTGCTTTGAAAGCATGAGATAAATGGCAACGGCAAAGAACACGCTGACCACAAAGGCAAGAGCGGCTTCCATTATCCATGCTCCCTTTCTTCAAGCGCCAGCGCGATCGACGTGATCGAGCCGAGCACCACCAGATAAACGCCGATGTCGAAGAACAGGACCGTCGACAGGTCCAGCGGCACGCCCAGAAAGTTCACCTTGGTCCACAGGCCCGTCATGAACGGCACCTGGAAGAAGTAGGAGAGCCAGCCAGCCAGCGCCGAGACCAGAAGTCCGAAACCGGAAATCGCCATCGGGTGGAAGTAAAGCGCCCGCCGCACCGGCGAAACACCACAGGCAATGCCATAGATCGCAAACGCAGAGGCCGCGATCAGACCGCCGATGAACCCGCCACCCGGCTCATTGTGCCCGCGCAGAAGCACGAACACGGAGAACAGGATCATCAGGCTCGTGAGATAGGGCGCGACCGTACGAAAAATCAGAGTGCGCATATCAGCCCTCCCCGTTCTTGGAAGCGATCGGCTTCACACTGCGAACACGTACCAGCGCCAGAATGGCAAGGCCCGCAATCATCACCACGGCGATCTCGCCCAGCGTATCCGTCCCGCGGAAGTCCACCAGAATGACGTTCACGATGTTGCGGCCATGCGCCAGCACACGCGAATACTGCGTGAAGAAATCGCTCAGCTCGCTGTTGAACGGCACCTGCGTCACCCGCAGAAGCATCAGGCCGAGGGCCGCGCCGCACGTGCCCGCAACCGCCACGTCCATCACCTTCTCGCCCGTCGGGCGATGATCCGTCGGCGAAAGCCGCAGACGCGTCATGACCAGCGCCAGGATGACCACCGAAAGCGTCTCCACCATGAACTGGGTGAAGGAGAGATCCGGCGCACCCAGAAGCATGAAGATCAACGCCACGGAGAAGCCCTGAATGCCCAGCGAGACGATCGCCGTCAGGCGGTCGCGCGCATAGATCACCGCGCCCAGACCGATCAGCGCGATCAGAAGCACCGTCCACTCATAGAACGGCATGCGCGGCATCGAAGGAACGGCCGGCCACTCTCCATAAAGCCCCATCGGGATCAGGACGGCAGCGGCAACGGCGATGAAGGTCGCCGTCATGTAGTAGTCCAGCCGGCCGTTCTGGATGAGATTGGTCACCGAGAAGGAAACACGCGTCAGGCCGCGCATCACCTGGTCGAAACCCTTGTCCGGGCCCCAGCCGATGGCGTTGAGGATGCCGGCCATCGCCGCGCGCCCCTGCCCCAGCATGACGAACACCAGAACGCCAAGCGCAACCGTCACCACTGACAGCGCCAGCGGCATGCCGATATGCGGAATGGTCGAAATCGTCACCGTCACGGCCTCGCCGAGCACGGCGCTCGACATCGGGCTGCTGACGAGCTCATGGCTCACGCCGGAGAACAGTGCCGAGACCAGACCCAGCGCGCCCAGCACCACCGGTCCGAGCCAGAGCAGGATCGGCCCTTCATGGGCATGTTTGGGCGTTTCCACCTTCGCGCCAAGGAACGGCTTCAGCGCCACGGCGAAGCCGATGGCGAACATCAGCCCGTTGCCGGCGAGCGCCACCAGCGTCAGCATGGTGGTCCAGCCATTGGCAAAGCCGAGGCCGGCATAGATCTCTTCCTTGGCGAGGAAGCCGAAGAACAGCGGCACGCCGCCCATCGAGGCCGCCGCCAGAACAGCCGCCGTAAAGGTGATCGGCATTGCCGTGCGCAGGCCACCGAGCTTCGTGACGTCGCGCGTACCGGATTCGTGGTCGACAAGGCCCGCGACCATGAACAGCGCGCCCTTGAACATGGAGTGCGCCACGAGATAGAGCACCGCCGCCTCGACCGCCTTTTCCGAGCCCACGCCCGTCAGCATGACAAGCAGCCCCAGCGAAGCCACGGTCGTGTAGGCCAGCATCAGCTTCAGGTCCGTCTGGCGCACGGCCAGAAGCGTTCCCACCAAAAGCGTCGTGCCGCCGAACAGCGGCAGAATGGTTTCCCAGGCAGCCGTATCACCCAGCACCGGATTGAGGCGCATCAGCAGATAGACGCCCGCCTTCACCATGGTCGCCGAATGCAGATAGGCCGAAACGGGCGTCGGCGCTTCCATCGCGTTGGGGAGCCAGAAGTGGAACGGGAACTGCGCCGACTTGGTGAACGCGCCGCCCAGAATGAGCAGCAGCGCCGCCATGTAGAGCGGTGCATCACGCAGCACGCTCTCGGTCGCAAGCAGCGCCGACATGGAGTTGACGCCCGTGGCGCTCCAGATCACCAGAAGACCGGCAAGCAGCGAAAGGCCGCCAAGCCCCGTCACCACAAGCGCCTGCAGAGCCGCACGGCGCGAAGCCTCGCGCGAGTGATCGAAGCCGATCAGCAGGAACGAGGTGATCGAGGTCAGTTCCCAGAAAACGAACAGGGTGAGGAAGGAATCCGCGACCACAAGGCCCAGCATCGAGCCCATGAACATCAGGATGAACGAGAAGAAGCGCCCCTGATGCTCGTGCCCCTTCAGATAGCCGCCCGCATAAAGCACGATCAGCGTGCCGATGCCCGAGATCAGCAGCGCGAAAGTGACGGAAAGACCATCGAGGAACCAGGAAAAATCAACCGAAAGGCTCGGTATCCATGCATATCCGCCCGTCAGCGTTTCGCCATCGGAAACGGGTCCGACAAAGCCCGTAAAATGCAGAAAGATGAGAGCGGGCGCGATCGCCAGCACCCAGGCTGCATTGTGATGCAGCGCCCTTGTAAGCGCTGGTGCTATGGCGGCGGCTGCGAACGGCAGCAACAGAGCGAGAAATGTCAGCCACTGGCCGTCTGCCGTCATGAACTCTCCCCACTGGACTTAGTGTTTCAAGAAACTTCAGAAAATCTCACGGTGACATAAACACTCGCCCTCGGCACGACAAGGCGTAAACGCAACTCACAGGCGCGATGAAACGACGCCATTCACAAGAGATTGGTCAGCTTAAACCACCGGGGGCTCACTATGCAAAAACACCGCTGGAATCATGCCCACACAATCGGCAGGCCCCATCAGGTCGTTTGTTCCCCTATATAAGAAGAATGCATCATTCACGTTGCCCACGTGAAACATAATGCAGCTTAGACACAGTCTTTTATTTCGACTGCCCAGAAGAGGCGGATCGCGCCCTCGATCTTCCTGCCCTCCCCGCGCCGCAGGTATTTTTTCGATTGGCCATTGCCACGCGCCCCTTCGGCGGGACAAAAATGCGCCCAGCTTCACGCAGCGCTTCGCGCCGCACCTGCACACATTCCGCAGATACTCCAAGGTTTGCCATGACTTCCAAAGCATTTTCCTCGACAGCCAGCGCTCCCTCGCCCGAAGCCCGCCCCGTCAGCGACACCCGCCATGGCATCGAGCGCACGGACGACTATGCCTGGATGCGCGCCGACAACTGGCAGGAGGTCCTGCGCGACCCGGCCCTTCTGGCAGACGACATCCGCGCGCATCTGGAAGCCGAGAACGCGTATCAGGCGGAACTTCTGGCCGACACGGAAGCGTTGCAGAAAACCCTGGTCGCCGAGATGCGCGGACGCATCAAGGAGGACGAGACCTCCGTACCTGCCAAGGACGGCCCCTACGCCTATGCCGCCGGTTTCCGCACCGGGGGCGAATATCCGCGCTTCTTCCGCCTGCCGAGCGATGGCGACGACAACGCCCAAGAGGAAGTGCTGCTTGATGGCGACCGCGAGGCCGAGGGCAAGAGCTATTTCCGCATCGGCGGCGCCGACCATTCGCCGGACCACAAGCGCCTTCTCTGGGGCCAGGACGACAAGGGGTCCGAGCTCTACACACTGAGCGTGCGCGATCTCGAAAGCGGCAAGGAGCTTCCCGACACGGTCACCGAAACCGGCGGAAGCGGCGAATGGGACGCAGCCGGCAGTGGCTTCTTCTACACAAGGCTTGACGAGAACCACCGCCCGTCAAAAATCTTCTACCACCGGATCGGCGCGGATTCCGCTGAAGACCGCCTCATCTACGAGGAAGCCGATCCGGGTTTCTTCGTCGACGTGTCCGGCAGCCGCAATCACGACTGGATCTACATCTCCGCCCACGATCACGAGACGTCGGAGTGCCGCATCCTTCCCGCAAGCGATCCCGACGCCACGCCGCGTCTGGTGGCCGCGCGCGAAACCGGACTGCAATACGATCTGGAAGAAGGCGGCGACATCTTCTTCATCCTCACCAATGCGGATGACGCCAAGGACTTCAAGATCGTCACCGCGCCCGCAGGCGATCCCGCCCGCGCCAACTGGCAGGATCTGGTGCCCCACGAGCCGGGCCGGCTCATCCTCGCCATCATGGCGTTTGCCAATTACCTCGTGCGTCTGGAGCGCAAGGACGGCCTGCCGCGCCTCGTCATCCGCGACCGCGCCGACGGGTCGGAACATTTGATCGCCTTCGACGAGGAGGCCTATTCGCTCGGCCTGATGGGGTCCTACGAATACGACACCGAGACGCTCCGCTTCTCCTATTCGTCCATGACCACGCCGCAGCAGGTCTTCGACTACGACATGCGCACCCGTAAGCGTACACTCCTGAAGACGCAGGAAGTGCCCTCCGGCCACAATCCGGATGACTATATCACCCGTCGCCTCATGGCCCCTGCCCCCGATGGCGAACTGGTGCCCGTGTCGCTGGTCTATCGCAAGGACATCGCACTGGACGGCTCCGCGCCCTGCCTGCTCTATGGCTACGGCGCCTATGGCATGGCCATGCCCGCTGCTTTCAACACCAATTGCCTGTCTCTGGTCGACCGCGGCTTTGTCTACGCCATCGCACATATCCGCGGCGGCAAGGAAAAGGGCTACGCTTGGTATGAGGACGGCAAGCGCGAAAAGAAGGTCAACACCTTCACCGACTTCATCGCCGCCGCCCGCCATCTGGTCGCCGAAGGCTATACCAGCCACGACCGCATCGTGGCCGAAGGCGGGTCCGCCGGCGGCATGCTGATGGGCGCAATCGCAAACATGGCCCCCGAGGCGTTCGGCGGCATCGTCGCCGCCGTGCCGTTTGTCGATGTGCTCAACACCATGCTCGACGACACGCTGCCGCTCACTCCGCCGGAATGGCCCGAATGGGGCAATCCCATTGCCTCAAGGGCCGATTACGACACCATCGCCGCCTATTCGCCCTACGACAATGTGGGCGCGAAGGACTATCCGCCCATTCTGGCGCTCGCCGGCCTCACCGATCCGCGCGTGACTTACTGGGAGCCTGCGAAATGGGTGGCGCGTCTGAGAGAGCGCAAGAGCGGCGACAATCCGGTTCTTCTGAAAACCAATCTCGACGCCGGCCACGCCGGAGCCTCGGGCCGCTTTTCGCGGCTCGAGGAAAAGGCGCTCACCTATGCCTTCGTCCTGAAGGTCACCGGGAAGATGGATAACCGTTAGGCTTCGGCTGAACGGCAAGAAGATAGGCCGCGATCGCGTCGCGGTCTTCCTTGGAAAGCCGGGCCATGTTCTTCTGCACGGAGACCATGGCTCCGCCAACCGAATCGAACTCCGGCGTGAAGCCGCTTTCCAGATAATAGGCGATGTCGCCGGCCGACCAGGAGCCAATCCCGCCATCACCCGTGGTGATGTTCGGCACGATGCCCTCGCCTTCCGCCGAAACCGCACCCGCAAGCCACTGATCGTAGAGCTGTCCGCCGGCAATATTGCGCGGCGTGTGGCACTCGCCGCAATGGCCCGCACCCTCCACGAGATACTGCCCGCGCCGTTCCGCATCAGAAGCATCGGCTCCCAGCGCAACCACCGGCTCGTCATGCATATAGGCCAATTTCCATAGCCCGATGCCGCGACGCATTGTGAAGGGGAACGAAAGCTGATGCTCGCCCGCATCGCCCTCCACTTCGGGAAGCGTCTTGATGAAAGCGAACAGGTCGCTCACATCCTGCGGCTCCATCCGCGCATAGGAGGGATAGGGAAACGCCGGGTAATAATGCTCGCCCTCGGGCGAAACCCCGTGCAGCATCGCATTGGCGAACGCCATGTCGCTCCAGCCGCCGATGCCGTCCTGCATATGTGGCGAAATGTTCGGTGCGACGAAGGTTCCGAAATCGGATTTCAACTCGACACCGCCGGCGAGTTCCAGCCGCGCATCGCCGTCAGCTCCGGGGCGCGCATGGCATGAGGCGCAGCCACCGGCCCAGAAGACCTGCTCGCCACGCTCTGCACTCGGCGCTTCCAGCGCGCCAAGCGCCCCGGCCTCCAGTGAGGTCGGAGCGCTCAACAGCCAGAACGCCGCTCCACCGCCCGCGATGACAATGAGGGCAGTGGTCAGCAATTTCTTCTTCATGACAATCCCGATCGTCCTGAGCTGAAAAATCGAACCGAAAGCCCGATACGGCTTTTCGGTCCGATGTTCTCGACTAGAGCAATTCCAGGAAAAGTGGGAACCGGTTTTCGGTCCGGAATTGCGTAAGACAATGAATTAGAGCGTTTTCGCGTTTCAACAAAAAGCGGAAAGGCTCTAGTTGTTCTGAACGCGGAACTTCTCGTGGCAGCTTTTGCAATTGCTGAACACCGGGCCGATTGCCGCCTGGAAAGATGGGAGATCCGCCGGTCCGTCCTTGCCTGCCGCGTCTAAGGCAGCCGCCGTGTCGGTCATGTATTTGTCGAGCGCGGCCTGAAAGCCGGCTGCATCTTCCCAGATCGCCGGTGCAGCGGTGGTGTCGCCCTCGCCCGAACCCTCGGGAAAGAATGCGCCATACGACTTTGCGCCTGCGTTCAGCGTCAGGATCGCAGCCTTGGCGATTGCGGGATTATAGGCCAGCTCTTCCTTCATCATCGCGCCGGCGAGGCCGGCGGAAGCGGCCGTTGCCTGCATGATCGACTTGCGCACGGCAATCGGATCATCGGCCGCGGCAACGCCGGAAACCGACAGGCAAAGCGCTGAAACGGCAAGTGCAATCTTCTTCATGGAAACCCTCCGGTAATTTGTTCGAACAATACCCGGACCAACGCGGTTGGCCGGGAATTATTCCGGGGAACGCCTTCACGCTTTCGTGAAGGTCGGTCGAATCAAAAAGGCCCGGCGCTGGGCCGGGCCTCTCGAATACAGTCAGAAACCGTACTTATTGTGAAATCCACAAGCGGAATTACGAAGCCTGCTCGTAAAGCTCCAGCACGTAGTCCCAGTTGATCAGGCTGTCGACGAACGCCTCGAGATACTTCGGACGCGCGTTGCGGTAATCGATGTAATAGGAGTGCTCCCACACATCGACGCCGAGGATCGGCGCTGCGTCGTGAACCAGCGGGTTCTCGCCATTCGGGGTCTTCATGATCTCAAGCTTGCCGTTCTTGACAGCGAGCCATGCCCAGCCCGAACCGAACTGCGTTGCACCGGCATTGATGAAGTCGGCGCGGAACTTGTCGTAGCCGCCCAGATCGCTGTCGATGGCCTTGGCGAGCGCGCCGGGAAGGCTGGTGCCGCCGCCGTCTTTCTTCATCCACTTCCAGAAGTGAACGTGGTTGTAATGCTGGGCCGCATTGTTGAACAGACCGGCATTCTTGCCGAAGGACTGCTTGACCACTTCCTCGAGCGACAGGCCGTCCATGCCTGCTTCTGCAGCCAGCTTGTTCCCATTGTCGACATAAGCCTTGTGGTGCTTGTCGTGGTGGTACTCCAGCGTTTCCTTCGACATGAAGGGCTGCAGTGCCTCATAATCGTAAGGCAGATCCGGCAGTTCAAAAGCCATGGTGGTAAACTCCCTCGTACAGGTGGTTGAATTCTGCAGGACGCAGATGGTGCTCTCCCTTGAGAGAGACAATACCCATCGCGTCCGATTGTTCCCGAATGATCAGGCGGGCACGCCCGAATGGGCCCACTCCCAATAGAGGTCACGGGCCTTTTTGGCCACAGGACCAGCCTGATAATTCTGATCTTCGACCCGGCTCACCGGCACGACCTTGGAGTGGTTGCCGGAGGAGAACACCTCGTCCGCTTCAAGGAAGTCCTTCACCGAAAGCGTCTTTTCAACGACTTCCATGCCTGCATCGCGCAGAAGGCCGATCACGCGGGTGCGGGTGATGCCGGTCAGGAACGTGCCGTTCGGCGCAGGCGTGTAGACCACGCCATCCTTGACCATGAAGATGTTGGAGCTGCCGGTCTCGGCCACATTGCCCAGCATGTCGAGCACCAGCGCATTGTCAAAGCCGCGGCTGCGCGCTTCCATGATGGCACGGGCGTTGTTCGGGTAGAGGCACCCCGCCTTGGCATTGGTCGGCGCGGTTTCGAAGGTCGGCCGGCGGAACGGCGAAACGCCAACGGAAAAGCCGGTCGGCTCCAGCATCGGCGCTTCATAGAGGCACAGGCAGAAACGGCTGGAATCCGGGTCCGCCGGCACGCCCATATAGCCGCCGTGCTCGCCCCAGTACATCGGGCGGATATAGACAGCCGTCTTGCCGTCGAACTTCTTCAGACCGTCATTCGCCAGCCCGATGATTTCGTCAGCCGAAACCTTCGGCGTGAGGCCGAGATTGGCGGCGGAAGCGTTGACGCGTGCCGCATGCAGATCAAGGTCCGGCGCAACATTCTCGAACCAGCGCGCACCGTCGAACACGGTCGAGCCGAGCCACATGGCGTGGCTGCGCGGACCGATGAGGGGTACGTTGCCCTCATGCCAATCGCCATCAACATAGGTCCAGGTCGTCGATTGGACTTCGGTCACTACGGTCATACTGCGCCTTCCTTCCTGATGATCACGCAAGAATCTCTGCAAAGATGCGAAATTCTTAAATTCTCGGTGCCAATTATGGAAATGACTTTGTCCGGTCCCGTCAATCGCCGCCATGCGCCTTTCGATGAGGCCAGACCACGCTTCTTGACCGTCTCCAGCCCGTGCGGTCAAGTACGCAGTGCATAAAGGAGTAATGATGCGCCACGCGGCCTATGTGTTCGATGCCTATGGCACCCTGTTCGACGTGCATGCGGCGGTGCGTCGCCATGCCGGCGAAATCGGGCCGGAAGGACAGCGTTTTTCGGAACTGTGGCGCGCCAAGCAGCTCGAATATTCCTGGGTCTTCACCCTGATGGGCGAATACACCGACTTCTGGACCATGACGGAGCGGGCGCTCGATTTCGCCTTCGCAAGAATTCCCTCGGTCGACCGCCGCCTGCGGCAGGATCTGCTCGACGCCTACTGGCAGCTCGACTGTTATGAAGAAGTTCCCGCGGTACTCAAAGCGCTGAAGGCCGGCGGCGCGCGGCTGGCGGTCCTGTCCAACGGGTCGCCCGCAATGCTGGAATCGGCCATTCGCTCCTCCGCCCTCGACACGGTTCTGGATGAGGTTTTCTCGGTGGAAACGGTCCGCCGCTTCAAGACCGATCAGAGCGTCTATGAAATGGTCACCAATGCCTGGCGCATCTATCCGCAGAACGTCTCGTTCCAGTCATCGAATCGCTGGGACGTTGCGGGCGCGCAGCATTTCGGATTCCGCACGGTCTGGCTCAACCGAACGGACCAGCCGGACGAATATGAAGAGTTTCCGCCTGACCTGATTCTACCGTCCCTCGACGGATTACTGACGTAACGTAAGAAGATTCCGCACATTCCGGGCGCGTGCTATGATGCATCTATAACACACTCGACCAGGAACTGCGCCGAATGCGTGATTTTTCACCTTCAAGTCAAAGTTACTCGGTCTATCAAGCATGTTCCGATAACTTCTCTCACCCTAGGGCGGGAACAAGGGATTTAAATCCCGCATGTGATCCGGAGGGCCGGCATTCAGGCTTTCGGGGTCATCAGTCCTGACGAAACGCGAGTACACGAAAGAACCATGTCCAATTCCCCCACTGCCGTACGATCACTCACCCGGCGTCGTTTTCTGTCCCTGAGCGCAATTGGCGCCGCATCGGTCGGCCTGTCCGCCTGCGTCAGCGACCAGAGCGAAAAGCCCGCGATTGTCTCGCGTCCCGCGCCCAAGCCCGGCCCCGTCCAGTACAATTCCATGTACTCGGCCGTCGTTGATGCCGGCTACGACATTCCCGCTGTTCCGATCGAGAAGATCAACCCGCGCTACTACCGTCAGGAAGTTGCCGATCCGACCGGCGAGCGTCCCGGCACCATCGTCGTCGACACCGCCAACCACTTCCTCTACCTCGTGCTCGAGAATGGCCGCGCCCTGCGCTATGGCGTCGGCCTTGGCCGCGCCGGTTTCGAGTGGGCCGGTCGCGCCGAGATCAAATACAAGCAGCAGTGGCCCCGCTGGTTCCCGCCGGCAGAGATGATCGACCGTCGCCCGGAGCTCGAAAAATATCGTTCCGAGTACGACAAGGCCAACGACAAGTGGGTCGGCGGCATGCAGCCCGGCGTTTCCAACCCGCTCGGTGCCCGCGCGCTCTACATCTTCGAAGATGGCAAGGACACGCTCTACCGCGTTCACGGTTCGCCCGAGTGGTGGACCATCGGCAAGTCGGTTTCCTCGGGCTGCGTGCGCATGCTCAACCAGGACGTGATCGACCTTTACACGCGCGTTCCAGATGGTGCGCCGATCCTCGTCACCTCGGGCCTGCGCACCGTTTGACGCGATGGTCCCGTCAGGACTTGAATGAGAAAGGGGCGCTTTAGCGCCCCTTTTTTAAACTCCCGAGAATGCCCCGCACCAGCGCCCTTCCAAGCGAGGTGCCGACGGAGCGGACCACCGATTTGATGGCTGCTTCCGTGACCGACTGCCGGTTGGACGTGCGCCGGCGCGGCGTGGTCGTCGTCTTGCGCCGCGTGGTGGTGGTGGTGCTGGTTTTCGCGCCATCGCCGAAATCGGGCAGCGACCAGCGCGTACGCCCCTCCCCGTCACCGGCCTCTTCGGCCTCCTGCGCGCTTGCCTCGGCCTTCGCCTTCTCTTCGGCTTTCTTTTGCAGCATCTCGAAGGCGGATTCGCGGTCGATGCTCTCGTCGTACTGACCGAACACCGGGCTCGCCTTCATAAGCTTGTCGCGTTCTGCATCCGTGATCGGCCCGAGCCGCGATGCCGGCGGGCGGATCAGCGTCCGCTGCACGATGGAGGGAACGCCCTTGGATTCCAGCGTCGAAACCAGCGCCTCACCGACGCCAAGCTGCGTGATCGCTTCGAAACAGTCGAATTCGGGATTGGGCCGAAACGTGTCAGCCGCCGTCTTCACGGCCTTCTGCTCGCGTGGCGTATAGGCGCGCAGGGCATGCTGAACGCGATTGCCGAGCTGGCTCAGAACCGTCTCGGGAACATCGAGCGGGTTCTGCGTGACAAAATAGACGCCAACACCCTTGGAGCGGATCAGCCGGACCACCTGCTCGACACGCTCGACCAGAACCTTCGGCGCGTCATCGAACAGGAGATGCGCTTCATCGAAGAAGAAGACGAGGCGCGGCCGGTCCGGGTCCCCCACTTCCGGCAGTTCCTCGAACAGTTCCGAAAGCAGCCAGAGCAGGAACGTCGCGTAAAGACGCGGGTTCATCATCAGCTTGTCGGCGGCCAGCACGTTGATCGCGCCGCGACCATCGCGCGTGGTGCGCATGATGTCGCCGATCTCGAGCGCCGGCTCGCCGAAGAAGAAGTTCGCCCCCTGCTGCTCCAGCACCAGAAGCGTGCGCTGGATCGCGCCGACAGACTGCTTCGACACATTGCCGTAGCGCGTGCCGATCTCGTCGGCGCGGTCCGCCACATGCACCAGAAGCGCCTGCAGGTCCTTCATGTCGAGCAGCAGCAGCCCTTCCTCATCGGCAATGCGGAAGGCAATGTTCAAAACACCTTCCTGCGCGTCCGAGAGGTTCATCAGCCGCGACAGAAGAAGCGGCCCCATCTCCGAGATGGTGGTGCGGATCGGGTGGCCCTTCTTGCCGAAGAGATCCCAGAAAATGACCGGGAATTCCTGAAACTCATACGGGTCGAGCTTGATCGCGTCGGCGCGCTTGGTGAGGAACTCCTTCTCCTCGCCCATCATGGCAATGCCGGAAAGGTCGCCCTTCACATCCGCGCAGAACACGGGCACGCCCGCATTCGAAAACCCTTCAGCGAGGATCTGCAGCGTCACCGTCTTGCCGGTGCCGGTTGCGCCGGTGACGAGCCCGTGCCTGTTGGCGTATTTCAGCAGAAGACGCTCGGCCTGCTGGTAGCTGTCGTCCGGATGCCGACTGGCCCCCAGAAAAATCGTGTCGTCTGCCGTCATGAAATAGCCTCGCTCGATCAACCCGTTGCTGCGCAATGTTCTCCGGTATAGTCAGCCCCGCAGAAACACTCAACGGCGTTGTGCACGCGCGCTGAAAGCGAGGCTTTCATGCAACGCTCGGGGCTATTTGGCCTATTGTGCATTGCGGCGTGATCTGTGGCGTCCTAAACTCCGGGCTCAGTAAAGGGTGGTTGCCTTGGGCTGGAAACGCGCAAAGCGGCGGATCCGGCCTCGGCCATCGGCGAATCGGGAGGCATGATGGATCGCGCGATCCTAAAAAAAGTGAAGTTCCCCCAGATCGATCAGGAGCGCTGGCGCGACCTGGTGGTCGAATCCCTGAAGGGGGAAGCAGGTCCGGAAGCTCTCTCCTGGCAGACGGATGACAACATCTCCATGCGCGCACTTTACGAGCGCATGCAGGACGCCAAGCCGCTGGCGCGCGGCCGTGGAAAATCCGGCTGGGCGCATGTTCAGCGCATGGACGACCCGGATCCCGTGCGCGCCAATCTTCAGGCGAAGGAAGACATCGCACAGGGTGCAACGGGCCTCGCGCTTGTCTTTGCAGGCGCTCCCAACGCATTCGGCTTCGGCATGCCCGCAACGCCCGAGGCGGTTGCGAAGGCGCTCGACGGCATCGACCTGCAGGGCATGCACCTGCGCATGGACGCCAATCCGAGTAGCCGCGCCATTGTTGACTGGCTGACCCAGCTTTTCACCGAGCGCCGCATCAACCCGGCCGCCATGACGCTTTCCTTCGGCATTTCTCCGGCAGCCACCTTTGCCGGCACCGGCAAGCTGCGCATGTCCATCGAGGCGCTTGAAGCCTCCATGCCGCAGTCCTTCGCGGGCTTCTTCGCGATGGATCTGCCCGGCATCCTGCTCGAGGGCGATGGCCGCGTGTTCCACAATGCCGGCGCTTCCGAGGCGCAGGAGCTTGGCATCATGCTTGCCTCCGCAGTCTCGCATCTGCGCATGTTCGAGCAGGCCCGCCAGCCGCTTGTCTATGCCGCGCCGCATATCGGCTTCTCGCTCTGCGTCGATCAGGATCAGTTCCTGTCGATTGCCAAGATCAGGGCCCTGCGCCGCCTGTGGGCGCGTGTTCAGGAGACCTGCTCCATCGAGCCGTCTCTTGCGACGATCCACGCAGAGACCTCCTATCGGATGATGACGGCGAAGGACCCGGAGACGAACACGCTGCGCACCACCATCGCCGCCTTTGCGGCGGCTGTCGGCGGCGCGGACACGCTGTCCGTCCTGCCGCACACCATCGTCCACGGTCTTCCCGATCCCGATGCGCGGCGGCTTGCCCGCAACACGCAGCTCATTCTCTCCGGCGAAAGCCATCTGGATCTGATCATCGACCCGGCGGCCGGTGCCGGCGGCATGGAAACGCTCACCGCCGCGCTCTGCGAAAAGGCGTGGGACGAGTTCCGCCGCATCGAGAGCGAGGGCGGTGTGCTGCGCAGCCTGATGAACGGACACATTCAGGAGCGTGTGCTCGATATGCGCGAGCGCCGCGAGCAGCGCATCAATGACGGCAAGAAGGCCATTGTCGGCACCACCATCTATCCGGCTGCCGAAGAGCGCCCGGTCAAGACGCTCAAGGCGGTTTCGCCCGACATCTCCGGTGAGGTGGCCGCCGTGCGTTGCCAGCCGCTGCTTGCCCAGCGTCTCGACGAGACTGGAGGAGGCATCGCATGATCCCGGACTTCGCCAGCATCGACTGGTCGGTCCCTCATTCATCGCCTCTCCCAGCCCAGACCCCGCCGGCAGAAACGCCGGAAGGCATCGCCATCAAGTCTTCCTATTCGGAGGATGACTTAAGGGGTCTGCGCTTTCTCGACACCTATCCGGGCGCCGCGCCCTTCATTCGCGGCCCCTACCCCACCATGTATACCCGCCGGCCCTGGACCATTCGCCAGTATGCCGGTTTCTCGACGGCTGAAGAATCCAACGCCTTCTACCGGCGCAACCTCGCCGCCGGCCAGAAAGGCCTCTCGGTCGCCTTCGACCTCGCCACCCATCGCGGCTATGACAGCGACCACCCCCGTGTTGCGGGCGATGTGGGCATGGCCGGTGTGGCGATCGATTCCATTCTCGACATGCGCCAGCTCTTCGACGGCATTCCGCTCGACAAAATGAGCGTGTCCATGACCATGAACGGCGCGGTTCTGCCGATCATGGCGCTCTACATCGTCGCGGCAGAGGAACAGGGCGTCGCCCACAGGGACCTTTCGGGCACCATTCAGAATGACATTCTGAAGGAGTTCATGGTCCGCAACACCTATATCTACCCGCCCAAGCCCTCAATGCGGGTGATCTCCGACATCTTCGCCTACACGGCGGAGCACATGCCCAAATTCAACTCCATCTCGATCTCCGGCTATCACATGCAGGAGGCCGGCGCGTCCGCCGATCTGGAGCTGGCCTACACCATCGCCGACGGCATCGAATATGCCCGCGCCGGCATCGCCGCCGGGCTCGACATCGACCGTTTCGCGCCCCGCCTGTCCTTCTTCTGGGCCATCGGCATGAACTTCTTCATGGAAGTGGCCAAGATGCGCGCCGCGCGTCTTCTCTGGGCCACGCTCCTGAAAGAGAATTTCGCGCCGAAGAGCGAGCGCTCGCTGTCGCTGCGCACCCATTGCCAGACATCCGGCTGGTCGCTCACCGCGCAGGATCCCTACAACAACATCGTGCGCACCATGGTCGAGGCCATGGCCGCCACGCAGGGCCACACCCAGTCTCTGCACACCAACGCCTTTGACGAGGCGCTGGCCCTTCCGACCGACCATTCCGCCCGCATCGCCCGCAACACGCAGCTTGTGCTGCAGCTTGAATCCGGCACCACGCGCATGATCGACCCATGGGGCGGCTCCCATTTCGTCGAGCGCCTCACACACGATCTCGCCAACCGCGCCCTCAAACACATCGAAGAGGTGGAAAGCCTCGGCGGCATGGCTGCGGCCATCGAGAAGGGTGTGCCGAAGATGCGCATCGAGGAAGCGGCTGCCCGCACCCAGGCGCGGATCGATTCCGGCGAACAGCTCGTCGTCGGCGTCAACAATTACCAGCCCGAACGCGACACCGAGGTGGACGTGCTCAAGGTGGACAACGCCGAAGTGCGCGCCCGCCAGCTCGCCAAGCTGCAACAGCTCAAGGGCACCCGCGACGTGGCCGAGACCGAGAGCGCCCTTGCCGCCCTCACCCGCGCTGCCGGGGGAGACGGAAACCTTCTCGAATTCGCCGTCCGCGCCGCCCGCGCCAAGGCAACGGTGGGCGAGATTTCTTCGGCACTCGAAAAGGTCTTTGGCCGCCATGTGGCCGAGATCCGCACCATTTCCGGCGTCTACCGCAAGGAGGTGGGCGACCTTCCCTCCGTCGAACGCGCGCACCAGAAGGTGGAGAAATTCCGCAAGAAGACCGGAGCCGCCCCCCGCATCCTGATCGCCAAGATCGGGCAGGACGGGCATGACCGCGGTCAGAAGGTCATCGCCACCGCCTTCGGCGATCTGGGGTTCGACGTCACCGTCGGCGCCATGTTCCAGACGCCTGAGGAAGTGGCAGAACTTGCCATCGCCAATGATGTGCAGATCGTCGGCGCATCGTCGCTCGCCGCCGGTCACCTCACCCTCATCCCCGAGCTCAGGGCAGCCCTGGAAAAGCGCGGCCATGGCGACATTCTTCTGGTTGCCGGCGGTGTCATTCCCCCGGATGATTTTGCGGCCGTGTACGAAGCCGGCGCTGCGGAAATCTTCCCACCCGGCACAGTCATCCCGGAAGCGGCCGAGCGCCTGCTCGACCGGCTTCTGAAATCAGGCTGATCGCCCCATTCTTGAAATGGCCGCCCTCTGCTATACCCTGAGTTGCAACATGCAGAGCCGGAGCCATGAATGTGACCATTCGCAAGATCGGAAATTCGGAAGGGGTCATCCTTCCAAAGGAAGTGCTTGAGCGGCAGGGTCTCAAATCCGGTGACCAGCTGGTCCTCACGGAGACGGAGAATGGCATTTATCTGAAAACAGCGGACGACCATTTTGAACGCCAGCTGGAAGCTGCCCATCAGATCATGGATCAATACAAGGTCGCGCTGCGGAAACTCGCCGAATGAGCTGGAGTCCGTTCTTGCACGCGCGGAGAACAAGGCAGCCTACGAAGGCCTGACATCCATGATCTGGCAGCTGCATATGTCTGCGGCATTCTTCCGCGACCACACGGTCCCTCTCGAAACCTGAACCTCACGGCACGAAACCTGCATTCAAAATCGGGCCAGTCCGGAGTTGTGCCAAAATGAACCGCCGCAGATTTTTGAAAGCCAGCGCAGGGTTTGCCGTTCTCGGTCTTTCCATGCCGCATCTTGCCTTTGCCGACGCCGCGCTCGGGCGCATGGCGGCTGGTGCTGCCAGTGCGCGGGATTTCGGCATCGATCCGAACAGCGCCACAGATCAGACTTCGGCCCTCACCGCCCTGCTTGAACGCGCCAGCGCGGAATCCATACCGGTCTTTCTCCCACCCGGCCGCTATCGCCTGTCGGGCCTGCCGCTTCCCCGTCAGGTCCGCCTCATCGGAGTTCCCGGCGCAACGCGCCTCGTGCAGGAACGCGCCGGCGCATTTCTCACGGCGCGCGACAGTGAACACCTTTCCCTGTCGGGCCTTGCGTTCGATGGCGTGTACATGCCGCTTTCCGGCGATGCGCGCGCGCTTCTCGACATTGACGGTGCAGAACACCTCGCCATTGAGCAATGCGCCTTTCGGGCCAGCAGCGGCAGTGGCCTAGCCCTTCGCCGCGCACGCGGGCGGATCCGCGACAGCGAGATCGCGGACGCCTCCGACTACGCCCTTTACGCGCTGGATTCGGATGGGCTCTACATCAGCGCCAACACCATTGCCGATTGCGGCAATGGCGGCATTCTCGTCCATCGCAGCAGCCCCGGCGCGGATGGCAGCCGCATTGCGGAAAACCGCATCACCCGCATCCGTGCAGACAGGGGCGGCAGCGGCCAGTATGGCAATGGGGTCAACGCCTATCGCGCCGACAATCTGCGCGTATCGGACAATGAAATTTCCGACTGCGCCTTCTCGGCCATACGCGGCAACAGCGCCGGCAATCTCCAGATTTCCGGCAACACCTGCCTGCGCTCCGGCGAGACGGCGCTCTATGCCGAGTTTGCCTTTCAGGGCGCGGTCATCACCGGCAATCTGGTGGATGGCGCGGCCCACGGCATTTCCATGGCCAATTTTGACAAGGGCGGCCGCCTCTGCGCCTGCACGGGCAACATCGTCCGCAACCTCTCGGCAAACGGCCCCTACCCCTCGCCCATGGCCGGTTTCGGCATCGGCATCAATGTCGAGGCCGACAGCGCAGTCACCGGCAATGTCATCGAGAACGCGCCGCTTGCCGGCATTCGCATGGGCTGGGGGCCCTTCCTGCGCAACATCACCGCTTCCGGAAACGTCATCCGCAAGGCGAAAACCGGCATCATTGTCTCCGTGGTCGAAGGCACGGGCGCAGCAGTCATTTCCGGTAATGTCTTCGAAGACACGCCGGATGGCGCGGTCGTCGGCCACCGCTGGGCCGACCCCATCACCGGCGACCTGCTGCGCGCCGGCAGCAAGGACATTCCGCACCTGACAGTCGCAGACAATCGCGCAGGCTAAACTGAAAGACCTGACCTTTCTGTCGAAAGATGCTCAGCAGGTGTGCGGCTTCGGCTTCACTGCGCCGCCTTGAGAGGCAGGTAAATATCCGTGCGGAGTTCGCTTTGCGGCACCTCGCGCGGATCGTTCAGATAGGCCTCGAAGATGGGAGCATCCTCCGGCTCATAGCCGGATGCAGGCAGCCACACGCCCAGAAACCAGCGATAGGCCCCGCGCATGTCGGCATAAGGGCCCGTATAGCTCAGCTTCGCATATGCCCCACCGCGCAGCACCGTCTCCACGAGAGGCGCATCGATTGCGAAGGACTCTGCCACCGGCAGACAGGCGCGCGAGCGCAATTCGGTCTCGGGGCCGATATCCGGATCGTCGAAGAACACGCCGATCATGGCCGGCTCGGCCGGGATCGCGTCGCGGGCGGCAAGCGTGGTGAAGAGCCGTCCCATGGCGTGATCGATTTCCATATAGGAGCCGGTGTGATCGATCCCTGCGCAACGACGTTCCGGCACACGCTCCACCACCACCGGAAAAGCGCGCGCCGCACCTGCGGCATTCGCGGCCCTGAATGCTGCATGCGATCCCTTTTCGCGATAGGCTGCGGGGCTCATGCCGAAAGCGCTTTTGAACGCCCGGCCGAACGTGTCTGGCGAACCATAACCGGCACGAGCGCCGATGGCGTCGATGTCCAGTTCTGAATTGGCCAGCCGGTCGGCGGCGCGCTGGAGCCTCAACCGGCGGATCGTCGCGACAATGGTTTCGCCGCGCATGGCCGAGTAGATGCGGCTCCAGTGATAGGGCGAGAGGCAGGCAACTTCCGCCAGCCGATCAAAGGAGAGATCCTCCTCAAGGTTGGCATAGACGTGATCGAGCACCCGGTTGAGGCGGTCATTGTAGTTTTCCAGGCAGGTCATGAATGTCCTCTGTCATGCTTGAAATCACGGAACTTCTCGCACGATGTGGACAGGCAAATCCTGCGCACTTGAAGCATGGCCGTCAGCCTTGTCGCTTGAGAGGCCATGCCATCATGCCGTTGCACCATCAATGGTTTGGAACGTCCCCTGCGTCCCCAGAGGGGCGCACGGCAATCTAGGGTCAGGACCCATTAATATGGCCGCAATGGCGTTCGATAGACCAAGAGATGCCAGGAAAAGCCCGCAGAGCGGGGTCTTCCCCCGGTCAAGGGGTTTGACGCAGCAGATCGCCGGCCTATCGAGCGTCCTTCGGATCGGCCTGATTTGCACGGCTACTTTGTCGCAAGTCCTCGAAAGACGTGAAGTCTTCCTGCGGCCTTGCTTCCGTATCCGCACAAATCAGGCCGACCATTGCGGCCATATTAATGGATCCTGCCCCTAGCCGACCTGAACATCCAGAACGTCTGAAGGCCGCAGCCCGCCGACCTCGAAACCGCGCCGGTTGGTCAGAACGGGCCGCGCCATCTCATGCAGCGTCCCGGCAAGCGCATCCCCCTTCAGAAGCTGCGCCAGAACCTCGGCCACCATCACCTCGGCAGCCCGCGTGGCTCCGTCATCGCATTTGAGCGCAATGCCGAAGCCCTTCTCGGGGATCGCCGCACAGAATACGCCTTCCGCCCCCGTCTTGGTGAAGATGCGGCCCTGTCCGGCCTCCATCATGCGTGTGTCGGACCGTCCGCTGCCCGCCACATAGAACGGCTCGGCCATGCAGGCCGCAAAAATCCGTCGGGCGGCTTTCGCCCTTTCCGGCGCAAACCCCGTGCCCGTCGCCATGCGCGCAAATCCCTGCGCCAGCGCCCGAAGCGGCACCGCATAGGTGGGGATGGAGCAGCCATCCGTGCCGCACAGATCGCTCTTGTGCGCAGCGCCCGTCACATCCTCCATCGCTGCCTTCACCGCATCCTGAAGCGGGTGACCCAGCGCCACATAGCCCTGCGGATCATGTCCCAGATGGGCGCAGGTGCATAAGAAACCCGCATGCTTGCCGGAACAGTTGTTGTGCGCCGCCGTCGGCTCCGAAAGAGTGCGCGCCTGCTCGATCAGCACATGTTCCTGAGAAGACCAGTGCGCCCCGCACTCGAAAGCGTCCGCGCCGAGCCCTGCCCGCTCGAGCATGGCGATAGCCAGCGCCGCATGTTCCGGCTCGCCCGAATGCGACGAACAGGCGAGCGCGATCTCGCGGTTGCCGAAGCCATAGGCATCCGCCGCCCCGCTTTCCACGAAGGGCAGCGCCTGAATGGATTTCACGGCTGAACGCGGGAACACCGGTCGGTCGATATCGCCAAGGCTCATCACCGCGCCGCCATCCGCGTCGAACACGGCGATGGCGCCCCGGTGCCTGCTCTCGACAACGTTACCGCGCAACACCTCGACCAGAACCGGATTGCCCATGTTTTCACCGTAATTTGCGGGATTCATTTTCATCATCTTCCGGCGACAATAGACTGGCCCCCATGCGTTTTTTCAAGCGAACTTTGCTCTTTCTCCTCGTCGTCTTCGTTTTGCCGGCCTCAGCTTCACTGGCCTGGTGGGCGGTGCAGGAACGGCCTGGCTCCTGGCGCAGCGCCGACTGGTCGGCGAGCGGCGTTCTGCCAGCGCCTGCAGACGATCCGCAGGCCGCAGTCTATGTGATGGCCGCACGCACCGGCGGCATGAAGGGCGCGCTCTCCGTTCACAGCTGGCTTGTGCTCAAACGTGCGAACGCCTCCGGCTATGACCGTTACGACAAGGTTGGCTGGGGCAGCCCGGTGCGCCGAAACGCCTACCCGGCGGACGGGCGCTGGTATTCCAACACGCCTTATGTGGTGACCGCCATCAAGGGGGAAGAGGCCGAACGCCTTATCCCTCAGGTGGAAGCGGCCATCACCAGCTATCCGTTTTCGCAGCGCGGCGATTACGGACTGTGGCCCGGCCCCAATTCCAATTCCTTCACCGCGCATGTGCTGCGCACGGTGCCCGACCTCGACATCGCCCTGCCGCCCACCGCCGTCGGCCGTGATTATCGCCCCGGCCTCTTCGCCTTCGATCACGCGCCCGACTGGAGCGATGTCCATGTGTCCTTTGGCGGCCTGGCAGGGTTTGCCGCCGGCCTGCGCTCAGGCTTCGAGCTTCAGTTTCTGGGACTGGTCGCCGGCCTCGACATACGCAACCCGGCACTGAAAGTGCCGGGCTTCGGACGCGTCGAACTGTGGCCGTCGGCAACGGCAGGCGAGAAGGCCGCGCCTTCTACTTGATCCGTTCGAGGATCGACACATAGTTGGCGACTGCCGCGCCACCCATGTTGAAGATGCCACCCAGCGTCGCGCCGGGGATCTGGATGCCGCCGGCCTCGCCGGTCAGCTGCATCGCCGTCAGCGCGTGCATGGAAACGCCGGTCGCGCCGATCGGGTGGCCCTTGGCCTTCAGGCCGCCCGACGGGTTCACCGGCAGACGCCCGTCCTTCTGTGTCTGACCTTCGAGCGCGATCCTGCCGCCCTCGCCGCGCTTCGCCAGTCCCATGGCCTCATATTCGATCAGCTCGGCAATGGTGAAACAGTCATGCGTCTCCACGAAGGAGAGATCGTCCAGCGTCACGCTGGCGCTCTTCAGCGCCTGCTTCCATGCCGCCTCACAGCCCTCGAACTGCAGGATGTCGCGCTTCGACATGGGCAGGAAGTCCTGCACATGCTCATTGGCGCGCAGCGCCACCGCACGGCGCATCGAAAGCGCCGTTTGCGTGTCCGCCAGAACGACAGCCGCCGCCCCGTCGGAAACCAGCGAACAATCCGTGCGCTTCAGCGGGCCGGCGACATAGGGGTTGCGCTCACTCTCCTGACGGCAGAACTCAAAACCCAGATCCTTGCGCATCTGCGCGTAAGGATTGTCGACGCCGTTCTTGTGGTTCTTTGCCGCCAGCGCCGCCAGCGCATCCGTCTGGTCGCCATATTTCTGGAAATAAGCATCCGCGATCTTGCCGAAAACGCCGGCAAAGCCACCCGGTATCTCGCCATCTTCCGGCAGATAGGACGCTTTCAGCAGGTTTTCCGCAATCTGCGGTCCCGGCGTTTTGGTCATCTGCTCCGCGCCCACCACCAGCACGATGCGCGCCGCACGCGCCTCAATGGCACGCGCGCCCTGCCGCACGGCGGCGGAACCGGTCGCGCAGGCGTTTTCCACCCGCGTCGCCGGCTTGAAGCGCAGCCGGTCATCGGCCTGCAGCACGAGGCTTGCGGTAAAATCCTGCGGCGAGAAACCGGCGTTGAAATGGCCGAGCACGATCTCGTCCACATCCTCCGGCCCGATGCCCGCATGGTCCAGCGCCTCACGCGCCACCTGCACGATCAGCCCTTCCAGCGTGTCGTCTGTCAGCTTGCCGAATTTGGAGTGGGCCCAGCCCACGATGCATGCGGTCATCTCGTCTCTCCCGGACCGCCAGCCACAGGCCGGCGCGTTGATGAACTGTCTCACAAAATCATAAATCCGGCGCGAAGACCGTTCAAGCCTGAACTATTTAAACACCCGGCCCGAGCCTCCGATTTTTTCTTGATTGACTCATCAATCAATAATAAGCGAGAGCCATGCCCAAGATCGGAATGGAACCCATCCGCCGCCGCGCGCTCATTGATGCGGCCATCAGCGCCATTGGCGAGCGCGGCGCGCTGAACGTCACCATGTCGGACATTGCCGGTCGCGCCGGCGTGTCGACCGCGCTGGCGCATCACTATTTCGGCGGCAAGGACGACCTCCTTTTCGCCACGATGCGCCACATCCTCACCCAGCTCGGCAATGAGATCCGCCCGGCCATCGCTCCGCTTTCCGGGCCGGAACGGGTGCGCGCGATCATCGCGGTCAACCTCTCGCCGGAGCAGTTCCGCCCCGAGATCATCGCCGCCTGGCTCGCCTTTTATGTGGAGGCGCGGCGCGATGCAGCGCTTGGCCGCCTCTTCCGCATCTACGTGCATCGCCTTCACAGCGACCTTCTGAGCGGCCTCGCCGGTCTTCCCCGCCCTGCCGCCATACGCACCGCGCGCGGCATCGCCGCCCTTATCGACGGTCTTTATCTGCGCCGCGCGCTCGGCGAAGGCGTCGAGGATTCCCGGACCGCCATCTTCCTCGTCGAAGACTATCTCGACATGGCGCTTGCCCGTCACACGCCTCACGGGGGCCCGTTCCATGGCTGAAGCCGATTTCGTCATCATCGGGTCCGGCTCCGCCGGCGCCGCGCTTGCCTACCGCCTGTCGGAAGACGGCAGGCATTCGGTCATCGTCATCGAATATGGCGGCAGCGATATCGGCCCCTTCATCCAGATGCCCGCCGCCCTCTCCTTCCCCATGAACATGGCGCGCTATGACTGGGGTTTTCAAAGCGAACCGGAGCCTCATCTGGGCGGGCGCGTTCTGGCCACGCCGCGCGGCAAGGTGATCGGCGGCTCCTCCTCCATCAACGGCATGGTCTATGTCCGCGGCCACGCGCGCGACTTCGACCACTGGGCCGAACAGGGCGCGGCCGGCTGGGCCTATGCGGATGTGCTGCCCTACTTCAAGCGCATGGAGACGATGGAGGATGGCGAAGCCGGCTGGCGCGGAACCGACGGCCCGCTTCATGTACGCAAGGGCCCGCGCGACAATCCGCTCTTTTCCGCCTTCGTTGAAGCGGGCCGACAGGCCGGCTTCGAGACCACGCCGGACTATAACGGCTCCAAACAGGAAGGCTTCGGCGCACTCCAGCAGACGATCCACAGGGGCCGGCGCTGGTCCACGGCCAACGCTTACCTCCGGCCCGCGCTGAAGAGAAAGAACGTGAGTCTCGTCAATGGCTTCGCGCGCCGCGTTGTCATGGAGAATCAACGCGCCACCGGCGTCGAGATCGAAGCTCACGGAAAGATTCAGGTCGTTAAAGCAAGACGTGAAGTCATTATCGCAGCATCAGCGATCAATTCACCAAAGCTGCTGATGCTTTCTGGCATCGGCCCAGCCGCGCATCTGCGTGAACGCGGTATTGATGTCGTGGCCGACCGGCCCGGCGTTGGCGGCAATCTGCAGGACCATCTGGAACTCTACATCCAGCAGGAATCACTTCAGCCGATCACGCTCTATTCAAAGCTCAATCTCCTTTCCAAAGGGTTGATCGGCGCTGAATGGCTGTTCTTTAAATCGGGTCTGGGCACATCGAATCATTTCGAGGCCGGCGCATTCGTCCGCTCCGCAGCCGGCGTCGAGTATCCGGATATCCAGTATCACTTCCTGCCCGTCGCCATCCGCTATGATGGCAAGGCGGCGGCGAAGGGACACGGCTTTCAGGCGCATGTCGGACCGATGCGCTCCAGATCGCGCGGCGCGATCCGCCTCAGATCTGGCGACGCCTGGGACAAGCCGGAGATCCGCTTCAACTACATGTCGCACCCGCAGGACTGGAGCGACTTCCGCCACTGCATCCGCCTCACCCGCGAGATCTTCTCGCAGGACGCCTTCACCCCCTATCGCGGACGCGAGATCGCGCCGGGCGACAGCGTCCAGTCCGACGATGAACTCGACGCCTTCATCCGCGATCATGCCGAAAGCGCCTATCATCCCTGCGGCACCTGCCGTATGGGTGCGGCAAGCGACGCGATGAGCGTTGTCGACGGGGAATGCCGCGTGATCGGGGTCGAAGGTCTGCGGGTCGCAGATTCGTCGATATTCCCCCGTATCACCAACGGCAATCTCAACGGGCCATCGATCATGGTGGGCGAGAAAGCCGCCGATCATATTCTTGGCCGGACACCGCTCAGCCCGTCCAATCAGGAACCCTGGATCAACCCGCGCTGGCGGGAGACCGACCGATAGGGCAATTTCAGGAAAAGCGGAAACCGGTTTTCCGCCCGGAATTGGGAAAAACAAAAAGTTTCAGCGCTTTCGCAACTCAACGAAAAGCGAAGGCGCTCCAAAGCTGGAGACATTATGCGCGCGCAGCCAAAAGCATCGCACTACATCAACGGCCACTATGTGGAAGATGAACAGGGCGCCGTCATCGATGTCGTTTATCCGGCAACGGGTGAAACCATCGCACGCGTTCATTCCGCGACCCCGAACATCGTCGAGCTTGCCGTCGAGGCCGCACGCGCGGCCCAGCCGGCCTGGGCGAAGCTGAAACCCGTTGAGCGCGGACGCATTCTGCGCCGCGCAGCCGACCTTCTTCTTAAGCACAATGAAGAACTGGCCGCGCTGGAAACCCTCAACACCGGCAAGGCGCTTCAGGAAACGCTGGTCGCCGACGCCCCTTCCGCCGCCGAGGCTCTGGAGTTTCTGGGCGGCGCGGTTGCCGCCTTCAACGGCGAACAGGTCGAGCTTGGCGGCGCGTTCGGCTACACGCGTCATGAACCGCTCGGCGTATGCGTCGGCATTGGCGCGTGGAACTATCCGATCCAGATCGCCGGCTGGAAATCCGCCCCCGCACTCGCCATGGGCAACGCCATGGTGTTCAAACCCTCCGAGGTGACCCCGCTTTCCGCGCTGAAGCTCGCCGAGATTTACACCGAGGCGGGGTTTCCGGACGGTCTCTTCAACGTGGTGCAGGGACTGGGCGATGTCGGCGCTGCGCTTGTCGCCCATCCCGGGGTCGCCAAGGTGTCGCTCACCGGCTCGGTGGAGACCGGCAAGAAGGTGCAGTCCCTCGCCGGCAGCCACATGAAGCCAGCCACGATGGAGCTCGGCGGCAAGTCGCCGCTGATCGTGTTCGATGACGCCGATCTGGAAAACGCCATTGGCGGCGCCATGCTCGGCAATTTTTATTCGACTGGCCAGATCTGCTCCAACGGCACCCGCGTTTTCGTGCAGAAGGGCATTTACGAGCGCTTCCTGTCACGCCTGACGGAGCGCACCAGTGCGATTCGCCTGGGCGACCCGCTCGACCCCGAAACCCATCTCGGGCCGCTCATCAGCAGGGCGCAGCATGACAAGGTGCTGCGCTATATCGAGATCGGCCGCGAGGACGGCGCAACGCTGCATCATGGCGGCAGCGCTCCCGGACTGCAGGGGCTGGAAGACGGTTACTATGTGGAGCCCACGATCTTCACCGATGTGACCGACGGAATGCGAATCGCGCGTGAGGAAATCTTCGGGCCGGTGATGAGCATTCTCACCTTTGAGGACGAAGACGAGGTGATCGAGCGCGCCAATGACACGCCATTCGGCCTTGCAGCCGGCGTCTTCACGCAGAACCTCGCCCGCGCCCATCGCGTCATCAACGCGTTGAAAGCCGGCACCTGCTGGATCAACACCTACAATCTGACACCCGTGGAACTGCCCTTTGGCGGTGTGAAGCAGTCCGGCTTCGGCCGGGAGAACGCCATGGCCGCGCTCGCCGCCTATTCACAGGCCAAATCGGTCTATGTGGAGACCGGCGATGTAGAAAGTCCGTATTGAATGTCGGTTTGATCTTGCGCAGTTCAAATCCGGCGGCTATAAGCCCGCCGTCTGGTCACGGAGTGTAGCGCAGCCTGGTAGCGCACCTCGTTCGGGACGAGGGGGTCGCAGGTTCGAATCCTGCCACTCCGACCAGTTTTCAAAAATCGACATTTTGCCCAAGGGTTGAGCCAGTCCTCCCCTTCAAGCTGTGTCGACTCCCCCTCTCTGCCACCCGTTCTCACGCAGATTGCTCTCGCACTTCCAGCGCGTCGGCAGGGATTTTGAGCATTCCCGAAAGTCGGAAATGCGCATGTGTGATCAGGGGGTGAACTATCTTTCAATCAGACCTTGTTTCAAACACAATCCACATCCATATGTGGAGCATCGAACTTGCTGTTGAACTTTGTTCCGCGCTGCAAAGCGCCCCTACGATCTTCCCTCAAATTCGAACTACCCGGTGCTTGGCAATCGTCAGGCATCGATTCCCTATGACGATTTGAAAGGAAAATCGCATGATTACTGGAACCGTAAAATTCTTCGACACCACCCGCGGCTTTGGCTTCATCGCACCCGATGACGGCGCGAACGACGTGTTCGTTCACATCTCTGCCGTCGAGCGCGCTGGCATGCAGTCCATCGTTGAAGGTCAGAAGCTCAGCTTCGAGATCGTTCAGGACCGCCGGTCGGGCAAAAGCGCTGCGGACAACCTGCAGGCTGCATAAGCTTCGTCTCCGCCACGTGACCACGGATGTACTGGCACGGGGCGTTGAGATGATCGAGAAGGTCGGGCTAGCGCCCGGCCTTTTTTTGTTTTCTGACAGAGATCATGCGCGATAGCGCGCCGCGCCAGCCTCACCCAGTGCTTCTGCATCAATCGGCATTAAAGCTGGAACAGAAACGTCTCGCCTGAAACACGGGCGGGCCGACCATGACGGAAAAGCGATCTTCGAGGGAAAATCGCCTACTCGGCCTTTTGCCATATGGGCATGCCGAGAGCGATTGCCGTGCAGGCATAGCCGATATGGACCGGCGCGCCTTCGCGCCGATAGCGCGCGATCGTCGCCCTGCCCACCTGCAGCACCCTTGCTGCATGCCGTTCGCTGAAACCGAGATGCTTCAGCCAGGCATCGAAATCCGTTGCGCCCATCGCGGCGGGCCGCGGGCCCCGTCCGCGCGCGGGGTGCTCGTCTTCTTTCTCCGCCCTGAATGCGACGACGTTCACCCCGTCCCTCCGTCTGAATGACAAATGCCGCACCGCGTCCCCTGATGTGCGACGGCTAGCAATACACAACGCCTGGTTGAATTATGCAACCTGTAAATTCCAATCAATTGGGGAAACCTCGCACAGCCGCTTCACCACAATCGGCTGAGGGCCGCTACGTCGGGTGAATTTCTTAACACCGCGTTAAGAGCACGCGCCTAGGGTCTGCGCCATCATCAAACGAAACCACCCGGAGACGGCAATGCGCGGATTACTGATTTCGGCTTCCATCGCCACGTCCCTCTTGTTTGCAACGGTTTCCCCCGGCCAGGCCGAGGGTACGCTGCTGACGGTCAGCGGCGAGATCGACAACACCAATCGTGAGGCGTTTGACCCGTTCTTTGACGGGTTTCTGAAGTTCCACGACAAGACGTTCGACAAGGCGCACAGCTTCGACTGGGAGACGCTTGCCGCCCTTCCGCAGAAGACGATCAAGGTGAATGCCGACACGGAAGACTGGCCGCGCCCGCTCACCATGGAAGGCCCGCTTCTCAAAGACGTTCTTGCCACGGCCGGTGCGACAGGCGACAGCGCGACACTCTATGCGCTCGATGGCTTCGGCTTCGAAATGGATGCCGACAAGATGGCCGCCCATGAATGGGTCCTCGCCATGAAGGTCGACGGAAAGCCACTCGGGATCGGCGGGCTCGGGCCGCTCTGGCTGGTCTACGACACCGGTGGCGCCAAGGCGCCGGAAGAAGAAGAACGCGGCTGGGTCTGGTCGGTTTTCCACATCGAAGTCGAATAGACGATACGCAGACGGCGCCCTTCGGCGCCGTTTTTCATTCCATGAACCGCGTGCCCGGCGCCACCCTCAGGCGACGACCTCATGCGGCGCGCGATACATCACCTGATCGCGCCCGCCCCGCTTGGCCCTGTACAGAAGGAAATCGGCCTCGCGGACAACTTCGTCCAGCGATTGCTCCGGGCGATGCATGGCGACGCCGATGCTCACCGTGGTGGAAAGCTCTTCGGGGTGCGCCGCGCACCCCACGAGACGGCAGCTCAGGGCGATGCGCTCCGAAACCGTGCGCGCAAGCGGCAGGTCCGCGCCCGGCATGAACACGGCGAACTCCTCGCCGCCAATGCGCGCGCAGATATCATCCACGCGCACGCTCTGGCGAATTGCCTCCGCCACCAGCACAAGCACCCGGTCCCCCTCGGCATGGCCAAACCGGTCGTTGATCAGCTTGAAGTGATCCACATCGATGAAGAGAACCACACCGGCCGAGGCGTCGGCTTCTCCGATAAACGCGCCCGCCTGCTGCATGAAATGGCGACGATTGCACAGGTCGGTCAGGCAGTCGGTCGTGGCGGCCCTGTCCAGCTCAGCCGCCAGTTTCGCGACCGTCGCCGTCTTGCTCAGAAAAACATAGGAGATCGGGTAGGCCACAAAAACGGTGATGACGGCCGTGAGAATCAGGTCGAGCATCAGCCGGTCGGAAAAGAATATGGAGTAAAGAATGAGCGTCAGCGCGTCAGCACCCACGGCAGCGCCCAGAGTGACGATGCATGCCTGTTGCCAGATGCGCAACGCGTAAAACCGCTCGAACACCGCCTGCAAACGTCCCATCCACTCGCCCTTTTGCCGGCACATAATATTTCAGCGGTGTAAACATGCCGTTACCCTGCGGCAACCGGACGGACAAACCTCCACGGAAATACGCGAACAAGTTGAAGAACCGGGCTTTGCACTGGAACTTCTTGTGTTTACGCTGCCTTGTCATACATACTGAGTATCAGGCGAAGTAATGGCGGGCTGCATTTTCGCACGCAAATCGTTGTTTCTTTTGGTGAGGCGTCTGCGGAGATTGACCTGATGGACATGGCTGCCCTGGCATCCGAGTTCCTGCAAGGCTTGGGAATTGCGGTCATCGCCGCGCTGCTTTACGAGCGCGCGGCCCGGCTTGCGCTGACATCCTTACAGCGCAGCCTTCTCGTCTCCGCGCTTTTCTCCGTGGGCTCCATCGGGCCTGCCCTCTTCACCGCACACGCCTCCTCCGGCCTGTCTTTCGACATCGGCAATGTGTTTGTCGTTCTCGCCATGACCTATGGCGGCTGGATTACGCTTGCCATCACCTCGGCTGTCGCGATCCTCGGTCGCATCTGGCTTGGCGGCGCAGGCGTGGCGAGCGGCATTGTCGCCGTCCTGATCTGCAGCCTGGTGAGCCTGGCTTTCGCGCAGATGGTGAAAGGCCGGCGCGTTTCCATGGTCGCGCTCGCCGGCGTCGGCCTTCTGACATCGGTCTCCCTGATTTCGGTTTTCCTCATGCCGTGGGAAACCGCCATGCGCACCTTGGGCGAAGTCGCACCGGTTGCTATTGTGGCCAATGTGATTGCCGCCATCGTGATCGGCCGCATTCTTGAATTGCAGCGCTCGCATTTCGGACCACGACGCTTGAAGGAGGCACCGATGGGCACCACGGATACGGCAACCGGGCTTTTGAACCGGCGTGTCTTCGACAAGCTGGGCCCGGAACTCGCCGCCGCCATGAACTGGGCGGGACAGCCCTACTCCATGGCGCTCATCGACATCGACGAATTCGATCAGGTGCTTGAGGAACACGGCCACGCTGCCGGCGAGCAGGCCCTGCGCCACGTCGCGTCCGTCGTCCAGTCAGCCGTTCGCCAGACGGACATGGTCGCCAGCTTCGGCGGGCAGGCCATTGCGCTTGTGCTGCCGGCCTATGACGCCGAACGCGCCTTCGGCCTTGCCGAACGCATCCAGACCGCCGTTTCCGACACGCCCTTCAATCTCGACGGGATCGAGATTCCGCTTACCGTGAGCGTCGGCCTGCACACGCCGCTGCCGCGCAAGGAGAGCTTCTGGATCGCGCTCGGTCAGGCCGACACTGCCCTCAACCGCGCAAAATCCACAGGCCGCAACCGTCTGGAAGTCGCTATTTGATGAAGGCCCTGCCCGTTTCGTGGGCAGCCTGCTCTCGCCCGCGTCATGGTCGGTGCGAGAATGAAACGCGCCCGCTTGGACGGATAACGGCAACACACTGAAAAATCAGAATAAAGCCCAGGCGAACTGCGACTGGCACGCTTGATGCTTTCAGTATGGCAGGGTCCAGAGGGGACACTGCTGAAAGCGTCGTCAGAACGCTGGAGCGGGCCGTCAGACAGCGCGCGTCTGCCGTGGGACCGGCTGTCTGGCGGCCTTTCGTTTTCCTCAGCTGTTCTCAGCCCGATGGTAGAGAACGGTTGATTTGTTCCCTGTTTGTTCTTATCATGCGGGGATGCAATACACCCTGCCCCTTGCACCTTTCGACCGGATTGCAAGCCTCCATCAGCGCTTGCTGGCTGTCTTCGGACCGCCCACGGATTTCGTGCGTCTCGACCCGATAAGCCAGATGATTCTGGCGATGCTCAGCGGCAGAACGCACAATGAAACGGCGCTCGGGGTTTTCGCCGCTCTGGTCGAGCATTTCGAAGTGGCGCGGCACAGAGGCTCCTGGCAGCGTCTGGCCGAAGCCTCCTCCCACGAACTCGACCCGCTTCTTGAAGGCGTCACCCACCCCGAGCGCAAGGCCGAGGCCCTGCCCCGCGTCCTGCAGGAAATCGCCAGCCTGCGCGGCGCGCTCGATCTCGGCTTCCTGCATGGCTGGCCGGTTGAGAACGCCCTTGCCTGGCTGGAACGGCTTTACGGCGTCGGCCCCAAGACCAGCGCCGCCACCCTCAACATGAGCACCCTGCACAGGCGCGTTCTCGTCGTCGACACGGCGCACTGGCGCGCAGCGCGCTGCCTCGGCCTCGTGCCCGAGCAGACGTCGCCCGAGCGTTCGGTCCGCCTTCTCAACCGCCAGCTCCCCAATGGCTGGGAGGCTTCCGACACTGAAGAACACCACATCCTCATGCAGGATCTCGGGCGGACGTTTTGCGCCCGCAGCAGCAAAGCTTCCTGCCCTTTCACAAATGTCTGCGCCGGCAGTGCCACGCCTCAGCGCACACGCCTTCTGGAAGAATGGCTGCGTGATGCGCCGCCCGCGCACGCCCTGCCGGGCGCAGGCGTGAAGATGAGTCAAATCAGTCCTTTGAAGAAAGATGCTGCGAATTTGAATCAGGGCGCTTCCGGCGCGCCGCCGCCGGTGCAGACCGCGTCGGCATCCGCAGCGTCCTGTTAGTGCGTACCGGAGTTGCGTCATGAAACACAGGTTCGAGATAGAGGCCTTACGCCGCCGCATCGCCCCTCAGGAAAGGCTGACGCCCAACGCCCGCCCCGCGCTTGGGCTGGGCGCAGAGGCACTTGACGCCGCCCTTCCCGCCCACGGCCTCAAGACCGGCGCGCTGCATGAAATCCTCCCGGCCACCCATGGCGATTTCGCCGCCGGCGCGGGCTTCGGCATCTGTTTTCTGGCGCGTCTTCTCCGCCAGCGCCCCGGCCCCATTCTCTGGGCTGTGCCCGCGCATCTGGCAAACGGCGAAGGCGCGCTCTACCCGCCCGGTCTGGCAGCCCTCGGGCTTGATCCGAACCGGCTGATCAGGATCGAGGTGCGCAAGCCCATCGACATTCTATGGGCGCTTGAGGAAGGGCTTTCCCATGCGCCGCTCGCCGCCGTCGCCGGCATCCTGCCCGACAGCGCCCGCGCCTATGATTTCGCCGCCAGCCGCCGCCTTGCCCTGCGCGCCGCGCGCCACGGCGTCACCGCCCTCATCCTGCGCGGGCGACAGGCTTCAGCAGAGGGCACGGCGGCCGAGACCCGCTGGTCCGTCGCATCGCTTCCCGCAGCGCCCGCCTCGTCCAGCCAATCCTCAGGCCAATCCTCAGGCCAATCCTCATATTCGGGTGCGCCGCGCTGGCGGCTTGCGCTTCTCAAATCAAGGCAAGGGATGTCCCGCCGTTTCTCAAGCGGCTGGGATGTCGAGTGGGATCATGACACGCTTTCTTTCCGTCTTCCTGCCCCGCTGGCCGATAGAACGCCGGCAGGAGCGACCACAGGGGCAACACCATGGCCACATGACGCCGGGCGCGCCAGCTCCAGATTGCCCCCCGAATGGGCAGAAGCCTCATGAGGACGCGGCGCTGGTGCTCGTCACCACCACGGACAATGGCCAGCGCATCACCGCGCTCAATCAGGCAGCCGGGGCGCTGGGCTTTTCACCCGGCATGGCGCTGGCCGATGCGCGCGCCATCCACCCCGCCCTGCAGGTCGCCCATGCCGACCCTCAGGGCGATGAGCGCGCCCTCATAAGGCTGGCGCTCTGGTGCCAGTGTTTCTCGCCGCTGACGCGTCCCGACTTTCCCGACGGGGTGAGCCTCGACATTGCCGGCTGTGCGCATCTCTTCGGCGGCGAGAGCGCCCTCATGGAGATGCTGGCGTCAAAGCTTGGCCGTTTCGGCCTCACCGCACGGCTGGCGCTGGCGCCCACCATCGGCGGCGCCTGGGCGCTTGCCCGCCACGCACCCGATGATCGCCTTGCCGTCACCCGCTCAGCCCTTGCCGGGCACATGGCGCCGCTGCCCGTCTGCGCCCTGCGGCTGGAGGAAGGCACGGTCAAGGCGCTTGAAAAGCTCGGCCTCAAACGCGTCGGCGATCTCATCGGCAAGCCGCGCGCGCCGCTGGCGTCGCGCTTTGGCCCGCTGGCGCTGCGCCGGCTGGACGAGGCGCTTGGCCATGAGGAGGAAAGCTTTCGCCCCCTCAACCCGCCCCATCTGCATGCCGCGCAATGCCGTTTCGCCGAGCCCATCGTCACGCAGGAAGCAATCGGGATCGCCATCGGCCGCCTCACGCACGACCTCTGCGCGCTCCTTGAAAAGGCCGGCAAGGGCGCGCGGCGCGTGGAGCTGCGGCTGTTCCGCGTCGATGGCTGGTTCGAGGCCCTGCCGCTCGCCACCAGCACCCCCACGCGCGATGCAGCGCATCTCGCCCGCCTTCTCGGCGAGCGGCTCGACCGCATAGAGGATCGCGCCGGCTTCGGCTTCGAGGCGGCCAGCCTCACCGCCTTTTCCGTGGAAACGCTCGCCATGCGGCAGGAGGATCTGGGCGACGACGCCATGACCATGCGTGACGGCGACATCGCCCCGCTGCTTGACCGGCTCGTCAACCGGTTCGGCGCGCGCAACGTCACCCGCGCCGAACCCCATGCGAGCTTCCTGCCCGAGCGCGCCGCCCGCGCCGTCTCCGTGCTCAAGCCCGCGCAAAGCCACGACTGGCAGGCCCATGCCCGCTGCATTCAGGATGGCGCGGCCTTTGCCCGCCCCCTCTTCCTCTTTGCCGTTCCGGAGCCTGTCACCACGCTCGCCGGCGTGCCTGATGGGCCGCCCACCCGTTTCGAATGGCGGCGCGTGGCCCACCTTGTGACGCGCGCCGAAGGGCCGGAACGCATTGCGCCTGAATGGTGGCGCGCGCCACTCGGGGCCAGCCGCAAGACACGCGACTATTTCCGCATCGAAGATGAAGCCGGCCGCCGCTTCTGGCTCTTCCGCGACGGGCTTTATGAGCGCGATGAAGAAACCCCGCGCTGGTTCATCCACGGGGTCTTCGCATGAG
>MRWG01000584.1_pt1 | contig 36387 bp, 32 predicted proteins | sample 1013341 | NCBI WGS metagenome assembly MRWG01 (sample SAMN06117577, study PRJNA244670) | biofilm metagenome | biome: Water; feature: Cathode Biofilm; material: Biofilm; isolation source: microbial consortium enriched at the cathode of a solar microbial fuel cell | place: USA: District of Columbia ... | reverse complement strand
GAACAATCTGCTGCGCCGGCGGGACAGCGGCGCAAAAACGCGCGATTTTTCGTCACGTAGCACCACTATGCTCCTCAAAATCGCACGTTCTTGCACTCGCTCTCCCACCTTGCCCGCTACGATTGCCTAAGTCCGACAGGCTGCCAGCACCGCGCCACGCCGTCGCCGCGGGCTCGCGGTGGACGGGCCCGCCCGGGTGGATTATTCGTGCCGGCGGCCGTTACAAACAGGTAGTCGTTGTGCAAACGCCATGGGACTCCCGTTTGAAAGCTGTCACTACGAAAACCCGTGCGTCCGATCGGGGCGCTGACGGGCCGACTTTTGCAGACGAAAGCCGTCTGTATCGCGAAGTTGTCGACAATGTCCCGGGGGTCGTCCTGTACTACCTGCGCCGGCCGGACGGCACGCACGAACTCCAGTTCGCGACCCCGGGCGCCGCGCGTTTGTGGAAAATCGCGGACGACGGTACGGACCTCGACTTCGACGCCCTGTGGGCGCGCGTATTCGCCGATGACCTTCCGGCGATGCGCGCCTCGATCGAGGAGTCGGCCAGGACGCTCGCGAAATGGCATCACGAATGGCGCATCATTTGCGACGACGGTGACATGCGCTGGCTCGAAGGCATCGGGCAGCCGGAACTCCGCGCGGACGGTTCCACCCGCTGGGTGACGTTCCTGCACGATGTAACCCAGCGCAAAACCGACGAAGAGCATCTCGCTATCGCCCTGCGCGCGTCACGCCAGGGGATCGCTGAATGGTGGACCGCGACGAACGGTCTCGTCCTGTCGCCGAGCTGGCTGGAACTGACGGGTTACGGCCCCGACGACATGCGCACCGTCGCGGATCTGTTTCGCAGCGGGCTCGTGCATCCTGATGATATCAACGGGGTTGCCGCACACCTCGAGGCGATCCGCCTCGGCAGGGTCAGCGAGATCGAATTCGAGTGCCGCGCGCGACCGAAACACGGCGGTACGATCTGGGTGCTCGGGCGTGCCGCCGTACAGGAGCGCGCCGCGTCCGGTGAACCGCTCCGGGTTACCGGCACGATCATCGACATCACGCCGCTGAAGCGAACAGAAGAGCAACTGAAGGTTGTACTCGATACCGCGCGCCAGGGTTTATGGGAATGGGAGCCGGATACGGACCGGCTGACCCCGCTCGCGAACTGGCTCGAAATCACGGGCTATGCGCCTGACGAAGTGACGAGCATGGCGCAATGTTACGCCAAAGGTATCGTGCATGCCGACGATTGCGCGGCCGTGGTCGCTTACCTCGAAGCGTTGCGCAGCGGCGCGGTTCGCGAAGCCGAGATTGAATTCAGGATAAAAAAGAAATCCGGTGAGATTTTCTGGGCGATGACCCGGGCGGCGGTGACCGCGACGCACGACACCGGCGAAGCGCTCACGATCATCGGTACGAACATCGATATTTCCGAGCGCAAACTCGTCGAGGAACAACAGCGGGTTGCGGCAACCTCGTTTGAATCCCACGGCGCAATCGTCATCACCGACGCCAGCGGGCGCATCGGGCAGGTGAACCCGGCATTCACGGAACTGCTGCAGTACGCCGACGCCGAGATCGTCGGACAAAACATCACGGTATTGCACAAAACACCCGTCGACAGCGTCGCGCTCGACAACGTCGCGAGCACCCTCGCGCTGCACGGGCGCTGGGACGGCGAGGCGTGGAAGCGCCGCAAGGACGGCAGCGACGTACCGGTATGGGAAACGATTACGACGGTCCAGAACGAATCCGGGCAGGTGACGCATTGCGTGTCGAGCATGATCGATATTTCCGGACGCCTGCTGGCCGAACAGGAGGTCGAGCGCCTCGCGTTCTACGATGCCCTGACCGGGCTGCCGAACCGCCGCTTTCTCGCAACCCGGATCGAGCAGGCGATCGCCACCGCCAGACGCACGCGAACGAGTGGCGCGGTGCTGTTTCTCGATCTCGATCAGTTCAAGAAGATCAACGACTCGCTCGGCCATTCCGCGGGTGATGAACTGCTCGTGCAGGTGGCGCGACGCCTGCAGGCACTGACCCGCCAGGACGATGTCGTGAGCCGGCTCGGCGGCGATGAATTCGTGATTCTGATCGCGAACGCGGGTTCGGACCCGGTGCGCTGCAGTGAATTCGTCAGCCGGGTCGCGTCACGGATTGAAGCGGAACTGCGCCGGCCGTACCAGGTCGAGGGGCGCGTTCTGCATATCACCGGCACGATGGGCGTGTCGATCTTTCCGCGCGATGGCGACAGCGCCTCGGACTTCCTGCGTTACGCCGACACCGCGATGTATCGTGGCAAGGCCGAGGGCCGTAACAGTGTCCGGTTCTACCATCCGGCGATGGGCGAGCAGGCGGGCGAGCGCCTGGCCATCGAGGAGGATTTGCGGCTCGCGCTCGACGGCGACGAGTTCGAACTGTATTTCCAGCCGCAAATCCACGCGACCCGCGGCCCGATCGGCGCCGAGGCCCTTTTGCGCTGGCACCATCCCACGGAGGGCCTTGTCGCGCCGGACAAATTCATTCCGGTCGCCGAGGACAGCGGTCTGATCGACCCGATCGGGCGCTGGGTGATTAAAACCGCGTTCCGGTCGCTCGCCGGCTGGCTCGCGGATGACACGATGCCGGTGCTCGATCACGTATCGATCAATGTGAGCTCCCATCAGTTTCGCGCGGACGGCTTCGTCGCGTATGTGCGTGATTGTGCTGCCGGGTTCGCGGTGCCGCCGTCGCGCATCGTGCTCGAGTTGACGGAGCGCGCCGTGATCGAGGACATCGACAATGCGTCGAGAAAAATGGCGCAGCTGCGCGAGCTCGGTTTCAGATTTTCGCTCGACGATTTCGGCGTGGGTTATTCATCGCTGTCGTACCTGCGACGCCTGCCGCTCGACGAACTGAAGATCGATCGCTCGTTCGTTGCCGATGTCACCGCGGACGACAACGCCGATGCAATCGCGCAAACAATCATCGCGATGGGTCGTCACCTCGGCTTCGCGATTATCGCCGAAGGGGTGGAAACGGAAGCGCAACGGAATTTCCTGCAAATCCGGGGTTGTACGACGTTTCAGGGTTATTACTTCTGCCGGCCGCTGCCGTGCGCGGGCTTCGAGGATTACTGCCGCAACTATTCGTGACTGTCGCGCGCCAGGACGCGAACACCGGTCCGCGCCTGAACTGAGCACGTGCTCCAGATTATGCGACACTGACCCTGACGGACCGGGTACCCTTCCCCTCAAATCGAGGGGAAGGGACTTAGAATGGGGCGTAGACAGTGGTTCCGGTCCCGAAGCCACAGGGTCCCGGATTAACGCACACCTGTTTGGACGTATGAGCGCAGGCGCTACAGGGCACGACACAGCAACCGACGCGGTGACGCGCGAACGCGGCGCGTTGTGCATCGTCGGCGCCGGGATCGCCGGCCTGAATGCGCTGTTTGCCGCGAGCCGTTACCTCACCCCGGCCGATCGGGTCGTGCTCGTCGACCGCAACCCCGCGGCCGGCGGTATGTGGACGCAAACGTATGATTACGTCCGTTTGCACCAGCCGCACCGGATGTTCACGGCCGGCAATATCGACTGGCAACCGGTACGTCCTCCCGCCTACCTCGCGACGAAACCGGAAGTGCTGCGCCACATCGCGACGTGTTTACGGCAGTTGCGCGAACGCGTCACGCTCGTCGAGTACTACGGCTACGAACTCGAAACCGTCGCAGAGTCGGCCGATTCGGTCGTGCTCAGGTGTCGCGCGCGCGATTCCGGGCAAGCGCCGCTCGAGGTGACGGTGCAGCGGTGCATCAAGGCGTTCGGGTTTCGGGTGCCGAAAAATCCCGCCTTGCCGCTCGCGAGCGCGCTCGTCACCTCGATCTCCCCCGGCGATGAGACCTTCGATGCGCAGCTCGCAGACAACGCCGACCGGCCGGTGTATGTCGTCGGTGGCGGCAAGACCGGCATGGACACGGCTTACCTGCTGATCAAGCGTTACCCCGCACGCGAGGTCAACCTCGTCGTCGGCCGGGGTACGATCTTCGCGAGTCGCGACAAGAGCTTTCCCGCGGGTTTACGTCGCTGGTGGGGCAACCCGACGACGCTGAGCTATTTTCTCGATCTGTGCAGCCGCTACGACGGCAATAATGCGCCGGCTGTGTTCGAAGAATTCAAATCCGCGCGCGCCGTGCATCTGCCCGGTACCGGGGCACAGTATATGTTCGGCATTCTGTCGCAGGCGGAAAACGATCGGATCGCGGCCGGTATGAACGAATGTATCAACGATTATCTCGACGATGTCGTCGATACGCCGCGAGGGCCGGAAATCGTGTTTCGCAGCGGGCTCCGGCGGGCGCTGCCGCGCGGCGCGATCGTCGTGAATTGCACCGGCTATGTGATGCGCCAGGACTATCCTTATGAACCGTTCCTGTCCGCCGGCGGGCGTGTCGTATCGATTCAGCCAACGTCCGGGATCCATTTTCTGACGACGTTCGCGGCGTATTTCCTCGTCCACCTGTTCTTCCTCGGCGAACTCCGGCGCCTGCCGATCTACGAAATGGACTACCAGGCGCTGCTCCGCAAAGACAAAGTTGCGTTCCCGTTCGCCGCGATGACGCAGGCCCTGTACAACATCATCGTGATCATGGAGGCGGTGCCGGGCCGCGTGATGACGGAATGCGGTCTCGATTTCGACCGCTGGTATCCGCTGCACCGGCGCCTGTTCGGGCTCATGAAGCTGAAGCGACAGGCGCCGGCTTACCGCGCGCAATTCCGCGCAACGCTCGACACGATCGCGCGGACCTACGGGATCCGGTGCGGCCCGCTCGCACGCAAGGATGGCTGAACAGGGCGCGGAGTTGCCGTTTTGCCTTCCCCCCGCGGACTGGATGACAATACGACGCTGGTCATCCGCGGCCACTCGAATCAGGAGCAACAGGCGATGGGGCGATTACAGGACAAGGTTTGCATAATCACGGGCGCAGCCGGCGGGCAGGGCGAGGTAGCCGTCGATTTGTTTGTGCGCGAAGGCGCGCGCGTCGTTGCGAGCGACCTCGCGAGCGAACCGGGCAGCGCGATCCGCGCGGTCATGGAACGCGAGCCCGAACGCGTGTGTTACACCGGGGGTGATGTCACCGCGACATCAACGCTCGACGCGATCGTCGCCACCGCGGTCGAGCGTTTCGGCCGCATCGACGTGCTGTTCAACAATCACGGGGTGATGGTTGGCAGTCCCCTGCTCGAAACGACCGAAGCGGAACTCGATCATGTGCTCGACATCAATGTCCGCGCCACGTTTCTGCTCAGCCAGCGGGTTGCGCGCCGCATGGTCGAACAGGGCGGCGGGGGCTCGATCATTCACAACAGCTCGGTCGGCGGGCTCGTCGGGTTTCCCGATATGGCGGCATACGGCGCGTCGAAAGCCGGGGTGGCGCAGCTCGCGCGTTCGATGGCGAATGATTTGAAAGACCACGGGATCCGGGTCAACGCGGTTGCCCCCGGCGCGATCGACACGCCGATGCCGCGCAAGTATGTCGAGAAGTTCGAAGACCGCGCGGAGATCTGGAAGGCGATGGAACAGGCGCACCTGACCGGCCGTCTCGGACGCCCCGAGGAAGTGATCTGGCTCGTCATATTTCTCGCCTCCGATGAGGCCTCGTTCATGAACGGCGCCGTGGTGCCGGTCGACGGGGGTTATTCCTGTGTCTGAATCGCGGGCGAATGACCACAGCCGGCAGCTGCGGGGCATGATCCCGGCAGCCGACAAGCGTGCGGCGCTCGCGGATCGGATCCGCCGCCGCGAACTCGTCGTCGCACCGGGTGTATACGACATGATCTCGACCCGGATCGCCGATCGCCAGCAACACGCCGCGTTGTACATGACGGGCTACGGCACCGTGGCCTCGTATCTCGGTTTACCGGATGCCGGGCTCGCGAGTTCTACCGACATGGTATTGCGCGCCGGTCACATGGCCGGCGGCAGCAACACGCCGATCATTGCCGATGCCGACACCGGCTACGGCGGACTCCTGAACGTGCAGCACACGGTGCGCAGCTACGAGGCTGCCGGGGTCGCCGCAATCCAGCTTGAGGATCAGGAATTTCCGAAAAAGTGCGGTCATACGCGTGGACGCAGGGTCATCGCGCGGGACGAGATGGTGAAAAAGATCCGGGTCGCGTGTGAGGCGCGGCAGGATCGGAATTTTCTCATCGTCGCACGCACCGATGCGCGCACCGGGCTCGGGCTCGACGAAGCGATCGCGCGGGCGCTCGCCTACCGCGATGCGGGCGCCGACATCCTGTTCGTCGAATCGCCGGAATCCGAGGACGAATTCGCCACGATCGCCGCCGCCATCGATGCCCCGCTGCTCGCGAACATGGTTGAAGGCGGGCGCTCTCCGCTGCTCCCGCGCGCACGGCTCGCCGAACTCGGCTTTGCGCTCGCGATCTACCCCGCCAGCGGTATGCTCGCGGCCGCTGCCGCGCTGGAACGCTCGTACCGGTGTATCGCCGAGACCGGGTCAACCGCCGCGGGCGATCTGCCCATGTATGAACTCGACGACATGAACACGCTCATGGATTTCGCGAGCGTGTGGGCGTTCGACGATAAATGGGCTGAGTAGCCCGCGGACTCCCCCCGGGCGCGGGCTCAGCGCGGCCAGGTTGCAACCGTGCCGAGTTCGTCGAGCGGGCGCGGCGCGGCGATGTGATAACCCTGCACGAAGTCGACCCCGATCTCGCGCAGTACATCGCAGGTTGCCTCGTTCTCGACGAATTCGGCGATCGTCATCAGGTTCATCAGGTGACCGACGTTGTTGATCGATTCGACGAGCGCGCGGTCGATCGGATCCTTGATCATGTCGCGGACAAAGATACCGTCTATTTTCAGATAGTCGACCGGCAGTGATTTAAGGTAGCCGAACGACGACAGGCCGCTGCCGAAATCATCCAGCGCGAAGCGGCAGCCGAGCAGCTTCAGTTCCGCGATAAACGCCCGTGCTTTCGCGAGATCGGCGACCGCGGCGGTTTCCGTGATTTCGAAACAGATATGTTCCGGCGGTACGCCGTAATGCAGGATCTGCGCCTTGATGTTGTCGAGAAACTCGCGGTTCGTGATCGAGGCGCCGGACAGATTAATCGCGAGATAGGGGCGCTCCGAACCCGCGGAGCCCATCCATGCGAGCGTATTGCGTACGACCCAGCGATCAATCGCCGTCATCAGGTCGTAGCGCTCGGCGGCGGGAATGAATGCACCCGGTGAGACGAGTTCGTTGTTTTCGTCGATCAGGCGTACGAAGATTTCGTAATGGGTGCGCAGATCATCGGCGCCACTGAGCGGGGTGATCGGCTGGTAATACAACCGCAAGCGATCCTCGTCGATGGCCTGCTGGATGCGCGATGCCCACTGCATTTGGCCGCGACGTTCGAGCGTGTCGTGATCGTCGGGTTGATGCAGATGTACGCGATTGCGCCCGGCATCCTTGGCGACATAGCAGGCGGCGTCGGCCATGCTCATGATCTCGGCGGAGTTCATCGCATGGGACGAAATGCCGATCACGCCGATGCTCGCGCCGACCGAGAAAATTCCGTCGCCCCATTTGAACCGGAAATCCTCGATCGCTTCTCGCATGTTCTCGGCAAGCGCGATCCCGCGCTCGGTCGTGCAGCTGTTGAAAACGATGCCGAACTCATCGCCGCCGAGGCGCGCGAGCACGTCGCTCGAGCGTAATTTCTCCGTGAGTATGCCGCTCAATTGCCGCAACAATTCGTCGCCGGCGTTATGGCCGCACGTGTCATTGACGAGTTTGAACTGGTCGAGGTCGACGTAGCACAACACATGGTGACTCCGGTCCGTGCGCGCCTGGATGATCAGCTCGCGCAGGCGGCGTTCGAATTCCCGGCGGTTGATCAGGCCCGTCACCTGGTCGTGCGAGGCCTGGTAGGTGAGCAGCCGTTCGAGTTCGCGCGCCTCGCTGACATCTTCGAACACGACGACGGTGCCGACCCGTTCATATTCGCGATCACGCATCGGCGCGGATGTGAGCTTTACGTGGGTGACGCTGCCGTCGCGGCGCGCGAGTTTTACGGAGTCGTGGCGTTCGAGCGCGCTCGACCCGGCTTCCGAGGTGACGAGCCGGATCGCATCGCCGGTGTCATCGCAAACGAGGCTGAGCACATCATCGAGCGGCAGTCGTACCGCGCTCGCCAGTGAATACCCGGTGATTTCCTGCGCGACCGGGTTCAGGTAAGTGATGTTCCCGTACGCATCCGTCGTGATCACGCCCTCGCCGAGCGATTCGAGCGTTACCTGCGCGAGTTCCTTTTCCCGGAACAGCTGATCTTCGAAACGCCGCCGCTCGGTGACATCCCTGAGCAGTGCCGTCATCGATCCGTCGTTGCCGGGAAGACCTTCGAACGTCGTCATTTCCAGCACGGTGTGTTTGCCGCTGTGCGAGCGTCGTTCGATGATACGGGTCTGACCCTCGCCGCCGTTACCGCGAACCCGCGCGAGGTCCGTCGCATGTTGATCGCCGAGGTCGACCCCGCTGTCGCGAAACACCTGTTGCAGGGGACTCCCGATCGAGGTCAGGGGGTCGAGGCGCAACAATTTCTCCGCGCCGGCATTCAGACTCGTCACGATGCCGTCGGGGGTGAACGTGATGATGCCGTCGCGGATGTCGTCGACGATCCGCTTCGTCTGGGCTTTCGTCGCTTCGAGGGCCTGCATGACCCGGTTGTAGCTCGCGGCAATCTGCCCGACTTCCGTGAACGGTTCGACCGGCGCGCGCAAACTCAAATCGCCGCTTTGTTTCTGGCGATCCATCGCCTCGAGCAGTTCCAGCATCGGGGTTCGTGCACCGTGTTCCGCAACGTTCAGGCCGATCTGTTCGGCGTCAGCCGAAACGCGGATCGGTTTCCACGGTTCGCGCAGCCGGAGCAGCACATAGGCAATCCCGAAGGCCCAAAGCCCGCACGCCCCGACCCCCTGCAGCTGGACCACGATCTGTTCACCGCGGCTCAGTCCGGTACCGAGCGACACCGGATCGCCGAACAGGCCGACCGCGAGCGTGCCCCAGATCCCTGCCGCGAGATGTACCGGGATCGCGCCGACGGCATCATCGATCTGCAGCGCAAGCAGGGTTCGATCGCAGACGATCATCGTTACCGCGCCGATCGCGCCGATGAATACGGCCTGCATCGCATCGACTGCATGACAACCCGCGGTGATCGCGACGAGTCCGGCAAGGCCGCCCGCGATCGGCGCCGTCGCCGGATCCATTTTCGGCACGATCGCGCGGCGTACGATCGAAGCGGTTGTGGCGCCAACGGTACCGGCGAGGATCGTGTTCGCGACGATGCCGGGTATTGCCGGCGACATCGCGAGCGTGCTGCCACCGTTGAATCCGATCCAGCCGACAAAGAACAACAGCAAACCGAGCATGCACAGCGGCAGGTTCGACGGCGGTACGGTCTGCGGCTCGCCGTCGATGAAACGATCCCGGCGCGGGCCGACGACGATGACCGCGGCAAGCGCCACCCAGCCGCCTACGCTGTGCACGACCGTCGAACCGGCGAAATCGACGAACCCGCGCGCGGCGAGCCAGCCCGCACCGCCCCCATGGGCGCCGCCCCAGGCCCAGTGTCCGAACACGGGATAGATAAACCCGGTAACGAGCACGGTGATGAAGATATAGGCGTCGAAGCGGGTGCGCTCGGCAATCGCGCCGGCGACGATCGTGGCCGCGGTCGCGCAGAACATCGTCTGGAACACGAAGAACGTCGCCAGCCACGGATCCCCGGCACCGACATCGGGCAGAAACCCGGACCACCCGACGATGCCGGCGTAATCGACCCCGAACATGAGTCCGAACCCGACGAGCCAGAACAGCACAACGGCGAGGGTCAGGTCGATGACATTTTTCATCGCGACGTTGATCGCATTCTTCGTGCGGGTCATGCCACTTTCGAAACACAGGAAACCGCCCTGCATCAGCAGTACGAGCACGGCCGATACGAGAACCCAGAGCATGTCGAGTTCGGATTTGTTCATACAGGAGTCCGCGAAATAACTAACGTCCAGTTGCGCTATCGGTCTGTGTCATACAGACCTGAGCGGTTTTTCGGCGTGCGTGGCGTTCATTTCGGGTGCGCGCGAAAGTGGCGCCCATATGGTGCAATTTCCGCTGTCAGGATCGGCTGCCGCACCAAGTTCGATCACGCCCGGGCGACTGTGCGAAGGCTCGCCGCACCTCATAGCGTGACACCAGTCAACGTTATACGGGCGCTGCCGGGTGCGCTTGCGCGCGATCGCGTCGTCGGGGTCGACGTCGTTGTGCGGGGGCGCGGCGGCGCGCTACGTCCGACGGCCGTCGCGGCGGCGGATGTGGATTAATCCGTCGCGACGAATTGCTCCGCGATGATCTGCGTCGACGGCAGACCGAGTTCGAGCAGTCGCTGACGCGCCGCGTCGACCATGGCCGGTGGTCCGCACAGGTAGGCGGTCGTGCCGGGCGCGACAACGTCGGCAGGCTCGAGTTGCGCGACCGGATTACCCGCGAGCACTCCGGCAGCCGGATCCGCGTGGGTATCGGCCGTGATGCGTGTGCGCAGTGTTGGCAGCATGTAGGCGGCGTCCTCGAGCGTGTCGACGCAGAATACGTCGCGCCCGTCGGCGCAGCCGAAAATCAGCACGAGCTCGGGCTTCGTACCGGAATACGTGCGGATCCGATCGAGCATCGACAGGAACGGCGCGAGTCCTGTGCCGCCCGCGACAAAAATATGCGGCGCCTTCGATTTTTGCAGCTGAAACGAGCCATACGGACCTTCGAGTTCGACGAGATCCCCCGCTTCGGCTTCATCGCGCAGGTAGTCGGACATTACTCCGTGGTCGAGGACCCGGATCAGCAGCTCGAGCGCCGGCATGTCGCCCGGACCGGACGCCATCGAATACGAACGCCAGTGCTCCGTACCGGGTACCCGTACCTGGACGAACTGCCCGGGGACGAAGTCGAACCAGTCATCGTCCGGCAGCGCGAGGCGCAGGCGAACCACGTTCGCGGCGACCCATTCGATGTCGTCGATATTGCTCTCGTAACGTTCCGGTTCCCGGGTTCCGGCTACGCTGTCATAGGCGAGCGCAAACTCGCAGTCGCCGCGCGGAATACACCGGCACGTGAGGCGCAGGCCTTCCGCCGCCTCCGCGGGCAGCAGTGAGGCACCACTGCCCTCGAGCATATCGGCATTGCCGGCGACGAGGCGCGCGCTGCACGTGGCGCACGCGCCGCTCTCGCACTGGAACAGCAGCGGCACATCGGCGCGCCGCGCGGCCGCGAGCACGGTTTCGTCGGGGCCGCAGTCGACGCTGTAACGCGCCCCGTCGGCGAACGAAAAACTCACGCGCATCGCGGTGCCCCGGTGTGGCGTGCGGTCACAGGATCTTCGGTGCTTTCCTGACGCGGTAGGCTGGCGCTTCGCCGGCCGCGGTGTCGCGCATCTGCTGGCTCGTCGCTTTCAGCGCGCCCGCGACACCGCGCGGCCTGGCCGCGATGCCGCGCGCGAATCGCGACGCCTGCTTGCGCCACAGGATCACCGATGCATCCATATCCGCGAGCTGTTCGTCGTCCCAGCCGGTGCCGTCGGCATAGAAATCCTGCATGTTGTCGCGCGCGAACAAATCGCAGTTATTGAACCCCTCGAGGAACAGCGGTTCGTACAGATAATCGAAGCGGTACCGGAACGCCTCGCGCTCGGCCTCGCTCGGGCACACCCGTACGAGCACTTCCCAGTACTCGTAAGTGTCGTCCGTCACCGGCACATACCATTCGTACTGCACGACGTGTTCTTCGGGCCAGTTCTCGACCATGAGCACTCCGGGCACAACGACGGACGTGCGGTACGGCCGCCCGGCCACCCCGTCGACCTTCATATCGAGCACTTTGTTCTCGAGTACCGGGACGAAGTGGTCCGACGAGTAGAAAAGCTGCAGAAATCCCTTCGGCCCGTCGTCGTCCTCGATCGGCACCATACCTTCCGGGTTCGTGCACTTGATACCCATTGGCAGCGACATGTCTTTCGCCAGCGTGATCGGGTTGTCCTTGTGGATCAGCAGATGTCCCGCGTCGAAACCGTTCTCCACGGCAATCCGCCAGTTCGAGAATCCGGTGCGGTGGATCCCGAGACAGACCGCGTTATCGTCCAGCACACTCGGGGTGTCGGGCCACAGCGGGTGGGGAAACCGTTCGTTGTTTTCCGGATAACGGATCGGCAGATCGCTCGCGAGTGGTGGTATGTCTTCATCGAAATCGTCTTCTTTCACGAACACGAAAATCATGCCGTTCACTTCTTCTACCGGGTAACTCGTTATCCCGGTCGTACCGATGATCTTGTCGTCCGGCGCGGCGACGATCGAGACGAGTTCGCCGCTTTCGAGGTCGAACGTGTAACCGTGATACCAGCACGTGATCGTGCTGTCGGACAGGCACAGCGGTTTTTTCGACAGGCGGACGCCGCGGTGCAGGCATTGATCCTTCAGGGCATAGACTTTGCCCTTCGCCCGACGCAGCACGATCGGGATGCCGCAGATTTTGATCCCTTCCGCATCGCCGTCGGCGAGTTCCGTGCTGAACAGCGCGGGATACCAGTGGTTGATGAAGCCCCACTCGGCATCCTTGTAGTTCTGGTAGAGCTTTTGCTCGCGTGCACTGTTCGCGCGGTTGCCTTCGAGCGCGCCGCCGCCGAGGCGCTTTTTCGATCGTGCTTTCGCCTTGCGATCGCGTTTCAGGTCCGCAGTGTCGGGTTTTGTTGCGCTCATAGTGTGGCTTCCGTTATCCGTCTGTCGCAAAAAGCGTCGCAGTGATTCGTAATGTCCGTGCCGGGCACGATATGGGTCGTTCAGGCTGGCCCTCGATTCGGTATGGCGCCGGCGGGTAACGCGAACGTGCACGCCGGCTCGCCGTCCGTTCAGTGGAGATCCGTCGCGCTGTCATCAATCTGCACGATCAAAGTGCCCTGATTGGAACCGTCAAACAGGGCCCGAAACGCACCCGGCAGATTCTCGAAGCCGTGTCGCAGATCTTCGCGATAGACGAGTTGGCCGGCTTCCGTCCATCGTTTCAGCGCCGCCCTTGCCTCGTCGAAGCGCGCGGCGAAGTGACCGCAGAGAAAGCCCTGCATGCGGATGCCGCCGTAAATGAGGCGCATCATGTTGCGCGGACCTTCGGGTGATGCATGGCCGTCGTAGCTCGCGATCTGTCCGCACAACACGATCCTGCCGAACGGCGCCATGTTGTCGATCGCGGCCTGCAGGATTTCGCCGCCGACATTGTCGAAGAAGATATTGATGCCGTGGGGACACAGTTCGGCGAGGCGCGCCGCGACGTCCTCGGATTTGTAGTCTATCGCCGCATCGATCCCGCATTCGTTTGTCAGCCATGCGCATTTTTCCGCGCCACCGGCGATCCCGATCACGTGCAGGCGCTCGATTTTGCCGATCTGGCACACGGTCGAACCGGTGGAGCCGGCGGCGCCGGAAACGACGAGGGTTTCCTGGGCGCGCGGCTGGCCGATCTCGAGCAAGCCGAAGTACGCGGTCATCGGATTCAGACCGTAGCGTCCGAGTCCGTCGAGAAACGAGATCCCGTCCGGCAGGCGGATCGGCGGTCGCAAGCCGCCACCGGCGACGACCGCATAGTCCTGCCAGCTCGACAGCATGAATACGCGTGAACCCACGGGCAGCGAATCCGCCGCCGAACGCACGACCCGACCGACCGCCGGCGCCATGACCGGCTGCCCCAGCGGAATCGACGGGTACAGGCTGTTACCGGGCGGGTCCATCCAGTTGCGCATCGTTGGTGCGCACAGAAACGCGACGTTGCGCACGAGTATCTCGTCGGGTTTCAGCTCGCCGGAAGGCAGTTCATGTTCGACGTATTCGAAGTCGGATGACTTCAGCGCGCCATCGGGCCGCTGCTTCAACAGCCATCTGCGATTGACCTCGCCCATTGCGGTACTCCTGTTCGGTCGTGAGTCCTAAGAGTCACACCGATAGCACGGAGAAGGCAAGTGCGAATGGTCCGTTCGCCGCGTTTTAAACCCGCGGGTTCGGACTACGGGGAAAAAAAATCGTGGCGCGGTTACGCCGCGGTGGGGAAGTTTCGGGGGAGAGCGGAAGAAAAAAAAGCATCGGCTATACCGGCCGGGCTCGCAGCCGGACGGTATAGCCGATAAGCAGGGGGTGATGGAGAATTCAGAACGCGTAAGTTACGCGCACGAAGATTTCGTCATTGTGGTCGAGCGACTGCATGATGTTGTCGTTGTCACTGCCGCCACCGGCGATGATGTTCGCGTAGACATCCCATTGCCACGCGGCCGACGGGCGGTAGCGCACGCCCGGCTGGAGCAGGAAGCCACCATCGACGTCGGCGAGGACCGTGAAGTCCGCGCGCCAGATCAGATCCGGAAACGGCTGCTGGATTGCGAACGCGACGTAATCGGCGCTGCTTTGCCCGGTCGGCTGGGCCGTGCCGGCGACTTGCGCGCTCGGGTCGATCGCGCCCGTGACCGGGTCGATATAGGACTGGAAGCCGCGGTTCTCGTTACCGCTCAGGTGCCGTCCGAACAAATCGGATTCCGTGCGGTGCATCCATTGCGCAACCATGTACGCGGCCGGGAGTTCGAGCGAGAAATTATGATATTTCTCGACGATCAGCGCCGAGACGACTTCCGTTTCCTTGATGAAATTCCGGCTCAGCGAGAGGTCCGTGAACTGCTTGTCCGGGGTGACGGACACTTCGCCGCGAACGATCAGCTGGTCGAGAAAACCACCTTGCTTACCGCTGAAGATGTAGTTACCGCCGAGCATGAAGATGTTTTCACGTTTGAACTCACGCGTGATGTAGCCGCGCAGCGGTCCGAACCCGGTATAGAACGCATCGAGCGTCGAGATCCCGTCGAGCGCGGACACTTCGTTGCCGAGCCCGAGGATCGTGCGCGCGGCGAACGCGGACGCGGGTGCTTCGTTGATCGAAGTCATGACCCCGGCGACGGGATTCAGGCGCGATTTGCCGGCCGTGTAAAACCACTCCGCGGCCGATGCCGTCGCCGTGGAATCCGCCGAGAAGAACGAACCGCATTTGCCGCCGAGCGAGGCGCGGGTCGGCGCGCCGGCGATCGCCGCAAACGGATTGTTAGCGGCGCCGGCACAAAACGGGTTCTCCGAGCCGAAAACCGTATTGGAATTCGGATTTCGCAGCGGCGCGTCCGTCCAGCGCACGATGCCGTCGGGGTTGCGGCGATTCGTGAATGCACCGATCAGCGTGAACGAATCCGACAACGGTGCGGTAACGCGTGCCCCGAAATTGATCGAACCGCGCGCATCGTCGAACTCGTCATTTTCATCCCACGTGAATGCCGCCGCGGTGAGGTTGTAGGGGGTGTTGACTCCGGGCAGTACGGTCGGGGTGAACATCTGCGCGAACGCATCGAGTTCCCAGTCGTTGTCGAAGCGGTAGCTGACCCGGATGCCGGGTGAGGCGATGCGCTGGTCCTGGAATTCTTCCGCGGCCGGGCCCAGGGTCAGGTGGCGCCGCAGATCGAGGCCGTTCGCCGTGTCCATGACGCGGAAGAACAGTGCTTCACCCCAGGCGATCGTCTGCTGCCCGGCACGTATCCACAGCGGGCCACGGTTGTAATCGAGGTACAGCGCGGGCAGATCGAAGGCCATGTTGTTGCCGCTGACTTCGAGCGGATTCGAGCTGCTTTCGCCGTGCCAGAACGGGTTGCCGAACGTATCGCCGGTGCGACCGTCGGTGAAGTTCGAGGTGGCGTCGTACATCGCGCGGACTTTCATCGTGCCCGCGAAGCTGCGGTTAAACCGTGCCTGGATGTCGAGGTCGAGGCGGGTCGTGAACAGGTTGAAGCGGTACTGGTCTTCGAGCGCTGCACCGGGCCCATTCGTCACGCCGGCTGCCGGGCATCCGGACACGGTCTGGAACTTGCAGGTGGTCGGTACGGGGGTCGTGTTCGCGCCGGCCGCGATGCCGTCGGTGCGCAGCAGGCCCGCATTCAGCGGGTTGCTCGTGAGAACCGGCACCGACATGCCCTGGAACGGGTTGCTCATTTCATTGAATTCGTTGTCCTCGGACGTGATCGAGACCCCGATTTCCTGGCGCACGGCGCCGGTGATATTCCAGTCGATCGCTTCCGCGGTGACGCTCGTCGCCAGCAGCAGAGCTGCTGCGCCGGCCTGTACATTCCGTGATTTCAAACTCTCACACCTCTATAAACCTGCGAAACAGCTCCCGCGCGCCAGCCCTGCTGTGCCGCCGTGCCGTTTTCGAATTAGTATGTATCTACAAATTAGAATGAATGCTCATTCTAATTAGAACGGGCATTCTAGAATGATTGCCCGAACGTCGTCTACAATATTTTTCCGCATTGACTCGGGGGAGTGTGGATGAGGGGAGCGAAGCGCGGCGATGCCGCCGATTCAGCGGCGGTATATTCGGCTGGCGATCAGGGCCCATATGGCGGACCGCCACGCACCGCGATAGCCGCCGCGCGGCGTGAGGAAATTCTCACCGCGGCGGCCGAATGTTTCAGTCGCGATGGCTTCCATGCGACGAGCATCAGCAAGATCTCCGCCGCCGCGGGGATGAGCGCCGGGCATATCTACCACTTCTTCCCGAACAAGGAAGCCATCGTCGTCGGCATCGTCGAACGCTGGGTGCTCGAATGGAACCACCTGCTGGAACGCTTCGAGTCCGACGATATCCATACCGAGTTCGTCGAACGCCTCTATGCCGCGCTGGACAAGCGCACCCGGCCGGAATTCGTCACCATCTGGCACGAAGTACTCGCGGAGACCGCGCACAATCCGAACGTGTCGGCGTACGTACGTGAAATCCACCGGACAACCCGCCAGCGCGTGGTGGAACTCGTCGCGGCCGTGCGCGATGCGCGTGGCGTGAAGACATCGACGCCGCTCGACGTGATCGCGGATCTCGCGTTGTCGCTATACGAGGGCTTGAGCAACCGGGTCGTCCTGAACCCGGATCTGGACAGGGAGTTGATCAAGCCCGCGCTCGTGGCCGCGACGTTCGCGATTATCGACGCCTGAGGCGGGCCGCGGCTGCGCGCTCACTCGCCGGACCCGCTCGAACGTGCTATACGCCCGGGATAGCGCTGAAATCCGGCGTCCGCTTTTCGGCGAACGCACGCACCGCTTCGCGGTTTGCCGGGGCGCCGAGCAGTTCGGCGTAAATCTGCATTTCGCGCTCGTGCGCCGCCAGGGCCCGCGCGGGCCTGCCACCGTCGAGCATGAGCCGTTTCGTCGCGACGAGCGACGGGATCGGGTTCGCGGCGAGTTCATGCGCCACGGCGAGCGTTTCGTCCATCAGTGCCGGTGCGGGGATCACCCGCCACACGAGTCCCAGGTCGCGGCATTCGTCCGCGCTGAACCAGCGACCGGACAGCAGCGCATAAGCGGCATTTTGCCACCCCATGCGTTCGGCGAACGTGATGCTGCTGCCCGCTTCCGGGGCGAGACCGAGCTGGGGAAACGGCGTTCTCAGTTTCGCGTCGTCCGCCATGAAAACGAGATCGCAATGCGCGAGCAGGGTCATGCCGATCCCGACCCCGAGGCCGTTGACCGCGGCGAGCAGGGGTTTGCTGAAGTTTGTCAGCGCTTCGAGCATGCGCGGGAACTCGTGGACGTTACCGCTGCCATCGAGCATCGCCTGCATTTCCGTCAGATCCTGGCCGGCGCAGAATGCGCGGCCGGCGCCCGTGATCACGGTCACGGCAGTATCGTCGGCTTGTTCCGCCGCGCGAAGCGCATCGGCGACCCCGGCAAACATCGCATTGTTCATCGCGTTCAGTGCGGCGGGGCGGTTCAGGGTGATGATGCGGACACGCGCAGCGGTTGTGCTGCGCACGGATTCGGTGTCATTCATAGGGGCTGCGCCGGCTGTGGAGTCGCTGCAGTCTACCGAATTACCGGCGCAAGGCGGCCGAGAATCTTCTGCCGGCCGGACGATCTTGCGCGGTGAATTTTACGCGGGCGCGGGGCGGAATTCGGTACACTGTCGACATGATGAAACGTGACGCATTCCGCCGGGCCGCGCTGGCCATGGCAGGCTCCGGGTTACTCGTCGCGGCGGCCGCCGCGGCGCCCGTCGACGACACCCGCCTGGCACACGCCGCCGCAGAACCGGAGAACTGGTTGTCGTTCGGGCACAACTACACGAACCAGCGCTACTCCGGGCTGAGTCAGATCAACCGCACGAACGTCGGCCGGCTCAAACCGCGCTGGACTTTCCGCTCCGGCGCGAAGGGTCCGTTCCAGGTCCAGCCGCTCGTCGCCGACGGGGTCATGTACGTCACCTTGCCCGGCAATGATGTCGTCGCGCTCGATGCGGCAACCGGCAATGAACGCTGGCGTTACCAGCATGTAAACCGCCACGCCGAAATTCAGGGCAGCCCGGCGAACCGCGGCGCGGCGCTCGGCTACGGCAAGGTCTTCGAAGCGACGAACGACGGTCGCCTGATCGCACTGGACGCCGCAACCGGCGCGGTCGCCTGGGAACGGATCATCGCGACGCCGGCGCCGGGCGAGCTCGACGGGCTCACGCCGGAGGCCGAGGCCGCGTTGCGCAACAACATCGACAAGTTGCCGGCGAAAATGCCGCCACTCGTCTACCGCGGCAAGGTGATCGTCGGGGTCACGTCCGCGGGTTACGGGATTTATTACAACCTCGGGGTGAAAACGCGGGTGGGCCCGGCGCCACCGCGCGAGCATTTCCTCGGCCAGCGGGGTTATGTCGCCGCGTTCGACGCCGCGACCGGCGAGGAGCTGTGGCGCTGGCACACGACCCGCGCGGAAAACTGGGAAGGACCGTTTTCGGCAACCACCCCGATGGGTGAACCGCTCGGGCGTGACATCGCGCGCGAACGCGTCGACGCCGAGACCATCGGTGACAACTGGCGGGTCGGCGGCAGCTCGACGTGGTCGACCCCGTCACTCGATCCGGCGCTCGGCCTGCTGTTCGTCGGTACCGGCAACGCGTCGCCCAACGACGTCCCGAGCTTGCGACCGGGCGATAATCTGTACGCGAGTTCGCTCGTGGCGCTCGATGTCGACAGCGGTAAAGTACGCTGGCACTACCAGCAGGTGCCGCAGGACGTGTGGGGCTACGACGTCGCCAGCGCCTCGATCCTGTTCGACGTGATGGTCGACGGCGCGACGGTGCCGGCCGTCGGGGTTGCCGGCAAGACCGGCTGGTTCTACGTTCACGACCGCCGTAGCGGCGCGCTGCTGTTTCGCTCCGAAGCGCTCGTGCCACAGCGCAATCTGTTCGTGCGCCCGACGATCGACGGCGTGCTGATCTCGCCGGGTTCCTTCGGCGGCGTGTCCTGGTCGCCCGGTTCCTTCGACCCGACGAGCGGACTCGCGTACTTCGCCGCGATCCATCGTCCGACCCGGCTGACCCGCCGCTTTGCGCAGGAAGCCGACGGCAGGGTCGCGTACACGGCAACGGACATCGCGAGCAAGGAGCCGAGCTGGGGGACCCTGTCCGCCGTCGACACGCGCGCCGGCGGTCGCCTGCGCTGGAAAGTAAAAACGCCGCAACCCCTGATCGGGGGCGTACTCGCAACCGCCGGCGGGCTCGTATTCGTCGGTGAGGGCAGCGGCACGTTCGCCGCATTCGATGCCGCCAGCGGCGAGCGCCTGTGGGGGCACGAGCTGACCGCCGGGGTCAACGCACCACCGGTGAGCTACCAGGTCGGTGGTACCCAGTTCATCGCGGTCGCCGCCGGTGGCAGCCGGTTTTTCGGTTTTCCGCCCGGAGACATTCTCACCGCCTACGCGTTGCCGCAATAGCGCGGTCCGTTTGCCGTGCGACTTGGCCTGACCCCGTGGAATTTCGCCGACCTGTCGGCCGCGAGCCTGACGGACCAGGCCGCGTTTGCCGAGGCGCACGGCTACGATTCTTTCTGGTTGCCGGAGAATCATTTCAACGCGCGGGCGATCCCCGATCCCCTCATGTTGCTCGCCGGCGTCGCCGCGGGCACGACGACGATCCGGCTCGGGACGACGTCGTACCTGTTGCCGCTGCGTCATCCGCTGCTCGCCGCGGAGCAGGTCGCGGTACTCGATCAACTCTCCCACGGACGCGTATTGCTCGGTATCGGTCGCGGTTATTCGCATCCCGTGTTGCAGGCTTTTGCCGTCGATCCGGCGAGTAAGCGCGTGCAGTTCGAAGCGGTGCTCGCGACGATGATCAAAGCCTGGTCCGGGCACGCCGTGGCGGGCGACGGCGAACAAGGGCTCGTGCTCGATCCCCGGCCCGTGCAGTCCCCGCATCCGCCGCTGTGGGTCGCCGCGTTCGGACCGAAGGCGCTCGCGCAGGCCGGTCGCCTCGGCCTGCCGTATCTCGCTTCGCCGATCGAGACGCTCGCGGAATTACGTGCCAACTTCAAACGCCATCGCGAGGCCGTCGCCGCGGCCGGGCAGGCGCCGCCCGCGCGGCGGCCGATCATGCGCACGATATTCGTCAGTGAACGAACCGCGCTGACCACGGCGCTGCGCGAGCGGCTGGGTCGCGCGAAAACGGCAACCGGTGGCAAGCCGCATGCCGGCGTCGATGAGTGGGCGATCATCGGCGACAGTCAGTTCGTCAGCGACAAATTCGCGGAGTACCGCGAGGCGCTCGCACCGACGGACATGATCGTGACCCGCCTGCGACTCGATGACATCGAGGAGCGGGACCTGCGCGAATCCGTCGCGCGGCTGGCGGAACTGTTCGGCTGAGATCGGATGAGACCCGCGCGACAGTTTCACGCTCTCGTTGTCGCCGCCGTCGCGTCGTGGCGGCTCGTGCGCGCGGCGCCGCTGCTGGTCTGCCTGGGTGGCTTGCCGGGTCCGCTCGCGGCGGCGGAACCCGATCCGGAAACCCTGGTCGCGCGCGCCGTCGCGGAGTTGCGCACGATGACGCAGGTCCACGAAAAAACCTGGGGCATGGGCAAGGCGGCGAACGTGAAAGTCGATCAGGGTGCCGGCAAGATTATCTGGACGTTTCGCGACGGGCTCGTCGTCGAGGCGCCGGTAGAAATCGTCGGCACGTACAACCCGGCCAGCGCGAGCTTTTTGTGGTCGTGGGCGAACCATACGATCCTCGGTCGGCTGCAGGGCAGCGCGAATCGGGTCCGCGCGTATGGCGAAGCGCACGGGATCGCGGATTTCACGTCGCGGCTGGTTACCGTATCCCCGGCGCGGGCGTGGGAATTCGCGGCCCTGGCGAACCACCTCGCACAGGCAAAGGGTGCGTATCGCGCGAACGCCGGCGGTATCGTCGTCTACGTAACGTTCGGCAGGATCCGCCTGCGCAGCGAGCCGCGCTAGCGCATAATTCCGCTGGCACGCAGGGAACCGACAGGAGGTGCGCGTGAAATGTCCTCGTTGCGGCTTGCACATCGAACTGAGCTGGTCACGCTACCTGCGATCCGTGTCGGGCCGCCACACTTGCCCGGCGTGCGCGACGACGTTCCGGTTCAGGCTCACGAAAACCTACCTGCTGTTGTGGCTCGACATGATTGCGTTCGCGCTGCTGACGGGCGCGATCGTGCGCATCGTGTTACGGGAACACGGTGTCTATGCCGCCGGTGATCCGCAACTGCTCGCGCTGTCGGTCGTGATCCCGGTGGCGATCTGGGGCAGCGTATTCCTCGCCCTGAACCGGCGCGCGCTCGAGCGGCTCGACACGAAATTCGCGCGTGGCGGGCGAGGCCTAACGGGACCGCGCGGAACATCGACCGGTCGGGCATTGCAGCGCGTCACGCACACCGCCGGCGTGAGCGCGAACGCACATCCGGGCGATCCGCCGTGACGCGGGAACGCGAAGCGGGCAGGCATTACGGGCGCCCGCGGCCCGGCTCGTCCCGAGCCAAAACCCGGGCCGTCGGCGGTGGAATATACCGGCAGCCTGCCGCCGAACACGTCGCGTCCCTGCTCGAGTCCGCCGGCCTGCCGGGCGACGATCTGAGCGCGGCGATGCTCGCGGATTTTTTTGCCTGCGGTGATCGGGACGCGCCGGTCGGCGTCGTCGGGCTCGAGCTTTATGGCAGCGAGGCATTGTTGCGTTCGCTCGTCGTGCGTGACAGTGAACGGGGTCGTGGTGCGGGGCGCGCGCTCGTCGCCGCCGCGGAAACCCACGCGCGCGACGCCGGCGTTTGCAGCATGTATCTCCTTACGGAAACGGCGTCCGCGTTCTTCTCGTCACTTGGCTACCGTACCGTCGCACGCGAACGTGCCCCGCAGGCGATCCGCGCCACGGCGCAGTTCGCGACGCTGTGCCCGGATTCCGCTGAACTCATGTGCAAGGTGCTCGCCCCGCGCCCGGGGCTGCCGGCGGATCCGCGTTCACCGTAGGGTCCTCGCGTCACGGCACGCGTCGACCGCGGTCGCAGCCCGCTCAGGGCTGTCGTTGTGGGCGGATGACGATTTCCGTCGGACAACACGTCGACGACGCGGACAACACGAAGACCACGGCGTCGGCGATATCGTCCGGCCGGATCATGCGCTCGCTGGCCTTGCCGAGCGGTGCCGTCATGTCGGTCGCGACGAAGCCCGGCATGATCGTGGACACTTTGATCCCGTGCTCGCGCACGTCCTCGAACAGGCAGCCACTGAAACCGTTCAGCGCGTGTTTCGTGGCCGCGTAGATCGCCGAACCGGCATTGACGTGGCGACCGTTGATCGAGGAAATATTGATGATCGCGCCGGCGCCGCGTTCAAGCATGCCGGGCAGTACCTGGCGGGTCAGACTGGCCGTCGCCATGAAGTTCACCTCGAGCAGATCGCGCCATTCGTCCATATCGGCATCCTGCACGGCGCCATGGACCGACGCCCCCGCGTTATTGATGAGCACATCGATCGTGCCCATGAACGCGGTCGCGTCCCGGATCGCCGTGGCGATAAACGCGGGGTCACGCAGGTCGCCCGCGATGGTCGCGGCGCTCGCCGGTGGACAGGCCGCGGCCACCGCATCGAGTGCGGCGCGGTCACGACCAAGCAGAAACACGCGGTAGCCACGGGCCGCGAGTTGCCGTGCAACGGCGCGTCCGATCCCGCGGCTCGCCCCGGTGATCAACGCGTTGGCATAGGTCGGGGGGGCCGGTTGATCGCTGGCTGTCCGGGTCATACTGTAATTCCTCGAAGTTCAATTCGTCGCACGTCCGCGCCGGCAAGCGCAATGGTCGCGGGTAATTCTGTCACGCGGGAGCCGCGGTCGGTGCGTGCGGGCTCGCCGTCGTGCCGCGATACTGGCAGACTCGGGGTTTCAAAATCCACCCCGCGCTGAGCGACCATGCAAACCCGACAGTTCCCTTTCATCGCGCTCGGATTCGGTATCGTACTCGGGGGCGTGTCCGTCGCCGGGGCCACGATGCTGCCGCTGCTCACGCGGCTCATCGTCGCCGAGTTTGCGTTTTTCGTGACCGCGATCGGCGCGTTCATCGCGTTTCGGGAGATCCGGGACCATGGCATGCAGCCGTCGAACCTGTTCACCGGGATTGCGTGCGCTGCGCTCACGGTGTTGTTCATGCTGCGCGGCATCGCGCTGTGGCCGCTGTAGCGCGATGACCGGGCGCCGACCCCGGGTATGAGCACTATGAAGGAGGCGGGACGATGATCCTGGAACTTGCGGTGCTCGACGTGATCCCCGAGCGCGAGGCGGAATTCGAACGCGCGTTTGCCATCGCGCAGACGATCATCGCGGCCCAGGCCGGCTATATCGATCACGGGTTGCAACGTTGTATCGAAAACCCGCACCGCTATGTACTCCTCGTTCGCTGGGAAACGCTCGAGGCACACACCCGGGGCTTCCGTGGCGGACCCGATTACGCGCGCTGGAAAGATCTGCTGCATCACTTCTATGAGCCGTTCCCGAGTGTCGAACATTACACGGCCGTATTGCCGTAACCGTGGCGCGAAACTGCGCGCGATGACCGGCAGTCGGTCGCGGACGATTAACGGAGACCGCGAATGCTTGAATTGAGACCCACGTGCGAGCACTGCAACCGGGCCCTGCCGCCGGCATCCACCGAGGCGCTGATCTGCAGTTTCGAATGCACGTTTTGTCGCCCCTGTGTCGAACAGCATTTTGGCGACTGTTGCCCGAATTGCGGCGGCAATCTCGTCGCCCGCCCGGTGCGACCGGCGACGGATCGACGCAACGGTAACTTTCTCGGCAACTATCCCGCGAGTACCACGGTGATCCACCGGCCAAAGGATCTGCGCGCGCACGCAACGCTGCGCGCCACGGTCGGGCAGGTGCCGCCGCAGGAGCGATGAGCAGCGGGTGACAGACGGTGGAGCTGCGTAGCGATGTCCCGCGGCATACCGTCTGGCAACGTCTGACGGAACTCGTCGACGGACCGGTCGGGGCCAGGCTCGGCCTCGACGGACGGGTAACGACGCACCAGTTCGTCGTCACGGTGACCCGCGCCCGCTTTTCGATCCCGTGGCGGGCGACGTTTCGCGGCACCGTGCTGACAACGAAAGGCGGTACCGTGATGACCGGGAAATTCGACAGCGACTGGTCGCTGTATTTTCTCGGCTACCCGGTAGCGCTGGCCGTGTTCGCGAACGTATTGCTGAATGTCCTTGCCGGGCGCGCCGCCGGCAGACTCGGTGAGCTCAGCGTGCTGTGTGCCGGCGCCGCGGCATTTTGCGCGGTACTCGCCGCGAATCACCGCCGCGATCAGACCCGCATCGCCGCGACACTGCACGCCATCATGACGGTGCCGCGCACGCCGGGCGCCGGGCAGCAATCCGGGATCGGTTCGTGCTAACGTCGGCGGATGGATTCGTCGATCGACAAGCAGAACCGCAGTATCGCGCGTATCGCGATCGACGGTTACGTCGTCATCGACGATCTGTTGCAAGCCGATGAAATCGACCGGGTCGATGAATCCCTGCACGGGATCGACGTCGCGGCCGAAGGCGATCGTCGCTTCCTCGATCGCGAGTGGTGTCGCCTGCTCGCCCATGTAATCCGCCACCGACTGTTGAAGCTGCGCTTGCTGTATCTCGCTTCGCGGCCGGTTTTGTGTACGTACTTCCGCAACGAGGCCGAATCGAAGCGGGCGCCTCGCCTGCATCGCGAGCTCCACGTCCCGCTGGCCGCCCGTTGCGACAGCGCGCAGTTTTCCAACTGGACGGACCGGCAGGGCATTGCGCATGCGCGCGCAACCCGCGAGTTGCTGGCCACGATGCTCGTGGTACGCGTGCAGATGGACGAGCCTGCGAACGGCGAGGGCGGATTGTGCGTCGTGCCGGGATCGCTTACCGGCGCCGATGTCGACGCCGAACGCGTTATGTGCAACGCTCCGCGTGGCGGCGCGATCGTCTTCAGCCCGCTGTTGTTACACGCCTCGCCGCCGTCGGTTTCAGCGCAGCCGCGTCGCGTACTGCAGTTCCTGTTCGGCCCGAGCGACCCGCCGGACGGCGCGCGCTGGTATTACTGAATCCGTTTGCGTCAAACCGGGGAAACCGCGACCGCGGGACCGGCATCACGCGCCAGACCCGAGCCTTCGTCTGCGCCCCTCTGGTTGAGAAGAACGGGACCTCGTCCGTCGGGATCCGTGCCGCATAATCCGGCGTACGTGTTCAGCAGTGATCCCGCCCGCCGCACGTCGGCGGGCGGGACCGTCAGCGCTAGCCGGCTTTCTTCTCGACGAGGACCTCGCGGTAACGGTTCGGGCCGCCGTTACGCGCCGAGTGCGTGGCCGGTATGCGCTGCGACTCGTTTCCGATCACGACGAGTTCGTCGCCTTCGAGACGCAGCGGCACGACGTCACCGTCTTTCACCTCGATCGGGCCGAGGTACTTGTTGTCCGCGTCGAATACTTCGAGCGTAGTGCCGTCGATCACATAGAAGATGTAATCCATTTCGTGCGTGTGTACGGGCGTTTGTTCACCCGGTTCGAGGTTGAATTCCCAAACCTTGATTTTGTCGTCTTCGAAGACAACCCTGGAACCGACTCCGGCCATAAGAATTTCTCCTGTTCAATCGATCATGACTACAACTTTGCCCATCGCGCGGCGCTCCGCGAGATCGCTGATCGCGCGACCGGCTTCGGCGAGCGGATAGCGCGCGGATACGTATGGCCGGATTTTCCCCTCGGCATACATCGCCACGAGTTCGGCGCCGTTGCGCTGGTTTTCCGCCGGGTCCCGTTCCGCGAACGCACCCCAGAACACGCCAACGATCTGGCACCCCTTGAGCAGCGCGAGATTGAGCGGAATACTCGGAATTCCGGCGGGAAAGCCGACGACGAGGAAGCGACCTTCCCACGCGATCGCACGCAGCGCGGCTTCGGCATAGGCGCCACCGACAGCGTCGTACACGACATCCGCACCGCCACCGCACGCCTGCTTGAATTCATTCGACAGCGCTTTTGCCGCATCACGATCGAGCGTACCGGTGGGGTAGACGATGCCGGTATCCGCGCCGTGTTCGCAGGCGAGATCGACTTTCGCCTGTGACGAAGCCGCGGCGATCACGCGCGCCCCCATCGCCGCGCCGAGTTCAACCGCGGCGAGTCCCACGCCACCGGCCGCGCCGAGCACGAGCAAGGATTGGCCCGGTTGCAGCGCCGCGCGCTGTTTCAACGCATAGTACGACGTGCCGTACGTAAAGATGAATGCCGCGGCCTCGTCGAACGGCATGCCGGCGGGCATCGGCAGGCACTTCGAACCCTGCGTTACGACGTATTCGGCCATGCCGCCCCAGCTGACGAGTGCGATCACGGGATCGCCGACTTTGAAGCCGGTGACGTCGGCGCCGATCGCGTCGATTTCTCCCGCGGCCTCACCACCCGGTGAAAACGGACGTTCGGGTTTGAACTGGTACTTGTCCTCGATGATCAGGGTGTCCGGATAGTTCACGCCGCAGGCCCGCACGCGGATCCGGACTTCGCCAGGTCCCGGCTCGGGTACGGCAACATCCTCGAGCACGAGGGTGTCGGGTCCACCGGGGGTATGACTGACGAGTGCTTTCATATTCGAAACTCCTTGGAAAATTGTGCGCCGGGGGCGGGATCATTATGCACAAGCCAGTGTAACCGGAAGCCCGCGCGCTCGCGCGCGCCCGGGGTCGGGAATCGCAGTGCAACATACGAGCCCGTTGCGGACCTGGCGTTCACGCGATCGTGCAGGCGCGGGTATGCCGATGGTTTTGCGTGGAGGCACCCCCTAGAATGTTGCGCTGTTTTCACGACCGCGGTTCGAAGGAGCATAAAGCCGATGGCGCAGCGTCTCACTCAAATGTTCAGCATGATGTTTTTATTGGCGGCGAGCCTCGTCGTCAGCGCCGACGAGGATCGCGCGATCGGACGCCATGCGTTTGAGCGGGTCTGCAGTAACTGTCACAGTGACAATCCGATCCCGCGCGCGATGACCCCGGCGCAAATGTCGGAACTTCCGCCGGAGACGATTTTCAAGGCGCTGAGCGAAGGTCTCATGGTCATGCAATCGGCGGCGCTCACCGAAATTGAAAAACGAGCGGTCGCGATCTACGCCTCGAAGATCGAGTGGGGCACGGTGGCCGAGCAGAAGCGTGCCGAGAGTCTGACGCAATGCGCCGCGTCACCGCCGTTGCCGGCAGACGCGCTCACGCAGCCACACTGGTCGGGCTGGGGGCTCGATCTCGACAACACGCACTTCCAGCCCGGCGATCGCGCCGGCCTCACGGCCGCCGATCTCGGTAATCTCGAACTGAAATGGGCGCTCGGTTATGCCGGTGCGACAACGGTGACGACGCAACCGGCCGTCGCCGGCGGACGCATCTACGTGGGCGGACCGAACGGCGGCATCTACGCGCTCGATGCACGCACGGGCTGCGCGCACTGGAAGTTCGACACGGCCGATGCGGTGCGCGGCGCGATCCTGATCACCGAGCTGGACGACGGCCGTTTCGTGTTGCTGGCCGGCGATCGCAAGGCGTGGTTCTACGCCGTTGACGCGAACTCCGGTGAGCTCGTGTGGAAAGACAAGGTCGATGACCACGACTGGGCGCTCGTGACCGGTTCGCCGAAAATTTACCAGGACCGGGTCTATGTCGGGGTCGCGTCGTTCGAGGAACTCGCGGGCGGCTCGGTCACCTACGAATGCTGCACGTTTCGCGGCAGTGTGCTCGCCTACGACATCGCCTCGGGTAAACGCGTGTGGAAAAGCTCGACCGTACTCGAGCCGCTCGTAGCGACTAAGAAGACGACGACCGGGGTGCAACTGTGGGGACCGTCGGGGGTCGCCGTGTGGTCGCAGCCGACGATCGACCCGCAAGCCGGCGTGTTGTATGTCACGACCGGCGACAGTTATTCCGCGCCGGCATCGAAAACGAGCGATTCGATCATCGCGATGGATCTCGAGACCGGCGAAATCAAATGGTACGTACAGACGTTCCCGGATGACGCATTCACGGCGGCGTGCACGGCACCGAACGCCGACCCGGTGGCGCAGGAAGGTTGCGGGCCCGATGTCGATTTTGGTTCATCGGCGATCCTGCGCACGTTGCCGGACGGGCGTCGCGTGTTGCTCGCGGGCCAGAAATCCGGCGTCCTGCACGCACTCGATCCGGACAAGCAGGGCGAAATCCTGTGGCAGAAGCGCCTGTCGCCCGGCGGGGTGCTCGGCGGTATCGAATGGGGCTTCGCCGCCGACGACAGGCATGTCTACGTGCCAATCTCCGATGTCTGGGAAACGAAAAGCACGCCCGGTCACGCCGGCGGGATCTACGCGGTGAACATCGCCGATGGCACGGAAGTGTGGAACACCCCCGCGGCGGAACCGGACTGCCTCGAGCTGCCGGGTTGCAACGCCGGCCAACCGGCCGCCGCGACGCTGATCCCCGGCGTGATTTTCTCCGGTTCCATGGACGGGCACATGCGCGCCTACGATCCGGCCGACGGCAAGGTGATTTGGGATTACGATACGAAACGCGCGTTCGAAACCGTGAATAACGTTGCGGCGAAAGGCGGTTCGATCAAGGGCGCCGGGGTGACCGTGGTCGACGGCTGGGTTTATTTTGGCTCCGGTTACGGTTTGTGGGGGCTGCCGGGCAACGTGTTTCTCGCTTTTGGACCGAAATAGTCGCCGTTTCGGCGCACCACGAACAGGAGCATCATTATGAGCAGACAGGTATGCGCGATCATCGGCGCGGGTGACGGTCTTGGTCAGTCGCTGGCGCGAAAATTCGCCGCGAACGGTTTCGACATCGCGCTCATGTCACGCTCCGAAACCGGCAGCGCCGCCGCCCGTGCGGCGGCCCGTGAAGCGGCGCCGGACGCCGCCGTGGAATTCTACAAGGTCGATGCGATGCAGCCGGAAACGGTGGAGCAGGGCGTGCGGGCCGCGGCTTCGGCAATCGGGCCGATCGACGTCCTGATCTACAACGTCCGCGGTGGTATGAATGCGAAACCGCCGCTCGAGATGACGTACCAGGAGATGCGCGACATCTACGAAATCGAGGTTGTCGGTGCGCACGCCGCCGCGCGCGCCGTGATGCCGGCGATGATCGAGCGACGCGCCGGGACCGTGATCTATTCGAGCGCGACGGCGGCGCTGCGCGGTTCCGGTACGAATCCCTTGTATGCGATCGGCAAGTTTGGTTTGCGCGCCCTCGCGCAGAGTCTCGCGAAAGCGTATGCGCGCGATGGTGTCCATGTCGTGCATGTACGGCTCGATTGCGCGCTCGACGTACCGCTCGTGCGACAGTACTACGGCGACAAGATCAAGCCTGAGCAGATGTCGAATACCGATGACGTCGCGGAAAGCTATCTGTGGGTCCACCGGCAACCGCGTTCGGCCTGGAGCAACGAGATCGAGATCCGGCCGTACACGGAAGAGTGGACGTTCTGAGCCTGCCCCGGTGAGTAACTCCGCCGAAAACGCGGCCGTCGCGACAGCACGGGAGTTTGCAACGAGCGTGATCGCGCCGAACGCGGAACACTGGGAGCGTCTCGGGCGCGTGCCTTACGACGCGTTTGAACGGGCCGGTGACGCGGGCCTGTGCGGATTGATGGTGCCGCTGGCACACGGTGGTCGCGGTCTCGGGGTCGGCGGTATGGCGGCGGTGATGGAAACGCTCAGCCGTGTGTGCATGAATACCGCGTTCGCGCTCGTCGTGCACAACAACCTCGCCGCGTTTATTGCCACGTTCGGTGAGGCCGCGCAGATCGAGCGTTATCTCGACGAGATGATTCGCGGGCGCAAGGTCGGCGCGTTTCTGCTGACCGAGCCGAACGCGGGCAGCGACGCCCAGGCCATCGAGACCGTCGCCGCGCCGGACGGCGACGGCTGGCGCCTCAGCGGTGACAAGGCGTGGATCAGCAACGCGATGTCGGCCGACGTACTCAGCGTGTATGCGCAGACCGAACCCGGCAGCGGCGCGAAGGGTATTGCGGCGTTCCTCGTCGACGCGGATGCGGACGGGGTCCGGCGATCCGATCCCTATGAGCTGATGCGTGGTCATGCGCTCGGTACCGGGGCATTCCATTTCGATGGCTGCCGCGTCACGCGGGAGCAAATGATCCTCGCGCCCGGGGCCGCGTTTCGCGGTGCCATGGCCGGTATCAATACGGCGCGGATCAATGTCGCCGCAATGTGTTGCGGCATGTTGCGTGAAAGTCTCCGCATCGCCGTGAGCTACGCCGATGAACGCCGTGCGTTCGGTCGTTCGACCCTGGATTTTCAGGGGCTGAACTGGCTGCTCGCCGAAGTCGCGACCGATCTCGAAGCCGCCGCCGCACTCACCCGTGATGCCATCCGATGCGCGGAGCGCGGTGACGATCCGACGCTCGCGGCGGCGCATGCGAAAAAATTCGCGACCCGTGCCGCGTTCGACGGCGTGGCCGAGTGTATGCAGGCGATGGGCGCGGCAGGGTATGACGCCGCGTATCCGTTGGCGCGCCATCTCGCGGCGGCGAAAATGGCGCAGTTCCTCGATGGCACGACGCAAATCCAGAATGTCGTGATCGCACGCGCACTGAAGACGCACTACGCCGGCCTTTAACGTGCGCGCAAGCGTTCGTCGCGCGAGCCCTCGCGCGCGACCCGGGCTATCCCGAATCGGCGGCTACGCATAGCCGACGCCGGCTCAACAGCATCAACAGTCCCGTCATGGCGGCACCCGCGAGCATGATCAACGTGACAAAAGCGAAGTAGTGTTGATGCCCGGTCACTCCCGGGCTGCCGTCGATCAGACGACCGCCGATGGCCGCAAAGAAGACGTCCGGCGTATAGCCAACGAGCGACACGAGACCGACGGCGGTTCCGGTGACGTGCCGCGGCACGTGCGTTTCCTCGAGGAGTGCGAAGTACACACCACGCAGGGCGTAGACGCCGGCAAAACTGAGCAGGATATTGGCCACGATCACGCCGCTCGCACCCGGCTCCGGTACCGCGATCGACAGCGGACCAAAGCTCAAACCGAGCAGCACGAACAGCGCGAGCATGACCCGGCTCGCGCTCCAGCGGTCGGCGATGAAGCCGGCGGCGACGGCACCGAGCGGGCGCAGGTAAGCGCAATTCGCGGTGAACGCGGCGCTGTCGACTTCGCTCATGCCGAGCACGTCGACGGCATACAGGGAATAGTTGTCGAGCCCCTTGTAGCCGCAGTAAGCACACACGACGATGAGTGCCTGCGCCCACACGAGAGGATTCGCCATCACCTCGCCCATGTTCGCGAGCGGCGAGGCCCGCGCGATCGCGCGCTGGCTCGGGCGCGGGACGAACCAGTACGCCAGTGCGCTGACGACGAACGTTACCACCGTGTAGAACGTGATGACCTCGATGAACGCGGCGCGGCGGGTGGCGGGATCGACAGTGGTCGGATCGGCGACATGCGCGCCGGCAAAAACGAGTACCGCGATGCTCGCGAGTGCCGCGGCCGCAAGCCCGCGCCCGCCGTCGAGAATGCCGAATGCGCGACCCTGGGCGCGATCACCGCCCCATTCCCGGGTACCGCGGATCAGCGCGGCCCAGAACAGCAGGATCGACGTGACGCCCCAGTACGCGAATAACACGGACAAACCGCGGTAGCCGGGTATCGTGGCGAGATAGATGCCGCCCAGAGCGGTGGCGAACAATGACAGCGACATGAGCTTGTGCGGCGGGAAGCGATCGGCGATCGCACCGCCGGGAAAGTACGCGATCATCGCGGTCACGCCGTACACCGCAAACACGTCGCCGAGGTCCGCGTTCGACAACGCGAATACTTCGAGCAGGCTCGCGCGAAAAAAACGCGGAATATGAAACGGCAGGGCGAAGATCACTTCGCCAGCGAGGATCAGCACGCCGATCGCGAGGACAGGATGACGCATCGGCAGGTCGCCCCGGCGCGGCCTTGGTTCAGTCGTCGGGGTAGCGGGCCGGTCGCTTGTCCTTGAACGCGCTGATCCCCTCATCGAAGAAACCGGCGCTCGCGCACAGGATCTGCCCGCGGTCCTCGAGTGCTACGGCGGCGTCGAGACTCGGCGCGTCGATCGCGAGGCGCAGGCCTTCTTTCGTCAGGCGCAAACCGAGCGGTGAGGTTTTCAGCATGTCCCCGGCCATCGCGCGGCCGGCGTCTTCGAGTTCTTCGGCGTCGACGATTTCCGAGACGAGTCCGAGTTGCAGCGCACGGTGTGCCTCGATGAAACGGCCCGTCATCATCAATTCGGCGGCCACGGACTGGCCGACCGCACGCGGCAGGAAGTAGCTGATCCCGACATCACAGCCCGTGAGGCCAACCTTGACCATTGCCACGTTCATCTTCACGTCGGGGGTGACGATACGTACGTCGGAGGCGAGCAGGAACGCGAGGCCGCCGCCCGTCGTCGCGCCGTGCGCGAGGCAGATAATCGCTTGCGGGGCACGTTGCATGCGCAGGTAGACTTCGCTCACCTGCCGTTGAAAGCGCAGACCGGCGACCGGACCGGCGCTGACGCCGGCGGCGTCGTTCAGATCATAGCCGGCGCAAAATGCGCGACCGGCACCGCGCAGCATGACAACCCGTACGTCGTGGTTGAACTGCAGCGAAGCGAAATAGTGCTGCAGTTCATCGCACATCGCCGGATTGATCGTATTGAGACGATCGGGCCGGTTCAGGGTGAGCCAGTCGACGGCGCCGTTCTTTTCAATGCTGATCGTAGCGTAATCCATGGGAGTCTCCGTTCGCGCTGGCCGGCGCTCATGGCGCCGCGTTTCATTTTACGTTCGTTCTACCAGCAATCCGCCGGGAATGACAATCCCGGCCACGGTTCACGGCTCGTGCTGACCCTGCCGGTGCGCGTCGGAGACCCGGACCGTTGTGTGCGTCGACGATGAACGAGCGACGCCGGGAAGCCGCCTCCCGCGAAAGCCGGCCGCGCAGTCCACCCGCGAGCACTAACCGTTCCACGAGCGCATCGCAGCACGGAGTTCGGCGGTTCTCCGCGGACTTTTCCCGGCCGCAGGTAAATTCACGATTAAACAAATTCGCCGCGTGTCCGAAAACAAGTTCAGGACACTGGGGATCTGATTACCGGGAAAACGATGAAAAAACCGACCACAATAATACTCGTCTTCATGCTGGCAGGCTGTGGCAGTGGCGATGATGCCGCCAGCGCGGGAGCCTCCGGCGGCAGTCTGTTCACGGCGACCGTGGGTACACGGGAAATCGAACAAGCGGTTACGTGCGAAAACGCGGGTGACGCGGCTGAGTTCGCGTTTTCGAAATACGCGGGGAAAGAACCTGGTGACATCAATGTAAGCGGTTTGATGTCGGGCAAGCAGACCTTTTTGCTGACGATCCATGAAACGACGGCTGAAGGTTATCTGGATATCTCGGCGGAATTCGAGGATCTCGACCTTACTCCGGGTGGCGCCACGGCGAGCGGCATGTCGGACAGCCTGGTCAAAGGCAAGTCGGGGACGAAGCGGAATCCCAAGCGTGAACCGATTACGTTCGAGGTGGCATGCCGCCAGACCATGTAACCCGGGAGCGTACCCCCGGGGAGCCCGGGGGAACCCGGTATCGGGCGCGAAGAAAGCCGGGTCAAAGTGCGGGCGACTCCGCCGACGCCGATCAAGCTTTGCTTTTGAATAACCGCTAACGTCGGCAACGAAACGGTTTCACGTCCGGGGACACAGGCAGATGTCGGAAAAAATTCACGAAACTACCGCGAATGCGCTGTCCGGCTGGATCGCGCTGCCGCTGTGGCTCGGCTTTGCACTGTGGACAGGCTGGTCGATCATGGGGCCCGTAATCGTGCGTGGCGCGGAGCCGGGGGTAACGGGGATTCTCGCCGTGCCGCTCGTTTTCTTCCTCGTGAAAGGCTTTCTCGTCCTCGAGCCGAACAAGGCGGCGGTGATGACGTTCTTTGGCAAGTACGCCGGCAGCGTGCGCCAGGATGGATTCTTCTGGGTCAATCCGTTCTACAGCAAATCCCGGATTTCGCTGCGCGCGCACAATCTGACCACCCCGACGCTGAAGGTGAACGACCTCGCCGGGAACCCGATCGAGGTTGCCGCCGTGATCGTCTGGCGTGTGTACGATACGGCGCGGGCGACGTTCGATGTCGAAGACTATATCGACTACGTGACGATGCAGAGTGAATCGGCGGTGCGACAGGTTGTCAGTGAACGCTACTACGACGGTGATGAATCCGGCGGCAATTCGCTGCGCGGCGACCTCGACACCGTCGCGCGCATGCTCGTCGAAAGTATCCAGGCGCACTGCGCGCTTGCCGGCCTCGAAATTCTCGAAGCGCGCATTTCGCACCTTGCGTACGCCTCGGAAATCGCCGGCGCGATGTTGCGGCGGCAGCAGGCCGTAGCCGTCGTCGCGGCGCGCACGCAAATCGTCGAAGGGGCGGTCAGCATGGTCAAACTTGGCATCGACCGGCTCGAATCCGACGGAGTCGTTGAGTTGTCACCGGCTGATCGGGTACGTCTGATCACGAACCTGATGACCGTGCTCGTTGGCGACTCGGAAACCCAGCCCGTCGTTTCGGTAGACAGCGAATGAGTCGCGCCGGGCACGCATCCGCGGGCGCGGAGCCAAAAGCTGCAGGCGTGACGTTCCCGCTCACGGGTATCGGCTTGAGCACGGTGGCGATGCTGTTTCTCGGTGCCGGGGCACTCGCGCTGCTGGTACCCGGGACCATACCGCAGCTCACCTCACCGGGCGTCGCCTGGTCGCTGATCGCGGTGGGCATCGTGCTCGATGTCGCGGCGATAATGATCGTGCTTCGCGCACGCAATTCCCGCGCGCGCCGGGGCGACTAGGCAGCCGTCTTTACGCGGCAGCGCCGGCCGAGCGTCGCGTAACCCCGAGGGTCACGAGCGCGGCGGCGAACAGCCAGGCCGCCGGCGGTAGCGGCACGGCGCTGACGCTCGTCGCCGTCAGTCGCACGATATCCTCGCTGAGCCCATCGACGATCAACACATCGAACGTGGCGAAGCCGGCATCGATGCTCGAATTCGCGAAGTTGTTCGCGATCGATGCCGCAATCAGGACATCGAATGACTGGCCGACCGCGAACGTCGGTGCCCCGAGCAGGTCGACCGCGATCGTACCGGCGAGTGACGCGGCACCGGTGATCGCAAGGACATCGAACTGCCCCGGCGCGGAACCGGCGATTTCAACGAGCAGGGTGCCGCCCGGTGTTTGCGTATAGTCGCCGTCGATCGTCAGGGTGCCGGGGGAATTGCCCGCGTTCACGCTGCCGCCCGAGTTGTTCACGTCACCGATGATCGTGCCGCTGCCGTTCAGTTCTCCGCCTTCGAGCCGCAACAGACGTCCCGGATTAATTCGCATTTCCGTATCCACGGTGGTCTCACCGGCGCTCTGGCGGAAGTCGTCGATACTCGTGAGCCCCGCGCCGCCGCTGACGATGACGCGTGCGCGATTCTCGAAGCCAAGGGCATTCACGTTGATGAAGAGCGCGTTGGCCGCGCCATCGGCGATAAGCGTTCCCTCATTGACGAAGCCACCGGTATTCGCACCGAGCTGGCCGGCGCCGCGCACCGTTGTGTTCGCGCCGATCGTCGTGAGCGTGTTGTTGTTCACGATCCGGTTGTTCGTGTGACCACTCATGACGATCGTCGCGTTGCCGCCGATCGTCTGCGCACCGGTGAAAGCCAGATCCGTCAGTGCACCGGCGCTGGCGAGCGTCCACGTACCGTTCAGGGTCAGGCCGTTCAGGATCGTGTTGCTGATGCTGTTCGCGGAGAACACGTCACCATTGATCGTGACGGCATCGAGCGTCGTGCCGCGGAGATCCGCTTCGACCCCGGGGCCGAGGTTGATCGAACCGCCGTTGATCCGCGAGCCGCCGTCGACGAGCAACGCGGAGCCGGCATCGATGTCGATCGCGGTGTTGTTCG
>MRWG01000583.1_pt1 | contig 36410 bp, 44 predicted proteins | sample 1013341 | NCBI WGS metagenome assembly MRWG01 (sample SAMN06117577, study PRJNA244670) | biofilm metagenome | biome: Water; feature: Cathode Biofilm; material: Biofilm; isolation source: microbial consortium enriched at the cathode of a solar microbial fuel cell | place: USA: District of Columbia ... | reverse complement strand
CACCATAAGGACAGCCGCCGTTGGGTTGACCGGTTGTAGGAGCCTGTAGAGCACAAGCGGTAGCAGGAGGTAGGCGACAAAGCCTGCCAGCCCGCAGGCAATGCCCAGGCGGAACAGTGCCTCCTGATTGCGGATGTTCTCAACCGTCTGCAGGGCATCGTCCCACAGGTAGAGTTTTGCAGGGATCAGCATGAGGCTGATGATCCCCAGAACTACCAACGCGAGATAGGTAAGCCCTGCAAGCCTGGCGGTTTGATTTTGGGAAGGCATGTATGGCTGTTTTAAGGTTTCACATAGGACGAACGACGGGCCGAATTGTTACAGGCAGGGGGCGTACCCCCCCGAACAGGTGCTAAACAAAGGCCGAACCCTCTTGGCTACCTGTTAATTGCTGGTATAATTCATGCGCGCTGCGTTCAACCCAACAAGCCGAAAACCTCCCGTCCCTGATGGCCCAGATGGCAATCCCGGTAAAGGATATTTCACTCAGGTCTGCCTTCAACCCGAAAAGGCCGTTGTTCTTACCGGAACACACCCACCTGGAAACCACCATACTGCTGTCTTCATTGCAGAACAGGGAAAGGTTTTGAGTTTGGGCCTCCAGTAATTGTTGTTGGAATACCCGCACCCATTCTTTAAATGCCTTCCTGCCATGTATCGTCTTGCCTGCGGTGGTAATTGTGTAATCCTCAGTCATAAGGTGGTCTATGGCGTCCAAATCATGAGGGGGATGCCATACCTTGTCAAAAAAGGACAATACCAGCTGTCCTGGGTTGGGGTTCTGAGATGGGTTATGGGATGCTTTCATATCAGGGATTAAGATGGGCGGAGGTTACCGTATCATCGCTCAGTGCGCCAGGGCGGGCGGGTTGTATATACGCTGGTACCACTACCCCAAGACCATAGACTGCGGGATGGATCATTTCATTCTGTTGCCTGCCAGGATGGCAAAAAGCCCTCCGAGGACAAGGATTAACCCCGTCAGGGTAAGGGTTGGACTGATAGTTCCCTCCTCCAGCCCGGCAGCGACGGCATAACCCAATATGACCAAACCCAGGACCTGTAAAAAAATGCCTGTTGTTTTCATCGGCCTCCTTTTCGTAAAGATACTGATTTTGGGAAAAGCTATGGAGAGCTTATCGGCTTATTGTGTCCGGTAGTATTCCAGCCCGGGACCGTCGCAGGCGGGCCATGTACTTACCAGCAGGTCGTCGCTGAGTAGGATCAGGGTCTCACGTGGTTCTGGCTCACAACCCCCGATGATTTCCGTCGGGGCATCATAGGTGAGTAACAGGAGGTACTCATCTTCCTTTTCCTCAAAGGTAAAGGACCCTGTCGCAAAGGTTTTAACCCCATCGTCAAGGCGGGATTTCAGGAAGGTGCCATCGGCCTTGAGGAGGTAAAATTCCTGCCATTCAAGGCGGTCGCCCGTTTTGATTGCATCGTCTAACGAGCCGGTCATGCGCAGTAATTGCCACTGCTGCGGATACTGCTCCTTTACATTGGTTACATCATCCACACAGGAGGCCATCAGGCATAGCGACAGGCAAAAGGGCACTAAATTCCTAATCATGGGTTCTGGTAATTTTCTACCCATCAGATGCAGGATAGCCCCTATGGGTTGCTTTCAACCTACGGCAAAAAATACCAGGGAACGTTTCGCATCGCTACCACAGGCTCCTAATGGGGCCGGAAAATATTGAGGGCGACCCGCTAGTTCAACTCCAGGAATTTGGCGGCATTATCATGGTACACCTTCCTGAGGATTGGGGCGGGAAGGCCCAGGCCTTCCGTCTTTTGCCCACGGACCACCAGCGAATCCGTACTGCTTAAATAGCGCCAAAGTGTATCATAGCTTTCCATGAGATCTTCTTTTTCATCCGCTATTTCGGCAGGCGTCATCTCTGATTCCGGACGGCCGTTACCAAAGTCGGACCCAAACATGATCCTGTCCTGGTAGGTGTCAAAGAAGGTCCTGACCTTCCTGGAATCCTGCCTGGCCAGGTCGCCAAACCTTGCCGCCAGTTCAACCTGCATGTTGGGGTACTTGTCGAGCCGGGTGGCCACCATGTCCACATCGTGCGACATGCTCCCGATGTGTGCGCACAAAATAGGAAGTTCCGGATTGTTTTCAATCCAGTGGTCACGGGCGGCGATGATGGTTTCGTAAGAAGGGATTTCGGGATGGTTATAGGCATGGTACTGCGGGTTGTTCTTGTAATAACCGTAATGGGGGTTATTGGGGTCAAGAGGCCTCCATGCCTGTTCGGGCTCGGCAATATGGCCCATTACCGGAATCCCCTGTGCTTTTAAATCGTCCCATATGGGCTGCAGGCGCGGGTCATCAATCTGTATGAAATTGCCCGAGGCGTCTTTGGTGACCATCCCGAAGTTCTTCCACACTTTGACCATTTGCGCACCGGAGGCGATTTCGCTTCGCAATTGTGCAATGGCCTCGGTCGCAAAATCCGGGTCGTCAATACCCACCCCTATCAGGGAGGTGCACAGGAAAAAATCTTCGGGCGCTGTTTGGGCATGGGCCAGGTACTTGTCCCAACTCCTTCGGATGCTTGTGCTGTCTTCATGGGCCACATCTACCAGGGTGGCTTGCATATTCCAGGAATCAAAAAATTCGGGAAGGTACGTCCGGGGGTATTGGAAATGCGCGTGCATATCTATTTTCTTGATGGCCTGCCGGTCTGTGGTAAGCGCCTCTTCATTCTCCGAAGGGGTATTTTCAGATTTCGACTTACATGCCATCAGGCAAAAAACAGTGAACAACACAAAAAGGGTATTTTTCATATTTTAATTTTGTTAGGGATGGAAAAATAAGCTGGGAACCATTTTAAAAACAGCCGTTAACGCTTTTAAAGATATCATAATTTCTTGAAAAGCAGGATGTCCTTTAAAAAAAGCAAACCCGTATCCGGGCGGGCAAAGGAGAAACGGGCATGTCTGTTGAAGGATTGGGGGTGCGCTATTCGCGTTTCAGCCAGCCCGCGATGCTAAGCCGTGGCCTGCTCGGGGACGGGTGTACCTCGTGCTCTGTTTCATCACTTTTAAAGAAAACCACCCTGCCTTCCAGGGGGAAGAGTGCTATTTCTTCCTCGTCCACGTAAAGGCTTAGCCGGCCATTGTCGGATTCCTCCCAGGCTTCGTTCAGGTACATTACAAAGGAAAACTGCCGGCCCTTGTCGCTTTTAAAACGGTCCAGGTGCCTCTTGTAAAAGCTGCCGACATCGTAGTAGGCATAGTGGAATTCATAGCCATTGATGCCGGTATAGCAGCTGGCATTGAGGTAGGCGATAAATTTTTCCACCGTGCTCAGGAAATGTCTTTCAAAAGGGTTTTCCGTAGCTTCCGCTATCCAACGGATCACGTCACCACGGATTTCCGCATTTTTCCGGTAGTCAAAATTCTTCCCGACCCCGGCCGGCCGCATTGCCCCCCCGGCATGGTAGGCGAGGAGGTTGTCCCTGAGCCCGGCCAGGCAAGGGGGGTCTAAAAAAGCGTCGCAAATCCCGAAGCGGTTTTCCATCAGGCCGCTGATCAGTATTTCAAATCGCTGTTCGTCCGTAAGGGTTTCGGTGTCCATGGGAAAAGCATAAGTTTCAATTAGGTAAAGATACTCGAATTCCCCGGTCGGGAACGACCATATTTGGTGAATGGCATCGGGGTGCAGGGAGGTGCTGGCGCCCATTCATTATTCCAGCAATAAAGCGGTGGACAGCAGTAGTAACCTTGTAGGGTTGTCTAAGGTATGTTTGAGGCATAAGGTGTTCACCCCTTCAAATTGCAGGACGCCAAGGATGTCATGGTTTTCTTTCAAGGTGAAATGACCCCTTGGGGAAAGCAGGGTGGCATGGGTACTGCTGGGTTTGTACAATTGCTCGATAAAGATAAGCCTTCGGGCCGACTGAAGGTTGGAGGGGATGATGACGGATGGCCCCCTCATACCCGGTTCGGAATACTGTAATTCCCAGGGCGTGGAATTTTCACCCACTAGAATACGGGCGCGTATTCCCTTTTTGCGATACAGCTGTTCCAGGGTTTCCGATTCGATCCTGGTGAGGACCTGGGTTAACCAGTCGTATTCCATATTGAACCGTTGCTCCAGGATATAATTGCCACTGGCGGCAGCCAGCCCTGTGGCGGACGTTAGGGCCAGCCGTATCTTCCTTTTTGTAATCGTGACCCCGTAATACTGGTGTCGGGTATAGTCTTCTGTGGCAACGGATTCTTTACTGTATCCCTGTCCGTAACCCTGGACCTCAAAACGCCTTTTGCCAAACCATTCGGTTTTGGCAAATTGTATTTGCAGGGTATCAAAATCAACCGGGGCCAGGGATGCGGGCCGGGTGGGTCCTGGCAATGCAATGCCTGGGGCAGCCCTAAAAATAAGAGGCTCATAAAAAGCATCTGGCCCATTCCGAAAGATCTCATATGGAACTGCAATTGTAGGGTAGCCAAACCCGTTAAGCCCAATGAGAGGTAGTGTAAAAATTTGGAGATATTCACGGTGACCAGGAATGCGCCAACCCGGGCAAGCACGCCACAGTGCAGGAGGTAAAACATGGCAATGCCAAAGAGGCTTATGAGGATGCCCGTAGGGATGAACCCAAGGTAGTTCATCAGTTGCGCGTTGGGGGTTCTAATGGCGCCAAGCTCGCTGATAAATTGCGAGCTATGGTCGTACCCGGGCCTTAAGCTCGCCCGTAACAAGGGTATTTGCGCTAAATATTAAAGGCCCTGCCACCCCTCCCAACACCAGGAAATGAGACCATGATTCTTGCATACTCCAGGATAACGATAGTTTAATTGCGCTATTACAGCCGTCCTGATGCGGGCGTGCCTCAGGGGCGTTAGCCGTACACCCTGATTATTTCCCCATTCCTCTTTCCAAAGACGCTGCGCACATACGCGTTTACTACTTTTTTCATGGGGACGGGGTTATGTCCCGGGAAAAAATCCCTGTATTTTTCATAGGCATCCGCTACCATCCCTAAAGACACCGCGTTCACCCTCAGGCTGTCTTCCATTTCCAGGGCCACGGCCTGTACAAAGCTATGGATGGCCCCATTGACCATGGCAGCACTCGTGGTTTGTGGTACCGGGTCGTCTGCCAGTATGCCCGTGGATAGCGTAATGGAACCCCCCGGATTCAGATAGTGCTGCCCAATGCGAACCAGGTTCACCTGCCCCATCAGCTTGCTCCTGAGCCCCACGTAGTAATCGTCTTCAGACAGTTCATCAAAGGGGGCCCATTTGGCTTCTCCTGCGATGCAGACGATGGCATCCAGGGCCCCTGTTTCCCTGAACATCATTTCAATGGAGTCTGTCCGGGCGATATCCACAGGGTAGTCGCCCTGTGTCCTCCCCGAGGTAAGCACTTCATGGCTTTCCGAGAAATAGGCGGTTACCGGTTTCCCGATGGTGCCGCCGGCCCCTATGATCAGTATTTTCATCTGCTGCTGTTTGTTGATTTTATCCCGGTTTTCCATGATTCGCCCCCGCCTGCCTCAAGGCATCCACCAGCTCCCTGCTTTGCACCGTATCGTAGATGATACGCAGGTTTAAGATTTTGTCCGCCTCATTGAAAGTGATAATATCCACGACGTCAAATTCTACCACCTGGTTGTTTACAAGGGTCCACTTATACGAAAAATACAGGGCCAGGCGGTTGGATCGGGTCTCTTCAAAGATGCCGTTTAACGTCAATACCCCTCCTTCGCTGTCGGCAAAAAGTCTTTCATAAAAGCGACTTGCTTCCATATGGCCGTATAGGGGGGAGTCTAGCGTGCCATTTACGGCAAAAAGGGTTTGCAGGGCCTGGAGGTCCGCTGCTTCCAGGTACTTCAGGTATTGCCGGGCTATTTCGCTTTTACGGGACATGATGGTATGGGTTTGTGTGGCTAACTTTTCGGGACGCTGACCTGACCACGGGGTTCAGCACACCTCCAGGACGTATGGGTAACCGGGAACCGTTGTGGCAAGGTACAAAAGCAAGCCCGGCCAGGCAATGAAAAATAGCGGGGAAAAGATGTCCTGCCCGGTTCTAAACCTTTTCCCGGGCTGTCGGCTCCTGGTTTGCGGCCCGGCGTTTTTTCAGGATCAGCAGGGTGACGATATAGATCAGGACAATGGCAAATGGGATGGCCACAAAACGGTATTCAGGCAGGATGTACCATAAGGCGAGGACCACCACGGTTCTGGATACTGCATGGAAGATCCCCACCCAATGCTGTACCATCCAGGAAAAGGGCAGCCACATGGTACCGGTTAAGATACCGACGGTCATAGGCAGTGACGTATGGTCTGCCAGGAAAAATGGAATGGCAATAGCGTACACCAATACGGCCTGCCCTACGGTATAAAAGAACAGGGTGTCAAAAGTGTTTTTGGGTTTCTTTTTGTCGAGGAAGTCTTCCCCGGTAAACTTTGATATAAAAATGCCCAGGTAAACGATGCTTCCGGTGGCGATAAAAAGCACTAAAACCGTCCATTGTACAGGGAATACCAGCCCGGCGACCCCGGTGATCAACCAGGCGATGAGCCCGGCCAGGGGGGTAGCAATAAATTTCCCCTGGGCAAATTCCTTCCGTTGCTCTTCGAGTGACCTGACAATAGACTCCATGTATTCTGGTTTGCTGTAGGTGTTGGTTGTAATCCTTCCTTTTTTTGGGGCAGTACCCCCTGTTTTGACAATGGGGGGTGAAATTAGTGATTTTTGCAAAAATCATTCCCTTCCGGTCGCGCATCTTCCGTCGACGGCGGGAAATCCTTCCTTACAAAATGATCTCACCCCCATGTTCCCGGGGCACCTTCCGGGCCCGTTCCAGGATATTTTCCGACGCTTTATACTTCCTCAAACAAGGCCTCCATGGGCTTTCGTACTTTGGGAAGGTCTTTGGAGCGGTCTTCCGGGTGCCTGTAACCCACGGCTGCCACAACACAGGCATTGAGGCCCTGTTCATCCAGGCCAAGGATTTTGTTGTATGCCCCGGGTTCAAAGCCTTCCATGGGGCAAGCATCAATTTTAAGGGCCGCGCAGGCCATCAGCAAATTCCCCAGGGCCAGATAGGGCTGTCGTTCTAACCAGTTCCTGGTTTCTGTCATAGACTTTTCAGCCAGTTTGGCTTTCATAAAGCTGGCATAGCCTTCCAGTTTTTCCAGGTCGATCTTTCTCTTTTGGGATGTCAGCCTGATGAAGGCATCGATCTCTTCGGGGTCTACCCTGGTGTGGTTGCAGAACACAAAGAGGTGCGATGCGTCTGTGACCTGATCCTGATCCCAGGACACTCGTTTTAATTCTTTGCGTATGGCCTGGTCTTCTATGATCAGCACCTTGTACAATTGCAGGCCATAGGAAGAGACCGACAGGTGGATGGCCTCTTTCAAGGTTTCGAGATCCGTGGGGGAGACCCCTCTATCCGGGTCAAACTTTTTGGTGGCATAGCGCCATTTCAGATGGTTGATAAGTTCCATATCCATTCTTTTAAAGTTGATAATTCCTCATGATAAACTGGGTGGTAAACCCTAGTTTTTCGTACATGGTTTTCGCCATTTCGGAGGCCTGTAGGGTGGCGGCTTTCGCCTTGGCGGCGATGGCGTGGTTTAGGGCAAAATGCATGGCTTCCCTGGCAATCCCCTTTCCCCTCATTCGGGGAATGACGCCCAGGCTGTGTATACCCATCACCCCTTCGGTTTTGTGCAGAATGAGGGTGCCTGCCATTTCGTCCTGGTAAAAGATGTTGAGATACACTATGGTGTCCAGGCTTCTCTCAAGGGTTGTTTTATCTATTTTGTACCCAAAGGCTTCCTGAAAGGTGCGTGACCACAGCCGTATGCCTTCCTCGTCGCGAACTTCGCGAAGGAGCAGTCGTGATGGGGCATCAAAAGGCCGATCCAGCTCCAGCGACATCCCATATTGGATGGATTTAAGGGAGAAGCCCGATTGAATGAATTCCCCGGTCTCCCGATGTCCGGGCCTGTCAAAGAAAGCGAGGCTCATGGCCGTGGGCGAAGTCTTCATTACCCTGGCCATTTCCGGCAGGGAATTTCCCACCGTGGGTTGCAGCGACCAGATTTTATTGGGCCATTGCGAATCTGGGATATAGGCATAGGCATATGTTTCGGCCTCAAAATACGTTTCAAAGGGTTCGGTTGCCCGCTTCCAGAGGGAGGTTAGGTTTTGGATATTTGCCTGTGTGAGATCCATCTTATTTTGTGTTGATTAGGATAATGCCCAGGACCATTGCCAAGGTCCCTATGAGCCTTTTGGTCGTAATGGGTTCTACGGGCAGGTTAAGCCATCCGAATTTACCGGCCACCAGCGAGAATAACAATTGTCCGCAAAGCCCTAAAGCGATCATTTTGGAGATCCCCAGCTTGGGGATGGTATAGAAATACAGGGAGATCCCCAGGACGCTGAAAAGGCCTCCGATCCCCCAAAGGTACCAGGGGATCAGCCGTGCTTCATGGAGGGAGGGAATACTCTTCCCGGTCAGCAGGACAAAGCCGCAGGCAAATACCACACTAAAAACGGAGGTGGTAATGGCGGCCAGCACCGGCTGCTTGAGGAAGCCGCTCAATTGGGAATTAAAACCCGCCTGCATGGCGAGGAAGATACCCCCGCTAAATGCTAAAATGTACAATGTAATTGTTTTCATAGGGCAAATTTCGCGCCCTGTGTCCACTTGTGCCTTTACATATGTTGAGCCACCGGTTATTTTTTCATGTTTTTCCGGATTCTGCTCAGCTGTGTGGGGGTAATGCCAAGGTGTGAGGCAATGTGGTTCAGGGGGATCCTCTCCGTTATGTCCGGGTGCTCCCCGAGTAATTCCAGATACCTGGAGGTGGCGTCCTTCATCACGATATCGATCTCCCTTTTCTCTTTGTCGATTACCCAGTTTTGTTCCAGGTAGGCAATATAAAAGTCCTTTAAATCTGTATGTGTGTTGATCAACCGTCGGTAGGCTTTATAGGGGAAGGAGATGAGGGTCGAATTTTCAACGGCCTCCAGGGCGAAGTTAGAGGGGGACTGGGTGAGGTAGGAAACGGTCGATCCCACAAAGTCCCCTTCCAAAAAGATGTTCTTGTTGTAGGTGTTTCCGTCTTTATCCAAAAAGTAGGCAATCAAGGACCCCCGGTACAAGATGTAAATGTTTTGGGCCGTTTTGCCCACGGGCAACAACACTTCATGGGCGTGCAATTGCTTGATTTCCGACAGCTCATAAAGCTGTGTAAGGGTGTCTTCGCCCAGGGGGTAGTACCTTGAAAAAACCCCCTTTATAAACGCATCATAGGTTGCTTCTCCTTGCATGTTGTCGGTTGATGGTACGGCAGGGGCACCATCGGTAAATGTTACGCAATCCCTGCCTGTTCCTGTTTCACGAGGGGGTTCTGGCCGTTCCCCCCACCTGTTTTCACCAATCTCTGATCGTCCCCCGATGCCAGAATTGTCCGGTTTTCACCTTGGCATTTAATAATTCCTGGATATCAAGGGCCACTTCCCCCGGGTCTCTGGGGGCCTCCCTCCCTCCCATGTCTGTTTGGGTCCACCCCGGGTCCAGGGAAGAAACCGTGACTGCGGCCTTATCCAGGCGATGGGACAGCAGTTTCGTATACATGTTCAAGGCAGCCTTGGACAACTTGTAATGGGGTTGGTAGGCGTCGAAGTTTTTTTCGCTAAAAGAGCCCCATTCCGAGGTAATATTGATGATATGGCCGCCCTTAGCCATCCGGGGCAACAGCAGTTCAGTGAGTTCAATGGTTCCAAAAAGATTGACCTCGAAAGTATCCCGCAGTTGTCCGGGGTGTATCGCTGTTTGATCCCATTTTTCCAAAAGGACCGCTGCGTTGTTGATCAGGAAATCAATGGTATGCCCTTTTGTATGGCGTACAAAATCGAGAATGGATTCGGATTTGGAAAGGTCTAATTTGAAACAATGGAAGTTGGGCTTTGGGAGGGGATGCTCCCCGGTAGTGGACGACCCGATAATTTTATAACCCGCTTTCGCACTCAGGAGGGTAGCCGTTGCCAGTCCGATTCCCCTGCTGCATCCGGTGATGATTCCTGTTTTCATTTTTCGGTTCGGTTTGGTTTCCACGCCTGGCTATGGTGGGGTTTTTTCTTTCCACCCAGCTTGTTGCATAAGCCCCGCGGGACATTGCAAGGCATTGCGTTGTAAAGCCATTCCCGGCATAGCCGGCACAATAGCCTGCCGCTTTTCGCAAATTAGAAATAAAAATAGGAAAACTTGCCCGAACCTGCCAGCATACATAGCGTCTAAACGGAGCGCAGGGGGCTGGCCCTGATTTGGTGTCAGATCCTGGCCCGGTCCATTAGATTGCGCTATCTTACCGCCATGCAAAGGCTTCAATGGAAATACAGGCAACCTGCCTTTAGTTGGGCAATCCTTGTGGTTGCCCTCTGCGCCATCCTTCTTAATGCGCTGGGCCACCAACTCTACCTTTTCTTTAAGCCCTTGACGACCATCCTGATACTGCTGTTTGCAATCGTATTTGGCCAAAGGGGATACCGGTATTGCCGGTTGGTGTGCCTGGCGCTGGGCTTTTGCCTGGTGGGGGACCTGTTTCTTTTAAATGGCTCGTATTTTATTTGGGGGCTCCTTGCCTTTTTAATCGCCCATCTTTTATTCACCCTGGGGTTTGTCAGCCTTGGCGGGTTTACGTTTTCATGGCGCCCCCTGGCTGCCTTGCTGGTTTTTGGCGTTACCTACTATGCCAACCTTTACGGTTCCCTTAAAGGGCTAGCATACCCGGTACTGGTGTATCTTGCCGTGATCCTCCTGATGAGTTGGCAGGGGATCAACCTTAGGCTCCGTACGGGGGGCATTTCGTATACGCTCATCGCCATAGCCGTTATTCTGTTCCTGTTCTCAGATGCCGTTTTGGCCTGGGCCAGGTTTAAATCCCCTTTTTGGGGGGATGGGGTAGTGGTATTGACCACCTATTGGGGGTCTATTTTTTTAATTGCCTTGTCTACCTCCTCCCTGAAAGCGCGGGGGTAGTTGTTTTCCGTGGTGGTGCTACTGTAGCGTTTCCCTGCACCGGGTATTGGCGTTTACAGCACCTGGTAGTGCAGGGCCACGGCCCCGGTCGAATAGGTTTTGGTACCTGTGAGCTTTAAGCGGGTTTCTTTGGGTAAGTCCTGGAACAGCGCGATGCCATCGCTTAGGATGACCGGCATCATAAAGACCCGGATTTCGTCAATCAGGTCCTCGTTGAGCAAGAGGGTATTGACCTGTCCTCCCCCGATAAGCCAGATATCCTTGCCTTCCTCCTTTTTAAGTTTCCGGATAAAATCTGCGTGGTTCTCCGATATGAATCGGACGAAAGGGGTGTCTTTTAGATTTTGTTGTCGTGTCAGGACATAGTTTTTCGTATCGGGGTATGGAAAATCAATCCCCCAATCGATGATCTGCCTGTAGGTGGTATACCCTTGTATCGTGGTGTCGATGGCGTTATAGAATGCTGCATAGCCATGGTCTGTCCCTTCGGGGTTGGGAATGGATTCAAGCCAGTGGACACTTCCATCGGCCTTGGCGATTTTACCGTTTAAACTGCAGGCGATATAGAGCAGTAATTTTCTCAAGATACGCGGGTTTAGATGTGGCAGGATCATTGCGATGCCAGGGCATATGGGCTACATATACCCGGCATGGATGGTTTTTGGCCCTTTCCATGGAAAGGGGGTGGCGTTAGTGGGTGATGGTCACCCCGTTTTTCATTTCTGTTTCGTCGGGTGCTTCAAACCAATTTTCCATAAAATCAAAATCTTCCCTGCTCACTTCAAATTGGAAGGTCGCACCTTTTTTGTTGTTCCTTTCCAGCACCCTTGCCAACCGGATCGCCCTGGGGATATCCAAAAAATGGATTTTCAATTCGTATCCCTTTTCATCTGCGAACCGCCTGAATTTTTCCCGGTGTTCGAATTTCGATAGCCCCAAATCCAGGATAGCGTCTGTATGGGCATCCTCGAGCTGCTCCACGACGTTCAAAATCATTTTTTCGGCCCTATCAATCCGCTCCAGGAACCATTCCAGGCCGTCTGATGATTTTTTGTCAGGAAGGAACAGGGTGTTGTTCCATTGGTCAATAGAGAACAGGACCCCCCTGGTCTGTGCTTTCAACGCCTGGGCGTAGGTGGTTTTTCCGGAACCGGTATTTCCTACGATCAAATGAATCATCTAGTTGCCTGGTATTGCTGTTGCCGCGCCGCTCTATACAAGGGCCCCGCGTGCCGGTGCTCCTATGCACAGATGGGCTGATTTCAGAGGTTAAATATATTCAATATCCGGGTATTTTGTTCCCTTTGGTACCAGTCATTGCAGACCAGTGCCACTTCCTGCACGGGAGATACCCCGAAAGGGTGGTGCGCATACTTTTTGACTATCCCGAGAAAAGCCTTTGGATCCTTTAGGTTTCTTTTGAACCGGACAACGGTTGAATGGGCCGTGTGGATGGCATACCTTTGGTCAATGGATTGTTCCAGGCCCGAATTTTTAAAATTCGCCCTAAGGTTATCCCTAAGGGTTTCCAGGGCGGGGGTATCTGGAAACCCCCGGATCAGCAGACAGGAATCTGTAGCTGCCACCCCTTTGAACAACAGTTGAAACCTCTTTGTTTCCTGAAGGCTTTCCTGTATGATGCGGACATATGCAGGAACTGAAATAGCCTCCCATTGAAAACCCTTGTAGCATGAAATGACAGACAGAACGGTGACGTGCATATCCGGATCCGGGTAATAATACTGGGCAGGATCAACCGCTTTGAGCGCCTCCAGGAAAAGGGATACCTCTTGCCTGACTTCCCGGGAAGGCCTTATTATGAGGGTAATTCCAAAACGGGTGTCTTTATCCGGATCCGGCAGGGGATCCAGTTGATACGCGCCCTTTTCAATAGCATCCATGGAACGTGTATGAAGGGCCTCATAGTAGGAGGAGAGTTTTGGGGATATCATCGGCGGAATGGAGATATGGTGATTCGTTCAAATTGCCAATTCGCGGGGCCGGTATTCCTTTTAGCCAATAGGCCCGCACCCCCTCAGCATGGCGGCAGGCTTTTTGTTGAAAGGATGAGGGTTTTAGATGGCCGCATCATAGCAAACAAATTCTACAATGTTTGATTCCGGGTCTTTAATGAATATGGATTTCCATTGTACCCACTCAAATATTTCGGTTTGGCAGGGAATGTCCCGTTGGTCAAGGTATGTCCGTATTCCTTCATAATCCATTTTGTCTATTTCAAGTGCAAAATGGTGCAGGGAGTTATGCTCCGGCTTGATGGATTGTAACTTTTCACCAAAGGCTGTCAGGTTATTCTTTGAAAATAATGCCAGCGTTTGATGGTGGCCTCCAAAGCCGTCCGCGATCTTGAAAAACGCATAATTTTCGGACACCTTCATCATTGGGAGCCCCAAAGTCGTACCATAGAATTGTTTCATCAATTCCATATCGTTTACGCGTAAAATTATTTCACCCAACCCCCGAATTTTGTTTCCAATCATTGATTCGATCTTATGAGTTCCGGAGGCACATGGTTCACCCGTGGATTTTGTTTTATTCCATGGACCCGAGGCTAATAAACAACGACCTCGGTGGAAGGTTGCCTCCCGGCATGTCCTGCCCTAAAGTTACGGATAAATTTAAACGGTTTTTATCATGCGGCATGATTCCCGTCCGGGGATACATAGGGGCATCCCTTAAGGCCATATGCATTCAAAATCCTTCCATCAAAATTTCTTTGTTGACCATCATTCCGGCAGTGGTACCCATGGCCACTGCGTTGGCAACGGTTCGCATAGGCGTAGTACTGTCACCGCAGGCAAAGACGCCATGAACGTTGGTCTTCTGCAAATGGTCTACCTTCAAGTACCCTTCATCCGTCAATGCGCATCCCAGGCTTTGGGGGATATTGGTGCTTTGCTCAAAGGGGCTCCGGGCGTACAGTGCTTTAAGCGGCCTTCGTGTACCATCTTTGAAAAGGATGTTTTGAAGGGTACCACCTGTATGCTCCAGTTTTTCAATTTCGGCTTCAATAACACGAATGTGGTGTGCTTTGAGTTTGGATTGTTGTTGCGACGCTAAGGTCGATTTTCCATTGGTGAACAGTGTCAGGTCTGCTGTCCAGTTTGCAATGAGCATTGCGAATTCGAAGGCTAAATCACCATTGCCCAGGATGCCGGTTTTTTGATTTCTTACTTCATACCCGTGGCAATAGGGACAATGCAAGACAGATATACCCCAACATGCCGCATATCCGTCCAAATCCTGCATGATATCGCGGATACCGGTGGCAAAGATCAACTTACGGGATGTAAATGTATCACCCGAAGCAACCTGAATTACAAATCCGTTCCCGGTTTTACCTCCCTTGATGGCCTGCCCTGTGTAAAACGTCACGGTCCCGTAACGTTCTACCTGGTGCCTGGCGAGGGTTGCAATTTCACGGGGTGTTTTCCCATCCTGGGTGAGGAAATTATGCGAATGCGGCGTTTGCCGGTTGGCGGGTTTTCCGTCATCAATAATCAGGACTTTTCTCAATGCCCGGCCCAGCGACATCCCGGCTGCGAGCCCCGAGTAACTTCCCCCGATGATGATTACGTCAAATGTTTCCTTGTTTTTCATTGGATTAAGGTTTGTTAATTGAAAGGCATCGAGTGTCAAAGGCCATGTTCCCAGCGCGAAGCTGGTGTTTCTGATGAATTCACGCCGGGACCAAAGAGCCATAGGGGTGTTGTATCGACCTCATTATGCCGGTTTATTTTTGTGTTTTCTGGGAGAACAACCGGATGAAATAATCTACCATGGGGACCCCCACAAACACGATCATAGGCACCAGGGAGGCGGTCATCAACAATGTTCTGAGAAAAAGGGGCATACCGGATAAGGGCTCCCTGAACACATGAAGAAAAAGGGTCAGGGCTGGGTAAATTACTACCCAAATCTTAAACGATGCTATTAATTTTGCTCTTGTTTTCATATGGCGAATGTTACTGTGAATTATTTCAGGCAAATGTAGTAGAGCGAGCAGCCCTGATGATAGGACAAAGGTGAAGTTAAACGGAACTTATTTGAATTTTTGCCGGAAGGCCTGAGGGGAATGCCCGGTTCGTTTCCTGAAATAGCGGATGAAATAGGATACATCTTCGTATCCCAGGTGATAGGCAATTTCTTTGACCTGGTTATGGGTGGCAAGAAGGTGTCTTTTGGCCTCTAAAATTAGATGTTCGCCAATCAGTTCCGAACATGTTTTCCCCAGGGTGGCCTTGGTGATGGCATTGAGCTGGTAAGGAGAAAGGTGGAGCATGGCCGCATAGTCTGCAACTTGTTTATGTTCAGACACATGCTCTTCAAGGAGGCGAAAAAATTCTTCGAGGCGTTCTTGTGGATATACCGGGAGGGTGCCGGGGGCACTTTTGGACTCCTTGCGCTGCCGGAGCAGTTCGATAAAGAAAATAGCGAGATTCGCCCTAATGGCCTCCGGATAGTGTTCCTTCCGGCTTGCATATTCCTGAAAGACATATGTCAGGGGGGTATGCAGTTTTTCAAAACTGACGGCATCAATAGTGCAATGGTTGTTGTAACTGGCCTTTCGCCACAGTTGCCCGGTTTCCCCGGCCTGTAGGATGAAATCCGTCGAAAACTGCAACAGGAACCCCTTGCCGCCGCGCTTCAGCTCCAAACGGTGTACCTGGCCTGGCCTCATGGCAAATACCGTATGGTCATGCACTTCGTAGGGGGTAAAATCTATTTCGTGCGTCCCAGTTCCTTCTTCAAGTACCAGCATAAAGTAGAAATCATGCCTGTGGAGTTCCTGCAGCAGGTCCTTGCCTGCAAGCAACCTGCCAATATCTCGAATGTCAAATTGACCGGAGAATTCAGGTTCTTTCAGGGGTGTTTTTAATTTTCTGATCGGAATGGTATCCATCATACACTAGAATCCTGCCAACGTGCAAACTATGGGTCAGCTTTTGGTTTTATTTGCGGTATCCGGATACGGCAAATACCGCGGGGCAAAATGTACAGCCGGTAAATCCGCTTAAAAATAGGAAATATACCGGTGCGCTGGAGCTCCCGTGTGTAGGGGACAGTTTTAGTTCTTTCCTGCAAAAGATCTTTGGCCCCCCGGTTTTACCGTCCGTGTTTGCTGAGTTCCTTGGGGAATTTATCTCCTACCAAATTCAACACAATGCCATGCTCCAGGTAGGCTTTGAGTCCGTCCAGCACGGTGGTAAAACCCCCTGTGCTGTCCTTTACCACCTGCAATAATGCGGCACCTTTTTCTTTAAAGCCGTAATTCCTGATAACCACGTAGGTGGTGTCATCCGTCAAAGCGGTAAATTCGTAATCGACCCATGTGGCCGGGTCGCCCCAGGCGGTGGAGATCTTTTTATTTGGGACGATGTCTTTGACCAAAACCTGTGTGGAAACCCCGTACATCTCCCACTCCCAGGTGACGGTGCTGCCCGCTTTTAATGGGCCGCTCGATTTGGTAAACCAAAAGTTCGTGGTCATCTCCGGGTCGATGAAGGCCTGGAACACCGTGGCGGCAGGCTTTCTGATCAGCATTTGGGTAACTACCTCGGGCTCGTGCTTCTGTGTCATTGTGATGGTATATTAGTGTTATGTCATTGGCACCCTCCTCTTAAGGCCCTTGACAGTATACCCAAGGGGTTGCGGTGTCCTGTTTTTCTTTATTTACATCCCTTTTTTTAGCCATATGGGGGTGGTATCCGATGTATGGCTCCGGCCTAAAATATCCCTGTAGAGTTCAGGCCTTCGGGCATTCTTGTATCGCCAACCCCCGGAGCGTTGGATTTTATCCTTGGTGATCCGGGAAACCGCGATGTCGTTTTCGAAAGATCGAACTTCGGCCAAAACCTCGCCGTAGGGGTCAAGGATCATTGAATTCCCGTTTTTCAGGTGTTCGCCGTCATAGCCGATGGGGTTGGTAAAGGCGTAGTAAACCCCATTGTCGTAGGCCCTGGCGGGCAGCCATCGCATGAGCCAGCCCCTGCCTTTCGGACCGTCAAACTCCTTTCGCAGGGCGTCTGGGTCGCTTTCACGGTTTTGCCAGAAAACGTCCGATACATAATCCCGCCCGGGCATGGCAGATGGGGTGCAGCCCGTCACATGGGGGGCAAAAATCAATTCAGCGCCCAAAAGGCTGGTGGCCCTCACGTTTTCAATGACATTGTTGTCATAGCAGATCAAGATGCCACATTTCCAGCCCAGCAGGTCAAATACGCAATAGGAATTGCCGGCAGACAAATAGTTGCTGATGAAAGGGTGGAGCTTCCTGTGCCTGGCTACCAGACCTCCTTTGGTAACGGCGATATACGTATTGTAGATGTTCCCCTCCGATCGTTCAAGCAGCCCCGCCAGGATCGGGATGTCAAACGCTTTGGAGATGCCAATCAATTCCCTGGTACTCTTGCCATTGGGGACTTCTTCCGCTAATCCTGTCAAGGCTTGCAGGCTTAGGTCCTTTGTAAAGGTATAGGCGGTAACCGACATCTCGTGGAAGCAGATGACATCGGCCCCGGCTGATTTGGCTTTTTCGGTTAAAGTGCGGATCACAGACAGGTTGTAGGCCTTGTCTGCATCCCTGGGCTGAAATTGGGCAACTGCTAGATTCATATGGGTGCTTGCTACAGGCGTTTTCTGTGCGGGGCCTACCCCGGGGCCAGGGCCGGCCGCATAGGTTTCTTAAATGTATAAAAAATCTGCCAGCCGACCCCGCCCGGGTGGCATGGGACTTGTTCAAACCGGCGATTGCCGCCTTTGGGGCGGCACCCGGGTATCGTTATTGGTGTTGCCATCTGGCAGTTTATCCGGCGGAACTTCCAGGGGCTTTTTTTATGCCCTGATTTTCCGTAAATTCAAGAGGTCTTTATCCAGGAACGGTACCATAGGTTTTGCCTAGTCGCTATAAGATAAACCTATGGAAAATTAAAACACATAAGTAAATATTATTGTATTATTGGTAGCTACACTAAATAAAATCTATCTGACATGGGAAATAACAATCATCCGACGGCATCCAAAAATGGCAAAGTTTGGGATGTGAACGAGTCAAGCAAATGCCCTTTCCTGGAAGGGGCGGTAAATTTCACCGCAGGCACCGGTACCTCAAACCGCGACTGGTGGCCCAATCAATTGAATTTGAATATACTGCGGCAAAACTCCTCCCTCGCTGACCCGATGGGGGAAGATTTTGATTACGCCGAGGAGTTTAAGACCCTGGACCTGGACGCGGTAAAGAAAGACCTCTTTGACCTTATGACGGACTCCCAGGATTGGTGGCCGGCAGATTACGGCCACTACGGCCCCTTCTTTATAAGGATGGCTTGGCACAGTGCCGGCACTTACCGAATCGCTGACGGCCGCGGAGGCGCAGGCTCAGGTTCCCAGCGTTTTGCGCCACTCAACTCCTGGCCCGACAACGCCAACCTGGACAAGGCACGCCTCTTGCTTTGGCCGGTCAAACAGAAGTACGGCAGGAAGCTTTCATGGGCAGACCTGATGATCCTGGCCGGCAACTGCGCCCTGGAATCCATGGGGTTCAAGAACTTCGGGTTCGCCGGGGGGCGTGAGGACGTTTGGCAGCCCGAAGAAGATATTTACTGGGGCGCTGAAGGCGAATGGTTGGGCGACAAGCGCTATACGGGCGACCGGGAGCTCGAGAATCCGCTGGCTGCCGTTCAGATGGGCCTGATCTACGTAAACCCCGAAGGCCCCAACGGAAAACCCGATCCGGTAGCGGCCGCCCGTGACATTCGGGAAACCTTTGGCCGTATGGCGATGAATGACTATGAAACCGTGGCACTGATTGCCGGGGGGCACACGTTTGGAAAAACCCACGGGGCGGCAGACCCGGCCAAATACGTAGCGGCAGAACCTGCAGGGGCAACCATAGAGGAACAAGGCCTTGGCTGGAAAAACACCTTTGGCAGTGGCAATGCAGCGTACACCATAACCAGTGGCCTGGAAGGGGCATGGACCCAAACCCCTATCCAATGGAGCAACAATTTTTTCAGGAACCTGTTTGAATATGATTGGGAGCTCACCAAGAGCCCGGCCGGAGCCCATCAATGGCAACCTAAGGGGGGCGCTGGCGCCGGCACTGTGCCGGATGCGCACGACCCATCAAAAAGCCATGCGCCCTTTATGCTGACGACTGACCTGTCCTTGCGGATGGATCCGGTATATGAGCCCATTTCGAGGCATTTTTACGAAAACCCCGAGGAATTTGCAGACGCCTTTGCCCGTGCCTGGTTCAAGCTGACACACCGTGACATGGGCCCCATTGCCCGTTATCTGGGCACGGAAGTTCCTTCCGAGGTGCTGATCTGGCAAGACCCTATCCCGGAGGTGGACCATAAGCTGATTGACGATAAAGACATTGCCGGACTAAAGGCCGAAATCCTAAAATCCGGACTTACCGTGTCACAACTGGTTAGTACGGCCTGGGCATCGGCATCTACTTTCCGGGGCTCCGATAAACGCGGGGGTGCCAACGGGGCACGAATCCGCCTGGCACCTCAGAAGGATTGGGAAGTCAACAACCCGGACCAACTAAAAAAAGTATTGAAGACCCTGGAGGGGGTTCAACAGGCGTTTAACAGTGCCAGCTCAGGAGGAAAGCGGGTATCCCTGGCTGACCTGATCGTGCTGGGCGGATGTGCAGGCATCGAACAAGCTGCTAAAAACGCAGGCCAGGATATAAAGGTGCCTTTCACACCGGGCCGTGCCGATGCTCTGGAGGAACAAACCGATGCGGAAGCATTTGAAGCCCTGGAACCCAGGGCCGATGGCTTCAGGAATTATATCAACCCCAAAAGCAGGATTTCCGCTTCCGCGGAAGAAATGCTGGTAGACCGGGCACAGCTCCTCACGCTTACGGCTCCCGAGATGACCGTCCTCCTTGGCGGGATGCGGGTGCTCGACACCAATTTCGACCAATCCGGGCACGGGGTCTTTACCAAACGCCCCGGGGCACTTACCAACGACTTTTTTGTCAACCTCCTGGACCTGGGTACCTCCTGGAAGGCCACCTCGGAAACCGAAGAGGCTTTTGAGGGTCGCGATCGCGCCACGGGGGAAACCCGGTGGACCGGTACCCGTGTCGACCTGATCTTTGGATCTAATTCAGAATTGCGTGCCCTGGCCGAAGTATACGGATGCAGGGACTCCCAGGGGAAATTCCTGCGGGATTTTGTCAGGGCCTGGGATAAGGTCATGAACCTTGACCGCTTTGACCTGGACTGATTCCGGGGCCATGCGGCCCGGCAGCGGCGACGCTGACCTGAGATAATTGATATGCAAAGGTGGCCCGGAACGGGCCACCTTTTTTTCCGGGAATTCCACGGTTGATGGCGTTCAGGGCGAAGGTAGCCACGTTTCACCCGTACACGCAGGGTATGGTTAAGGCATGGTCAATAAGACCGACATCAAATCGATGCCATACCACAGGTTCCCGATTCGCACATTTTCGTTGGCCGCGTGCTGATTATTGTCGTGGTTGACCATATTGACCTGGATGGCCGGGGTTTTCAACATCTTGTAGATGGCGTCGTTCACCCGGTTTGAGCCTCCACTGCTGATTAAAAAGACGGCGTTCTCACCGGTAAAGGACTCCACCCCCTTTATCACATCCTGGATGGCCGCCTGGCTGATATCTACCCGGGTCGCCGGAAAGCCGTCCTGGCTCCTGACCACCTTTACGATTTTAGGGTATTTCCGACGGGTGGCCATGTCCGGGTCTTCCCGTACGATATGCCAGCCCTGTTTTTGGATGTGGGCTTCCACAAGGTCCATCATCTTCTCGGGATCGTTCCCCTTTACCAGGCGCATATCCAATTCGGCAATCGCGAATTCGGGAATAATATTCCGGGCCAAATCGCCAACCGAGCCCGAAGACAGGCCTTTTATGGTCAGGCTGGGGTATAGTAATCGCTCCATCAGGGGTTGGCCGTTCCCTTCGGTTTGCACAATACCCAGTTCTGTTTTCAGCATGCTGTCTATATTCGGGATGTTGTCCAGCATTTCTTTTTCGCGTTCGGTCAGGGGGTCTATGGAGTCGTAGTAGCCATCTATCAAGACCGTACCGTCTTCCGCCTTCATCGAAGTCAGCAACCTTGCCAGCATTTGCCCCGGGACAGGTGCCCAGTTGCCATAATGCCCGCTGTGCAGGGGCCGCTCTGCCCCGTATACCGTAAGTTGCATGGAGGTGATTCCCCTGCCCCCGAATTTAAAGGAAGGGTCGCCGGTCTGGTAGACCGAGCCATCGCAAAGGACCCAGACATCGATATCCTGAAACAGGGTATTATAGGTGGTCAAATACGATTCCAGGTTGGGGGAGCTCGACTCTTCTTCCCCGTCAAAAAACAGTTTAATGTTGGAACTGTAACCCATATTGCCTGCCTTGAGTGCGTCCATCGCGGCAAGCAAGGCGATCAGGGGGGCTTTGTCATCACTCGCCGACCGGGCGTACAGCCTCCAGTCTTCGGAAATGGGTTCCCCTTCTTTTGGCATGGGGATCATTTTCCCGCCATTGTAGATGGATTGGTCGTACATTTTTGGATCAAAGGCATCGTGGTTCCAAAGTAGGGGGTCTACCGGCTGCCCGTCATAATGGACATATATGCAAACGGTCCGGGTGGCCCCGGGCACCAGCTTTTCTCCGTAAACAATGGGCGGCGCCCCCGGGAGGGTTAACAGGCGCATGTCAAAACCCCTGTCGGTAAATTTTTGTTCTATCAACCGTGCATTCTTATGGATATTGACAGAATCAGACGCGTGATTTGGGATGGAAAGGAGTTCTGCGTATTCACTCAGGATATGTGGCCCTTCTTTGCTGATCCAGCTTCTACTGGCTTCAATGGCCGGCTGGGCAAAATTCAACATTGGTAAAACAAGCAGGAGGGCGGAAAATAGTCTCATGAAATGAAAGGTGTCAAAATGAAAAACTAAGATAAGGATTTTAGGTTAGCGGGCTGACGGGCCGGGGCCAGCGCCATATGCCCTTGCAGGCGCCGGGGTCATTTATAATGCTCAGACAGGCGGGTCAACACCTTTACGGCCCTGCCCGAGTCTTTTTTGGCCACAAAAATATGGTCGTGGTAATACCCGGCCATAATGTTGCAACTGATATCGTTCTTTGCCAGTTCCGCGGAGAACAATGCCGTCAGCCCTACGGCTTCCAATGAAGAGTGAACCATCAGGGTAATCCAGGAGGCCACATAATCGTAATCGAGATTTAATTCGTCAGCTTTCTTTCGTTCCATGACAATGGTGGTCCCTTCCTTTTCCTTAAACTCACCTATGGTATCGCATCGGGGGATCCCGCTGAGGTCTTTGACGGTTGAAAATACATACTCCCCCTTGTTCAGCCGGGGGGTCATCCCTTTGATTAGTTGATAAAGATTGGTTTCTCCTGCCATATACGCTGATCTTTAGATGGTGGCAAACGGCCGGGGATCGCCCTACGCTTCCAGTGCCATATGTAAAATGGGGTAGGGTTTTCCCGAAGCATCCCGTTCGGACCTGCCGATGATGGTGAATCCGCAATGCTGATAAAACCCGACCGCCTGCAGATTCTGCTCATTTACATCAACTTTCCGCACCTGCAATTGTGCAATGCCATAGTCGAGCAAGGCTTTGCCAATGCCTTTGCCCCGGTAATCGGGGTGGATGAACAACATTTCCAAATGATGACCTTCAAAACCGGCAAACCCGATGATTGCTTTTCGCGGGTTCCGGATACACCTTAATACTACCGCACCCAGATAGCGGTTCAGGATCAACGGCTTGAAGTATTCAATGTCTTCTTCCTTCAAAAAAGCGTGGGTGGCCCGTACCGAGGCCTCCCAAAGCCTTACGACATCCGGGTATTCTGCTTTTTGGACCTGTTCTACCTGGTATTTCAATAGTTGTTGACTTTCACTTGTATTCCCCGGGGTCACACTGGGTGGGACCTTAGGCCCTCCCTCCCCGGAAGGGGTACCGGGCAATTGGGCTTCCTGTTTTTTAATACATGGTATTGGGGTTTTTGGATGTAGCGGGAATTTGTTGGATGGCATCCCAATGTTCACAAATCTTCCCGTCTGCGTCAAACCTAAAAAAGTCCATGGTGACGTATTCGTCATCGCCCGGCCATTTTTGATGGGTATGCAGGGCCACCAAATCGCCTTCGGCAATACAGCGTACAAATTTGATGGATTTACCGGGATATTCGTCCCGCATCCTTTCGAAATAGGAGATGAACCCTTCAATGCCATTGGCCACACGGGGGTTGTGCTGGATGTATTCCTCGCCAACATACTGTTCGATCGCTTTTCTGGGGTTGCCTTCGTACGCTGTTTTATAGAAGGCCACCGCATGTTCCTTGTTCTTCGCTACATCCATATCGTTCTTTTATGGGACAACGGCTGGCACGTGATTGATCCGTTTAACCCGTTAAAGGGGCGGTTTTGTATTTGACCAGGTGTTTGCTGATAGCCGATTGAATCTCCGCGTGTTTTGTCTGTAGCAACCAATGCCCCGTATCCAGTTCCAGAAACGCATAATCGCCCTTCATATACCGGTGTGCATTTTCTACCGCCACCCTCCCTATCGCCATGTCGTGTTTGCCCCAAATGAATAGTGTTGGCGTATGGATTTCGCCAAGGATTTGTCCTTCGGATGCTTTTTTCAGGAGGGCATAGTTGCTTCGATAATAGTTGAGGGCTGCGGTCAGTTGCCGGTTGTTTTTGAATACCCCCAGATAGTCGGCTATTTCCTCCGGGCTGCTGTGCGTCCATAGCTTTTTAAACACCTCAAAATCGTTCTTTCGGATCGCCCGTTCCGGAAGGAAGGGCCATTGGAAGGTTTTGATGTACCGGCTCATCCTGCGCTGCACTTTGTCGTGTACCATAGCTTCGCCAAACGCCTGGAGGTGAGGGACCGACAAGCCTGTCCAGCTCAAAATCGCGTTGGGAAAATCGTGTACGACCTTCCAGCCAATTGCCGCCCCCCAGTCATGGCCTATGAGGTGGAATGTATCCCGTCCTAAAAAATGGGCCAAATCCAATATATCATTGGCAAGCTGATCCAGGCGGTAATGCTTTTTGCCCGAAGGACAGGCCCCCCGGCTATATCCCCGTTGGTTTGGTGCCACACAGTAAAACCCCAGTTTTGCAAGCGCATATATCAAATCTTTCCACATATGCGAAGTTTCCGGAAAGCCATGCAGCAAAAGGATGAGCTCATCCTCCTTGTTGCCCGCAACACGGCAATCAAAAACCAGTTTCCCCGTATGTATTTGAATAGTTTCCATCTTTCGGGACCCGTTGTGCAACTACCCCGCCAACGTGCTCCGGCAGGGTCTCCGCTTGTACTAAATGTAGGAAATATTATGTTGCGAAGGGTGCAGGCAGGTTTGGGGGCCTGGTTGGCTGTGGTAGTCCAGGTGTATTTCAGGTGCCCCGTTTGTAAACATACCATGGCAATTTTACATGCTCCGCAATTTATTTAGCCGCTTCACGGGCCACCTTTTCCAATACTGCATCCAGGGATTTGCGATCAAAATATTGGCCGTTGGCCATTAGGGCGAAAATACGTTGGGTATGATGGATATTTTCCAGGGGATTGGCTTCTAAAAGGACGAAGTCTGCCAACCTGCCTTCCTCAATAACGCCAAGGGAATCAGCGCGGTTCGCATAGGTTGCCGCATTTATAGTGGCGGTTTGCAGGGCTTCTAACTCGGTCAGCCCCGCTTCCACCAAAAGGGCCAACTCGTCATGCAGGCCCGAACCATAGAACACCCCATAGATCCCGCAATCGGACCCGGCCAGCAAATTCACTCCCGCTTTATTCATGGCCTGGACGATTTCAAATCGCTTTTTTCTGATTTCAGGATAGGAGGGGCCATAGAACTCCCGGGTCCCTTTTTCATCCTCATACCACCATTTCAATTCACTTTTTGGGACATATTTTAAACGGGCATCGGTTCGCCATTCAGAACGGATGGTTTGGTCTGTCTCAGCCGCCAACAAGTTGGGTAAAAACCAGGTGCCATTTTCCAGGAATTTCCTGAAGACTTCCTGGCATTTGGCTTCGTCATAGTTCTTAACCAGTTCCAACACCAGTTGGTTCATGTTTTTTGGTTCCCTGGACTGGATCAATGTCGTAACCTGTTCCCGTAGTCGCTCTTCCTGGGTACTGCATTCTTCGAACAGGTTTCCTTCACAACAATGTTCGATGCTTTTTTGACCGGCGTCCGATGCTTCTGAGGCTTTTACCGCCGTCGGGACATGACCGGCAATGGGCATGCCCTGTCTTTGGGCCTCCCCGGCAATTCCAAAGTAGGCTTCCCTGGGTAGTTCGTCATAAATCTTTATGAAATCGACTCCCCGGTCCACCAACAGCTGCACCAGTTCTTTGCCATGTTGCATGGTACCCGGGGCCCGAACCGTTGAAGGCTCACCCGGTTTGGCACCATGGATATAGGTGCTTGCCAGGAGCGCCCTGGGGCCAAGGAGTGTTCCTTCACGGACATCTTGCTGGATTTTCCTGGACTGCTCTATAGATAGGGTAAGTTCCCAGCAGGGGTCAAAACAATCGGCGCTCATCACACGAATCCCGGTAATCCCATTGGCGATAAATGTAGGATACAAGACCTTCCTGGTGTTGGGTTCAGAAGAGGTGTGGGCATGCATGTCCCAAAGGCCAGGGATGATGTATTTACCCTCTGCATCAATGGCCTTCGCATGTTTTGGAGGTTTTAATTCCTTTCCCCGCCCAATCCGGGTGATGACATTGCCCTGAACCACAATAGTCATATCCTCAGAAACCTTTCCGTCGACCACATCGATAATCGAAACATTCGTAATGGAAATGGCAGCTTCCGGATGGGGTGCTGCCGGACCTTTGCAAGCGGCATTCCCCAACATCAATATTGCCACCCCCCCAATGAATAACGATAAAATGGTTCTCCGCATTACTATTTATTTAAGGTCCTTCCGGACACGGTCACCGATGGGCAACCCTCTTGTGAGTACGATTCAGTGGCTATAGTTGCCTGAAGCGTCCGACACCTGGCAACCCAATTCCGTTGGTCGCCCCTGATAATTTCCTTTGTGTTACAACGGCTCTTCCCGACAGGCTATTCGCCTGTTATTTTTTTCCAGGGCTCACTTTTTAGTGCCCATAGCGAACCTTCTAAATCCGGGTATTCTTCCCTCAGGGCATCGTATTCGGGATTGATGGCGTACTTGCCCCATATCCCCAACATGAGTTTCAACCCCTCCGGGTCTTCGGGGTATTGCCCTTTGTCGTCGGTGTCAACCATCCACTGGTCTAAAACAGCGGCGTAGGTTTCCAGGACTTCAGCGTAATCGGGGTCTCCCGCGAGGTTGTTTATTTCAAAAGGATCTTCCCTGAGGTCATATAACTCTTCGCCGGGGCGGGCCTTGGAAAAGAAACGGGCCTGTATGGAATCAAGTTTGTTTTCGGCGTATAGTTGCCGCATTACCTGCACCAACTCCACACTGTCGACATCCATATAGGTGGGCTGCATATAGGGCCGGTCCGTCTTAAGGTTCCGAATGTATTTAAACGATTTGGATCGTACGGCACGAATCCGGTCGATGGTAAAATCACATCGGTCCCTGGTTGCAATAACATACTCCCTGGGTGCCAGCGCATCGTCAAAAATATCCCTTCCTTCCATATAGGCAGGCAGGGGAATACCTGCCAGGGCCAGGGCAGTTGGGCCCAAATCTATGCCGTTGATAAGCTTATCATCCCTGCTTCCCGCCTCAATACCATGAGCATGGCTATAATCGGCGATGATCAGGGGCACATGTAAACCCCCGTCGTAGAGGAACTGCTTATGCCGGGTCAGGCGCATTCCATGATCCGAAAAAAAGAAGACGATGGTATTTTCGAGCAAACCGTTATCGGATAGTTCTTTTATGATGTCACCTACTTTCCTGTCGGTTACCTGAATCGCATCCAGGTGGTTGGCGTATTCTTCCACCATAGCCGGATGATCGGGGAGGTAGGGGGGGAGTTTGATGGTTGCCCTGTCAACCGGGGCGTTGACGTCCTTTTTGAAATGGGAGGAAAATATTTCCTTCCCCCCCGGATAATTGTATTTGCCCAAAGAAGGGAGTTTTGCCCTTTAAGGAAGACAATGGGATATTTTCGCCTTTCTTGCCATAGAGCGGATGGTATAATACCCCCTGATCATAGAGGTCCCTGCGATCGTAGCTGAAGTTGTAATCATCTTTCCCGTTGTTGAAGGTAAAGTACCCCGCTTGTTTAAACAGTTCGGGAAGCGTTTGTATGCTATCCGGCAGGTAGATGGCTGAGGCTTCGGTCCGTGAGCTATGGTGGTTGTGCAAACCCAGGGTGGTCGACATCATCCCCGTGATGATACTTGAGCGACTTGCGGAACATACCGGGGCGGGCATGAAGGCGTTTGTACAGACCACGCCCCGCTGCGCCAGGGTATCAATATGGGGAGTGGCAATCAGATGGGTCCCGTAGCTGCCCAGCAGGGGTGAGGTATCTTCCAAATAAATCCAGAGGATATTGGGTTTTGCAGGGGGCGTTTCCTCCAGGCCGCAAGAGTTCAGGGTAAAGGCAGCGGCAATGCCCAGGAGCAAGGTCAGCAGATTAAGATGTCGCATGGGATCTTTCTTTAGTCGTTTATCTGGTTGGGGCCATTGCCCGGCAAAGCCGGCGGCATCATCGGGAATATGCGTTAAAAAACTGCGCGGTATCCCTGATATCCCGGAGCCCTAAAATCCAACAGGTTTCGGAAAGGTCCGAGAAGTCCAGCCCCCCTTCGGCAATGGCCTCATTGTTGTACCTTCCATCCTTGCCGTTGTATTGCATTCCCAGGGCCACCGCATGCTGCCAAATGGCTTTCAGGTCGGCGTTCGTTACTTTGGCATTCCAGTCTTTGTACCCGGGGGTACGAAACCCGGGGGTCCCGTTATCGACAGCGTTTCCATCGGGGATTTTATGATAGGCGCAATGTTGTTTTACGTATGCCAGGCTCTCGGGGGCGGTAACTTCTTCATTCCAATCGCTGTGCTGTACCACATGGATCCGTTGGGAGGTGTCCAGTTCCGGCAAGGCCGCCCGCACCGCTTTTACCAGGTCGGCCGAGAAATCGGATTGACCCGCTTCGGCGATCCAAATTGCACCGCCGCTGTTCAGGGTTTTAATGGCGATGGCCTTCACCTTTTCCACAGCGGCTTCGAGGTTTTCGTGGGCATCGGTCCAATTGTCGCCAAAGGCCATCCGGAACAGGGAATTTGGCGGAACATAGAGGCCTTCCTGTATCCCGTAGGTGCCGGCCACTGCATGGTACTTTACATGCGCAAAATCAGGGTGGGCCATCAGGGTGGCAAAGGCGGCTACGGTGTGCAGGTCATCTACATCGGTCTTGCAATCGAACTGGGCCAACAACAGGTCTTTTTCGATATTGAATGCTTGTGGTGGTGCCGGCCCCCCGTTTGCAAAACCCGGTGCAGCGAAAAGTAACAGGGTGGCTGTAAAAATGAAAGATAGGTACTGGTATTTCATGTCGCTTGAATTTTAAGGTGGGTGTCCGGGACGCTGTATAGGCGTGGCCCCGGGATTTTTGTTGGTATATTCATGGGGTGATTGCTTGTCCTTTTCTTATGGTATGTCTTTTAAAACTACAAAAAAGAAAATTCTGCAGGGTGTTAAAAGGGGTCCGATGGTCTTCGGTAACGCATGTGATCTTCCGGAATCCATTTTCCACCTGTTCCCGCAATGATTCCTCTGTGTATTGTTTGACCTCCAGGCCACTGCATATATCCGGCCCTTTCTCGGAGAAAGTCCCAAGGGTCATATAACCGTTGATTTTGATCGCATGCTTCGCCCGCTTCAGGTAGGCGGATATCTTGGCGGGGGTGGTCATGAAATGGAAGGTGGCCCGGTCGTGCCAAAGGTCGAACGCTTTTTCGGCCACAAATTCCGTGACATCGGCCACGATCCAGTGCACATAACCCGCTTGTTCCCCCAGCCTTTTTTGGGCCCTCTTCAAAGCCATCCCGGAAATGTCCAGCACGGTAATATCCTTATAGCCCTCATCGAGCAGGTGGTCTGCGAGCCTGCTGTCGCCACCCCCCACGTCTATAATGCGCGCATGTTTCGGGAGTTCCAAGCCCCGGATCAGGTCCAGGGATGCCTTTGGGTACTCCTGGGTCCAGCTAACTTCATCGGGCTGCTTGTTGGCGTAGATGTTATCCCAGTGTTTTTTTGTTGTCTCGTCTTTCATGTTCCACTGATTAAGCGGGGTGCGGCTGTGGGGCCCTGTTTATGTTGTAGCGGGGCTATGCAAACGCTCCAAATTCCCGACGGCCAACAGCCAAGGGATCCAAGCGGTTCAACGGCCCCCTTCGAAATAAATATAGCCAATAAGGGCGGGAGTTCCCATATTCCTATCCCCGGGGATCCGAAAGCTTTCTTTCCTCGGGGATCCCGCCTATATGGTAGTAGGCGATAATTTCTTCAATCACATGGTTTTTAACATAGTGCCATTCACTCACATTCAGGCTGAAATCTCCCTGGGTAGCGGTATACCGGACACATGCTTTGTCATTGCCATACACCGCGTCGTGTAGTTCAAAGCGGTAGCCCAGGAATTTGTCTTTGTTTTCCCCTACCAGCCTTAGATACCGCTTTTTACCCCTGATCGTACCAAAGGGGCTGGTATGCCTGAAAGTGTCGGAAATGGGCAAATTGAGAAAATCCCCCGCTTCCCATAGGCTGAACCATGTTTGTACCAGTTCTTTTACATTCATTGGTGTTGCATATTACGTTCTTGCACCTTTCTGTGGTTTCAGGGCGGGCAGGTTTTTATGGGTTCGCGCTAACGGCCGGGGTATCCCGGGCAGGGGCGCTTTGATCCAGTAATTCCAGGATCGCCCCGGAAGAAGCGAGGAGGTCAGAATATAATCGTTCCAAAGTCGTGCTTTGGTAATAGCGCGACACCAGCAATGCCTCCAACCGACGGTCGGATAAGAGCTTAACTTTGCCCACAGGCGTTGTGGGCCTTGGGTCTCCCTGGTAAAAAGACTGAATAAAGTCCCATTCATTGTCTTTTTGGAATACCTCTGCGTATGCATTGTTTAAATGGGTTTCATATTTGCTTTGGATTTGTGTATTGGAAATATGCTCCCGCTCCTTGGTTCTTTCCACAAGGGCGTAGTAATTGAGGATGGCCGACCGCAATTCCGGTTCCAAAAATGGGATTTCATTGGATTGTGTGATCGTCTCCATGGCGTTCGTATTGGGGTTAAACTGGTATTCGAGTATCAGTTTCATCAAATACAATTTGATTTTGTTACTTACCGGGATCCGGGTTTGTATCTGCAACATGGAAGAGTCTGCATATTGAACATTTTCGGTCATTCGCTGCCTCAAATACCTCAACTGCACCTGGTCTTCCCGTAAGTTCTGTTGGAGTATGAGCAAATGGTTGGCAATGGATTTGCTGACCTTGGCTTCCTCGCTCCAGTTATTGATTTGCAGGGCGATCAAAATCCCAATGACCACCAATATAATCTCGCCGATGGCATAAAGCAGGTATTTGCTGAATTTGTTTTCGGCCAGCAGCCCCTGGCGTATTCGTCTGAAGAACTTTATCATTGCACTAACTTTTATGCCCGCGCGCCACCCGGCCGGCCGGTAAGCCATTGAATGGTATCATCCTAAGATGGTTTGGCACCTATAAATATAGGGTATTTAAACACCGGATGCACAGGGGGGGTCGGCAGTTCATTTTGGGTGTGGAACGTACCATCGGACGGCAAGGCCACCGGTATTTTCGGGCGGGGTTTTAGAGGGCCCGTATTACGGTTACCTATCGTTCAACCCCTTTCCACTGAGGATACGCGGGATCAGTTTTTCTACCCTGGAAGCCCGGGTTGCTGACTGTTTGGCAGAAGAAAAATAGAGGAGATACGCTCTTTGCCGCCCCGGGGTCAATGCCTCAAAAGCAGTTTTCAACCCGGGGACCTCCTGCAGGCGAATGCGGAATTCTTCGGGCATACTATATGCTGCCGTTTTCTTGTAGGGGACCTTCAAACCTGCTTTTTCCACTTCAATGGCCTCCAGGACATACTGTTTCAGGAGCGCTTCCCGTGCTGTTATTTCCCCGGCATGGGCGAATCGTATCTGGCGTGCTGCCTGTACGTTCTCAGTCTGTTGGATAAGCAGGCCATGGGGGTCCTTCATCAAAGCGCCTTTGAAAAACAAAAGCGCGCAGTACGTTTTAAAGGAATGTATCAGGACGACATTGCTCCCCTGAAATGTGTAGCAAGGGCTTCCCCATTTCAGTTCTTCGGTCAGCGGACAGTCGAGGAGGATCTTTCGCAGGGCCTTGGTTGCTTCCTGCCACGTATCGGCCTTGCTCAAATAGGTGTCCACTTTCGGATTCATGTACTAAATATATGGATTTGTCGCTCTGAAAAAATACTATCGCCACGCATTTCTGTCGCGCCGGGCGCCGGATTTTCAGTTCCCGCATTTCCATGGCAACGCCTTTGCCGGGAAAAGGGTTGGCCGGGAGCACCATGGTTGGGAGCATGGGTACTATCAGCAAGTCGTTCACGCAGGCACGTTCCGTCAAGGGGTTTATCCTCCTGTCCCTGGCGCACCTCTGAGCCAAGGTTCTTCGGCCTGCTTGATTTTTGCAGGCTTCGGGCGTATCTTATGCTTGGGGAGGGGGCGTATCGCCCCAGCGTGGATCAGAAGAAGGTGCAGGCAAGCGATACCGGGAAATTATCCGTCGCTACGGCATGGGGAACAACACACTATTTGGTGGTATTCTACCTCTTTACACGCTTGTTGTTCTAAAATATGGATAACTCGGATTTTGTCGTAAACGCCTCAAGGAATTTTAACCCTTTGTATGAATTCCCTTTTTTATTCAACTTGGGGCTCCAAACAGCGAGCGCATACTGATTCGGATGTATTGCTATAATCCCTCCCCCTACGCCGCTCTTACCCGGAAGCCCGACCTTAAAGGCAAATTCTCCGGATTCATCATAAAACCCACAAGTCTGCATAAGGGCATTTATCCTTTTGCATTGGCTTTTGGTCAGTATTGCCTTGTTATCAAATAAAGTCTGTCCGTTGTTCGCCAAAAACAAAAACAATTCAGAAAGTTCTTTGCAGCTCAATTCAAGGGAACACAGGTCAAAATAAAAATCGAGTACCTCGTTGGGGTCATTCTGAATGTTTCCAAAGGATTTGATAAAATTGCATAGAGCCACATTTCTGAATCCCACCGATTTTTCTGACGCGGATATCCTTTCGGAGTAATCCAGTCCAAGGTTGTTTGAAAGGCCCCTTATAAACGATAAAAAATCTTCCCTGGGATTGTCCAGTTCGCTGACGAGTATATCCGAAATTACCATTGCGCCGGAATTGATAAATGGATTTCGGGGGATTCCATTATCTGCCTCCAGTTGGACAAGGGAATTAAAGGCCGTTCCGGAAGGCTCTACCCCAAGCCTTGACCAAATGCGCTCCCCAAGAATTTGATAAGCCAGGCATAGTGAAAGTACTTTTGCGATACTCTGAATGGAAAATTTATCCCGATAATTACCCACACCAAATGCCATCCGGTCTATGGTCGAGATATGAACTCCGAATTTATGGGAATCTACGTTGGCTAATTCAGGGATGTAAGATGCCAATTGGCCATCATTGCCTATTAACCTGACTTTTTCATAGACTTCCTCAATAATTTTATTAAAACTCACGATTCCTTATTTTGGTTGTGTACAGTGGCCCGTCTCCCGGGTGAATTCCCGCCCGCCGGCAGTACGCTGTTATGCGCTTTTTTCACGCCTCAGAATTTTCAGTATGCGGTTATATACGATTTCGGATAAACTCCAGGTATATCCCTCAAAATTAGTGGTATTTACAAATTGAATGACAACCGTGTCGATGTCTTTGTGATATTTGGCGATACTCTGGTAGCCGGCGACCAGCCCCGTATGTTCGTATACGTAGATGGAGGAATAGAGTTCCTGTTCCCCTTCATCAAACAAGGAGCCGTCGTTTAAGGCGCGCAGGAATATACCCACATCCTCGGCTGTAGCTACCATAGAGCCATAATCAGCCGTCTTTATGTCCTCCTCGACACCCACGTAGTAACCACTCATCATATCGTCCAGATCCACGTCATGTATGGAGCCAAAGGTATTTTTTAGTCCCAGGGGGGTTACTATTTCCTCCTGTATGTATTGGAAATTGCTATGACCCGTCACCTTTTTAACGAGTTCAGATAGCAACAAATAATTGGTGTTCGAATATTCATAGGCTTCTCCGGGGGCAAACTTTGCGGGCAAATCCAGTACCCGTTCCAGCGCTTCCTGGTTATTTTTGGGAGGGTCTGTCCAAAAGTTCGGGGTATCGGTCAAATTGGGGATACCACTTCTGTGCTGCACCATCATCCGCAAGGTGATCTTTTCGGCATTTTCAATCCGCCCCACCAACTCCGGAAAGTACGCGGCCAGCGTTTTATCCAAAGACAGGCGATTGCTATGTGCCAATTTGGTGATCGCTACAGCGTCATATAACTTGCCTATACTGGCAATCTTGAATAAGGAATGCGGATCGGCAGGGATGTTGTCCTCCCTGTTTTTCCATCCGGCCGCGTAAAAGGCGGGTGCTTTTCCTCCCTGGTCTACATACACTATCATTCCATCAAACCCAAGCCCAATGGCGTCATTTACCTGCTCCTGCACCGTGTCAGGCAGCGGCAGTATCCACGCCTTTATCAAAATCCAGGGCACAAAAAACATGGAGGTAACGGTAGCCACAGGCAATACGACCCGGAGTATTCGTTTGGTTTGTTTCTTTGTCATAGTGTTAAGCTATTTCAGCGGGTTCCATGTTTATGGAGATGCCCGTAAGGGCCTTTTGTGTGTTTTCAGGGAGGAGGTTTTCAACGGAAATTGCCGCTCTGTTTGTTTTGGCTGCTGCTTGCGGGATTTTCCATTTTTGAAAATTCCAAGGGCCATAGATGTTTCACCTGTGTATGGGCAAGGCTTCAGTTTTCTTTATGAGCTTTTATTTCTTCTTCAGTCAAACCCAGAAAATCAGCCGCATTGTCGTAGAAAATATCTTCCTTCTGTTCAAAGGTTAGGAAATTTGCCGAATTAACAGCCGCAACGGCATCGTCAATCGTTTCTGGCCAGACCATTTGATCGGTTCCAAAAAGTATCCGGCTTCCAAAACCCGAGGTGATCAGGGATTTAAGGTAACTATGGAATTCCTCCTGTGGAAGTATCCAATTAATCACTGCAATGTCGACATAAACATTCGGGTGGGCATACATCAGCGCTTTAATGTCCTCCACATAGGGCCATCCCCCATGCATAATATAGAGCCGTAACTCCGGGAATTTTACAAGGACGCCCTCAAGCTGTAGCGGATTTGCGTTATAGGCACGCATCCCCCCCAGCATTTGGGGCATCAGGTGAAATCCGTAATTCGGCCCCCCCGGCAGGACATGGAATCCTACAGGGATGTCTAATTCCTGTGCCAATGCGAAATAAGGTTCCAAAGACGGGTCGTCGGCTGTGATACCGGCATAGAAAGGCGCCATTTCAGCAAGCACCTGTACATTCCCTTCTGCGTGTTTTTTCCGCAATGAATCTATATCGGTATTAGCCAGACCCACCAGGATCAAATCCTGAACTTCCGTTTTCCATGACTGTCCGTTGGTCACCATCGCCTTTACGAAATTATGCTTCCTAAACCTTTCAAGTGTTTGTTGTTTTTGTTCAGTCGCTGTTCGCGCCCCCTTGTAGGTCTTATTCCTGAGAGTCGGGGGATGTGCCATTCCCAGCATTGGATCCCCTTCGCTATACGCATGAATATGCATGTCAATTATGGGGCCGTAATACGTTTCGTTTTCGGTCTTGGCGGATGCAATGGCATTTTCCCTGGGGGGGTTCTTACAAGAACACAGCAAAAAAACCGCAAGTAAAAGAAAGGTGGCTTGTGCTTTCATCCTGTACTGTTTATTGCCCTCAATAACCCTGGTGATGCTTTGGCGCACGTCGGCCGTAGCAGTATTTTGCAGCAAGCCAGGCCGGGGGCCGGGTTTTTTTTAATTGGTGGTAGCTTAAAAGTAGGAAATATTTGTGAACAGCGCCCCTGCCAATGCAACCACAACAAAAGTTTTCACGATACCTTTGGCGATAAGGGCGGCTCATTGAAAAAATTGTATCAACGCTGAAGTGAGGAAAATATAATCGAGACAAAAAGGTGCCACCAGGCCTCCGCATCTTGATTTGGAAGGTGGAGTAGCCCAAAAAATCCCTGATCTACGCTAATCCAGCGTTCCTGGTTGCCAGGAGTTAGTATTCCTGAATGCAAATGATGCCTGACGTCCGGGCTATGGTATGGATGCGGGGAGATTGGAGGATTCCTGCCTGTGTGATCAATAGAAAACAAAGGTGCAGTGAATGCAGCAGCTAAAGCATGTAGACCCTTGTTGGGGCCGGTTGTTTCACATTCCTTTTCCGATGATATTATGGCAGATATCAATCCACCATTGCCATTGGCCCATCGGACCAATTGCCAGGGTGTAAAATGAGACACCAATCAAAGTAAATAGGTAAGAATTATATATTTTTTTATCCTTCCTATAATCCAGGTAAATTAAGTAGGCCAGTGGGAGAAGAGTAGTCACAAACCAGCATAAATGCACCACTTCGAGATACGTCAAAGGCGGGTTGCCCCCGTAGGCATTGAACAATGGAAAATAAACCAATCTTGCCGTAGCCGGCAACAAAATCCAGAATACGGTAGCTATTAACCACCGGGCGTGCACGTTTAACCTTTTGGCGTTAAGGACGCCCAAAATCACACATATACTGAATCCTGTGAGAGCGCAGATGTCGCCAAAGGAGAACCCGTATTTTAGGACGTCAGGAAGAAATTTGTTTACTACCTGATAAGGCATCACCTGAAATGCAGAAAAAACTACGGCCCCTGCCAGGAACACTCCTATAACACCCAATTTCTTATGGTATTTTGCCGGTTTATGGTGAATCAACCAAGGCTGTATAATGACCAAAACGTACCAGGCAGTCGCGGAAAGCCCATGCATATGCTGCCGCCATGGAGCATCACCAAACCTACTCCAATAGGAGAGATAAAACCCGGCGATGGTAAGCGCAAAGGGTATTAGCAACCACAAGTGGGCTTTAGGGAATAAATCAATCTTAGGCCGGTTGTCCATAACGCTATGGTATTCAATTGGCTATAACGGTGGTGGGGCTAAAAGTACAGCGAGGATTTGTGGGGGAAGCCTGGCCCCGGGTTTCTAATCCG
>MRWG01000582.1_pt1 | contig 36550 bp, 26 predicted proteins | sample 1013341 | NCBI WGS metagenome assembly MRWG01 (sample SAMN06117577, study PRJNA244670) | biofilm metagenome | biome: Water; feature: Cathode Biofilm; material: Biofilm; isolation source: microbial consortium enriched at the cathode of a solar microbial fuel cell | place: USA: District of Columbia ... | reverse complement strand
TACGACTTCCAACGCGCCAACCACACCAACTGGGGCGAGGGGCCAACGGGCGATGTGCTCGCCTGCCTTGATGAAGCCATCGCGAACAACGACTGGATCGACGCTGACCGGCAATTCGTCACCGGCGGCTCCTACGCTGGCTACCTCACCGCATGGATCATTGCGCACACGGATCGGTTCGACGCCGCCGTCGCGCAGCGCGGCGTGTACGACCTGCACACCTTCTTCGGCGAAGGCAACGCGTGGCTCCTGGTCGAGCACGCCATGGGCGGTTTCCCGTGGGATCCTGAAGCTCGAATCATCCACGAGCGCGAGTCGCCGTTCACCTATGTCGATCAGATCACGACGCCGTTCCTGATCATGCACGGCTCAAACGATTTGCGCACCGGCGTCTCGCAAAGCGAAATGATGTATCGAGCGCTGAAGGAACTGGATCGGCCGGTTGAATACGTTCGCTACCCAAACGCCGGGCACGACCTGTCGCGCAACGGCAATCCGCGTCAGCGGCTGGATCGGCTCATGCGCATCGTGGAGTTCTTCGAGCGGTACGCGAACAATCAACGTCCGGCCCCGGTGCGGGTCTCTGAGTAAGCGCGCTTACGGCGATGGCGGCGATTTGCCGTCCGTGAGCCACAGGAAACTGAGACTCGAACGAAGCCGGGGCGGCAGGAACGCGCGAACCAGACCGCGTGCGACGGGACGACCGACCATCGCGCCGATGAGGATGCCGAGGTACGCAAAGCCGTCGGTCAGCGCGAGCATCACGGGTCCGAATTCCACTCGCACGAGATTGTGAACTGAGGACACGGTTGCATTGGCCATGTCGCTCGCTTCGCCGACGTACATGCCGGTCTGGAAGAGCGCCGTAATCACCAATGGCGCCAGCAGCAGGAACGCCAGCCTCAGTCGTTTCGCATGAAGCAGCGCGACGCTTCCGATGACGCCGAAGACGAATCCGCCGACGCCAATGCCCAACCAAAAGCTGACCATCTCACTGGCGATCATTTTTCTGAAGCCGCCCGCCTGCGCGAGCAGCGCCCAATGATCCTGCGATTCCCACCAGGCCACATCGATGACCGAATAGCGGGATATGGATGAGATGTTGGACGTATTCGTGAGCAGTCCACTCGATTCGTCTGTTGCGGCGAATTCGCCAACCCAGTCCGCGAACTCATCAACGCCTTCATGCCAACTGCCCATGGAGACGCCGAAGACGATCATGCCGAATGCAAACGTGCCGCCAGCGAGCACCGCCAGCCACAGCGCCGCCGCCAGTGCGGCCCAGCGATTCGCCCATTTGCCGAGCGCGGGATATTCCTGCATGGAGGCAACGACGCCGCACTCCGGACAGCGCGCAATAAAGAGGTTGTACTGCGACTCTTTAAAAACGGGCTGACCGGTCAGATTGAATCCACAACCAACGCATAAACGATCGCCGACAATCGTTGAGACGCGCACCTCATCGGGCGTCGTTTGGGGCGCTGCGTTGTGTGCGTCGCCGCCTTCATCAGTCATGTCCGGTCCTTCATTGTTCATTCGCCGCCTCTCAACAGGCGCCGGCGGGCCAATCGCTTTCGCCACCGTCGTGCGCGCGAACGATCCCAGGATCGCCGCGCGAATGGTCCCGCTTGCACGGCGATACAGGTCAAGACATACGACGCTGCGAGGACCTGCATCCCGATCAACCACCCAGCCATGGACGGGCCGTCGTAATACGTCGGACGCGCCGCCAGCGCCGCGACCGGAAACCATATGGCCCAGCCGATGAACGGCGCGCTGAACGCCGTCGTCAAACCGATCGGCCACACCACATAGGGCGTCCATCGTTTCCAATGCGGCAGTGCGCTGCCGAGCCACAATCCGGCGGCCAGAGACGCAAAGATCCAGATGCTCACGTGCCACGGGCCGACGTTGTCGAAACGTCGCATCGGCGAGCCTTCGAGTCGAAATGCGTCAACGATCACCTGAACCAATGATTGATGATCATCTTGCATCTGGTGCGAGATCGTCCAGCTCAACCCGGCGATCGACCACATGGTCGCATTGAAGACGACGAGTTGCGCGACCAGCGTCCAGGCGGCGGTGCGGCGGCGCATGGCCGTGCGCCAGGCCTTGACCAGCGCCGGCTTGCGGCGGATCGCGCTGGATCCACATTCGGGGCACGTGACGATCGGCGCATGGAGGGCGTTGTCACGCGAAACGCGTACGCGCGCCAGGTCGAGGCCACAGCTCAGGCAAAGGTGTGAGATCGCCACTGGACACTATTCGGCGAGCGGCGGGCCTTGTTTCAAATGAATGTTCGACCCAGCGGATTCAGGGGCCCTGAGTGGGCTGAATCGGCGAGACCCGATTCTCACCCGGCTGTTGAACCAGATCGGTCATTCTGAACGCCAGAAGCCGCGTCTTGTTCTCAGTCATCTTGAATCGCCAGTTGGCGAGACGCTCGTTCATATCTTCGACGGCGGCTTCGACCTCTTCGATCGGCCGAAGCGTGGCGAGACTGCGGCCGGAGCTGCTGGACTCAAGCTCAGCGTTCACCTCTTCAATATCGACGACGGGCTCACCGACAGACGCCTCGAACGTCGCCCACGTCTCCCCCTCGTAATCGAAGAGTGTGGCCGTCAGCACGAATCCATCAAAAGTGCGCACGGTCGCGACCGGTCCAGGAACCACCTTGCTGGGATCGAGTGTGTCGCGAGGACGGACATCCTCCATCCCGATGTAGATGAACGACCCGCCAACAAGGTTTACATCGCGCTCGTCAATGAACTCGGTGCCTTCCGGCTTGTCGGCGATCGAGAAATCGAGCGCTTCGACCGTCGGCTTGTAGATTCGCAGCGTCTCGCCGTCAGGATGCGTAATGACAACATCGTGCGTCCATGATCGAAGCACGCGAAGAATTTCACGATCGATCCATCGCATGGGGTCCATCTCAACCTCTGCGACGCCATCGATGTAATACGACCTCGGGTCATCCGTCAGCCGAACGTAGCGCCGCCGCGGCTGCGTGCGTGTTGCATCGTGCTCAATGAATCCGAGGATGACGGAGACAATGTCTTCGCCGTCTTTCGTCTTCATTTCCACAAGGATCGAGTCCGCCCCGGGGCCGGGGTCCTGCACGCCGATCATGTGGTAGTTCTCAGGACGACTCGTCTTCGGCTCCAGCACGCGAAGGTCGCTCAGCGACACCACGGCTTCGCGAATCTTCTCGGTGCGAATGGGGTAGCCGCCATTCTCGCGCATGCGCCATTGGTCGCCATCGAGATCAACATGAAATGGACCTCGTGGGCCATCGATGTGGATCTCAGCGATGTCATCGACTCGCTCGATCAGTCCGCCGTACAACCGTTCCGGCGTCGGCGCGGCAAACTCGGTCGATCGTTGCGAGTAGGCAAACACCGCGAGCGCCAACAGGGCGATTGAGATCAGGCTCAACAGGATCAGTGTGCGTGGCTTCATGGTGTCAATGCTGTGTATCGGGCTGCGTTCACGTGGACCAAGTCACTTCTGGTGCATGGCGCGTCGATCGGCGCGCCGCCGCGACGCGCGGTAGGCGCCAAGTCCAATGGCGCCGAGGGCCACAATGGCCGGAACCAGCGCTGTGTTGAGGATTTTCAGTCGCGTGCCGAGAGACTCCACATCCCGCCGCAGGTTGAGCTGTACATCGCGCAGGTCTTTGCGGGCGTCCAGCAACGCGGAGTTGAGCTGCGCGATCTCTTCCTGCACTTCAGGCTCAAGGATGAGCGACGACGACGGTCGATCCCGCCGGATGCGATCGATGCGGCCCCGGATCTCCCGAATCTGTCGTTCAAGGTCCAGCTCCTGCGCCCGGAACTGCGCTTCGGCGTCAGCGCGAAGCTCTTCGACGCGCTCAAACGGGCGAGCGAATGAGCCTCGCGCCCGGAGGCTGATGAGATCCGAAGAGCCCGAGAGGTTGTCGAGGCCGTTGATGACGAAGTCCGCGTTGTCGGCGATCTTCTGCACGCCGCCCATCGCGTTCTGCTGGAGGTAGAACCGGTCCGCGAGCAATTCAGTGTCCGCGACAATGATGAGATTGATCGGCCCTTCGGACTGCTCCCGATGCGCCACCGGGCTGGCCGGCGCGCCATCGGGCGGCCCTTCGGGAAACGCCGAATTGACGTCCCCTGTGATGCGCGCCGCCAGGGTCAGCAATTCTTCGCTCGCTTCGAAGATGGATGTCAGGCGCTTGGGATCCTGCTCGGATCGAATGCGCAGCGTTTCCATGCGCATCGATTGACCACTCGTCCAGGCGAGCGGCGAAAACGTTGTCGTGGCGCCTTCGACGGAATCCAGCACGCCGGCGCTGGCGAAGTTCAGCCGCGACAGCTTGCCGGTGACGAGATCATCCTGATTGAGATTGTCGGGCCCGAGGGAAATCCAGGGGATGTACGTCATCGGCTCGCGTTGCCCTGGCGACACCTGATACAGGACTTCCTGCGCATTGCGGAGGTCCGCCGCGGTCTCCTGCCGGTCCATTGTGATGCCCCACGCCCCGAACAGGCGCGGCATTTCGCTGAACGTGTTGTGGCTGAAGACGGCGACCTGATCCGTCGGGTCCGCAGGGAGATCGGATTCGGAGTGCGGATCCACAAAGATCATCGCGTGGCCGCCGCCGAGCACGTACTGGTCGATCGCGTACGCCGTCTTCTCCGGCAGGTCCTTCGGATGCACAATCAGCAGCACGTCGATGTCCGGCGGGATGCGGCCGTCATTCGGATCAATGCGGCGAACATCAAACAACGCCTGAATCTCGCGCGCGATTTGCCATGCAGGAAGACCAGCCTGCTGCTGACCCGGTGTCGGCATCGTGCCGCCAATCTCGAGGCCTGTGATCAAACCGAGCGAGCGCCGCTGCGGGTTCGCCAACTGGTGCACCATGCGGCTGATTTCGTACTCGAGGAACTGTTCCTCCGCCGCGTTGAAGAACGGAATCACGCTCCGCGTGCCAACAGCGTTGCTGCCGACCAGACCGAAATAAAACCGCTCGCCCCCATCGCCGACCGGCATCCCCTGCAGGCCGTACTGCACCGCCTGATCCTCAAGATCAGTGAAGGGCTCGGGGTCATAGATTCGGAGATTGATGCGGCCATCAGCGACGCGCTCAAACTCCTCAAGCAATTCCTTGACGCGCTTGCCATAGGTTTGCAGCGTCGGCCGACCGGCCGCCAGCTTGGAGGAATAGTAAAAGTCCAGCGTGATCTGCTCGTCAACGGATTGGGCGATGCGTTTGGACCCCTCGGCCAGCGTGTACAGACGCCCTTCGGTGAAATCGACGCGCGCGGATCGAAGCATTGCCCCCGCGAGCACATTGATCGCCACAAACAACGCGATCAAAATCACCAATCCAACAGCGGATGTGAGCACACGATTCATCGATGGACTCCTGCGTTCAACATCATTTGGCCTTCCGCATTTCAAGCACAACCACGTTCGCGGCGAGCGCCAATGCAATCAGCGAGACAAAGAACACCAGATCGCGCAGATCAATGACGCCCTTCGTAATGGCGTCAAAGTGCGTCATAAAGCTGAAGCTCGTCACCGTGTCGATCACGATGTCCGGCGCCCAGTTCGAGAAGAAGTTCGTCACCGCAGGCAGCCCCGCCGCCAGGAACAGGAAACAGATCACCACGCTGATGACGAACGCGATCACCTGACTCTTGGTGGACGCGGAAATACACGCCCCAATCGCCAGAAACGCGCCGGCCATCAGGAAACTGCCCACGTAACTCGCGAGGATCACGCCGTTGTCCGGCGAGCCAAGCCAGTTCACGGTGATCCACATCGGGATCGTCAACAGCAGCGCAATGCCGGCAAAGATCCACGCCGCGAGGAATTTGCCCGCGACGATGGCCCATTCAGACACTGGCAACGTCATCAGCAATTCGATCGTGCCGACGCGACGCTCTTCGGCCCACAGGCGCATCGAAATCGCCGGAATCAGAAAGAGATACATCCACGGATGAAACGTGAAGAAGGGCTGCAGGTCAGCCTGACCGCGCTCGTAGAAGCCGCCGACGTTGAACGTGAAGACGCCCGTCATCGCCAGGAAGATCACGATGAAGACGTACGCCACGGGCGTGATGAAGTATCCGGCGAGTTCGCGCTTGATGATGGCGATCAACCCTCTCATGCCTCACCTCCATTGCTGGAAGGTTGCGTGAGCGACCGAAAGACATCGTCAAGACGTCCGGACTCCACGGTCAGGCCGTCAACGTCCCAATTCAAATCGCGGAGTCGCTGACTCACATCCGCCACGATGGACTTGCCCGTCTTCGGAAACACGCGGCATTCGGCAAAGCCGTTGGCCGATGGCAATGATTCGACTGATGCGACGATCGGCAACTGGCCAAGCTCCGCGGCGACCTTCTCCGCGCTGGCGCGCACGGTGACGCGAACCGCGTTGTAGTGCCGCGACCGTGCTTCAAGCTCAGCAGGTGTGCCGTCCGCGACGATGCGCCCACGCGCGATGACCATCGCTCGCGAGCAGACGGCGCCAACCTCTTCAAGGATGTGCGTGGACAGCACAATCGCCTTGTGCCCTGACATCTCCTTGATGAGTTCACGCACTTCGTGCTTCTGGTTCGGATCGAGCCCGTCCGTCGGCTCATCGAGAATGAGCAACTCAGGATCATGAAGAATGGCCTGCGCCAGTCCGACGCGCCGCTTGTAGCCCTTCGAGAGCGTCTCGATCGGCTGCCGCATGACGCCTTCGAGCTGCACGCGAGACGCGGCGTCGTCGATCGCGCTCCGCCGCTTCGCTTTCGGAATGCCGCGAACTTCAGCGACGAATTTGAACAGACCCTCGGGCGTCATGTCGCCATAGAGCGGGGCGCCCTCGGGCAGATACCCGATCCGCGACTTGGTCTCGATGGGCTTCTCCTGCACGTCGAAGCCGCTGACGATCGCGGTTCCTGACGTTGGCGCCAGAAAGCCTGTGACCATCTTCATGGTGGTGGATTTCCCGGCGCCGTTCGGGCCGAGGAACCCAAGCACTTCGCCCTTGGCGACGTCGAAGGACACGTTGTCGACCGCGAGAATCGGGCCGAACTCCTTCCGGAGTTTCTGAATCTGCAGCATCACTGTCATGAACGCCAAATCCCCATTCACACCATGTTCGGCAAAGGGGCGATGGTACGCGATTCCCGCATGCCTCGAAATCCGCGAAGCGAGGCAAACTGACTCTGGGCTCTCCTACGCGTCACCCGAGCAGGTGGATCGGTCGAACCAGCAACTCTTTGGCGAACTGTTTGGCGATTGATCGGCCGCGGCACGGATTCGCATGAACAGCCGTCGGCCTGACGCGCCCAGCGTCGGCGACGTGAGATGGCGCCTCAAGCTGCCGGACCGTCCGAGAATGTGCGGCTGCGCCATGGCCGCCCCCGTTGTCCGCAGCGACGGCGCCTGACTCAGCATGGCCAACGCCGCCCAACCTGCACCGATGCCGCCGCGTTCCCGGCGTCATAAAATTGAGTCGCGTGCGCCACAGGCCCAGACCGCGAAAGGTGGAGCTTGCAATCGCGCCGCGCAACAAGGATGCACATCACGATGTCTGGGCTCTCAGCTCCTGCGCACAATCGCGCTTTTGTGTCGATGCCCGACGATGGCGCCCCCTTTGGCGTCGCGGGCGATGTCATGATCATTCGCGCCCGAGGGGCCGATACGGGCGGGAGCCTCTGCCTGGTGGAAGCTCGCGTCCCACCGGGGGGCGGCCCGCCGCGCCACGTGCACAGGCGCGAGGCCGAGTCGTTCTTCGTGCTCGAGGGTGAAATCACGTTCCTTCATCCGGATGGCTCCACGCGCCTCGGCCCCGGTGGGTTCGTGCACTTGCCGAAGAACACGCCGCACGCCTTCCAGAACCAGGGCGACATCGAAGCGCGAATGCTCGTGTGGTGCACGCCTGCCGGATTCGAACACATGGTGGAGCGGGCGGGAACACCGCTTCCCGATCGACATGCGCCGGCGCCACCGCCGACACCGGACGACTTTGCCACACTTCGCAACGTCTGCGATGAGCTGGAGATTTCATTCGTGGATTGAGGCTGAGCGAATACGCCGGCGAAATCGAGTTCGCCAGCCGTTACACTTTCAGCCGCCATGACCGCCATCGCCCCTGAAGTCGATGCGCTGCTGCGCCTGTCGTTGATTCCCGGCCTCGGGCCGGTGCGCATTCGTCGCCTCATCGAATCATTCGGCGATGCCCAGCGCGTTCTGGGCGCCTCGGAATCCTCACTGCAACGTGTGCGAGGCGTCGGCGCCCAACTCGCCAAGACCATCATTGCTGAGCGAAACGATGTTGAGCAGCGCGTCCGCCGCGAGCTTGATTTGGCGGCTCAACACGACGTCACGCTTATCCCCATCTCCGACGACGCGTACCCCGCGCTGCTTCGCGCCATCCCGAACCCGCCGCCGATTCTGTACGTGCGCGGCGAGATCAACACCGAACACGACCGATACCCCGTCGCGCTGGTCGGGTCGCGCGCCTGCACGCCATACGGCATCGAGCAAACGGAGCGATTTGCCGGCATGCTCGCATCGGCCGGGCTCACGATTGTCTCCGGCGGCGCGCGAGGCGTGGACACCGCCGCCCACCGCGCTGCGATGCGCATGAACGGCCGCACCGTCGCGGTGCTCGGCTGCGGCTTAGCCCGCTGCTATCCGCCGGAAAACCAGGAGCTCTTCGATGAGATCGCCGACGGTCGCGGCGCCGTGGTCTCTGAACTTCCGATGGAGACGAACCCGTCCGCCGAGAACTTCCCCATGCGGAATCGCATCATTTCCGGTCTGAGCCTGGGTGTCCTTGTGGTCGAAGCCGCGGCGGGGTCGGGCGCACTCATCACGGCGCGCCTGGCGACGGAGGAACATGGCCGCGAAGTCATGGCGTTGCCCGGTCGCGTGGACTCGCCTGCTTCAGAAGGTTCGAATGATCTGCTGAAGCGCGCCGGCGCCGCGCTCGTCATGCATCCGTCGGATGTGATCGACCAACTGGAGTCACCAGCGCGGCATCTCTTCAACGGCGTGCATGAGCATCGGTACGGCGATTCAAACTCGCCGCCGGACGATGACTTTGGATTGGGATCGAGCAATCTGAATGACGACCAGCGAGCCATCCTTCGAACGCTGGACGATGCGATGAGTCTTGATGACCTGGTCCGTCGTTCGGGCCTCGACGCGTCGATCGTCCGGACGGAGATCACGATGCTTGAACTGAGCCGCCTGATTGAACGGCGCGGCGGTCTGATCTCACGCCGCAAACCGGCGCCAGCCTGACGAGTTGGCCGCCGACGGGCCCCAGCCGAAGATTTTCCGAACAACGCCGAATTCGCCCTTGCTGTGCGGCTTCTGATCGGCTAACGTCACCCGAACAAAATCTGACTTCGTTTGTGCAGCACGGAAGCGAACCCGGCCGATCGAGAGTATCCGGATCGGCGGAGATCCAACATGTCGTGGAACGGCATGGAGCGTCCGCGATGGATGGTGGCTGAGTTTCGGGCAACCGAACCGCCTCACCAGCGCGGAAATTCGACCGGGTCAACACAGTGCGCACGCAGCCAGAGCTGTTTCCGGGGCGGAGCCGACCGGAACCGGCAAGTTCGGGAGAACCGAACACCCGTTTCGTCCGGATCATGTCACCGGAGAGACGGGTGATTCAACCGAACCCCTGCGGGCGCAACAGGTAGGACGGAGCGAATCATGCGGCTTCGATCGGCATCCCCTTCGGCGACAGCGCTCCTGAAACTCGGCCCCGGCGGCGACTTCACCGCCACATACCACGGCCGCAATGGCCGGTTGGTGCGTGATGAGGAGTCCCAGACCCCCGCTCGGGACCAGCGCGAGTCCGACCGCTGGGATCAGCAGGCGGACGACGCCTCGCTGGCGCTCGCCCAGATTGCTGGGGCCCTCGCAGCGCTGGACCAGTCCATCGCGCATCACCTCGATGCGTTGCGAGGCTGGGCTGATGAATGGATGTCCGTGCTGGCGCCCGTCCGCGTTTGTTGCGCCTCCCCGTCTGCGCTCGCCACCCACGCTCCGGAGACCGCCAGGAATGAACCTCACACCCAAGCAGCTCACCATTCTCCAACTCGTTCGGGACAGCCGAATTCAACGTGGCTATTCCCCGACCATGCAGGAGATCGCCGACTCGCTCGGCATCAGCAAGGTCACCGCGTTCGAACACGTCGAAACGCTGGTCAAGCGCGGCGTGCTGCATCGCGAGCGCAACAAGGCGCGCTCTTTGACGATCGCCAAGGGTGTGCCCCTTCCCGATGAAGAGCCGCCGCTGCGTTTCCCGCTGGTCGGTCGCATCGCCGCCGGCCTGCCGATCGAGAAACTCGAAGATCGCGACGAACTGGATGTCGCCAACCTCTTCGGCCCGCAGCCCGGCCAAAGCGCCGGCACCTTCGCGCTCCGCGTCGAAGGCGACTCCATGCGCGATGAAGGCATCCTCGAAGGCGATTACGTGATCGTCGAGCGCACCGAAGTCGCCCGCAATGGCGACCGCATCGTCGCCCTGCTCCCCGACGGCTCCACCACGCTCAAAACCTTCTTCAAAGAGAAGGACCACATCCGCCTGCAACCCGCGAACCCCGCGTTCGAACCCATCCGCGTACGCGATTGCTCCGTGCAGGGCGTCGTGCGAGGCGTGCTACGGCGGTACTGAGAGGTTCGCTGCACATGTTGATGCAAGTCTCTCGATCGCATCACATGCTCTTTACGCCATTCTTGAACGATTCCTTTGTGTTCGGCGAAGGATTCTCCACAATGGCCATATGAAACTTTTGCAGCAATACCAGCGATGTGACAGCGATCGCTCCGCGTTGACAATCTCGACTCTTGTCATGGTCAGCGTTGCAGCTTTCGCGTTTTCACCCGGAATTACAATCGCATCGGAACTCACAACTGTTGTTGTCAGCGGCGATGCCGTCCCTGGGATTCCGGAGGAACTCGTATTTGAAGCGGCCATCAGCGGCGCTGTTCCGACCATCAGTCGAAATGGCATCGTGGCGCTGGTCCTGAGCACAGACGAAAATTCGCGGGGCACTTGGACATTTGATTCAGCAACGGGCGGACCGCTTTCACTTTTCGGACTGACCGGGGATCCAGTCGCGGGTCCTCCCGATGAACTTCAGTTTACATCGCTGCAGATTTACGCCATCGACAACCAAGCGGCTCTCTCATTCCGGTCATCGCTCGGCATGGGCTCAGGGTCGGCTGGCGTCGCATTGGGCGCGAAGAATGCGCTCGCCGCAGTGGCCTATCAAGGCGAAGACGCTCCGGGATTTGAGCCTCTGAATTTCAACGGGTCAATGAGCCATCCCGCATTGAGTCCATCTGGCGATCTCGTTTTCTCTGGCAGGGTCTCATCAATGCGTGGCGCGTGGTACCAAGCGCAAGGTTCTTCTCTCGACGTGCTGCTCGGACCCAATCTTCCGGCGCCGGGGCTTCCTCCGGGAAACACGATTGCGGAAGTAAACGATGAAGGCGTCAACAACATCCCCATCAATGCCCATGGCACGGCCGCCGTGTACGTTCAACTAACGGTTGGAGGGGACGTCACGTTCGACGATGACCTTGCGATTTACAAAGGGACGCCCGGCGCACTTGAGATTGCAATTCGAAAAGGCACGCCTGTGGCGGGACTACCGCGAAGCGGAAGAATTGATGAATTTGTACCGAGGTTTTCGCTCAACGATGACGGCGATATGGCTGTTTGGGTTGTGGCCGACGAGAATCACACTGGCATTGTGAGCCTTGAAAACAATATCTTGGGTCTGCTCGCGGCGGAAGGCGACGTGGCGCCAGGCATGGATGCGGGCGAAGTGTTCGAATCAAACTCTGGGAGCCCGTTTGCCATACCGATTATTTCCACGTCAGGAGAAACTTATTTCTCATCCTTGGTGTCGCCAGGGAGCGGATCGGCGACGGGATTCGGTATCTGGAAAGGAACAGTGTCAACAGGACCCTCAATCATTGCGAGGGACGGCGATCCGGTTGATCCATTGCTTCCCGCCGTTGTGATTGGCGCCATCAATATCGACAACTATGTCGTTGCTCCGGAAGGAAGCGTGATTTTTCAGGCCACACTTTCCGGCAAAGGCGTAGATGGCTCCAACAATCTTGCACTGTTGCGTCATGACCCATCGGACGGCCTCTCTGTTGTGGCGCGAGAAGGAGATCTTCTTGAAGTCCGGGCAGGCGATTTTCGAATGATTGACGGATTCGAATTCTCAACCCTCTCGAATGGGCTTGATGGTCGCCCCTCAAGCGTGTGCGCAACCGCATTCGTCTTTCGATTGACATTTGACGATGAGAGTTCAGGTGTCTTCCTCTTGGACCTGCGAGATTGCATCACCGATTTCAACGGTGATGGTCTCACGAATGGCGCAGACCTCGCGACGCTGCTTTCCGTTTGGGGCTCCGATAGCCCGATTGGTGACTTGAATGGTGACGGCATTGTCGATGGTGGCGATCTGGCAACACTCTTGGCGAACTGGGGCCTTTGCGACAGCTAGTGCTGAACCGCCGATGATGAGCGCTCTAAGAGTTCCCCCACCTGCAGCGGGTGAATCCACATTCGCCACAGCGTCTGAAATCCCGGATCGTCCGGTGCGTAGAACAGCATCGTGGTGCGGCGGGGGCCACGGCCGGGATTGTCGCTGATCAGCTCCACCGTCAATTCGCGAGATCGCGGCCGCGTCCGATGCACGAGCATGATTGTGTCATGCGGCGTCCAGGCGCGCATGTGACGCGCGCTGTGTTTCTCAATCCTCGACGGCCCGGCGATCAATCCGCCTCCCAGCGTTGCGTAGCCGCGCTTTCGAATCGGCGCGAGCACACTCATCACCAGCGCAGCGCCGCCAAGCGCGCCGAACGCAATGTACCCCCAGCTTTGCGACGCAATCCCATGCGCCAGAAACCGGTAGCACAGCATCGCAAAGAAAAGCCATACGATTGAAGTGACCAGGAGCCCCGGCGATATTCGCAACAACCCCATGCCCGTTGGGCGCGAACGAATGAATTCCGGCTCCACAAGATCTGGCGAAACGGATCGCGGTAAACGATCCGTCCATTTCGGCGAGCCAATCAGAACGGCCCGCGGCAATGGCGCCCCAGCGCTGCGAAAATCGCTGACCATGGCGGGCTCGCCAAACCACGCGCGAAAACGGCGCAGCACGACGGCGCGATACAAGCGATCCAGTTTCGTGCCTTGATCGCCCGTCGTGGAATCGCCATCTCGCTCAGAATGTCCCTCGTTGATCTCACGCTGCCATCGTCCTGCACGCCGCCAATCCAAAACACCATTCACAAGCATCGCCAACCCAACTGCGCCGCCGAGGAGCAGCAGAATCGAAAACGCGGCGCCGAACGACCACATGCCATATGCGACGAGCGCCATCACCAACAAACCGCCGCCCACAAGCACGAGAGCGCGCCACCACGTTGGCCGGTGAAACTCCGGTCGAATATCCAGAGCAACAATTTGCGGCGAGTCCGAACCGCTCATTCGATCACAATATCCCGACTGTTGAGTTCTGGTCGCTGCCATCAAGGCCGCTCGTCTCCGCTAATCTGCTCGCATGAGTACGCAAGACACATCGCTCGCTCATCGCACCGCCATCGTCACCGGGGCCTCGGCCGGCATTGGTGAATCCTGCGCCAAGGCGCTCGCCGCGGCGGGCGCGGCTGTCATCGTCAACGCTCGACGCAAAGAGCGGCTGGACGCGCTGGTCAATGAGCTTGAATCCAACGGCGCTCGCGCCGCCGCGGTTGCGGGCGATTGCGCCGACCCCGGAGTGATTCAGGCCATGCTTGATGGCGCCGAATCACTGGCGGGCACGCCTGCGGACCTCGTCGTCGTCAACGCCGGTCGCGGCCTCGCCGGAAGCGTCCTGACTTCAGACACCTCGCAATGGGATGAGATGATTCGCACCAATGTCGCGGCAGCCGCGCTGCTGGTGCGGGCCAGCGCCGAGCGCATGCTGGCCACCGGCGACAATCTGACTGAACAGCCGCGCGACATCGTGCTGATCGGCTCCAACGTCGGGAAGCACGTGTCGCCATTTTCGTCGATGTATGGCTCGACTAAGTTCGCCGTCGGCGCGATTGCCGAAGGCGCCCGCCGGGAGCTTGGCCCGAAGGGTATTCGTGTTTCGCTCGTCTGTCCCGGCATCGTGACGACGGAGTTTCAGTCCGTCGCGGGATACACGGATGAGTTGCAGCAGGGATTCGCCGACAAATTCGCGCCGCTGCTGCAGGGCGATGACATCGCGCGCACCATTGCCTTCATCGCGGCTCAGCCTGCGCACGTGCACATCAATGATGTTGTGATCCGTCCGACGCGCCAGGACTATCCCTGAGGAGCCGCGGCAGCGCCGTCGCCCGTGCGAATCTGCACGCTTCGAATGAAGTCCTGAATCGCGCTGGCGCATTGCGGCGCGAACCGCTCATCCGTCCACAGATCATTGTGATGCGCGCCCTCGATCGGCATGAACATGCCATGCGACGCGTTCTTTGCGATGGAGCGCCCGTCTTCAACCGGGCATACATCATCCTGCGTGCCGTGAATGACCAGCAGCGGCTGTGAGATTCGGCGGGCCCGCTCTGCACGATCGAACCCGCGCCATCGCGGCCCAACACCGAGTTGCACACCGAGCAGGCCGAACGCAATCGGTCCGTTGATCGCCCACGGCATCCCCGCGTTGCGAATTACATTGCGCGCCGGCGTCCACGGCAGTCGATATGGCGCTTCAGCAATCACGGCGCGAATGCGCGCATCATTGGCGAGGACATCCGCGCCGACGATCGACACGCCCGCGCCGAGCGACCACCCGTACAACACAACGCCCCGCGCCTGCGCATCTGATGAAAGCTGATCCATCATGCACTGAATGGCGCGATGCTCGCGCGTGCCCAGCTCACACAATCCGGGTGATTCACCAAGCCCCGGCGGGTCCCACGCGATGATGCGCGATGCGACCGGCGCCAGCGCGTCAATCCTTGGCAGCGCGCCGATGCGCGAATCCCCCCATCCCGGTGTGCAGATGATCACCGGCGCTTCAGGATCTTCGCCTTCGATGTCCCACACGACGAAATCAATGTCGCGCTTGCGAAAAGCGCATCGCGCCATCCATGTTTCAAACGAGCGCGGCGTGGGGAGCTCAGATGGATCACCCGGCATTGATCGAGCCACGGCGCTGGCGTACGTGCGGCGCGGCGGACGGCGCAGTCGGCGCATCGTCCACCATGTCGCTGCTGCAATGGTCAGCAGCAGACCGTACGTCAGGATCAATGCGAGTCCGAGCATGAATGAAAAAGGCAACGGCGCGGCGCCGTGAGACGTCAGCCGCCGAAGAGATTCGACAGATCATTAAACGTGACGACGATGAACACCGTGGCGATCAGCGCCAGCCCCGCCAGCGCGGTGATGTTCTGAATCGCCGGCGACACCGGCTTGCCGGTAATGCGTTCGATGAGCAGCATCACGAAGTGCCCGCCGTCCGCAATCGGGATCGGCAGAAAGTTGATCACCGCGAGGTTGACGCTGATGAGCCCGAGGAAGAAGAGCAGGTCCATCAAGCCGCGCTCGGCGACCATGGTGCCGAGGTGCGCAATGCCGACCGGGCCCTTGAGTTGATCCACACGCACGGTGCCCTGGAACAGACGCACAAACGTGAGGTACGTCTTCATCATCATGTTGTGCGTGTCTTCCACGCCCCACACGATGGCCTGCATGGGATTGCTCGTGCGCAGGAGTTTCTCATCCAGATCGAACAGAATCGGTTCGATCGGACTCACCCACCCGAGGGCGTGAAGCGTCTTCACATCATCTGAGGTCAATGACCACGAAACGCGCTCCGTCGGTCCCTCGCCAAAGGCGCCGCCGATGGGTCGCTGCACCTGGAGCTGCACTTCAGCGCCGGTATCGTTTTGATTGGCTTCGGCGGTTGCTCCGCGCAGCGCTCGCCAGAGCATGAAGAAGTTCTGCACGGGCGCGCCATCGACTTCACGAATGATGGCGCCGGGGGACAGGTCAAGGCGCGACGCGGCCAGCTCAGTCGCGGTCGCAGCCGTTTCGTCTGCATCCGACGCTGATTCTGATGTCACCGGTCGCGGCACACGCGTCACGACGGAGAGCGTGCGCTCGGTCAACGCGATGCCAATGCCAATGCGTCCTCGCGAATCCACCGGCGCGGTCAATGAGACGTAGTCGCCATCGCGAAGCACGGTGAGTTGAATCTCGCCGCGCGCTTGTCGGGCGATCTCGCCCATGAGCGTCGCCATGTCAGGCCATGCGACGCTGCCGACCTGAACGATGACATCACCCTCTTCGACGCCCGCCTCCCTGGCGCGCGCTTCGACCGATGCAATGCGGCAGGCCGGCGCCAGCCCCAAAAGATGAGGCTGAATCGTCATTTCATCACGCCGCGGGACAGCGACTTCCGCCTGCTGCATTTCCGGCCACGGGCGCACATCAACCATGGTCCGGTTGCCGGCGTCCGATTCGAAGACCGCTCGCACGGCCTGGCCGTGGCCATCCTGAAGCGCTTCGGTCAGCGGCCATAACGCATCAACAGGTTGACCGTTCACCGAGACCAGCGTCATGCCGGGATCGACACCCACCAGCCCAACTTCATTCAACGCCTCGCGAATGCGCGCGGCGATGGCTTCATCGCCTTTCGGCGCCGAAACGACTTTGTTCGACAAGGACGGCGCAATGCCGACTTCCAGCATGCCGGTGGCGTCGCTTTGACGCGGCGTCGCCTCAAACGTCAGGGGCGATGGCACGCCTGCGCGCTCGACCTGAATCTCAATGGGCTTGCCGCGTCGCGACATAACCACTTCAAGCTGCACATCGTTGAATGACTTCGGCTCTTCACCGGCGATCCGGGTGATGACATCGCCGGGCAGGAGCTTGGCAGGCGTATCGCCTGGGTCGCCCGACACCAGTTGCGCCGAAGCGCCGGGCATGCCTTGCGCCACCGTGCCAATTCGCGGCGTCACAACATCACGACCGACCATGTAGACAATGACGAACAGAACCGCCGCGAGAATGATGTTCATCACCACGCCTGCGGAAATGATCACCATGCGCTTCCAGACTGGCTTCTGCGTGTAGCTGTCCGGGGACTGGCTTGCCGCGGCGGGGTCCAAATCTTCCTGACCGAGCATCTTCACGTAGCCGCCAAAGGGAATCCAGTTCAAGCGGTATTCGGTCGGGCTGATGCCGGGTGGAAATTCAACATCGGAAATCGTGAGGTCGGTGGGCTCCACACCTTCGTCGGTGTGTTTCTTCTTGAGTAGCTTGAGCGCTTTCTGCTCGGTCGAACCAACCGCGAACCCCATGCCTTTGCGCCATGAGATGATCGGCGAGCCAAAACCGATGGCGAATTGGTGCACACGCACACCCGCCCACTTGGCGGCGAGGAAGTGCCCCAACTCGTGCACGAAGATCACCATGCCGAAGCCGATGATCACGAGCAACAGGTCAAAGGCGCTGGAGAGTGATTCAAGCATCATTGGATCCTAGCGCTGAAGTCTTTGATTCCTGACGTGAAGCGGCGACGACGCTCGGCCGGGCGCCTTCGAGCGACTGCTGCACGAAGCGACGCGCTTCAGCGTCCGCCGCCAGCGCATCATCAAGCGATGACAGCGTGGGCTGACGCCGCGAGCCGATCAATGAATGCAGCGCCTCTTTGGCCAGTTCGGTGACGCGCCCGAAGGGGATCCGCTCATCAAGGAAGGCGGTCACCGCGGCTTCGTTCGCTGCGTTGAAGACGGCGCCCGCGGCGCCGCCGAGTTCAATGACGTCGTACGCCAGTTGCAGCGCGGGGAAGCGCTCGAAATCCGGCGGTTCGAAGTCGAGCCTGGACATGGCTTCAAAGTCGAGACGGTCGCTGACGCCGTGCGAACGCACGGGCCATGTCAGCGCCCATTGAATGGGTGTGCGCATGTCCGGCGCGCCGAGCTGCGCCAGCACAGAGCCGTCCGCATACTCCACGAATGAATGAATGATGGACTGCGGGTGCACAATCACATCAATGCGATCGGTTTCCAGCCCGAAGAGCCAATGCGCTTCGATGACTTCGAGACCTTTATTCGTAAGCGATGCGCTGTCGATCGTGATCTTGGCGCCCATGGTCCAGGTCGGGTGCGCCAGCGCTTCGGCGGGTGTGGCATTCGCGATGCGCTCGCGGCTCCACGTTCTGAATGGTCCGCCGGATGCGGTGATGACCACGCGCGCGACACGTTCATCCAAGGCGCATGGCGGACATACATCCTCAGGCATAGCCTGCCACAGCGCAGAGTGTTCGCTGTCAATGGGAAGGAGTTGGACGCCCGCTTTCTGCGCGGCAGGCACAACCAGCTCACCCGCAGCGACGAGCGTTTCCTTATTCGCGAGTGCCACATCCATGCCCAACTCGATCGCGGCGAGCGTCGCAGGCAAACCGGCGGCGCCAACCATCGCACCGACGACGACATCAGCCTGAACGTCGCGAACGAGCGACTCAGCCGCATTGACACCGCGGCGAAGCGTGCGATTCCCGGTCGCGAGATCCGTCGCCTCTTCACACGCGAGCGCGAGGTCTCGCACATCGAGCGATTCGGCTTGCTTCAACAACGTTGCAGCGTTGCGGCCAGCGGCGAGACCAACGACCTCATACCTGAACGGATGACGCCCGTGTTCAAACTCCCGATTCAGGTGGGTGATGACGTCAATGGCTTGAACGCCAATCGACCCAGTCGAACCGAGAAGAATGATTCGCTTGACGCCGCCCTGGGCTGTATCGCTCGACATGGGCAGCTCACTCCTCGGGTGATTCGGTCGCCGAGCTAGCGGCGGACTTCTTGCGCGTGGTTCGCTTGGTCTTCATCTTCGACGCTGCGGTCGATTTCTTTCGGGGCGCCGCTTTCTTGGTTGTCGCCTTCTTGGAGCGAGTTCGCTTCTTTCGGGGTTTGGCGTCTTTCGTTGTCTCGTCGTCAGCCGCCGGTGTCTCGTCCACGGGCGTTTCGACTTCAACTTTCGCCTTCGCCTTTGCCTTCGAAGCGGATTTCGATTTCTTCGCGCGCCCCGGCGGTGGCAACGGCTTCACCGCAGCGGGTTCGATGTCCCACGAATCGCCGCGAGGCGCAAATCGGTTGTCGCCCGTTGTCTGCTCAGTCGCTGCGACGCCATTGGCTGAGGCGTCAACGCTGGGCTCTGATGGAGCAACAGACTCATCACTCGCTGATGACTTGCGCCGGCGACGACGGCGACGTTTGCGTTTCGGCCCATCCGATGACTGCTCCGCATCATCATTCTCCGATGCGGTCGCATCTGTCGCGGGCTCATCCGCGCTGGAGTCTGACGCATCACCGGTTGCACCGGACGTCTCGCTCGATTCTGCCGAGTCGCCCGACTTGCGGCGACGACGGCGGCGACGACGCTTGCGCGGCTTCGACTTCTTCTCCGCATCGTCGTCCAACTCTTCGTCAGACAACTCCAGCGGATGAAGCTCAGCCTCGATTTCCGGTTCGGCGGCGGCGTCCACCTTGGCGTCCAGTTCGGCCATTGCGCGGCGTTCTTCCTCGAGCGGATCGACAATATTGTCGCGCGCCGCTGCGGCGCTTTCCGCCCATGGCTTCGGCTCTGTTTCCGGCGTGAGTTTTGGAAGCCGCGCGATGTCCACATCGGCGCCGCGATCGTCATACGCGTAGTACGTCACGCGATCAATGGCGATCGTCTCGGACACACGAACGTGCACTTCCTTGTTCGCGACCATCTCGAGCCGCGTCACGTTGCGTCGTTTGTTCGTCAGCATTTCGCTGGCGACGCGAGGCGACACAACCATTTCGACACGTCGGACCCGATCGTGCGCCAGGAGGGACGCGAGCTCCCGCATGGCCGTGCTGGCGACCGAATCCGGCCGCTGCACCAACCCCGCGCCGTCACAATCGGGGCACGGCGCAAAGTGCGTGCTTCGCATGCTGCCGTGCATCCGCTGCCGCGTGAGCTCGATCATGCCGAACTGGCTGATCGACAGCGCCTTGGAACGCGCGGCGTCCTTCTTCAGATTGTTCCGGAGTTGCGTTTCGATATCGCGCCGGTGAGACCGTGATCGCATGTCGATCAGGTCGAGCACGACCAAACCGCCAAGATCGCGCAGACGCATCTGGCGGCAGATCTCATCCACCGCTTCCTGATTGGTCTTGAATGCGGTGGTCTCGGCGTCGCCGTGGGTCCGCATCTTGCCGGAGTTCACATCGATCGCGACCAGCGCTTCGGTCTCATCAATGACGAGGTAGCCGCCGGACGGCAACTCGACGCGCCGGGAGTGCATGGACTGAATCTGCTCTTCGACACCGTACGCGTGATAAATCGGCACGTGCGAGTCGTACTGGAGCAGCTTCGGCGCCGATCGGGGCGCAAAGATCTTCAGGAATCGCGAAGCGCGGCGCAGCGCTGATTCGTCATCGATGATGATTTCATCGATGTCTGAACTCAGCATGTCGCGCAAGGCGCGAAGCAGAAGATCGCTCTCGGCATAGAGCAATCGCGGCCCGCCGCCCGATTTGCGGAGGCGCTCCATGTCGCGCCACAAGCGATTGAGGTACGACAGATCTCGTTTGAGTTCGGTCTTGTTCCGCTCCATGCCCGCGGTTCGAAGAATGAAGCCGAAGCCCTCGGGCAAATCCAGCTGGTCGAGTTGCTCGCGCATCTTCCGGCGCTGCTCATCGTCTTCGATTTTCCGCGAAACCCCGACGCGATCCATCGCGGGCATCATCACGAGGTAGCGGCCGGGAATGGAGAGGTAGCTGGTGAGCGTCGGCCCCTTGGTGCCGATGCCCTCCTTGATGACCTGCACCAGAATTTCCTGGCCGCGCTTCAGCGCCTTCTGGATTGGCGGGCGCTCGCGTCGCGGCGTCTTCTTGCCGACCTGCTCGGTCGTCTCGTCGTCTTCACCCGGGAAGTACTGCGGGTGCAGATCGGAGATATGCAGGAACCCGTTGTGCTCGAGCCCGAAGTTGATGAACGCGGCCTGAATGCTCGCTTCGACATTCGTCACCTTGCCGACATAGATGTTGCCGACGTGACTGACCGCATTGGCCCGTTCAGTGTGAAGGTCCTCAAGTCGCCCATCGGACACGACCGCGACCCGGCATTCCTCGCCGGGCACGTAGTTGATCAATAATTGTCGTTTTGCCACTCGATCCTCAGAAGGAACCGCCCCTTGGCCCAGCGCGCACCGGACACTCCGCGCCGGCGCAATCGCGCTGGCGTTCGGTCATCGTGGTGTGGTCTGGAGCGCTGGCGCACGAGCCCGCTCGCGGTCCCTGATGAACGGCCCATCGCCTGCTGCCGAGCGGTTGAAGGGTCTTCGGACGGTCCGGCAGCGCTCGCGCCTCGGCCGACCCGAAATTGGGGCCGACGGATGGGTGCGCTTCGACGAGCCCGACATTGGGCTCCAGCCGACGCCACCCCGGAGCGGGGGTCCGTCCCGAACAACCCTCACGCCCAAATCCGGCACGCGGGAGCCGAGAGGTTTTTTCTCGAAGCGACGGAGCCACAAAGGCTTACCGCTTATTCGACGGAACGCCCGTCGAACGCCTCGGGGATGATTGTCCGTGTCACATCGCGTAAATACGCCGCGACCTGACGTTCGGAATCGAAGGAGCCGACCTTCCGGGCGACCCGCTCGCACTGTCCAATATCGACGCTTCGCACGATCTGCTTGACGTGCGGAATCAAGGATGGCGTCATCGAAAGGCTACGCAGCCCGAGGCCGATCAGCAAGACGGTGTATTCAATATCGCCCGCCGCCTCGCCGCAGATCGAGACCGGCACTTTGTGCCGTCGGGCGGCCCGAACGACGTCCTTGATCAGCCGGTGAATAGCTGGGTGCCCCGCCGTGTAGAGCGAAGCGACCCGCTCATTCGTCCTGTCCACGGCCAGCGTGTACTGCACCAGGTCATTGGTGCCAATCGAGAAGAAATCGACCTCGCGGGCGAAAATCGACGCCACGATCGCCGCGCTGGGCGCCTCGATCATGATGCCGACCTCCATGTCCCGGTCGAATGGAACGCCTTCCTCGGCGAGATCCTCCATCACATCGCGCAGAAGCATTCGGGCCTGGCGAAGCTCATGGATCGCCGTGATCAACGGAAACATGACCTTGACTGGCCCGAGGGCTGATGCACGCACCACCGCGCGAAGCTGTCGCCGAAAGGTCGGGAGATTCTGAAGGCAGTACCGAATACTGCGGCAGCCCAGCGCAGGATTTCGCTCGGGGTAGCTCCACCGGTCATGGGCCTTGTCAGAACCCAGGTCCATCGTGCGCACCACGAGCGGTCGCCCCTGAAGGCGTTCGACGCACTCGCGATACACCTCGAACTGCTCTTCCTCCGTGGGTTCGACCACGCTGTTCAGGAACAGGAACTCCGTCCGGAAGAGTCCGATCCCGGATCCGCCGTGCGTCAACACGGTGTCAACTTCAATTGGAAACTCGATGTTGCCATGAAGTTCGATGGCGACGCCGTCCTTCGTCACCGACGGCTTGTCCGCCAGTTCACCAAGCGACACGCGGAGCTTGTCCAGCTCCTCGATGCGCTGACCGTATTCCTCAATGGTCTCGTCGTCTGGATTGAGAATGACGATGCCGCGATCGCCATCGACAATGATGCGCTGCCCGTCGCTCGCCTTCTGAACAAGCATTTCGACGCCAACGACCGCCGGAATGTCCAATGCGCGGGCCAGGATCGCTGTGTGGCTCGTCTTGCCGCCGGCATCGGTGACGAACGCCACCACGCGATCGCGGTCGAAACCCGCCGTCTGGCTCGGCGTCAGATCCGGCGCGACGATGATCGCCTCATGGTCCAACTGATCCAGCCGGCTGCGGTGCTCCCCGATCAAATGGCGCAACAATCGCCGATCGAGGTCCCACACATCGTTGATCTTCGTCTGGAATGTTGTGTCGGACATCCGCGCGAAACGCTCGGCCAGCTTTTCAAACGCGTCGTAGACGGCGTACTCGGCCGTGACGTGGTCGGTCCTGATGCGCTCGCGGATCGGCTCCGTGACGGTCTGATCCGAGAGCATGCCGAGGTGGAACGCGAAGATCGTCGCCGCCTCGCCACCCAGTTCGTCTTCAGTACGGATTCGGACGGCGTTCAGCTCCTTCAGTGAATCCTGAAGGGCCTGTTCGAACCGATTCAACTCCTCCGGGACGTCATCCTCGCGGATGCGCCGGCGCGGGATGCGCACGCGCTCATCGTCGAGGACGAACACCGTCCCGACCACGACGCCGGGCGCCACCGGAATGCCCTTGAAGAGATCCATCGAATCATCCGAATCCGTTTCAATGCCGGAAGCGACTCGCGGCTCCGAGAAAAACGCGTCTACACCGCCGCAAGCGACTTTCCACGGCGCGCATCCTACCCGCGTGCGTATTTGGGTGCGCTCCACGTTGTCCACACCGGCCCCGGTCCTTGACAGGGCAAGACCGTCGTGCTGAAATTGAGCATCTTCCTTTGGGTTCCGCTGCGTGAGCACGAATCGGCGACGGTGGACCGTCCCCTGAAGCCGCAGTGAGCAGCCCTTCTGAACGACGTTGCATGTCGGAAATGACTGGCATTCTTGAATGGACTGCGCGCGCTGAAGGCCGCGTTCGGCAGTTCGCTGGAGGTCTCGTCCAGGGGGATGACGACCCGTTCGTCCCACTCGTCATGGGCGAGCAATATCCATTGCGCAACGCGCAGCAGATCACCGTCGAGGTGACGATGCGAAAACCGCGCCGACGGCGGCGTGGGCCCAACTCCGGGCCGCGATCGGCGCGTCCCGTGGTCGATCGCATCATCGCCATCGAGGGCCTTGACCCCGACTCGCTGGCCAAGCGGCCGTCCTTTGACGAACTCACCGTCATCGATCCTCAGCCGCGGCTCACGCTCGAATACCCCGGCTGCCCGGACGCCTGCCGCCTCGTCGATCTGTTCTGCCCGATCGGTCGCGGCCAACGCGCGCTCATCGTGTCGCCCCCCAAGGCTGGCAAGACGCAACTGCTCAAGGACATCGCGGGCGGGCTGCACACCAATCACCCGGATCTCGAACTCTTCGCGATGCTCATCGATGAGCGCCCCGAAGAGGTCACCGACTTCAAACGCAATGTGCCGGTCACCGTCATCGCATCCAGCAACGACCAGACCGTGGAGCGTCACATTGAGTTGTCGATGCTCATGCTGGAGCGGTGCAAGCGCATGGTGGAAGCCGGCAAGCACGTCGTGGTGCTGCTCGATTCGCTGACTCGCCTCGGTCGCGCGTTCAATTCGTCGCCCAAGTACGCCAACTCCGGGCGCACCATGTCCGGCGGCATGGACTCCAAAGCGATGAGCGTGCCGCGCCAGATCTTCGGCGCCGCGCGCAACACCGAAGACGCCGGCTCACTGACCATGATTGCCACCTGCCTGGTGGATACGGGCAGCCAGGCGGATCAGGTGATTTTCGAGGAGTTCAAAGGCTCCGGCAACATGGAGCTCATCCTCGATCGAAAGATCGCCGAACGCCGCATGTTCCCCGCGATCAATCTCGCCGCCAGCGGCACCCGCAAGGATGAATTGCTGCAAGGCTCCAAGGAACACGACACCGTCTCTGCATTGCGGCGTCGCTTGCTCAATATGCCTCCACCTCAGCAGGTGGAGCAGTTGCTCGCCGCGATGAAGCGGTTCAAGACCAACGAAGACATGATCGCCATCGCCAGCGGCGGGCAGAACGCCGCCAGCTGAATCGCAATCATCAGCGCAGGGTGTCTTCTCCTTCGACGCGCTGCACAACACGCTTATGAACTTTTTCATTCCGGTTCGCGCGTGAAATCACGCCGCCGATCGCGGGCAGGGCGCCAACAAGGCCATACAGGACCACCAATCCGATCGCGACGCCCAGTGCGCTGGGGCCGCCAATGAAATACGCCGTCAAGCCGACAGCCAGCACGCCAATTGCAGCGGCGCCCAGGAGGATTTTCGTCTCAAGCCGTCGAAGGGATCGCGGCGCCGACTCACCCTCTGGCATATGCCGTCGCTCTTCTTCCGTGATGCGTCGGAGTTCGCGGTACGAATGGGGTTGCGTGCGAGTCATGGTTCACCTCTTATCTACAAGACACTACGAGGGCCGCGCTAAATCCCGGGCCTTCGCACGGTGAAGAGATCTTCATTTCAAGTTCACACGGATGGCGATCCTCGATTCCACGACGCCTCGAGCGCGATAAGCTTCAAGCCTTGAAATCAGATTCCGCCCATTCCGCCCCTGTCCGAGCCCCTCACCCCCGACCGGACGCCGACCGCGCGGACTGGTCCATCGAACAGTCCGCCTCGTTCTTTGGTGTGAAGGACTGGGGCGCCGGGTACTTCGCGATCAATGACGCCGGCCACATGGTGGTCCGCCCGGACCAATCACCCGACCGCGAAATCGATCTTCAATCGCTCGTCAATTCCATTCGCGGCCGCAACGTCGGCACACCGGTTCTGCTGCGCTTCCCACAGATGCTGCGCCATCGCGCGGGGCTCATTCGGGACGCATTTGATCGCGCCATCCAATCCGCGAACTACGGCAACACGTACACCTGCGTGTATCCCATCAAGGTGAATCAGCACCGGTATGTCGTCGAGCAGATGCTCGCCATCGGCGCCGATCTCGGATTTGGTCTCGAAGCAGGAACAAAACCGGAACTGCTCGCCGTTCTTGGGCTGACCGCCGGCGCCCCGGACACGCCCATCATTTGCAACGGGTTCAAGGACGACGAATACATTGAGACGGTCGTGCTCGCCGCGAAACTCGGCCGCAATATCCTCCCCGTCGTTGAGCGCCGACAGGAATTGGACTCCATCCTTCGACTCAGCGAAAAGCACGGCGTTGAAACGCCTTTCGGATTGCGCATCAAACTCGCGTCTCCTGGTGCAGGGCGATGGCAAGCCTCCGGCGGACTCGCCTCGAAGTTCGGCCTCTTCGTCGCCGAAGCGCTCGACTGCATGCACGACCTGCAACAGCGCGGCGCCCAGCACCGACTGACCCTCCTGCATTGCCACATCGGAAGCCAGGTGTGTGATCTGACCAGCTTTCGAAGCGCCGTGCGCGAGTTGGCTCGCGTCTACGTGGAGCTTCGCGCCCTCGGGGCCGGACTCGACACCATCGATGTCGGCGGCGGGCTCGGCGTTGACTACGACGGCAGCGGTGATGCCAGCGCGTCGTCCATCAACTATGACATCGACGAATACGCATCCACCGTTGTTCACGAGATTGCACAGGTGTGCGAAAGCGCGAAGGCGCCACACCCGCGAATCATCTCTGAATCCGGCCGAGCGCTTGTCGCGTACTGGAGCGCGCTCATCTTCGATGTGCTGGGTGTGTCGCGTCACGCGCCGGCGCCAACCGAGCAGGACATCAGCGCGATTGATGACTCCAGCCCACCCGCACTGCAGACGCTCGCGGCCATCCTTCAACGCGAGATGGATCAACCCTCGGAATCGCTCAAGAGCGCCATGGACGCCAGAGACGCGCTCACCCGCGCGTTTGCGGACGGCAACGCGTCCATTGAGCAGCGAGCCCTCGGCGAGCGGCTGTTTCGCGTCGTCGGCCAGCGCGCCTTGCATGCGTTCGCAGCGACGGGCGATACTCCGCCGCAACCCGAACGACTCGCCGACCTGTTGAGCGACCTGTACTTCTGCAATTTGTCCATCTTTCAGTCGCTGCCCGACTTGTGGGCGCTTGGGCATGTGTTTCCCTTTGCGCCCATTGCTCGATTGAATGAACAGCCAACACGCCGCGCCGTGCTGTGCGACATCACGTGCGATTCCGATGGCGAAGCGCGCCTGTTTCCCGGCGCTGCCGGCGAAGGCGGCGGCATCGTCCTCCATGAGCCTGGCAGTGGCGCGCCGTATGACATCGGCGTCTTCCTGGTCGGCGCCTATCAGGAGATCCTCGGCGATCTGCACAATCTGCTCGGTGACACGAATGCCGCGCACGTGTCATTGAATGAGCATGGCGAGACCGTGATTGATGAAGTCATTCATGGCGATCGCGTGCGCGATGTGCTCGGTTATGTCGGCATTGATCACCAGCTCCTGCGGGGCGCCATGCGCACGGAGCTGCGGCGCGCCGTCAGCGACAAGCGACTGAGCCAATCGGACGCCTCCGCGTTCCAAGCACATTTCGAAAACGGTCTCGATGGCTATACCTACCTTGAGGATTCATCGTGACGCAGGCTCCTGACACCACGACGCCGTCAGCGCCGAGTCGAGCCGCGAACACGTCTCCGTTCGCTGCGCGGCAACCGATCGATCGCCGCGGTCTTTGGCGAATGAGCCTGAACACGCGTTCGCTGTATCCATTCGTGCTTGCATGGTTTGCTCAGATTCCCGCCGAACGTCGGAAGGAGCTTCACGTGCTCGATCTTCCGGCCGGGTCGGGGGTGCTCAGTGCGCCGCTGGCCGCAGCGGGATTTCGTGTGACGCCGGCCGATCTGTTTCCGGAGTATTTCGAGAAAGCCAACGTTGACCATGCGGGTCGCTCTGTGATCGACGCGTTTGAGGCGGAGACAGAAGCCACGATGCCGCCATGGCTGCGAGAGCGCCTGTTCGGCGATGCGACCTCCAATCCGCCGCGCCCCAACGGATTGACCGCCGCGCCTTCGGATATGGAAAGCGAACTGCCCTTTGATGACGCGAGTTTCGATCTCATCGCGTGCGTCGAAGGCATTGAACATGTCGTGGATCGGCACAAGACGCTCCGCGAACTGCGCCGCGTCTTGAAGCCCGGCGGCGTGATGTTGATCACCACGCCCAACCTGCTCTCGTTGCGCGCGCGATTCGCATACGCATTCGCCGGTCAGCGCGCGTTCAAGAGCTATATCGATGAGCACACGTCCGTCTGGGGGCGCTCCGCCGATGGAGACCGCATCTATCACGGCCACGCGTTCCTCATCAATTACTTCCAGTTGCGCTACAGCCTGTTTCACACCGGCTTTGGCGTATCAGGACTGTGGCCCAGCAACTGGAGCCCGTCGAGCCTTGCGATGGCTCCGTTGACGCCTTTCATCGCGCTGGCCACTCGTCGATCGCAACGCAAAGCGATTCGCAAGTTCGAGCGCATGCGCGCCGCAGGCGACCTGCCGCCCGGCGCGGAGCCGCCCTTTCGCGAGATGCGGCGTCACCTGGTGTCGGCGAACATGCTCTTCAATGCGACCTTGATGGTGGAAGCGACAGCCACGTAGCAGCCCCGCCGCAGTCTGTGCGATTTAGGCGGGCAGCGTTGTTGGCTCTCTCTTCAGAAAGACCTGTTCGCGCAGCCATTGCTCCGTGTTCCACACATACGCATCGAGCGCATGCGTGCGGGCCGCCACACCCATCGACGCTCGGAGCGACGCATCAGTCGCGAGTTTCGTGATCGCCGCATCCAGCTCGTCATCATCGCGCACCACCACGCCGCCCCCTCGCTCCGTTTTCTCAACCAGCGCGGGAACCGTATTCACAATCGACGGCAACTGAGTCAGCATCGCCTGCACCATGGCCTGGCAGAATGTCTCGTGATCTGACAAACCAATGAAGACATCCATCCGCTTGAGCAGGTCCGCAATCTCCGATAGCTCCATCCACGGATACGGAACGACGCCCTTGGGCAAATCGCGCGGCGGCGTGGGGTAACTCGCCAGGTGCAATTCGCACACGTTGCGCACGTTGCTCGGCAATCGTGCAAAGGAAGCGATCGCGCGCTCAGCGCGTTTCAGCGGTGTGTCCATACGCCCGAGCATCACGAAACGAACGATGCCGTCATCCGGATGCGCTGACGCATCCGCGAAGAACAACGCTGCGTTGGGAATCCCGTAGCGCGTTTCGACGCGCCCATCGACAACGCCTTCAAACATTGTTGCGATCGCTGGGTTTACAGCCGTGACATCCATCGCCATGCCGTGCGCCGCCTTCGCGTAGTCCGGCCGCGGCGGCCGATTGGCGATCAACACCACTCGCGGCGACGCGCGGCGCGCGATGAGCCGCTTGACTGTGGGCAAGAGCCCCCGGGCATTGTTGCCGACGATGATCGCATCAAAGGTCTGTTCGCGAATCAAACGCTCGCCAAACGGCGCGTTGAGCCAGAGCTTTCGCAGCCCCGGCGTGTAGAGAATGTCTGGCATCGCGTCTGCGAGGTGAGCCTCGAACCGTTCGCGCCATGTTCGGTCGGCGATCAGCGTCACCTGATGCCCCAGCTCGACGAGTTGGCGCACCAGCAGGAGGTCGAACACCTCCACGCCTCGAATCTGCTTATGAAGGCGGTACATCAGGAATGTCGGCGCAAGAAAAAGCAGCTTTTTGCGTTCTGACATCCGGAGACCTCATCAAGGCGGCGTCGCGGCGCCGCAGCCTGTGGAGACTATCCTACGCGTTCGCGCCCATCGTTTCGTTGTCACTTCGATCCGGACGCCAGCCCCATGCAAAGCGCCCAAACACTGCTCGCCGAACTCGTGGACTACGCCGGGCTCTTTCCGCCCGCCAAGCTCGATATGGCGACCGCCGTCGCCAACTACAACGCGTACGTCGCATGCGAGCACAACTGGATGCTGGGACGGCTGATCGTCCCCTTGAGCCGCCTCGATGAGTTCGAATCGGAATCGCGCACGCTTCTGCCCACGGATGAAAACGCCATGCCGTGGATGATCAGCGCGCTGCTGCCTCCCGTCGGCGAGGGCGATCTCGACGCGGCGTTTGACCGCATTGATCAATTCAATGAATCGCACTCCGCGCCTGAACGGGGCCTCGCGCTCATTGACACGGTGGAGCTCAAGGCGGCGACGGCGTCCATGATCGATGATGCAATCGATGCAATTCCCGAGGGCGTGACGCCCTTCTTCGAGATTCCAACCGGCGCAGACCCGCGCGGCATGGTCGCCGCGCTTTCCGGCACAGGCGCTCGCGCCAAGATTCGCACCGGCGGCGTCGAGCCTGAGATGATCCCGCTGACGCGCGATGTGCTGAACTTCATTCTTGCGTGCGCCGGCGCACGCGTCGCATTCAAAGCCACCGCCGGGCTGCATCATCCGATTCGAAAGGTGTATCCACTCACATATGAGTCCGATGCGCCGCGCGGCTTGATGCACGGCTACATCAATGTCTTTCTGGCGGCGACCGTGGTGTACACCGAACTCGCGAACGAAGCGGACGCCGCGGCGATCCTCGATGAAGAGAACGCCGACGCATTCACCTTCGCCGACGACCGTGTGACCTGGCGCGACCTCACCATCGATGCGGAGCGGCTCGCTCTGGGCCGCGAGGAATTCGCGTTGTCATTTGGCTCATGCTCATTCGAAGAGCCGGTCGCTGACGCCACTCACCTTCAACTGATTTGACCCTGAATTCACCATGCGCAACACCACCGACCCGTCGCTCTCATCCTGGGTGTCCGCTGCCAACGACAGCGACAGCGATTTCCCGATCCAGAACCTGCCTTATGGCGTCTTTCACCCGCGCGACTCGCGCGAGCCATTCCGGGTGGGCGTCGCGATCGGCGATCAGGTGCTCGACCTCGCGCGCGCGCACACCTCGGGGCTGTTCAAGGGCACGCCGATTGAAGACCACAACTGCTTCGCCCTTGCGGGATTGAATGCCTTTATGGTCAAGGGCCGCCCGGTGTGGACGGCCGTGCGGGAGCGCATCAGCGAATTGCTCGACTCGAGCAAGCCCATGCTGCGCGACAACGCGTCGCTTCGGAATCAGATCCTCATTCCGCTCGATTCCATCGAGATGATGATGCCGATGGCGGTGCTGGATTACACCGACTTCTACGCCTCGGCCCATCACGCGACCAATGTCGGCAAGATGTTTCGTCCGGACGGCGATCCGCTGCTGCCGAATTACAAGCATCTGCCTGTTGGCTACCACGGGCGCGCTTCGTCATTGAATGTCTCGGGCGTTCCCGTCCGCCGCCCGATGGGCCAGACCAAAGCCGATGACGCTGATTCGCCGATATTCGGCCCCTGCCGCCTGCTTGATTACGAGCTCGAAATGGGATTCGTCGTCGGCGCCGGCAACCCACAATTCACGCGCGTCGATATCAAGAACTGGCGCGAATACCTCTTCGGCATGGTCATCCTGAATGACTGGTCCGCCCGCGACATTCAGAAGTGGGAATATCAGCCGCTCGGACCCTTCAACGCGAAGAACTTTGCGTCATCGATCAGCCCCTGGGTGGTCACGTTCGATGCGCTGGAGCCATTCAAAGCCGGCCCGCCCGAGCGATCGCCGGAAGATCCGAGGAATCTCGATTACCTGACGCCCCCGGGCGAGAGCTATGACATCACGCTCGAAACGCTCATTCAGTCCAAGGAGATGGTGGACAAGGGCGCCGAGCCCACTCGCGTCAGCATCGGATCCTTTAAACACATGTACTGGACCGGCGCGCAAATGCTCGCGCACCACTCCTCGACGGGCTGCAACATGCGTCCGGGCGACCTGCTCGGCTCAGGCACCGTTTCCGGTCCGACCGAAGAATCACGTGGCTGCCTGCTCGAACGCACCTGGCGCGGCACGAATCCGATCAAGCTCCCCACCGGCGAAGAACGCAAGTTCCTGGCCGATGGCGACACCGTCGTCATGCGCGGCTGGTGCGAGCGCGACGGCGCCCGACGCATCGGCTTCGGCGAATGCACTGGAACCGTTTTCCCGGCCGAGTAATCGCCGCTTAGTTTCGCACGCCTGAAAAGGCCAGAATGCGCAGGCTGTTTCCGACCACGATGAGCGTGGAGCCTTCGTGCCCGATCACGCCTACACCCATCGGAATCCAGCCGATGAGCGCAAACACGGCCAGCGTTGCAATGACCACCAGCGCAAAGATCAGATTCTGATACATCACGGACCGAATCTTTCGCGCAATCCGGATCGACCACGGCGCCACGCGCAAATCATCATGCAGAATGACCACGTCCGCCGTCTCAAGCGCGGCGTCCGCGCCAATGCCGCCCATGGCGAGGCCAATATCCGCCGTCGCCAGCGCGGGCGCATCATTCACGCCGTCGCCGATCACCGCGAGGCGACCGTGCCGCGCTGAACTGGCGCGCATCTCTTTGATGCGCGCGACCTTCTCTTCCGGCAGAAGCTCCGCATGCACTTCGGCGATGCCCAGTTCTCGCGCGACCTTCTCGGCGACGAGTCGGCTGTCGCCGGTCAGCATGGTGACCGTTTCCACGCCCGCTTCGCGCAGATCGAAGACGAATTGGTCCGCGCCGGGGCGCGTGGTGTCAGCGAGCGCAAAGACGACCGCCTCGCCGCCGTACGCAAACACCGCGGTGATGCCGCCATCTTTGCGGGCACGCAACACTTCGTTCTCGATGCGCGATCGCATATCCGCGTTCACGTGCGGCGCCACGTACTCCACCGTGCCCAGGTGCGCATCCTGTCCAGCGCTTACCGCGCGAATGCCCTTGCCGGAGACCATCTCAAACGCGTCCAGTGCCGTTGGTTGCACGTCGCGGCTGCGCAGGTATTTCGCGATCGCCGTCGCGATCGGATGTGTCGATCGCTCCTCAATGGCCAGCACAATTGGCAACAGCGCATCAACATCCGCGCCGTCCGATGTTTCAAACCCGACAACTGAAATCTGACCCGTGGTCAGTGTGCCGGTCTTGTCAACGACGACATGCTTCACGCCCGCCAGTCGCTCCAGCGCATCGCCGCCTTTGACGACCACCCCGCCGCGAGCGGCGCGATTCAGGCCGCAGAGCGTGGCTGTCGGCGTGGCAATCACCAGCGCGCAGGGGCTGGCGACGATGAGAAGCGTGATCGCCCGGTACGCGGCGTCCGTAAACGCCATGCGCTCACCGCTGGGCAGGTGATGAAACAGACTGAAGTAGAGAAGCGTGAGAATCGCGAACGCAAACACGCTCAAGGTGTACGGCGTGCTGAAGTGGTCGATCACGCGCTGAATAGGCTGGCGCTGCCCCTGCGCTTCAATGACCAGATCAAGAATGCGCTGAAGGCTGGACTCCCGCATGGGGCGCGACACTTCGATCTCCAGCGCGCCGTTTTCATTCAGCGTGCCTGCATAGACCTCATCGCCGGGGTCCACCGGCCGCGGCAGCGACTCGCCAGTCAGCGTGCTTTGGTCAACGGTGCTGACGCCGTCCGTCACAACGCCATCGGTGGGAATAGTCTCACCCGGGCGCACGAGAATGACATCGCCGGCGACCAGCTCTTCGGGAACGACCGGCGTCCAGGCGCCATTGATGCGCTTGAGCGCCTCGTTGGGCATGAGCTTGGACAGCCGCTCGACCGCGTCCTTGGCCTTGGCCAGGGCGCGATGCTCCAGTGCGCCCGCCAGTGTGAACATGAAGAGAAGCAACGCGCCTTCACCGGGGTGGCCAATCAGCGCGGCAAGCCCGGCGCCGACGACCATCAGCACATCGATGTTCGGCTCCAGCTCGGCGATGGACTCGATGGCCGCCTTCACGCCATGAATCGCGCCCAGCGCCAGACTCACCCACACCAGCGCGGCGCCAACATCATGAAACCCCTGCGCCCAGCGACCAAGCGACTCATCCACCAGCTGCTGCAGGGAAAAACCGACCAGCAGCGACACGCCCGTCGCCATCGCGATCGGGAGTTGCCACTCATCACTGAACAATCGTGCCGCAAACGTTCGAAGGTGGGAGGACATGCGGGGATAGGGTAGGTATTTGGGCTCAATCGTCACGACAGCGTGTCACCGGTCAGCTATCGAGGCGCAAGCTGCGAAGACATGGCGGAGACTCCAGTCCGATGTGACGAGGTTGGAATTCCAGCGCACCGCCTCCCCTCCCGCACCGCGGGAGGGGCCGGGGGAGGGCTACTGATCTACTCACTTTTACTCGCCTTCTCGCGCTGTCCACTCACCAGACATGGAGTAGCGGTAACCGGAGTAGCCCCCTCCTCAGTCCTCCCCCGCAGGGCGGGGGAGGAGGCTTTCGATCCTCGGCTGGTTCACCTGCCTCACATCAAGAGCTCGAATCGTCCATCGGAAAGCGCTTGCCAAAGAATTGCAACCCCACTTCAAGCACCATCACTGCTTTCCAATCGGCGCAAATTAGTCCGTGTAGAGGCTGTGGAAGATTCTCTAAATAGCGCTCAATTCCATCGCGCTCCTCCGATGCGGCAATCACCATGCAACGCTCTTGCTCGACAATGCAGACGCCGTATCGGCGCACGTCCTGCTTCACTAGGCTTCGGTTCTCTTGTCGAATGATGCAACGATGGATCGCGAATTCCTGGAGCGGTCTGCTGAGCGATCGCGAGAACACGCCCGATCGCACTCGCCAGGTTGCAATACCTTCGACAATGTCGAAGCGAATCGCGCGCATTGAGAGCCGGAACCACACAGCAAGACCAAACATGGTAAAGCCGAACGCAACTAAAGCGGGCGGCACATCGACCAAGTGAAAGTGAGCGGAGGAAGCGATGCCGCCAATCCCAAAAAGAACAAAGACAACTCCAAGCGGTCCCAGTATTAGACTGCGAATCCAATCATTGATCTTAATCTCGAACAAACCATCTCGTATGCACGCAGGCCTGAACTTGAAACACAGATTGAGTTGAGGTGGTAGATCGACATGAAAATCCCAACGATCAACTTCGCCAATCAAGACGTCCGAATTTGATTCAGTTTCATTCACCAATTCCAATCCCCAAAACCACCGCCTGCGGCTCCGCACAACTCCGATCCGTACACGCCTGGTAGCGCACAACGATTCGCGGCTCGCCCTGCCATGCTTCTGACGTCCGTTCGAGTCGCACCGTCAAATAGACAGCGCTCTCATGCACGAGCGGCCGCGCATTCTCCGGCGCCGAATCCGATTGCAGCGGCTCCCCGGCTGGATAGTCAACCTTCGCCACAATGCCGGCGCCGCCCGCGATCTGCACATCCAGACCGACCAACGCCTCAACGCCCGGCTCGTGCGCATTGATGTGCCAACCTTCGGCGATCTTGATTGCAAGCTCGATCTCTGCCGGAGCGTCATCGCGGACTGTCACTTCTTCGACATTGGCGTAGACCTGCACCGGGCCTTGACCTTCATCTTCGCTCACATCCTTCGACGACGCCTCGTTCGCATCGTCCGCCGCGAACGGCTCCGCCTCCACGCGCGGCGCCGCGTCGCCCATGCCGTGTTCATCCAGCAACGATGGCTCACTCATCACGACGCGCAGCAAACCACGCGTCGCTTCGATGGGGCCAACCGGCGTCTCCGCGATCGCGCGGCTCAGCGACGCCAGCGTCCCGCCCGCCATGGATCGAAACGTCGATTTGCCCGTCAAGGCCGACAGATCAAGCAGGTTGTAGATCATGACGGAGGAGCCACTCGGCATTGCGCCATCATGCATCACGCGCGTGCGCACGAAGAGGTCCGATTGATCGGCCTGCGTGTCGAAGAACCCGCCGGACGAGTCATCGCCAAATCGTTGCGCCGCCGCGTCCGCCAATTCGATCGCGGCGTCACGAAACTGTTCGCCGGCCTCGGCGCGATGCAGCGCAATCAACCCGCGGATGAACATGGCGTAATCTTCGAGGAACGCCTCCGTCTTCGCCTTGCCGTCGCGCCAGACGCGCAGCAAGCCGCCCGCGCCATCTCGCATGTTCGTCAGGATGAACGTCGCCGCCTTCGCGGCTGCATCGACGAAGGCGCGTTCGCTCAGCAGCAATCCCGCATCGGCCATCCCGGCGATCATCAATCCGTTCCACGCGACGATGACCTTGTCATCCGTCAGCGGCTGGTCGCGCTTTGAACGCGCCAGGTACAGCGCTTCATTGACCGCGCCGAGCTTCGCAAGAAACGCGGCGGCGTCCATATTGAACCGGCTCGCTAACGCCTCCGGCCGCTCAGCGAGTCGCAGCACATTCGCAGGCTCATCATTGGGGCGGTGCGGGTCGCGGAAATTCGTGCCCTGATCAAGACCGTACGCACGAATCGCAAACGCGGCGTCATCCTCACTGAGCGCGTCGCGAATCTCATCCATCCGCCAGATGTAGTTCTGCCCTTCGCGGTGATTGACTTCTGCATCCTGTGCGCTGAAGAACGCGCCGTTTTCACTCTCATCGGTGGAACGGGCGTCTCGTCCGTTTTCTGTCGCGGAGGCCGCCGGTTTCGCAACGTCGGTTGAGTCAACCGCCGCAACAGAAACCCCTTGCTCGCGCTCGGGGCTCTGATACTTCATCTCCCGCAATACGTACTCGCATGTGCGGCGGGCGGTGCGCGCGAACAGGTCATCCTCAAAGATCACCGCCGCCCTCGCGTAGAGCCCGGCAAGCTGCCCATTGTCGTAGAGCATCTTTTCGAAGTGCGGCACGAGCCATTCACGATCCACGCTGTAGCGGTGGAATCCGCCGCCGACCTGGTCGAAAATGCCGCCCAGCGCCATGCGCTCCAGCGTGAACTTCACCGCGTTCAGCACGGCCATCCGAGGCTCGTCTTCGCGAATGGTCGGCGCCACATCCAGCAGGAACTCGATGAACACCGGCTGCGGGAATTTCGGCGATCCACCGAAGCCGCCCATGGAC
>MRWG01000580.1_pt1 | contig 36632 bp, 25 predicted proteins | sample 1013341 | NCBI WGS metagenome assembly MRWG01 (sample SAMN06117577, study PRJNA244670) | biofilm metagenome | biome: Water; feature: Cathode Biofilm; material: Biofilm; isolation source: microbial consortium enriched at the cathode of a solar microbial fuel cell | place: USA: District of Columbia ... | reverse complement strand
CTGCGACTCGGAGCGGGACTCGCCCCCGCGCCCAAGCCCTCCTCCGGGGGCGAGTCCCGCTCCGAGTCGCAGAGCAAGGGCGAGTCCCGCCCCGACTCCGGCGACGCGTCCCGCTCCAACTCCGGCTCCAACTCCGGCTCTAACTCCGGCTCCTCACGCCACGACGACAACCGCCAGGACGCCCAGGGCAAGGGCGCCCGCAACAACCGACGCAAGCGCAAGAAGCGCAAGGGACAGAGTTCCGGCGCCTCCAGCGGCGGCGGCGGTGGGGGCGCCGGTCGCCCCTCCATCAACTACAGCCACCTCCCCTCCGACGAGGAACTCGAACGCGAGGCCGAGGAGTTCGAGCGCATCATCGCCGCCGCCGGCGGCAAGGTGGACGAGTCCGAGGTCATCAGCCTCTCCGATCTCCAGAAGATGACCATCGACGACATCTTCGAGGTCGCCGAGAAGGAGGGCCTCGAAGACTTCCACCAGATCCCCAAGCAGGACCTCATCTTCAAGATCCTCAAGGCCCGCGCCGCCAAGCAGGGCATCATGTTCGGCGACGGCACGCTGGAGATCATGCCCGACGGCTTCGGCTTCCTCCGCTCCCCCGAACTCTCCTACCTCCCCGGCCCCGATGACATCTACGTCTCCCCCAGCCAGATCCGACGCTTCGGCCTCCGGCGCGGCATGACCGTGCGCGGCGCCATCCGACCCCCCAAGGAATCGGAACGCTACTTCGCGCTCCTCCGCGTCGAGAAGGTCAACGACCAGGACCCGAGCGTCATCCACGACCTGGTCAACTTCGAGGACCTCACGCCCCTCCACCCCGAGGAACGCTTCATCCTCGAAACCACCCCCGAGTCCATCGAGATGCGCATCGTGGACCTCGTCGCCCCCCTGGGCAAGGGCCAGCGCGCCCTCATCGTCGCGCCCCCCCGCACGGGCAAGACGGTCCTGCTCCAGAAAATGACCAAGGCGATCACCACCAACTACCCGGACGTGAAGATCATCGTCCTCCTGGTGGACGAACGCCCCGAGGAGGTCACCGACTTCAAGCGCAACACCGACCCCAGCGTCGAGGTCGTCGCCTCCACCTTCGACGAGCAGAGCCACCGCCACGTCGCGGTCGCCGAGGTCGTCATCGAGAAGGCCAAGCGCATGGTCGAGTTCGGCCAGGACGTCGTCATCCTCCTCGACTCCATCACCCGCCTCGCCCGCGCCTACAACGCCGAGATGCCCCACTCCGGGCGCATCATGACCGGCGGCCTGGACTCCAACGCCCTCCAGCGTCCCAAGAAGTTCTTCGGCGCCGCCCGCGCCATCGAACGCGGCGGCAGCCTCACCATCATCGGCACCGCCCTCGTGGACACCGGCTCCAAGATGGACGAGGTCATCTTCGAGGAGTTCAAGGGCACGGGCAACTCCGAGCTGCACCTGGACCGGCGCCTCGTCGAGAAGCGGATCTACCCCGCCATCGACGTCGCCGCCTCCGGCACCCGGCGCGAGGAGCTGCTCATGGACCCGAAGGAGATCGAGCTGGTCTACCGCCTGCGCAAGGTGCTGTCCGACATGAACGTCGTCGAGGCGATGGAGCTGCTCAAGAACCGCCTGAGCAAGGTCAAGACCAACGCCGAGTTCCTGGTCACGATGTCGATGGGCTAACGCCACCTGAACACGTTCGTCACGCCGATCTCTCTACGCCCCGCCCGGTCGGGGCGTTTTTACGCCTTCACCTGTCCGTCTTGGGGGGGCGCTTCGCCTTGAAGTCAAATTTGTCACGTGGTATTCTGTGCGCATTGAATCGAGGGGTCGGTGGGGGGCAAGGAGACCGGAGATGCATATGCTGCGTTTTGTGATCTGCGTCGTCTTGTGTTTGATCTGGACCATGCCGGCCAGCGCCCAGTGCGCCCCGGTCGAGCTGAGCCGGAGGCACGGCTACGCCTCAGCCCTCGCCGTGAGCGGCTCGCGCGTGTACGCCCTGGGCCACCCGGGACAGTTCATCATCTACAACGACGACCTGACGGGGACCGGCCAGCTGACCGAAGCCGCTCGGATCGATGTCGGGGTCGGGTTCGACGGCTCGATCGCCGTGGTGGGCGACTACGCGTACGTTGCCGGGCGCGCCGGCATGGCGATCTACGAGGTCTCGGGGGCCGGCGTCCCGCAGTTCGTGCAAGAGCTCAACCAGGACTGGATCGTGGCCCAGGAGGTCGTTGGCGACCGGCTGTACGTTCTTGCGCTCTCAGGCCTCCGCGTCTATGACGTTTCGGACCCGTCGGCGCCGTCGCTCCTCGGCTCGCGCCCCGACGGGTTCAGCACGGTGTCCAGCATCCGGGTGGTCGATGGGCGTGTCGTCTACAGCGACTCGCTCCGAACCACGGTCTTTGACGCGTCCGATCCCACGCAGATCACGCTGGTCGCCGACATCCCCTTCGCCTGCTACGAATCAGACACGATCAAACGCATGGCGGTCGCGTCACCGACGACCCTCTACGAAGTCACGCTCGACTACTCATGCGACATCGCCAGCCTGCGGGCCTACGACGTGTCCGAGACCGGCGTGGTCACACTGCTGAGCACGACGCAGCTGCCCACGTCCTACAACGGCGTCGCGCACGCTCGCGTGGTCGGCGGCTACCTCCTGATTCCCGTGAACGACCACGCCCAGCAGCAGTCCAGCCGTCTGCTGGTGTTCGATCTCTCAGACCCTGCGGCGCCCGCGCTCATGGCCGATGTTTCGACCGGAGGCCCGATGGGTCCGGTTGGGGCGGTGGAGGGCGATCGGGTCTACATCCCTGCCAATGCGGGCGGAATCAGGGTCATCGACATCAGCGATCCGAACCTGCCGACCCTCGCCGCGAACTCTGAGTACGTTGTGGTGGCGCCGGATGACGTCACGGTCGATCACGGTCTGGCGTACTTCGCCGACGTGTTCGGGCTCAGGGTTGTGGACGTCAGCGACCGGGCCAACCCGGTGCTCCTGGGCTCCCTCGACATCCCGGGCTCTGCGCGAACCGTGACCCATGGCGACGGGCTCGTCTGCCTCGCGTTCGGGCGCGGCATCAGCCTGGACGACTTCCCGGGACGCATCGTCGATGTCACGGACCCCGCAAGCCCGGTGCTCGTCGGGTCAGATCTGGGCGAGGCGGTGGACATCGAGCACATCCGAGACCGGATCTTCGCCCTCGTGGACTCGAACAGCTACTCGATCATCGATCTGTCAGATCCGAGCGATCCGGTCGTCCTGGCCCAGCGGCCGGCGGAGGGCCCCGAGCGAATCGCGATCGAGCGGAACCTGATGTACATCTCGGGGCGCGAGTTCACGGTGGTGGACATCTCTGATCTTCAGGCGCCTCTCACCATCGGGATCGGCCCCCGCGCCGACGCGCCGGGCACGACCGGAGTCGCGGACATTGCCGTGAGCAACGGCGTCGCGCTCATCGCCCGGGACTCGCCGGGGCTCATGTGCGTTGATGTCTCCGACCCGACGGCGCCGACGCTCGCATCCCAGTTGATCTTCGCGGACGCGAACTCGGTCGCCATGTCCGGTTCGACCGGGATCGTTCTGTGGGATGACGGTCGGTTGGTCTCGTACAACACATCGGACCCGACGAACCTTGTCCCGATCGCCGAGATTCAGACCCTCGCCGGGTACACCCCTTCGGGCAACTCGAGCATCACGCTCGAGGGCGACACGCTCTTCGGCGCCATTGATTCTTTCGCCATGGGGGTCTACTCCTTCGAGGGCTGCCTGCCCTGCTCCGACGCGGACCTTCTCCAGCCGTATGGCGTCCTCGACTTCACGGATATCACCCTGTTCCTCGCGGCGTTCAGCGGCGCCGACCAGACGGCCGATCTCTCGCCCCCCTACGGCACGATCGACTTCTCTGACGTCACCGCCTTCCTCTCCGCCTTCGCCGCCGGCTGCCCGTAGGCGCGACCCGCAAGTCCCGGAGATACGGTCCGGACACGCCGTCCTGAGGCCCTTCCTGAGATGTGGCCCTGCGGGCATGGCCAGGCCACGGACCTGATCAGCCCGGCGCCGGCGAACCCAGTCCGGCGCCGGGCTCGTGGCGCCCATGTCGATGGAATACGCTCTCCGGCTTCCGCGGACAAACCCCCGGGCCCGTTGCATTCCCCACATGGATCTCGCGTTGACCATCCTCACGTTCGCCGCCCACGCCCTCGCGGCGGTGCTCGTCGTCGGCACGCTTCTTCCCGCCCTCCCCCTCGGCGCCTGGCTCGTCCGGGGGTGGGACTTTCCCCGCGTCCACCTCGCGGCCGGGTGTGCCGGGACCATCGCCCTGCTGATCACCCTCGGGGCCATCCGGGGCTGGGGGGCGGGCATCCCGGTCGCGATCGTGCTCGTCGTCCTCGCCGGCGCCTGGCAGACCTGGCGCATCGCCCCGTACACGCCGATCTGGCCCAAGCGCGTCCCCGGAACGCCTGAGCCCGGCCTCCGACTGCTCGTGGTGAACCTGGACGTCCGCAACGAGCGGCGCGCGGACGTCGCCGCCATGATCGAGGGGCAACGCCCCGACCTGCTCCTGCTCATCGAGATCGACGAGACCTGGGCCAGCGCTCTGTCGGGCGTTCGCAACGGGTTTGCGCATCATGTGGAGGACGTCCGTCCCGACGGGCTGGGCCTCGCCCTCTGGTCCAGGCTCGGATTGAGCGATCCGGAGATCCGCGAGTTGGTCTCCGAGAAGCGTCCCTCGATCCGCACGACGGTCCGGCTCGACGACGGGCGAGACGCCCGGTTCGTCGGCCTGCATCCCACCCCCCCCGGCCTGCCGCGCGACCACGACGGGAGCGATCAGGACGGGCGCTACGACAGCCGCATCCGCGACGCCGAGTTGCTCCTGGTCGCCGAGGAGATCGCCGACGCGAGCGGCGAGTCCTGGATCGTCGCCGGCGACTTCAACGACGTCGCCTGGTCACACACCACCCGGCTCTTCCAGCGCGTCAGCGGGCTCAAGGACCCGCGCATCGGGCGTGGCCTCTTCAACACCTACCACGCGGAGTACCGGCTGCTCCGCTACCCCGTGGACCACGTCTTTCTCTCCCCGGGATTCGCGGTCGCGGGCATGCGCCGTGTGGAGATCCCCGGCTCGGACCACTTCGGGATTCTGACCGAGCTTGCCCTGCGCCGGCCCGAGTCCGAGCCCGTCAGCGCCGACGCCGCCGACCGTGAGGAGGCCCGGGACCTGATCGGCGAGGGCGAGCGGGACGCGGCGCACAACGGAGAGGCGACGAACACCTGAGGGGCGCACGGTCCGGGGATGGGGCGGAAGAACCAAGGTCATCGCCGATTCCCCCCTCGGTCCGAGAACTCGGCTAATGTACGGGGCCAGGAAGGCCGATCCGCGCGAACATGGAGCAAGCGCCGGTGCGTATCCGACGATCAGTGAGTCTGGGGCTTCTCGCGTCGCTGGCCCTGCCGTGGGCGGGCGCCCTCGTCGTGGCGGGGCTCTGGGTGCTGATCTCCGGCGGAACGTGGCTCGGGCTCAGTCCGACCCAGCGGGTCGCCGCGGGTGTTTCCGGAGTGGCCGCGGGGTCACTCGTCTTTACTTTCTGTGTCGCCGATCGCCTCTTTCCCGGCGCGAGCCGTGGTGTGGTGTGGGCGGCGGAGGTCTTCACGTGCCTCACCATGCTCGCCGGACTCTCCCTGCTGGCCCTCTCCGTGGCGCCCTGACCCTCGGGCTGATCGCGCTCACCAGCGCCATCGCGTCCGCCCAGCGGTCGCCCGCTCCCGATGACCGGTCGGCCCGCGTCGCCGACGTCATCGAGCAGGTCGCCCTGCTCGATCTGCGGATGCAGCAGAACCCCCTCCCCCTCGACTACCAGCTCGCCTACCACCTCATCTCCGTCGCCGCGGCCCTCGAGCCGGAGAACCTCGACCGCCAGCACACCCTCGCCGCCGCCGCCTGGGCCAGCACCGACGAACGGCTCCTCCGCCAGGCGACCGAGCGCATCGTCCGCCTCGATCCCAAGGACACCGTCGCGCAGCTCCGGCTCATCAGCGACCGCATCGGCGACCTGCAGACCGGCGAGGAACGCCTCGCGGCCTACGAGCGGTACCTCGGCCCCCGGGGCGAGGCGATCGATCCGAGCGTCCGCTCCCGCCTGGCCGTGGACGCGGCGAACCTCGCCCGCGAGCTGGGCGATGAACGCCGCTTCGTCGAACTGCTCAGCATGGCGACGAGCCTGGACATCACCAACAAGCTCGCGGCGACGCTGGCGATGGCCTACCACGCCGAACGCCGTGACGACCCGGTCGAGCGTCTGGAGATGCTCGTCAACCTGCTCTACGCCGACCCGCTGGACTCGAACATCCACCAGGCGATCGCGCAGCTCCTCGCCTCCGAGGGCGCGTTCGAGCAGGCCCGGCGTTACTTCAGCAACGCGGCCCTCATCCACCAGCACGCGGGGGACGCGAACCTCAGCCTTCTCCAGCAGGGCCTGCTCTACCAGTGGCACGACGAAGGCCCCGAGTCGGTCGTCAAGACGCTCAACGACATGATCGCGCGCCGGCGTCAATCGATCGCCGAGAGCCGCGCCATGGCCGAGGCCGCGGGCGAGTCCACCGTGGACATGCCCCGCCCCGAGGACGAGCGCCTCGACCCGAGCATCGACCGGATCCGCGTGCTCGCCGCCTCGGCCGCGGGGGACAAGGACAGCATGCTCGCGGCCCTGCGCGACATGAGCGAGCAGACGACCGAGCAGGTCCGTCAGATGAGCGCCTACCTGGCGGGCAACGACGAGCAGCTCCGGGCCCGAGCGATGATGCAGATGGCCCAGCTGTTCGGGGAGCTGCACTTCACCGCGGTGCTCGCCGACGCCGAGCCGGAGACCTCCGCCCGAGCGGTGCAGGTCTTCGCCTCCCAGGCGCCCGATCTCAACCGCCTGATCCGCTGGCTGATCCCCTGGATCACGCTCCGCCTGGAAGACCACGAGGCCGCGGCCAAGGTTCGCGACTTCCTGGAGACCGGGCTCGGGCGTGACCTCTTCGACGCGGAGATGGCCCTGGCCAAGGGGGAGCGTTCCACCGCCGCTCGCCTCTACCTCAGCGTCATGCGTGAGAGCCCGATCTCGCCCCTCGGCGCCTGGGCGGGGACGCGTCTGAAGACGCTGGTGGGGACCGATGACATCCGGACGCGCGAGGGCAAGCAGCTCGACGCCTTCGCCCGCTCGATTCCCCCGGTCATCGACAAGATGCTCGAAGGCCCCAGCGAGTTCATGAACCTCCGCTTCGAGCCCATGCAGCGCACGCTCACCGCGGGGGAGCCCGCGATGGCCCGCGTGGTCATCCAGAACACCTCGACCATCCCCCTCGCCCTGGGTCCGATGGGCCCGATCTCCTCCCGCTTCCTGATCCAGCCCCACATCGACACCGAGATCGGGGTCTTCGAGGCCGAGCCGCAGCCCGAGGTGCTCGAGCTGGATCGGCGTCTGCGGCTGATGCCGCGGGAATCGGTCGAGGCGATCGTTCGGGTGGATTCCCCGTTCACCCGCTGGCTGCTCGGGCTCAACGCCGACTCCACGATGCGTCAGTCCTGGCGTCTGTTGCAGGGCTTCCGCGCTGCACGGGAAGGGGGCGCGATGGCCAAGGGGCCCCTCTGCCACAGCGCCGAGACGCGTCCGATGCTCATCCGCTTCCCCGCCAGCGCGACGCCCCCGAGCGCCGAAGAGCTGGCCCGTCGCCTCCGGACGGTTCCCGTCGGCGATCTGCCCAACATCCTTTCCGCCGCCCGCGCCGCTCTGCTCAAGGACACCGCGCAGACCGCGGACACCTCGCCCCTGGCCGACCTGGCGGAGGCCGCGGTCGAACGCTACGACCGGGCCGATTCTCTCGACCGGGCGTTGATGCTCGGTGTGCTCCCGCACGCGAAGATGAATCCTGTGATGGAGCGGTTCGACGCCCGCGCGCGTGAGCTGGTCTCGGCGCAGATCCGCTCGGGCGACCCGATCGATCAGATCGTCGCGAGTCTGGTGCTCATCACCCGGACGCAGGGTGTCGGTGACGAGCTGCTCACCGAGTGCTCCGGCGCCCCCGAGGCGGAGATGGTCCAGACCATCGCGGTGCTGCTCCGCCGACGCTTCAACGTCGGAGGGGTCGGGTACGCCCAGGCCTCCGCGAGCCCCGAGGCCCTGGTGGGGCCGACCCTCTCGCTCCTCCGCTCCCAGGCCGACGAGGCCGCCAAGCTGCGGGCCGCCGAAGAAGCGGCGAAGAACCAGCGGCCCGCGCCGCCGGGCGCCGGCGGATGACCGCTCTCGTCCCGGAGCCTGTGTCACGCCGAGCGTCCCCACGCCGTGTGGCCGGGTTCGTGCTCTCGATCGCGCTTCTCGCGCTGGCGATCGGCGCCGTTGCGCTCCGGGGCGAGGACATCGCCCAGGCGATGCAGCACGCGCGGTCCGCCCCGGCGTGGATGATCGTGCTCAGCGTGCTTCTTCCCCCGCTCAACCTGCTGCTCATCGGCTCCTCCCTCTGGTTCATCACCATCCGCTACGGGCGGGTCGGCTTCGTGGAGATGGTCACGCTGGTCACCAGCGCCTGGCTGCTCAACTTCCTCCCGATGAAGCCCGGGCTCATGGGACGCATCGCGTACCACAAACGCGTCAACGAGATCCGCGTCAAGGACAGCGCCAAGGCACTGGGCGAGTCCGTCGCGATGTCCGCGGTCGCGACCGGCGTCCTGCTCGGGGTGGCGTTGCTCCTCCTCGGGGTACGAAGCGCCTGGGCGCCCGTCGGCGCGGTGGGGGGCGCCGGGCTGGTCCTGCTGCTCTTCGTCCCGATCGCCCGCATCTGGAGCGAGCGGTTCGCGCTCCTCGCCGCCGCGATGTTCCTCCGGTACCTCGACATCGTGGTCTGGATCGCACGCTACGCGCTGCTCTTTGCGCTCCTCGACGCGCCCCTGACGCTCTCCGACGCGGTGCTGGTGACCGCGGCGAGCCAGGTCGCCCAGCTCATCCCCTTCGTGGGCAACGGGCTGGGAGCGCGGGAGTGGGGGGTCGGGCTTGTGGGCGCCGCCAAGGGCGCCACCACCGCGGTCGCCCTGACGGCCGACCTGCTCAACCGGGCCAGCGAGGTCGTGCTCGCCGTTCCCCTGGGCCTGCTCTGCACCGCCCTGGTGACCCGGCGCGTCGCCCGATTCCGCTCCGGGCAGTCCCTGACGCCGCCCGGCGCCCCCGCGCAGGCCTGATTCGCCCGAATCGTTGTTCCAATCCTCCGATCCGGCCGATGCTCTGCTCCGTACCTCATACCGGGCACGGAACGCCATGATCTCCAAGATCGAGCAAGACCACCAACGCTTCCGCCAGATCGTGCGCGGCAAGATCCGCAAGGACCTGCGCCGGTTCCTCTCCCGCGATGAGCTCATCGGGCGAGAGGGCAAGCGGGCCGTCTCCATCCCCGTGCATGACATCGACATCCCCACCTTCCGGTATGGCGACAACTCCGCCGGCGTGGGCATGGGTGAGGGCGAGGAGGGCGAGAAGGTCGGCGCCCAGCCCGGGCAGGGCGACGACTCGGGAGGCGAGGACGAGGGGCGCCACATCCTCGAGGTGGACGTCTCGATGGAGGAACTGGCCGACATCCTCGCCGAGGAACTCGAACTCCCGCGCATCGAGCCCAAGGGGGAGCACCGCCTCGAGACCACCAGCAACAAGTTCACCGGCATCCGACCGACCGGGCCGGCCTCGCTGCGCCACTTCAAACGCTCGTACCGCGAGGCGCTGCGCCGCCAGCTCATGATGGGCGACTACGACCCCGAGAACCCGGTGATCATCCCGATCCGTGAGGACTTCCGGTACCGCAGCTTCGAGGAAGTCCGCAAGCCGCAGTCCAACGCCGCGATCGTCTACATGATGGACGTCTCCGGCTCGATGGGTGACGAGCAGAAGGAGCTGGTGCGCCTCGAGGCGTTCTGGATCGACACCTGGCTCCGGCGCAACTACGAGGGCATCGAGAGCCGCTACATCGTGCACGACGTCCGCGCCGCGGAGGTTGACCGCAAGACCTTCTTCTCACTGCGCGAGGACGGGGGCACGCGCATCTCCTCGGCCTACCAGTGCTGCAAGGAGCTTCTCGACGCCTCCTACGACCCCGCCGCCTGGAACGTCTACCTCTTCCACTTCTCCGACGGGGACAACTCCTCCGAGGCCGACAACCGCCTCTCGGTCAAGCTCATCCAGGAACAGCTCGCCCCGCGCGCCAACATGTTCGGCTACTGCCAGGTCGCCAGTGCGTACGGCTCGGGCAACTTCATCAACGTCCTGCGCGAGGCCTTCCCCGACAACCTCGCCGACGAACTCGGCCCGCGCCTGATCACCTCCAAGGTCAACACCAAGGACGACATCTACGACTCGCTCAAGACCTTCTTCCAGGCCGGACGCTGAGGCTTCTGAAATATGAAACCAGTTGGTTGACATAGGTCCGTGGGGCACTATGCTAAACCACATGGTTGCATATGAGCCCGAAGCGATCGACCGCGTCTTCCACGCCCTCTCCCACCCCGCCCGGCGCGCCATGTTGCGGACGCTCTCCGAGGGGGATCGGAACGTCAGCGAGCTGGCGGCGCCGTTTGAGATGTCCTTCCCCGCCGCCTCCAAGCACGTCCGCGTGCTCGAGGACGCGAACCTGCTCTCCCGGCGCGTGGAGGGACGCTCGCACGTCTGCTCGCTCAACGCCAAGCCGCTTCGAGAGGTCGCCGACTGGGCGGCCGCATTCCAGCGCTTCTGGGACGAACGCTTCGACGCGCTCGACGCGTATCTCAAGACCCTGCAGGACAAGGACCGCGCCGATGAGACCGACGCCGAGTAACGCTTCCGTGTTGACCATGCCGAGCGACCGCGAGCTGCTGCTCGTGCGAGAGTTCAACGCGCCCCGCGAGCTGCTCTGGGAGGTCTGGACCGATGCCGCGCATCTGGACACGTGGTGGGGGCCCACCGGGTTCTCCACGACGACCCACGCCCATGATCCGCGTGAGGGCGGCTCCTGGCGTTTGACCATGCACGGCCCCGACGGGCGTGACTACCCGAACCACATCAAGTACACCGCGCTGCGGGCGCCGGGGTTCCTCGCTTACCAGCACGCCGACATGCCCGAGGGCGTCTCGGCGTGCTTCCGCGTTGAGGTGGCCTTCGACCAGATCACCGACGCCCCACCCCGGACGCGTGTCACCTTCCGCATGATGTTCGATACGCCCGAGGACCTGAAGACCATCGTCGAGACCTTCGGCGCCGATGAGGGCGCCCTGCAGACCTTCAACCGGCTCGGGCGTCATGTGCAGGCCCGGTCGGGCCTGGGCGCGGACGTCTCTCATGTGATCACCCGTCACTTCGACGCCCCGCGCGAACTCGTCTACGAGGCCTGGACGCGGGCGGAGCATCTGGCCAGGTGGTACGGGCCGGCGCACGCCCCGGTTGGGCGCTGCTCGCTCGACCTGCGCGTGGGGGGCGCTTTCCTCTACGAGATGAACTTCCCGGACGCCCCGCACTGGGGCAGGAGCGTCTTCTGTGAGATCGTGCCAAGCGAACGCCTCGTGAGCGTCATGTCATTCGTTGACGAGCAGGGCGCCCTGACCCGGGCGCCCTTCGACGACGCCTGGCCTCTCCAGTGGCTCTCGGTGATCACCTTCGAGCCCCACGCCGGCCCCTCCCGGGGCACGGTGGTCCGCATCGAGTGGACCCCCCTTGACCCGACCGACGCGGAACGCCGGTGCTTCGAATCGGGGCTCGAGGGGCTGGAGCAGGGCTGGGGCGGCACCCTGGATCGGCTCACCGCGTTCCTGGCGGGGAGTCCCCGTCCGGCGCACGGATCAGTGGCCTGATTCCCGGATACCCAGGCGTCGCGCGTGCGAACAATGGGGGGTCACCATGATCCCCTTCTTCGTTGGATACGCCATGCTGGTCTGGATCCCGGTCGCCCGGTATCGGCGCGAGTGGCAGGCCTTCCTGATCGTCCTGCTCGGGTTTCTCGGGCTCGTGGGGATCTCCATCGCCCACTATCAGCTCGGGCGCCTCACGCCCTCCTGGTACATCCAGGGGATGCAGGCCCTGCTCTATCCCTACACGATCATGGTCGGCGCCGTGGGACTCTTCATCGCCCTGCTCCCCCGCACCTTCGAAGGCTGCTGCCCCGGGTGCGGCTACTCCCTGATCGGGCTGCCGATCAGCAAGCGACGGTGCCCCGAGTGCGGCACGGACCTGCGCCCGGACGCCTGCCCCTCGTGTGCCGCGGACCTTCGCGCCGTCCCACGCTCGGAACCCTGCTGCCCGGAGTGTGGTTTCCACTTTCGCGCCCGCCGACGCTTTGACCGGCACCGCCCCTCGGGCCTCGAACGTCAGGATCTGCGCGTCTCGGACCGCCCCCTACCCGCGCGCCAGACGCCACCCCAGCCCGAGGATCAGGATCACCAGCGGCAGGCCTCCGATCAGTGACCATCCCAGCGTCCGTCGCCCGGCCGCGGACATCGGCTTGATCAGGGAGATCGCGTCCGCCTGGGCGCTCTGCGCGATCAACTCGTCCTGACCCGCCAGCCAGAGCACGCTGGCCTCGAGCAGCTCGAGGTTCCCCGGCGCGACGATCCGACCATCCACGACACGAGGCGACCCCGCGACGTCCCGCAGCAGCCACCCGTTCGAGCCGATCGCGACGATCCGCTGCGTACGGCCGCTGGATTCGTGGGCGCGTGTTCCGCTTGCCGCGACCACCCACCGGTCGCTCTCCAGGTCGCGCTCCCCCCCGGGCTCGGGCTGATCGGGGAGCAGAGCGTGCTGGGCCGCGGGGGTCTGCCACAGGCGGACCCACTGGCTCTCGCCCCAGAGCGAGGGGGTGTCTTCGACCGCGAGCAACGCGTTGGCGGTTCCCTCGAGTTCCAGCGGAATCGCCCACGGCAGGCGGATCTCGAGCCCGAAAATCGCGTCCGCGATCGCGTTCTCACCGAGGGAGGCGACCGGGCGCAGCTCCGTGCCGACCATCACGCCGCGTTCTCCGACAACGCGTCGGAGGAGGGGGCGTCCGGTCCGGGCCTTGATCCCGAACTGTTCGAGGACACGGGCGGTCGGGTCGGTGTCTCCGAAGGTCGGGAAGACCGAGGGGTTGAGGGAGACGAGCACGCTCTCCCCCTGCTCAACGAGGCGGTCGATCGCCTGCCCGAGCGATTGGGCGCGCTGCGACCCGCCCGCCTCTCCCTCGGCGCGGGCGGCGACAGCGCTGTTGGTGTTGATCACGAGGAAGACCCGGGGACGCTCGGCGCCCGGGTCGAGGGCGACCAGGTCCGGCGGGTCGGGCTCGACCGCCGTCGCCCACTCGACCACGTCGATCCCGCGCTGCGCCAGCCGATCGCTCATCGGAGCGAAGACGCCGTCCATCGAGAGCCCCCGCGCCCGCTCCCCGTGGGTGACCACCACGATCGGGCGCACGGGACTGGCCAGCGAGCCGATCGCGCTGGTGACGAGTTCCTCGGTGCGGCGGGCGATCGTGGCCGCGGCGGAGACGCCCGTGGATTCGAAGGCGGCGACCGTCGTGGGGAGGATCAGGTCCAGATCGACCGCGGCGACCCCCTCCCCCGGGGGGCCGATGACCAGGAGGGCCTGGTTGCGTTCGAGCGCTCGGGCGACGCGCACGCTGTCGGGACGCTCCAGGCGGCTCAGCTCGTCGCCGAGCACCGCGAACTCGTCGCGTCGGGCGCGTGTCGCGCGGGCGAGGGGGCGGGCGAGGGATCGGGCGGCGGGGGGCATGATCTCCGCCTCGCTGAACTGCGCGAGCTGATCCGAGAGGGCGCCCTGCTGCGACGCCAGGGTCGCCAGGGCGGTGGCGAGGGTCTGCCCCATCTCCTGGGCGTCCGGCGCCGCGTCGTCGCTCTCAAGCTGGGACCGGACCGACTCGACCAGCGTCCGCAGCTCACGCCCGGCGACCCGGGCGACGGCGCTCTGCTGCTCGAAGAAGGCGCGGTTGTTGGCGCTCCCCGGGGTCTCTTCGGGGATCTGGGCGCCGATGCGCTGCAGCGAGGGGGAGAGCGCCTCAAGCTCCTCCGCGAGACGCTCGAGTTCCTCGAACGCCGTGCTGAGCACCCGACGCTGCGTCTCGAGCGTGGGGGCGTCGCGCAGGGCCAGCCGGGCGCCGAGTTCGTCGAGCTGGGCGACCCCCGCGCTCGAGGACACGTCGATCGTGGTCAGGCGCACGGCGTCGGTGCGCTGGCTGATCTCCTCGAGCACGTCGAGCACCCGGTCCCCGATCGCCCGCGGGGTGCGGGCCCGGTCGAAGGCCGCGACGATCTCGTACTCCCCGGTGAGTTGGGAGAGCGTCCGGGTGGTCCGGTCGGAGAGGCGGTGGGCGCCCGTGAGGGAGAGATCCACGCGGAGGGTGTGACGATCGGCGAGCAGGCCGGCGAGGAGCATCGAGGCCCCCGTCGCCAGCGCAAAGACGAGGAGCAGCACCCCGTTCCAGGCCCGTCGCGATGCGGTCCGTCCCATCAACGCCACCTCCGGCTGCTGAGCGCCGCGCAGGCGAGGAGCACGAACCACGCGCTCGCGGCGAGGAAGAAGACCACCCCGCCCGTGTCCACCACGCCCTTGGCCATATCACGCACGCGTCCCTGCACCCCCAGGGCCACGAGCCCCCGCGAGAGCCACTCGGGCAGGGAGCCGGAGGTCGCCACGATCGAGGAGAGCACCATCATCAGGATCAGGAACATCAGCGTGCCGAGGAAGGCGAGCGTCTGGCTGGCGGTCAGCACGGAGGCGAGCAGCCCGATCGCGAGGTAAAGCATCCCGGTCAGCAGGAGCGCCAGGTAGCCCGCGAGGATGGGCCCGGGGTCGGGCTTGGGCTCACCCACGACCACGAGCACCGCCACGAGGGCCAGCGTGGGGGCGAGCATCAGCCCCAGGAAGACCACGCTGCCCAGGTACTTGCCCCAGACGACGGCCGAATCGCTCACCGGCGCCGTCCGGAGGGGCTCGATCGTGCCCGATCGCAGCTCCTCGCTGATCAGGCGCATCGAGATCGCGGGCGCGACGGGAATGAGCATCCACGAGGCGCTGGCGAAGAAGTAGCGCATCGTCGCGGGCTGGCCGGGGATCAGCGTCCCGGTGACGAAGATCACCGCGCTGAGAAAGGTGAAGAGCGCGATGACGATCCACCCCACCGGCAGGCGGAGCAGCGAGCCGACCTCGCGCGACGCGATCGCCCACACCCCGGTCATGCGCTCACCTCCTCTTTCTCTCCCGCCTCGTCCACCAGGGCGATGAACACCTCCTCGAGCGAGCGGCGCTGCGTGGTCAGCTCGCGGACGAACAGGCCCGCGTCCGCCGCGGCGCCGGCCAACGCCTCGCGCAGGTCTCCGGCCCCCGGGCGGGCCTCCACGAGCAGGCGTCTCCACCCCGCGTGGGCGTCCGGCGGCGCCACCGGGTCGGGCCAGACGCGCGCGACGCCCGCGACGGCTTCCAGCCTCGTCGCGCTGAAGGCGCCCGGGGCGCTCGGGTTGGCCCGGAGTTCGAGCGTGTAACGCGACGCGCCCTCGCCCCCCCCGGTCAGTTCGTCCGGGGAGCCGTCCGCCCGGATCCGCCCGCCCGCCATGACGATGACGCGGTCGCAGGTCCGTTCGATCTCGGGCAGGATGTGGGAGCAGAGGAGCATCGTGCGGTCCTCGGCCAGCTCGCGCATCAGGCTCCGGGTTTCCCGGATCTGGCTCGGGTCGAGGCCGTTGGTCGGCTCGTCCAGGATCAGCACGGGCGGGTCGTGCAGCATCGCCGAGGCCAGCCCGACGCGTTGGCGGTATCCCTTGGAGAGGGCCCCGATGCGTCGGCGGGCCATCGCGCCCACGCGGCACCGATCCAGGGCTCGCATCGCGGCCCGTCGCCTCGTGGGCCGGTCCATCCCGAAGAGCCGCCCCCGGTAATCCAGATACCCCAGGGGGGTCATCTCGGGGTAGAGGGGGGCCGACTCGGGGAGGTACCCGATCTGGCGTCTGGCCCGGGCGGACTCGGTGACGATGTCCGCCCCCCCGATGGTCACCCGCCCGGAATCGGGCGGGTGGACGCCCGTGATCATCCGAATGGTGGTGGTTTTCCCGGCGCCGTTGGGGCCCAGCAGGCCCGCGACCTGCCCCGCGGGCAGCTCCAGGCTCACGTTCCGGACCGCCCGGACCCGCCCGTACGACTTGGAGATTTCTCGGACGAGGATCATTGTTGTCACACGATACCAGCGGGAACCGAGCCGATAGGGAGTGCGGACACCTTGTGATGGAATCGCGTTTGCGGATTGACCGGCCAATCGCCGAGTCGGAGCTAGACTGAATGAATGCTCGTGGAGGGCGTCAGTCAACGATGACCCGTGCCAAACCCAGGGTGGTGCGGGTGGACGGGTCGGACGAGGACGTCCGGCGTGTTCAACAGGCGCTGGGCCCGGGCTATCGCGTTGAGCGCGTGGAGCGCAAGAACGACGCCGGGCAGACGCCCGAGTCCGCCCGTTCCGAGACCGAGAGCACCGCAGAGAGTCTCGCCCGGGTGGACACCGAGCACGCCCGAACGCTGCTCCGGTGCCTGGGCGAGGGCATCTGCCTCGGCTCCCCCGAGGGACGCATCCTGTGGGCGAACGATTTCTTCCGCGCCTTCAGCCCCAGCTGCCGGGCGCAGATCGAGTCGGTCGCGCGGGAGGCGGCCGATCATCTCGCCTCCTGCCTGGCGCAGAACAAGGACGTCGCTCCCGGCTCGCTCTCCTGCAAGTTCGAGGTGCACTGCAGCGAGTCGGATCGGCGTCTGGACATCTACGTGACCCCGGTCGTGGGGGGGGAGAGCGGGCGTGAGCTGGCGAGCATCGCGATCATCGCCCGGGACGTGACCGAGGCCTACCTCGCCCGCCGGAAGATGGACGCGATCGACCGGGCCGGGTACGAGCTGGTGCGCATGGACACCGAGGAGCTGCGCAAGCTCAACTCCTTCCAGCGTCTGCAGGTGCTTGAGGAGAAGATCGTCCGGTACACCCGGGAGATCCTGAACTTTGACCACTTCGCGATCTTCCTGATTGATGAGAAGCGGCGCAAGCTCGAGCTGATCGTCTCCGAGGGGCTTCCCGAGGAGATCCAGGACCTCGACCTGTTCATCGAGTCCGAGGGCTCGGGGATCTCCGGGATGGTCGCGCAGACGGGGATGAGCTACATCTGCCGGGACGCGGGCGCCGACGAGCGGTTCCTGCCCGGCCTGGCGGGGGCGCACAGCTCCCTGACCGTGCCCATCCGACTGCAGGACCGGGTGATCGGGGTGATGGACATCGAGTCGCGCCGCACAAACGCCTTCTCCGATGAGGACCGCCAGTTCGTCGAGATTTTCGCCCGCCACATCGCGATGGCGCTGCACATGCTCGACCTGCTCGTCGCCGAGCGGACGACCACGAACATGGATGTCTCCGGGCGCTTTGCCGGGGAACTCAACGACCCGCTCGAGGACATCGCCAGCGAGGTCGGGTGGCTCAGGCAGGCGGCCCACGATCCGGAGACGGCCCGGCACATCGCTCAGATCATGGACGACGTCGAGTCCATCCGCTCGCGGATGCGCAACGTCGCCTCCGGCCCGCAGACGATCCTCGGCGTGGACCGGGCGATGCTCCACCGCGACAAGGACCCCGTCCTCGTCGGAAAGCGCATTCTCGTCGCCGACGACGCCCCCAAGATCCGCAAGATCATCGGGGACATCCTCTCGCACCGCGGCGCCAGCGTCGAGGTCCACGAGTCCGGCCAGGGCGCCATCGACTCGCTCAAGGATCACGCCAGGAATCAGGACGAGCCCTTCGACCTGATCATCTCCGACATCCAGATGCCCGACCGGAACGGGTACGAGGTCTTCTCCTCGGCCCGCACCCACGCGCCGGAGGCCCGCGTCATCCTGATGACCGGCTTCGGGTACGACCCGCACCACTCGATCGTCCGCGCCAGCCAGGAGGGCCTGCAGAGCGTGCTCTTCAAGCCCTTCGAGATCGAGGCCTTCCTCGATCAGGTCCGCAAGGCCCTCACGAGCGACGCCACCTCGGACGACGAGGGCTAGGCCCGGCGTCCCCGGATCACGCGTCGGAACCCCTCCTGATCCCGGATGATCTCGACCGCCTCCAGGGCGTCCTGCGCCCGCGCGATCTCCGCCGCGGCTTCCGCCCGGGCGTCGGCGACCTCGACGAGGACCAGCCCGCCGGGACAGAGCCGTCCCGGGGCGCCCTCCAGGATCGGGCGGACCAGATCCAGCCCGTCCGCCCCGCCGCGCAGCGCCATCTCCGGCTCGTGGTCCTTCACGTTCGGCTCGACGGCGTCCCACTCATCGTCGGGGATGTAGGGGGGGTTGCTGACCAGGTAGTGCAGGCGCCCGCTGCGCGCCCCGGCGTGAGCCTCGAGCGCTTCGAGCAGGTCGCCCTCGACCAGGTCCACCCGCTCGCTCAGCCCGTGCTTCTCGGCGTTGGCGCTGGCCACCTCAAGCGCCGCGGCGCTGAGGTCGGTCATCACGATCCGAGCCCCGGGGAGGCTCTTGGCCAGCGCGAGCCCGATGGCGCCCGAGCCGGTGCAGACGTCGGCGATGAGCAGCCCGTCCCCGTCGTGGTGCCCGCCGAAGCCGGGGGTGGTGCGCGAGTGCTCGATGACCTGCTCGACGATGGTCTGGGTGCACGGCCGGGGGATGAGGACGCGCCGGTCCACGTGCAAAGCCATGCCGTAGAACCACGCCTCGCCGACGAGGTACTGGATCGGCTCGTGCTCGAGCGCCCGGCTCACGAGCCCGCGGAGCTGATCGCGTTCAAGCGGGCTCGCGGGTCGGTCCTGATCCATGTAGAGCTTCAGACGCTCGCACCCGAGCACATGGGCCATGAGCATCTCGGCGCACAGGCGGGGCGAGTCGATCCCCTTCTGCGTGAACGCCTCGCCCATCCACGCGAGGAGGCGGCGCGTCGTCCAGGCCTGGGTTGTGCCGCTGGGGGGCATGGGGAAAGTCTAACCGGGTGGCCAAGCCGAGCGAATCAGGAGCCCGGGGCCGCAGCGACGGGGTCTGGGCTCCCCGGATACGTCCGCGTCCGCGAGAACTGCAGGCTGCACTCGGGGCAACAGCCCAGGGTGACGCCCCGCAGCTCGTACCCGCACCGGAGGCACCGCCCCCGGGTGAGGCGTCGGTGCTGACGGATCGCGGGGATCCACAACGCCAGGCATGCCAGTGTCAGCACCGCCAACGCCAGCGAGAGCAGGTTGTGCACCATGCCCGTGGCACTGACCGACTGGGATAGCCCCGTGAGCCCGGGCGTGAGGGTGTTGGGCGCCGTGTCAAACGTCGCGCCGGCCACCTCGCCCCCCACGTCCACGAACGCCGCCCGGATTGCGTCCACCGCCGGCTGCGGCAGCGTCCTTGGATTGAACGTCGGCGTCATCGGGTCCATCGCCCAGACCTCCGGGCGGATCTCCGACGCCGGCGCCCACAGCCCCGCCCGTGTGTCGGGCGGGCTCATCCAGACGAACACGTCCCCGCCCTGCTGCCAGGTCACCCGCCCGACGCCCAGACGCTGCCGTGCCTGCCCACGGTTGGACCTCGTGTCCGCCGCGTGCCATGCTCCGTTCTCTTGCCAGGCGATGACATGAAGGACGGGCCAGGAGAGGCCCATCGCTGAGCAGTACGCGCCGTTCTTCCAGGACGCGGTTCGTCCGGTGACCAGCCCATCGCGCCATGCCGCGACGGTCGAGTACCGCCCGTTGGCGTTGGGCAGAAAGAGAAAGTCGAGGACGAGCAGGGCGATCAGCAGGGGGGCGCCAAGGACCGCGCCCCGGCACAGCAGCCTGCGGATGCGGTAGGCGTCGAGCTGCCGGGCGCGTTCGGGCTCGGAGGGGGGGACGTTGATCCCGTCGTGGAGGGTCTGGACCTTCTTGGGGTTCACGCCAAGAGCGTACCGTGCCGTGGGCCGGTCTCACTCCCGCTCGTACACCGTCTCCCCGCCGATGACCGTGCGGACCACCTCCGTGATCAGGATCTCCCCGGGCTTGCAGGTCATGATGTCGTGGTCGAGCACGACGAAGTCGGCGACCTTTCCCGGTTCGAGCGAGCCGCGCCAGTCTTCCTCGAACGAGGCGTAGGCGGCCCAGATCGTCATGCTCTTGAGGGCCTCTGTTCTTGTCATCCGCTGCCCGGGCAGCCAGCCACCGACGGGCTCGCCCCGATGGTTCTGGCGGGTGATGGCGCTGTAGAAGCCGTACAGCGGGTTCTCGCTCTCGACGGGGAAGTCGCTCCCGCCGGGGATGGGCACGCCCGAGTCGATGAGGCTGCGCCACGCGTAGGCGCCCTTGAGGCGTTTGGCGCCGACGCGGTCCTCGAACCAACGCATGTCGCTGGTGCAGTGGGTGGGCTGCATGGAGGGGAGCACGCCGAGGGCCTCGAAGCGGGGGATGTCGTCGGGATGGACGAGCTGGGCGTGCTCGATGCGGAAGCGCGTGCCGCGTTCGTGGAGGAGGCCCGGGTGGGCGGGATCGACGCCGGGTTGGGTGTTGGGGATGGCCGTCGCGTGGGCGTACTCGTAGGCGTCGAGCGTCCGCCGGTTCGCGGCGTCCCCGATCGCGTGGGTGCAGACCTGGTACCCGTGCTTGACGGCGTGCTTGCTGATCCGGTCGATGGTGAGCGGGTCGGTGACGCTCAAGCCGGTGTAGGGCTCGCCGTCGTCGTCGGTGGGGCGGTCGAGGTAGGGCTCGAGGAGCCAGGCGCCGCGCGAGCCCATGGCGCCGTCCATGTACAGCTTGCAGGCGCGGAGCGTGAAGCGGTCCGAAACGCGGATGGGATTGGCCTCGAAGTACTCCTCGGCCAGCGCCCCGCGGATCACGCCGTAGACGCGCAGGCGGAGTCGCCCGTCGGCTTCGAGCCGCTCGTACGCCGCGATCTCGTCGTGCCCGATGCGCATGTCGTGGACGCCCACGAGGCCGACCTTCAAGCAGCGCTCCTGGGCCAGGAGGATCAGCTTCTCTGGGGATGCCGTCGCGTCGCGCGGGATGGCCTGCCCGATCAGGCTCATGGAGCGATCGATGAACACGCCCGTGGGCTCGTCGCCGGCGCCGCGCAGGATGTCGCCACCCTCGGGGGAATCAGTCGTGCTGCTCACGCCCGCTGCCTGCATGGCGGCGGTGTTGGCCATCCCGGCGTGCCCGTCCACGCGCGAGAGCCAAACGGGGTGGTCGGGCACGGCGTCGGAGAGGCGATTGTGGGTGGGCAGTTCCTTGCTCGCCCAGCTCTCGTGGTCCCATCCGCGACCGAGGATCCACGTTCCACGAGGAACAGAGGCGGCCCGCGCGCGCACAAGTTCGATCACTTCGTCGTAGCTGGTGGTGGTGGAGAGGTCGATGACGCCCGCGTCGAGGGCGCCGAGGCCGCTCATGTGGGCGTGGGCGTCGATGAGACCGGGGAGGATGGTGAGCCCCTGCATATCGATCTGGGCGGCGCCCTCGTGCATGTGGCGCATGACGTCACGCCGGTTGCCGATGGCGAGGATCTTGCCGTCGGAGACGGCCATCGCGTCGGCGGTGGGGAGGTCGTCGCTGGCGGTGTAGATCCGGGCGTTGATGTAGATGGTCGTATCCTTCGCCAGCGACACAGATGCGCTGGCGAGGGTCAGTGCGGCGAGGAGGAGTCTGATCATCCCGCGAGTCTACCGCGTGGTGATCGGGGGGAACAGGCGTACGCGGGGACGCGGAGGCGTGCAGAGGACGCGGAGCGATCCGACAGCGTGTGGCGCTCCACCCCATCAATCCCATTCGCGTCTCCGCGCCTTCGCGTGCCGGATTACTTCCCGTCGTACCAGCTCTGGCTGATGGCCGAATCGACCCGGAGCGGGACGCTCAGGTCCATCGCGGCCTCCATGCGTTCGACGATGAGGGCGCGGGCCTGCTCGCTGACGCCCTCGGGCGCCTCGAAGACGAGTTCGTCGTGGATCTGGAGGAGCATCCGGACGCCCTCGATCTCCGGGGGGGATCCGTCGCGCCAGTGGGCCGCGTGGGGGCTCAGGCGGTGGTGCAGATCGATCATGGCGATCTTGATCAGGTCCGCGGCGGAGCCCTGGACGACGGAGTTGATCGCCATGCGCTCGGCCAGCGCGCGCCGTGCGGGGTTGTTGGAGTCGATGTCGAGGATCGGGCGTCGGCGTCCCATCATCGTCTCGACGTAGCCCTTTTCGTGGGCCTCGTCGATGCACTCTTGGAGGAAGGTGGTGATGCCGGGGAAGCGGGCCTTGTACCCGTCGATGATTTCGGCGGCCTCGCTGTTGGAGACGCCGAGGCGCCGGGCGAGTCCGAAGGGGGTGACGCCGTAGATGATCCCGAAGTTGACCATCTTGGCGCCGGAGCGTTGCTCGCGTGTGACGTCTTCGGGCTTGACGGCGTGGATCTGCGCGGCGACGGCGGTGTGGATGTCCTCCCCGCCGTGGAATGCGGCGGTGAGGGCCTCGTCCTTGGAGAGGTGGGCGAGGAGGCGGAGTTCGATCTGGGAGTAGTCGGCGCTGATCAGGCGGTGGGCGTCGTCGGCGACGAAGGCGCGCCGGATGTCGCGTCCGATGTCGGTCCGGATGGGGATGTTCTGGAGGTTGGGGTCGGAGGAGGAGAGGCGTCCGGTGGCCGCGACGGTCTGGTTGAAGCTGGCGTGGATGCGTCCGTCGTCGTCGTGGATCTCGGCGTGGAGGGCGACAAGGTAGGTGCTCACCAGCTTGGTGAGCTGGCGGTACTCAAGGATGAGTGTCGGGATCTCGCTCTCGACGGTGGGGTCCTGGGCGAGCTTCTCGAGCACCTCGGCGTCGGTGGAGTACCCGGTCTTGGTCTTCTTGATCGGCTTGATGCCCAGCCCCGGCTCGGCGGCGTCCGGCGCGTTGAAGAGGACCGCGCTGAGCTGCTTGGGAGAGTCGGGGTCGAAGCCGCGGTCGCAGGCCTCGTAGGCGGCGTCGGAGATGCGTTGCTTGAGTTCGTCGATGCGGGTCTGGAGCTTCTCGCGCTGGCGTTCGAGTTCATCGGGATCGACGCGGATGCCGTTCCATTCCAGCTCGGCGAGCACCTCGACGAGCGGCATCTCCAGCTCGCGGAAGAGCGTGTCGAGGCCGGCCTCCTTGAGCGCGGGCGCCATCCGGGACATGAGCTGGAGGGTCGCGTCGGCGTCCTCGGCGGCGTAGGGCGCGGCCTGGGCGAGGGGGACCTCATCGAACCGCTTCTGGGCCTTGCCCTTGCCGATGAGTTCCTTGATTGAGATGTTCTGGCGCCCGAGGAGGGCCAGGGAGAGGGCGTCGAGGGAGTGGCTGGAGCGCGAGGCGTCCACCACGTAGCTGGCGACCATGGAGTCACCCGCGGGGGAGGCCGCGTCGAGCGGGACGTGCCCGCGCAGCTCGACGCCGGCGCGGCGCAGCACGAGCAGGTCATACTTGAGGTTGTGCCCCGCCTTGGGGATCGTGGCGTCTTCGAGCACCGGGCGCAGGGCTTCGAGGACGGTCTGCTCGTCAAGGTGTTTCTCGCCCTCGGGCGCTCGTGTCGGGATGTACCAGGCCTTGCCCGGCTCGACGCTCAGGGAGAGGCCCGCGAGGTCGGCGCGCATCGGGCGGATGTTGGTCGTCTCGGTGTCGATCGCGACGAGGCGTGCGGCGTTGATGGCCTTGACGACCTTGGCGAGCTCGGCCTTGGTGGTGACGCACTCGTACTCGCCGTCGATCTCGCGCGTGGCGATGTCGCCCGCCTGGTCGAAGAGCCCCCCGAATCCGCCGGGGTCCGTGCTGCGCGAACTCTGCTTTTTCTCCGCGTTCTCCGCGTTCGCATTCGCCCCGACCCCGAGCAGGGCCTTGACGTCGTCCTGGTAGCGGTTGAAGCCGAGTTCCTTGAGGATGGGGGGGAGCTTGGAGAGGTCGAAGGTGGAGATGGCCGCATCGCTCAGGTCGAGGTCGATCGGGACGTCGTGGCGGAGGGTGACGAGCTGCTTGGAGAGCGGCAGGCGGTCCGCGGCCTCGAGGATCCGCTCGCGCCGCTTGCCCTTGATCTTCCAGTCCTTCTTGGGCTTGTCGGCGCGGACCTCTTCGAGGATGGCGTCGAGGGTGCCGAACTCGGCGAGGAGTTGGGCGGCGGTTTTGGCGCCGATGCCCTCAACGCCGGGGATGTTGTCCGCCGTGTCGCCCATCAGGGTGAGCATGTCGATGATCTGATCCGGGCGCAGGCCCGTCTCGTTGAGGAGGGCTTGCTCGTCGATGATGACATCGGTGTGGATGTCGTACATCTCGGTGGGGGGGGCGCCCTCGCCGAGGAGCTGCTTGAGGTCCTTGTCCTTGGAGATGATGCGAACACGCACCTCCGGGTGTTTCTCGGAGTATGTGCTGGCGAGGGTCGCGATGACGTCGTCGGCCTCGAAGCCCTCGGCGCCGATCACGGGGACGCCGATGGCCTCGAGCAGCGCCAGCGCCCGCTCGACCTGGGGCTTGAGGTCATCGGGCGGCTCGGAGCGGTTGGCCTTGTACTCGGGGTAGAGCTGGGAGCGGAAGGTGCCGCGGTCACCCCCGATGTCGAGGGCGACGGCGACGTAGTCGGGTGGGCCGCCGACCTGGCCCTCGCCGCGCAGGAGTTTGAGGAGCATGCCGACGAACCCGTAGGTCATGTTGGTGGGTTCTTTGGTGACCGGGCTGGTCATGGGCGTGCGGATGGCGTGGTAGGCGCGGAAGAACTGGGCGTAGCCGTCGATGAGGTAGAGGGTTTTCATGGGGGCAGCGGAGATTGGTCAAGAGGCAATGGGCTATACGCTCGGCTTCCCCGGCCAGCTCACCGCCGAGTCCTGGCCGGTCGCCTGCTCGTGCAGGACGGTCAGGCGGCGGGCGTAGGGCTGGGTCTGGTCCACGCCGCGCCGGCCCATCGCGGTCATCGCGACCTCGACGAACTTGCCGACTCGGAAGGGCTTGGTTCCCGCGTCGGTGACCCAGGCGAAGGCGGGGAGGGTTCCAGAGAGCGGCGCCGACGCGGCGTACATCACGCCCGTGTGCGCGATGGCGCCGGTCATGATCCGCGTGCCGATGGCGGTCTTGGTGTGGTCACCCAGCACGCAGCCCAGGAAGGTCTCGCCCGTGCGCTCGTTCTTGCCCTCGGGGGCGGCCTTGGCGACGACTTCGCTGTAGGTGTTGAGCAGGTTGGAGTTCATCGTCCCGGCGCCCAGGTTGACCCACTCGCCGATCCATGAGTCGCCCAGGTGCCCGTCGTGCCCCTTGTTGGCGTAGCCCTGGAAAACACACCCGCCGACCTCGCCGGCAACCTTGCAGACGGGGCCGATCGCGGTGTTTGGCTTGATGTTGGTGTGCTCGAAGACGGTGCAGCCGTGCCCAATGACGCACGGGCCGTTGATGACGGCGAGCGGGCGGATGGTGGTGTTGGCGCCGATGACGATGGGGCCGTGCTCGGCGTTGAGGACGGCGCCCCGGTAGACGTCCGCCTCGGGGTCGATGAGGATGCGGTGCTCGCCGAGGCAGAGCACGCCGGCGGGGACGACGTCCTCCTCCTGATCCTGCTTGGCGAGCAGGAGGGAGAGGTCGATCTGGATGGCGTTGTCGCGGACGCGGCGGAAGTGCCAGGGGCGTGAGAGGAGGACCTCGTCGGCGATCTCGATGGATTCGAGGCCCGGGTTCCCGCCGGTGAGGAAGGAGCGCATCTCCTCGAGGGTGAGGGCGGCGGCGACCATGTCGCCCGACTCCTGTTCGATGAGGACCTGGCCGGTCTCGATCTCCGCGAAGATTTCGAGGGGGAGGGCGCACCGTCCGTTGATGGCGACGACGGGGTCGTCCGGGTCGCCTTCGAGGGGCTGGTTGACCGGCTCGTCGTGAAGGGAGGAGGCCAGCTCGACGAGGGCGTTGGGGACGTAGAGGCCGAGAATCTCGAGGTCGAGCGAGCGGGTGAGGCGCTCGAGGGTGGTGAGTGCGCCGGTGCGCACGTCGAAGCTGGGTCGGAGGTCGGTCAGGGGGGCGAGCTGACCCCTGCCGTCGTCGAAGACAATCGCCTTGGGCATGGGGCGAGTGTAGCGGGGCGGGGGTCAGGCGCGTCGGGCGAAGCGGGCGCCGGGGGCGTGCGGGAACTGGAAGGCGCTGGAGAGGGGGATGAGGACGAGGGCCATGGCCAGGGCGCTCACGCCGGTGTAGAGCGCGGAGAAGAAGCGGACGCCGAGCTGGTGTCCCGGGCTCCAGACGATGGGGTCGTAGAAGCTGCGCAGGGTGAAGAAGGAGACGGCGACGACGCCGGCGACGAAGGCGGCGGCGATGGAGAGGACAACGAGGGTGACGGGGCTTCGCCCGATGACGACGCCGCGGCTGGCGATGACGAGCTGGGCGGCGAGGAGGTAGCCGATGGCGCGGGGGCCGATGATGGTGGCGCTGCCGCTGGGCGCCAGGTCGATGTTGGAGAGCAGATCGGCGCCGAGGCCGAGGATGAGCGCGCCCCAGAGGGCGGTGCGAGCGGGGGCCCAGAGGCTGGTGTAGACGAGCAGGGGGATGACGAAGCTGGGGGCGATGGAGCCGTCGCCCGGGCTGATGAGGGGGCGGAGGCCGATCTCAAGGCCGAAGGCGACCCAGGCCGCGAGAGCGAAGACGATCCAGTTCACGGGGCGCCCTCCGTCACGGAGATCGGCTCGGGGACGCGGATGACGACCTCGGTGGCGTGGCGGAGGTCGCGTTCGGGGCGGACGATGACGACCTTGCGCAGGGGCTGATCGGGGGAGCGGTCCACGCGGATCACCCGCCCGATCATGAGCATCTGGGCGCTCTCGGGCCACTGGTCATCGCGGAGTCGGACGGCGACGCCGACGTCGATGGGGGAGGGGCCGTCGCCGGGGTCCTCGACGTCGCCGCGCAGCGTGCCGTCGCCCGCGGGGCGGAGGAGGCAGGCGAGGGTGCGGTCGGAGGCGCGGTCGAGCATGAGCAGGGCCTTGATGGGGGGCATCGCTCGGGAGGTGATGGGTCGGACCTCGGCGTAGTTGTTCTGAACGAGGTCCACGCGACCGAGGAGCTGGACGACGCCGTCGGTGACGACGTCGCCGCGGCTGAGTCCCTCGCTGAGGCCGGCGCGGACGCGGAGGGAGGAGGTTGCGGAGGGGTCGGAGGAGACACCGATGACGGGCGCGGTGACGGGTCGGACGGGGACGCTGGGGTTGATCGAGCGGGCGCCGGAGAGGCGTGCGACCTGCTCGCGGAGTTCATCGACCTGGAGGCGGGACATGAGGTACTTGCGTTCCCAGAGTTCGGCCTCCTCGATGAGGGCGCGTCGGCTTTCGTTGTCGAGTGAGGCGTCGGTGCGTCCGGGGGAGAGCCAGAGGCTCAGCTCGGTGACGGGGTGGGCGATGGGAGAGATGACGGCGACGCCGACGTCTCCGAACCAGTTGGTCCAGCCGAGGAGTCGGGTGGGGAGGACGCTGAGGAGGAGGAGAAGGCAGACCAACCCCGGGAACGCGAAACGGGCGAGACGGGATTGGCTCAGAGGTCTGGACATGACCGCTCGTGGTGTGTCGGTCGGGCGGGAGATGCGCTTGAGTTTCGGGTGCGGGTCCGTCGCATGGAGATCAGATGTCCATGCTGTTCTCGAGCGTGTTCTTCCACTCTTCGATGTTCTCCAGGAAGATGGAGGTTCCTCGGGCGACGCAGGTGAGGGGGTCTTCGGCCAGGGCGCAGTGGAGGCCGGTGGCTTTCTGGAGTTGCTCGGGCATGCCGCGGAGGAGGGCGCCCCCGCCGGCGAGGGTGATGCCGTTCTCGACGAGGTCGGCGGCGAGTTCGGGCTCGGCGCGTTCGAGGGTGCGGGTGACGGTCTCGATGATGGCGCTGATCGGCTCCTGGAGGGCCTCGCGGATCTCCTCGGAGGTGATGGTCGCCTTGCGGGGCAGGCCGGAGATCATGTCGCGCCCACGCACCTCGATGGTGGTGTCTTCCTCTTCGGTGGGGGCGGCGGAGCCGATCTGGATCTTGATCCGCTCGGCGGTCTGCTCGCCGACCATGAGGTTGTAGGTGCGTTTCATGTGGGCCATGATGGCCTCGTCCATGTCGTCGCCGGCGACGCGGACGGACTCGCAGGTGGCGATGTCGGCCAGCGACATGATGGCGACCTCGGTCGTGCCGCCCCCGATGTCCACGATCATGGAGGCGGTGGGCTCGGCGAAGGGGAGGCCGGCGCCGATGGCGGCGGCGACGGGCTCTTCGAGCAGGTAGGTCCGCCAGGCGCCGGCGCGTTCGGCGGAGTCGAAGACGGCGCGTTTTTCAACGGCGGTGATGCCCGAAGGGATCGAGATGACGACGCGCGGGCCGATCATGCGAACGCGTCCGGTCACCTTCGTGATGAAGTAGTTGAGCATCGCCTCGGTGATCTCGAAGTCCGAGATCACGCCGTCCTTGAGCGGGCGGACGGCGGTGATGCTGCCGGGCGTCTTGCCGAGCATCTCCTTGGCGACCCACCCGACCGCGGGCTGGCCGGAGCGCATGAGCACGCGGTTGGTGCCCTTGGCGACGGCGACGACGCTGGGTTCGTTGAGCACGATGCCCTGGCCGCGCACGGCGACCAGTGTGTTGCACGTCCCCAGGTCGATGCCCATATCGACGCTGAACATTCCGATGAGCGAATCAAGCCACACGCCCGAGCGTCTCCGTCCTGCTCACGCCGCGGGTCGCTCGGGCCTGTCCGTGCCCGACACTGGCCGACCTGGGCGCGTGGGCCCGAGGGGGTCCCGCGTCACAATGCCACGACCCCGCCCGGAGATCGGGCGGTCGGTGGTTGGCCCTAGCCTAGCAACTCAGGCGGTTTCTCGCCGCCTGTCGGTGGGTGTGGACGGCTCAAAACGCGACCGCCCCGGGCGCGGCGGGCGCCCGGGGCGGGTCTGGGATCGGTTCCGGCTCGCCCGGTTGGGCGGGGCTGACGGGGGGTCAGTCGCGGGTCGCGACCGGCTCGGCGTCGGCGCGGGTCTGCGGCACGTCGATGACGGGCGGGCTGATGGTGAAGTTGCGATCGAGGACCGGGTGAGACTCGACCGGTTCGAGATCGAGCGTGGCCTGCTGGTCGAGTTCGAAGGCCGCGATGTCTTCGTAGCTCTTGCGGTGCTCGGTCCGGGCGATGGCCTCGATGGCCTCCCGCTGGCTGGACCGGATCGCGTTGAGGCGGTGGGTGATCTGGTCGAGGCTGTGGGCCTTGAAGCGGCTGTGCTCCTCGATGGTCTCCTGACGCTTCTCCATCATGTCGATCATCCGCTCGTTGCGGGCGATCGAGTCGATCTGGGCGTCGAGCTGGAAGAGCTGGGCCTGGAACTCGGCCCGCTCGGTCTCGAGCTTGGTGAGCAGGGCGGCGAGCTGCTCCTCCTGCTGGCGGAGGTAGGACAGGTCCGTGGAGAGTTCGGAGACGCGAGAGGCGTGGACGTTGCGGGTCTGCAGGACGTGCTCCCGCTTGCCGAAGGCGTCGCCCAGGGGGACCTTGCGCTCGTTGAAGACGATCCGGACGATGGCGTGCGGGTTCTCGCTCTGGACCTGCTGGGCCTGGGAGATGGTCGAGTCGATCTGGGCGAGGTCGGCGCTGGCGAGTTCAACCACCTTCGAGGAGACCTTGAGTTCCCGGTCGAGCTGGGCGATCTGGCCCTGGACCTCGGTCAGGTCGGCCCGGACCTCGCTGATCTTCTTGGGGTACTCGGCTTCCAGGCTCTTGAGCTGGGCGCGGAGGGCGACGGGGTCATCGACCATGCCGTTGACCACGCCCCGGACGTTGGAGTGCGCCTGGTGCATGAGGGCCCGGGCGGTGTCGGGCCCAGCGACGACGAGAACGGTTCCGCCGGCGAGCGCCGCGAGCAGCCCGACCCGAACGACAGTCTTGGTGACACAAGCCATGAATCTACTCCTGGGACGGTGTCCCGATGTGCCGGGCAGTGTCCCGGCGTCTGTTGTGCGAACACCCCGGTGGGCGTCGGCCGTGCGTGCTGAGCTGGTGTTCCGTGGCGTGGCCCGGTCCACCCTGACAGGAGGCTTGCTGGGAAGGGGGGGGGCGAGCTTTCAGGCCGGGGGTGGAATTTCGAGTTTTCGGACGTTGGAGGGAGCCGGGGGGTCTGAATCGCAGCATTCGGGGAGGCTTGGCGTATCCTCCTGTGGGAGACTGGGATGTGAGAAACGGGGAAATCGCCCCGGTTCGGGTCCGAACAAGCCGACACGCCGCCCGGGGATCAGGGGCGAGCCGGGGTCAACACCGCATGCTCAACTCGCTCACGACGAGCTTCATCAGCCGCCTCCGCGCCAATGACCAGAGCGCGTGGTTCGAGCTGTGGGAGACCTTCGGCCCGGTGATCCGAGCCCAACTCACGAAGTGGGGGCGCGGACGGATCGGGGTCGAGACCGTCCGGGACCTCTCGCAGGAGACGCTGACGGCGCTCTCGAACTCGATCGATCGGTACGACCCCGGGCGCGGGGCCCGGTTCTCCACCTGGTTGCTGGCGATCGCCAAGCACGTGCTGGGTGACGAGATGGACCGGCGCAACGCCCTCAAGCGGGGCGGGGGGCGGGCCAACGCCTCATTGGAAGAAGCGTGGATGGGCTCGGCGGGGGGGCTGGGCGTGGACGAGGCGTACGAGGCGGCGGTCTTCCGGGCCAAGGTGGAGGCCGCGATCCGCATGGTCGAACGCGAGAGCGACTTCACGGAGTTTTCGATTTACCGGATGCGCGTCCTGGACGGGATGAGCGGGAAGGACGTGGCGGCGAACATCGGGGTCTCCGAGCCGACGGTCTCGCGTCGGCTGACCAAGATCCGGGGCGTGCTGCGGGCCCGGCTCGAAGAGGTCATCGCGACGTATTCCTTCACGCCCGAGGAACTGGCCGAGGCGGAGCGAAACGGGCTGGGCGGAGTTCCCAATGGTGCGGTGGGCGATCCGGACAAGGGGCTGGACGCCATGTTCGACGAGGCCATCGCTGAGATCTACCACCAGCAGATGGAGCTTCGGCGAGAGGACGAGCGAGCGCTGGCCGACTGAGCGTCGGTTCCGGGCTCGCGCCGGGGACCGAAGGAGCTGGACATGAGCGTCGCGAGCCTGATTCTGACCCTGCTGGCGGTAGCGTTCGGTCTCGTCCTGCTGATCGTGGTGATCGGTCTGGGCGTGGTGCTGCTGGGGAAGATCCTGGCGGGGATCGGGGCGTTGGTGTCCCACGTCTTCTCGTTCATCTTCGGGGTGATCGGTGACGGGGGACGGATCGTCGGGTCGCTGGTCCTGCTCCCGATCTTCGCGTTGCTCGTGACCGGCTCGGTCCTGATCGGACGGTGGAGCGCCGCGGGGCACTACGGACGGGCGTTCAGCACGGAGATGTCGAGCGTCTTCGGGTGTTGCTACCGCATCCTGATCGGTCGCCCGCTGACGCTGATCGGACTGCGCAGCGCGACGGAGGGGCTCGAGCAGCGTCTGCCGCAGGTGATGGCGGCGGCGCCGGGGCGTGACAAGCCGAGCAAGAAGCGCGTGGGCATGTTCGAGGGGTACACGATCGTCGGGTCGCTGCAGGGCGGGGGCTCGGGGGGCAAGCTGTACATCGCCGAGCCGGACGCGATGAAGCGTGCGGCGTTCGAGCGGCGCGGCCTGGGCGATCTGGACCGCGTGGTGATCAAGGTCTTCAGCCTCAATGACGGGTCGAGCCTGCCGCAGATCCTGCGGGAGAGCCGCTCGCTTGACGCGGCGAAGAAGCTCGGGTTGGTGCTCGAGCACTCGGAGGAGGGGGAGCGGTTCTTCTACGTCATGCGGTACGTGCCGGGTGATTCGCTGGCGTTGGTGACGCAGCGGATGCACGCGGAGAGCGGCGGGGAGGGGCTGAGCACGCCGGGGCTGCAGCGTGCCGCGGGGTACATCGCGGAGCTGCTCGACACGCTCCACGGGTACCACAGCGGGGGGCTGTGGCACAAGGACGTGAAGCCGGACAACATCATCATCGAGGGGGAGCACGCCCACCTTGTGGACTTCGGGCTGGTGACGCCGCTGCGCAGCGCGATGACGCTGACGACACACGGGACGGAGTACTTTCGCGACCCGGAGCTGGTGCGTCAGGCGCTGCGCGGGGTGAAGGTGAACCAGATCGACGGGGCGAAGTTCGACGTGTACGCCGCGGGGGCGGTGCTCTACTCGGTGATCGAGAACTCATTCCCCGCGCACGGGGGGCTGAGCCAGATCACGAAGCGTTGCCCGGAGGCGCTGCGCTGGGTGGTGCGTCGGGCGATGGCGGAGTACGACCAGCGGTACTCCAGCGCCGCGGAGATGCTCGCGGACCTGGACGCGATCCGGGGGGCGAGCGATCCGTTCGCACTCCGTCCGGCGGACCTGCCCAGCATGCGGGGCGCCGTGGGCGCGATCGAACGTGACGATTCAGAGCCCGGCGCCGCGGGCGACGAGCGTCCGGCTCGGGCGGCCTTCACGCCGACGCCCCCGTCCGCTGCGAGCGCGGCGAAGCAGGTGGCGGCGGCGGCGGCGGTCGCTGCGGCGGAGGTCGCCAACGCGTTCAGCCCGCCGGCGTCACCCGCGCGCGTCAAGCCGAAGCTCACGCTGACGGATTGGTGGTCGGGTCGGTATCGCCCGGATGGCAGCGTTGGCGCGGGCAAGGGAGCGGTGGCGGCACGCACCCCAACGCGGGTGAGGCCCGCGCCGGGCTCGCGGGCCCAGGCGGCCGACCAGATCGCCAATGCCCGTGCGCGGGCGGCCCAGACGCGTCAACGCGCCCGGGCGAGGATGAACGGGCGGCGTGCGGGCGTCGCCCGCCAGCACCAGCGATCGAGCGCGGTGGGCGCGGCGATCGCGGTCGTGTTTTTCCTGATGCTCTTCGGCGGGGCGGTTGCCGGCGCGCTGCTGCTGATGCCGGCCAGCAACCGCACATTCTCCTCCACCACGGTGTATGACGACGGGACGTTCGAGATCCATCGGCGGGGCATGATCGATCCGATGCCGGAGACGCCCGCGACGCCCGAGGTCTCGCCCTCGATGGGCAAGTCGCTCGGGGTGAGCATGCTGGTCGTTTCGGACCTGGCGTACCCGCTCAACGAGCAGATCGAGGCCGAGATCATGAACGGGATCGTGGCCCTCAGGAATGAGGGCGTCGAGCTGCTGGGTGACCTGGTGACCCTTCCGTCCTCGCTGGACGCGGAGGAGAGCGAGCGTCAGATCAACCTGCTGGCGGAGGCTGAGCGTCGGCGGGGCAGCTCACCGATCGACTCGGTCGAGTTTCTGGTCGGTGTGCACGACCTGCTGGACGCGCACGATGAGCTGGACATGGTGCTCTGGCTGGCGTCCAACCCGAAGGACGAGTCCACGTTCCGGTACGCCCTGGTCTCGCGCGAGCGCGACTCGGGGGGGGTGAGCGATGAACACACGCTCGGCGTGATCCTCGACACCGCCCGTCTGTGCAGCGAGTAGCCTCAGTGCTCCGCGGAGAGGCGGGACAGGTCGGCCAAGGCCTGCGCCGCCCGCCCCGAGTTGATCGAGGCCCGGGCAAGCTCGACGCCCGAATCGAGTGACGCGGCGGCGCCGGCGATGTGGAGGGCGGCGCCGGCGCTGAGCAGCGTCATGTCGGTCGGCGGGCCCGGGCGACCATCGACGATATCGCGGATCATCCGGGCCGCGTCCTCGACGTCGGTGGCTCGGAGGGGGTCGAGCGAGGGACAGGCGAGGCCGAGCGGCTGCGGGTCAACGCGTCGGGATGTGACCGATCCGTCTTCGACAACGCCTATCTGTGTCTGGTCGGTGATGCTCAGCTCGTCGAGCCCGTCGTCGGAGTGCACCACCCAGGCGCGTTCGGCGCCGAGGCGCAGCAGGGCCTGGGCGAGCGGCTCGACGTACCGACGGTCCCAGACGCCCAGGAGTTGGCGTGCGGCGCTCGCGGGGTTGGTGAGGGGTCCGAGCAGGTTGAACATGGTGGGGACGCCGAGCGAGCGTCGGACGGGGACGGCGTGCTTGGCCGCGGGGTGGTGGTGAATGGCGAAGCAGAAGCAGACGCCCGCCTCGTCGAGGCAGCGGCCCTGGACCTGGGGTGATGCGTCCACGTTGACGCCGAGGGTCTGGAGCACTTCCGCCGAGCCTCTTCCGGTGCGCGAGCGGTTGCCGTGTTTGGCGACGAGCACGCGGTCGATGCCGGCGTCGGGCTCGGGGTGGGCGCCAGCAACCACGAGGGCGGCGGCGGTGGAGACGTTGAAGGTCTTGGGGGCGCCCCCGGTGCCGCAGGTGTCGATGACGGGGCGAGCGGGGTCGTCGGGCGTGGGGACGGGCTCGACGTGGCGGCGCATGACGCGGGCGGCGCCGACGAGTTCGTCCACGGTGGGGCCCCGGGCCTGGATCATGGCCAGGAGTGCCGCGATCTGGGCGTCATCGAGCGATCCGGTGAGCATTTGTTCAAAGACGGACTCGCATCCCTGCTCGCCGAGGGGGCGTTGGGCGATGAGTTCGGCAAGGGCGTCGTGGATCTGCACGAATCAGAGGGTACCCCACGCAACGCGTGACGCCCGGGCTCCGTAGAATTGCGGGATGCCGACGACCCCACAGGGCGCGATAAGGGCGAGTCTGCGGGCCGCGAGGCGCGAACGGGCGGGTGAAGCGGTCCGCGTTCTCGGGCGTGCGTTGATTCTCGGGTCTGTGGTGTCCGTTGTTTTGATCGGCCTGGACCGGGTGTTGCGTCTGGATCTGGCGTGGTCCTGGTTGGTGGCGATTCCGGTCGGGGGGGCGTGCTCGGTGGCGTTGGCCATGGTGTTTCGCCGCTCGGTCGGGGCGTTGCACGGGGCGGCGCTGCTGGATGTGGCGATGGGCTCGCACGACCGGCTGCGCAACGCGATTGCGCTCGCGGGAGACCTCGCCGGCGAGGACGAGGCGTTCGCCTCCCTCGCGATCCAGGAGGGAGAACGCCTGGCGTCCGACGCGGACCCGCGCAAGGCGGCGCCGGTGGTCTTCGGGTGGGCGTGGTGGGCCGGGCCGGCGCTGCTTGTCGTCGCGGTCGCTCTGGGGATCTGGCTTCCCGCCTGGCCCGCGGGCGGGTCGGGCGGTGAGGGTCATATCCCGACGCTTGCGGAGCGTGAGGCGGCCGCGGCGCAGATTGAGGAGGCCCTCGCGTCGCTCCGGGAGGCGGTGATCGAGCATCAGGAGATCGACGCGGCGAGCGCGGAGGAGATCGAACGGCTCGAGGCGCTGGAGGGGGAACTGCGTGATGCGGGACGCGACCCGGAGGAGGCGCTCGCGGAAGCGGCCGACGCGCTGGAGCAGACGGCCCGGACGCTGGATGAGGAGGCGGAGCGTACGCTCGCCGAGCGTGAGGCCTTCGAGGAGCTGACGCGGGATCTGCAGACGTCGGACGATGCGATGACGCGCGAGCTGGCCGAGCGGCTGCGCTCCGGAGACTTCGCGGCGGCGAGCGAGGCGGCGCGGGAACTGCTCAATCAGAGCCGGCAGATGAGCCCGGATCAGCGTGAGCGGCTGGCCAACGAGCTTGAGTCACTGGCGGATCGGCTGGCGCCCGAGCCGGCGCCTGAGATCGAGCCGCCGCAGCCCGACCCGGGCGAGACCGATCCGGCGTCGGGCGATGGCCCGTCGGGTGAGCGTCCCCCGACCGATCGACCGGAGCGTGAGCCATCCCAGTCTGATCCGAGCGAGCCGCGTCCGGACTTCGCGGAGGGGGAGCGGCCCGACGCGGCCCCGGACGCGGAGGAATCGGCGGAGCGCGCCCGAGAAGAAGCGCGTCGGTTGTCAGAGTCGATCCGGCGGGAGGCCGAACGCGTGCGTCAAGGTGCTGACGACCGCCCCGAGCCCCAGCGTTCACCGGAGCAGGGCGGGGAGGAGCAGCCGCCCTCGGAGCGACCGAGCGAGGGCAATCAGCAAGAGCCTCAGGGGGGGGAGCCGCGTTCGGAGGAGGGTCAGGGGACATCGGAGCAACCTCAGCAGGCGCCGGAAGGGGAGCCGGAGGGATCGGGGCGTGAGGAGCGCCCAGGCGGGGAGGGCGCGCCGTCCGGATCGGAAGGACAGGAACCGCAACCCGCGGGGGAGCAGGGCGAAGGGGGGGAGCCTCGCGAGGGTGGCCAGTCCGGCGAATCGGGCGGCGAGCCGAAGCCGGGCGACGCGTCGGAGAACGGAACCCCGGGAGGACGGCCCGGTGAAGGGACGCGTCCCGGAGAGCAACGCGAGGGATCGAGCCCCGGTCCGGGGGAGGGGGCGGGTGAGCCGTTGGAGGATCAGCTCCGACGACTGAGTGAGCAGCAGCGACGCGCTGCGCGTCAGCGTGACCAGGCCGACCAGCTCCGCGATCAGGCCAGACGGATGCTCGGCGAGCCGGAGGCGTCCGGTGATGGACGCGGTCCGGGAGATCAGGACCCGATCGCGGAGCGACCGGCGCCGTCGGCGCTCGACGGGGCGCCTGCGTCTCCCGTGGACGCCCGAGCGGACGCGGCGACGGAGGATGTCCGCGAGCAGGTGGTTGGGGATTGGTATTCGGATGAGATCCTGGAGCGTGATCCCGCGGCCCGGAGCGTCGCGGGAGAGCGGGTGCGTGAGGCGGTGCGCGGCGCCGAGCGAGCGATCGAGCAGCAGCGTGTGCCCCGTCGGCGGCGGGACTTTCTCAAGCGTGTGTACGAGCGGTACGCACGGGACGTGGACGCGGCGGGGGGACTGACGCCGGCGGGGGAAGACGTTGGGGA